>Ga0206117_100641_pt1 | contig 30135 bp, 26 predicted proteins | sample 3A5Ametagenome_FD_177997 | JGI IMG/M metagenome (GOLD analysis project Ga0206117, IMG submission 177997) | Enriched microbial communities from leaf-cutter ant dump, University of Wisconsin, Madison, United States - 3A5A | ecosystem: Environmental > Terrestrial > Nest > Insects nest > Nest dump... | reverse complement strand
TGGCTGGCGATGATCTGCTCCAGGCCCTCGCTCTTGTAGCCGGAGGCGCCCAGCACGCGCACCGCGTGGTAGTGGGTGAGCACCACGTACTTGATCGGCTTGTCGGTGATCTCGCGCACCTTGGCGATCACGCCCTGCGCCATCACCGGCGTGGCGGTGGCGTCGATGATCATCACCGAATCGTCGCCGATGATCACGCCGGTATTCGGGTCGCCCTCCGCCGTGTAGGCATAGGCGTTGTCGGACAGCTTCTCCCAGCTGATCTTCTTCTCTTCCAGGTCCGCCTGGGACGCAAACGCCTTGGTGTTCATTCGCCTGTCTCCTCTCTTTTATTTGGGGATGCGGCTCATGCTAGGGCAAGGTTCGTCTATGGTCAATACGTTCGTTATTGCCAAACAAGCACCAGTTTGCCAAGCTTCCAGGCAGGCACGGGCGAACTGCTACCATTGCCCGCCCAACAGGGGAGAGGACCCATCTTGGAAGTGGAACGCAAGGCGGAAGACCGGGAGAACGGCGGCGACAGCCCCAGCGCGGAGCGCCGCGGTGACGACCGCCGCGGCATACAGTCAATCGAAGTCGGCGGCACCCTGCTGCAGGCGCTGGTGCGCGCCGGCGGGCCGATGATGCTCAAGGATCTCGCCCGCGAAGCCGGCATGCCGCCGGCCAAGGCCCACCCCTACCTCGTCAGCTTCGGCAAGCTCGGCCTGGTGGATCAGGACCCGCTCACCGGCCGCTACGGCCTCGGCCCCTTCGCCCTGCACATGGGCCTCACCGCGCTGCACGAGCTGGACCCGATCAAAGCCGCCACGCCGGAGATCGCCCACCTCGCCGACGAGCTGGACCTCAACATCGCCATCGCCGTCTGGGGCAACCACGGCCCGACCATGGTGCGCATCGAGGAATGCAGCAAACAGATCCACGTGAACCTGCGCCCCGGCACGGTGATGACGCCGCTGCTGCTGTCCGCCACCGGCCGCGTCTTCGCCGCCTTCATGCCGGACCGCGTCACCCGCCCCATCCTCGACGAAGAACTCGGCCGCTACGCCACCAACCCGCAGCCGGCGCTGCGGCTGTCGCGCCGCCATGTGGACGAAGTGCTGGCCGAAGTCCGCCAGCACGGCCTGTCGCGCGTCGTCGGCACCCCCATCCCCGGCATCAACGCCTTCTCCGCCCCGGTGTTCGACAGCACCGGCGCCCTCGCCCTCGCCATCACCGCCATGGGCCCCGCCAACGCCTGCGACCCCGACTGGGACGGCCCCACCGCCCGCAAGGTCAGCGCCTGCGCGGAAAGGGTGTCGGAACGGCTGGGGCGATATCGGGAACAGCGGCTGGGGTGAAATGCGGCGGAGGCTGTGAGCCATGCTCTACGGTTGCCCCCTGACGACTTGGCTTTCTAAGCTGCCTGTTCGGCAGTGAGCGTAACCCGTGGGATGAGCCGATCCCTCGAGAGTTTCTGAGCTGCCTGTTCGGCAGTGAGCTTGTTGATGTCCTTGCCCTCGTGCTCTTGCAATTTCTGAGCTGCCTGTTCGGCAGCTCAGAAAAGGGGCGGCAACGCTGCCGTCCAGCTTCATTACTTCACTGCCGCGTAGGCAGCTCAGAAAATGAAGCCCCTCTTCATCCCGCTGAAGCGGGACTTCACTGCCGCGTAGGCAGCTCAGAAAGGCCGTGCCGGCGCGCGTGCGATTCTTGTCGCCTTCACTGCCGCGTAGGCAGCTCAGAAAATGCGTAGCCCCTCCCCCGCTCAGCCAGGCCACTTCACTGCCGCGTAGGCAGCTCAGAAATTCGAGGCGGGCTATCCCGAGCTGCTGGAGATCTTCACTGCCGCGTAGGCAGCTCAGAAATACGTGGTGATGACGGGCGACGACGCCGAGCCCTTCACTGCCGCGTAGGCAGCTCAGAAACTTTTTTTGCGCCGCGACCCGGGCGAATCTCCCTTCACTGCCGCATAGGCAGCTCAGAAATGTTGCCCTCCCCTACTCATGTTCCCTCTGCCCCTTCACTGCCGCGTAGGCAGCTCAGAAATCCTGCGGGCCCACGGCGTTATCCACCATCCCCTTCACTGCCGCGTAGGCAGCTCAGAAATACGACGGCGCAAGCTGGGATGCTGACGACACCTTCACTGCCGCGTAGGCAGCTCAGAAAAGTGAGAAGAAGGCCCCGGCGCAGGCTTCGCGCTTCACTGCCGTGTAGGTAGCCCTCCCCTCAAAACAACTCCAACTCCCCCACCCCCTCCGTCTCCCGCGGCTCGGGCTCCGCACGGAAATCCAGCGGGTGCTCCGGTGCGACGCAGATGCACAGGGCGAGGTTCAGCAGCGGGCTGGTGTCCAGCGTGAGGGCGGCGTGGCTCAGCCAGGTGGGGCTGAGCAGGGCGAGGTCGTGGGTGGCGCTGCTTTCCAGGGCGACCGGGGTGGACATGCCGACGTGGCGGAAGATGGCGGCGAGGCGGCGGTTCACCGTGCCGCAGATCATGTTGACGGTTTCCGCGCAGAGGTCGGTGAACGCCTGGCCTTCGAGCTCTTCCAATGGGTGGCTGGTGGCCTGGGCGAAGCGGGCGAGGCTGGCGGGGGTGGTGTCGAAGTCGAACAGGGCGACGATGCGAAAGCCGTAGGAGACGATGCTGAGCACCACGGTGTGCCGGCCGGCAGTTTGCCGGGGCGCGGGCTGGAGGGCGCCAGCGCTGGCGCCTTGCCAGGCGAGGACGAGCTGGTCGTCCGCGCCGGGTGCGAGGCACTGGCGGGCGCCGTCCTCGAACAGGGCCTGGATGGAGGCGATGGCAGCGGGGCTGGCGGTACTCATCGCGCTGTCACTGCTGGACCAGCGCTTCGCGCATGCGGCCGGCGGCGGCGCCGAGGCCGTGCACCGCGGTGCGGATCATGTTGCCGCTGGCCTGCATGTCCTGGAAGGTGGTGGTGGTGACCAGGTCGTTGCGGTTGAGGTTTTCCTTGTATTCCTGGGCGAGCTGGGTGGAGGTGAGGGCGAGGTCGCGCACGCCGTCGGCCACCACCGAGAAGCCGCGGCCGTATTCGCCGGCGCGGGCGGCTTCGATGGAGGCGTTCAGCGCCAGCATGACGACGCTCTTGTTGATGCTGGAGAAGGTTTCGTTCTGGCGCTTGAGCTCGCGGTTGTTGTGCAGGATGCCCTGCATCTCGTCGTGCCAACGGGTGAGCGTGGCGACCATGCCGGAGAGGGAGTCGATGTCCGCCTGCAGGGCATGGTGCTCGGCGCGCAGGGCCTCGCGCACCTGGGCCAGTTCGGCGAGATGCACGGCGCGCTGGTGCGCCAGGATGTTGGCATGGTCGGCGGCATCGGCGGCGTGGGCCTCCAGCAGGCGCTGGCGCTCGGCGGCGGCTTCGCGTTCGGCTTCTTCGCGCAGCGCGGCGGCCTGGGTGCTGAGGGCGGCGAGGCGCCTTTCGACTTCGTCGGCGGAAACATGGTTGGCCATTTCGGCGAGCTGGCTCTCGCAGGCAGCCAGGCGCTGGCGGCTCTGGCTGCGGTCGCGCGCCATGCGGAGGGTGAGCAGGCCGGCGCCCAGCAGTACGCCGAGCACGAGACCGAACAGCGCACTGCCGGGGGAGAACATCATCGGGAGCATCCTGGGTGGGTTCCTGTTAGCCGCGGACAGGTGTCATCGCCGCGCGGCGGCCGCTCAGGCCACCAGCTTCTTCAGCGTGCCTATCACCGCCGGGCCGTTGAAGGGTTTGACGATCCAGCCCTTGATGCCGGCGGCCTTGCCGCGCTCTTTCATCGCCGGGCTGTTCTCGGTGGTGAGCATGATGATGGCGAGCTTGTCGTTGCGCAGTTCGCTGCGCACCTTCTCGGCCATGGTCAGACCATCCATGTTGGGCATGTTCACATCGCAGACGACGAGCTTGATCGCCGGATCGGCCTTGAGCTTGGCGAGGCCGTCGCGACCATCGGTGGCGGCGGCCACGCTGAGGCCGTTGGCGGAGAGGAAGTCGCTGACTTCGTTGCGGACAGTGGCGGAATCGTCGACCACCAGGACTTGGGCCATGGGTTTACTCCAGGACGAATTGAAGAGGAAATCGGTGCGTGGCGCGGCAGGCTGGCGTGCCCGGGCCGCGGCCGTGACACGCCGCGGCCCGGTATGCGGAAACGCGGTGCGGCGCCGGCATTCAGCCCGTCGCCAGGCTGGCGCGCAGCGGCGCGGCGGTGAGCGGCTCCGGTGACAGCGGGCGGGCGCTGGCCGGCGGCACCATCAGCGCTTCGCCGGCTTCGTCTTCCGCCCGCACCAGCAGGCTGGCCGGCAGGGTGATGACGGTTTCGAAGCAGCGGAAGGCGGCGCCGGACGCTTCGTCGGTGAAGCGCAGGCTGATGCGGCCCTGCTCGCGGCGGATGAAATCCTGCACCGCATCCATGCCGACGCCGCGGCCGGAGACCTCGCTGACCGTCTCGGCGGTGGAGAAACCGGCGCGGAAGATCTGGCGGGCGACTTCGTCGTCATCCGCGGTGGTGGCGGCATCCAGCAGGCCGCGCTCGACGGCGATGCGGCGGATGCGGCCCAGCGCGAGGCCACGGCCGTCGTCGGCCAGCACCAGTTCGACCATGTCGCCGGCGGCACGGGCGCTGAGGCGTATGGTGCCGGCCAGCGGCTTGGCCAGGGCGAGGCGGTCTTCCGGCCGCTCCAGGCCGTGGTCGATGGCGTTGCGCACCAGGTGCATGAACACGTTCTTGAGCAGCGCGGCGGCCTGGTTGCGCACTCGCCAGCCGTCGTCCTCGATGACGATCATCGGCGGCAGCTTCTCCAGTTCGCGCGCCAGCGCCGGCAGGGAGTCGGTGACGCTGGCCAGCGTGGCCGCCAGCGAGTCGGTACCGAGCAGGCGCAGCAGCTTGTGAACCGCGTCGCGGGCGGCGACCAGCTCGTGCAGGTTGCCGGTATTCACGCTCTCCAGCCGGTGCAGGGTTTCCTGGATCTGCGCCTGGTCGACCAGCAGGTAGCGGTCGGCGCCGTGGCGGCCCGGCCCCTTGCGGCCCAGCTTGTCTTCGTTGATCTCGGCGTAGCGCGCCACCGCGGCGCGCACGCCGGCGAGCTCGGCCAGCAGCTCGCCCTGGTCCCAGGCGATGGCGGGGCGCGGCTTGCGCAGCTCGTCGTAGCGCTGCTCGGCCTGGTGCACCACGTCGGTGAGCTGGCGCAGGCCATAGGTGCGGGCGTTGCCCTTCACCGTGTGCAGGTTGCGGAACAGGCGGTTGATGATTTCCACGTTGCGCTCCGGGTGGGCGCGCAGCAGCAGTTCGCTGTCATCGACGAAGCGCAGCGCGCCGGCGACGAAGTCGTGGAACTTGTCCTGATCGATGGCGAGGATCTCGCCGATGATGGCCAGCTCGCGCTTCTGCTCACCCGCCTCCGCCGCCAGCCGGCGCAGCTCGGTGACGTCGCGCAGGCACAGCAGCAGGCGCACGATGCGGCCTTCCTCATCCACCACCGGCGACCAGTTGAGGTCCAGCACCTTGCGTGCGCCATCCGCCGCCGGCCGTTCGATCTCGCCCACCAGCAGGTGGCTGTTGAGGTCGAAGTTCATCTCGTCCTCGCCCAGGCAGGCGCCGCAGGCGGCATCCACCTGCGCCTGCGCATCCGCCCCCAGGCTGGAGCCGGCGAACACCAACTCCATCAGCTCGCGGCCGGCGATGTCGCTGGTTTCGAGGATGGTTTCCAGGTAGGCGGAATACTCCGGATGCACCCGGCCGCCGGCTTCCACCGTGAGGATGCCCTGCGGCATGTGCTGCAGCATGGTCTGCATGTCGGTGGTCTTCTGCCGCAGCAGCGAGGCGCTTTCCTGGATGCGCGCGATCATGGTGTTGAAGGCGGCCACCGAGCGGCCGATCTCGTCGTCGCGCTCCACCGCCAGGCGGCGGGTGAAGTCCTGGTGGGTAGCAATGTCGCTCATCGCCTCCTGCATGCGGCCGATGGGGTTGGCGATCTGGCGATAGAGCAGCGCGCCCAGCACCGCCAGCAGCGCAACCGCGGCGGCGGTGGCCAGCGCCACCGCGGTGACGGTGGCGGCGAGGTTGTCGTTGAGGGCAGAGATGGCCTCGTCCTTGCTGCGGTTCTTCTCCACCCGCAGGGTGTCGACGATCTGCTCCATCTCGCGCTGGTACTGGGCCACGGTGGCGAACAGCACCGCCTCCGCCATCACCGCCTGATCGGCAAGCTTGAGGTCGGCGGCCTGGTCGATGGCTTCCAGGTAGTTGCCCAGGCTTTCCTCCGCCTGGCGCAGCAGGCCTTGCTGAGCCTCGCTGTCGGCGCCGGAGAACTGGCGCTGCAGCGCCTCCTTCAGCGTTGTCTTCTGCAACACCAGCTTGTCGCGCGCCTGCGCCGCCAGGCCGACGTCCGGCGCGGTCACCAGCGACATGGTGGTGAGCTGCACTTCCTTCAGCAGGGAAACCAGGTCGGCCGCGGCCAGCGCGCTGGGCACCACGCCCTCGGTCACCCGCTTCACTTCGGCGGCGTTGTGGCGAGACTGCAGCACCGCGTAGCCGCCGATGGAGGCGAGCGCGGCAAAGGTCAGCACGACCAGCAGGATGATGCGGTGACGGATGTTCATGGCGGCCCGGATAGAGAAAGGCAGCCGCGCGGAGGCATCCGCCCGGCTTTCGGACCGCATTCTTCCAAAGCAAGATGATGACCTTGTTACAGCGCAACAAAGTCTTTTGCACCAAGCCTTTAAACCGCACTTATCGACCGGCTAATACTACCTTTGACCTAGATCAAAAATGCATAACCCGGGCCACCTTCAAAAGGGCGGGCAAGCCGCGCGGCACCTCGCCGGGCGCCGCGTGGAGCGTGCTACTTCAGCCCTGCAAGGTAGTCGGCCATGGTGTCGATGTTCTGCGCACCGAGGCGGGTGACCGCCGCCGTCATCGGCGCATAGATGCGCTCGCCGGACTGGTTGAGGTAGCGGCGCAGGCTGCGGCGGATGTACTCCGGCTGCTGGCCGGCGAGGCGGGGGAAGGTTTCGGCGCCGCGCGCATCCGGCTGGTGGCAGGTGGCGCACAGCTGGGCGAACAGCTCCGCGCCCTTGGCCGTACCCGGCGGGCCGGCCGGCACCGGGCGGGCGGTGGCGTAGTAGCTGGCGATGGCGGCCTTGTCGCGCTCGCTCAGCACCTTCATCAGGCCCTGCATGAATTCGTCCTTGCGCCGGCCGCTGAGGAAGGCTTCGATCTGGCCCAGCAGGTAGGCCGGATTCTGCGCCGCCAGGTTGGGCACTTCCGGGTAACGGCTGATGCCGCCGTCGCCGTGGCAGTTGGCACAGAAGAAGGCGGCCTTGCTGCCCTCCTCCGCCAGCGCCTTGGCCTGGGCGGGGTCTGCCGCGGCACGGGCCAGCAGCACGGCGGCCTTTTCGGCCGAGGCAGGCGGCGAGGCCGACGACAGCGCGGTCTGGCTCTGGGTTTGGGCGGCCGGAGCGGCGGCCTGGGCGGGAACGGCGAGGGCTGCGAGCAGGAATGCCGCGGAGAGCGGCAGTGCGGCGGCCGCGCGTATCCGGGCGGCGATCGGAACCATGAGACTTACTCCAGGCCGCTCATGCAGCCTTTTCATGACGACGTTGTTATCGGAATGAAGGCTAGCACCCCGATCTCATCGTCAGCGTGACCGGCGTCACGCCGGGCGGTCGATCATCACGTAACGCTTCTTCACCGCCTCCAGCACTTCGAACACGCCGACGAAGCCGGCCGGTATCACGCAGGCCTCGCCGGGGCCGAATTCCCGCGCCACGCCCTGCTCATCGGTAATACGGATGCGCCCTTCCAGCACATGGAAGAACTCGTGGCGGCCGGAGTGGAAGCGGATGCGCCAGGCGCCTGGCTCGCAGGCCCAGTCGCCGATGGAGACGGCACCGTCTTCCGCGGCGTAGCGCTCGGCGGTGAGCCGGCGCGGCGGCGTGCCGATGGCGCGCTCGGGCGCGGGGCGGTCTTCCACCGCCGCGGGGGCGGAGTCGGCGAAGGCGATCAGGGCGGGCTGGGACATGCTGTGGCTCCGGCTGGATTTGAAGATGGGAAAGGCGGTGGGACGGCGTTCATCCGGCAGCACCACAGGCTGCGGCAGTTGCATTCAAACCAGTGCGGGCGATATTCCGTAATACCTGCCGGTCTGCTTTGCCCGCTACGGCAGGCCAAACAAAGCCGCGCCAGGCCGTGCTCAGACGAAAACCGGTTCGGCTTCCAGCTCGACGCCGAACAGCCTGCGCACGTCCGCCTGTATGGCTGCCGCCAGCCGGCGCACATCGGCGCCGGTGGCGCCACCACGGTTCACCAGCACCAGCGCCTGGCGCTCGAAGCTACCGACCGGGCCGAGGTCGCGCCCCTTCCAGCCAGCCTGTTCGATCAGCCAGCCGGCGGCCAGCTTGTGGCTGCCATCCGGCTGCGGGTAATGGGGCAGGGCCGGATGCGCCTCGGCGAGATGGCGCCAGGTGGCTTCGGCCACCACCGGGTTCTTGAAGAAGCTGCCGGCATTGCCGATCCGTGCCGGGTCCGGCAGCTTGCGCTGGCGGATGGCGACCACCGCGTCCGACACCTGCAGCGGCGTTGGCTGGGTCAGTCCCCGCGCCTGCAGCTCGGCGGCGACGTCGGCGTAGCGCGCCAGCGGCTGCCACTCGCGCGGCAGACGGAAGCGCACCCGGGTGACCAGCCAGCGGCCGGGCTGGTGCTTGAACACGCTGTCGCGGTAGCCAAAGCGGCATTCGGCGCGCTCGAAGCGGCGCGGCGGGCCGCCGTGCAGGTCCAGCGCGTCCAGCGAATCGAAGCGCTCCGCCATCTCCAGGCCGTAGGCGCCGATGTTCTGGATGGGCGCGGCGCCGACGGTGCCGGGAATCAGCGACAGGTTCTCCAGCCCGCCCCAGCCCTGCTCCAGCGTCCAGCGCACGAAGTCGTGCCAGTTCTCGCCGGCGCCGGCTTCGACGATGCGGGCATCGCCCTCCTCCGCAATCAGTCGGCGACCACGCACCGCGAGCTTGAGCACCACGCCGGGGAAGTCGCCATCCAGCACCAGGTTGCTGCCGCCGCCCAGCACCAGCCGCGGCAGATCGCGCAGTTCCGGGGCGGCGAGTTCGGCGGGCAGGCGGTCAGCCTCGTCCACCTCCAGCAGGAAGGCGGCGCGGCCGGGCAGGCCGAAGGTGTTGAGCGGCTGCAGGTCGGCGTTGCGGATCACGAGGCCAGCCCGTCCTGCGCGGCCGTCGGCACGATGGGGAAGCAACGGTCGTAGAAGTAGTTGAAGGCGAAGGCGTAGAGCACGTAGGCGCTGGCGAGGCCGAGGTCGGCCAGCAGCGCTTCCAGCCAGCCCATGCCGGTCCAGTGCATGATCACCGGCAGGCTCATCAGCAGCAGGCCGCCTTCGAAGCCGACGGCGTGGCAGCAGCGCAGCGCGAAGGGCCGGCGGTCGGCGGTGCGGCCGGTAAGGCGGCCTTCCACCCAGTCGAAACAGGTGTTGTAGAGGGCGTTCCACAGCGCCGCGATCAGCGCGATGGCGGCCAGCAGGCCGAGGGAATCCATCAGCGGCACGCCGCTGGCCCAGGTGAAGGGCGGGGTGATCAGCAGCAGGCCGCCGACCTCGAAAAGGGCGACCTGGCGGGCGCGGTCGGCCAGGGAACGGAGCTTGGGCTGCGGCGAAGACACGGGAACAACCAGGGAAGCGGGGCAACAAAGAGAGCGGAAGATAGAGCGGCTTCGCCGGGAAGGCAAATTGTGCAGCGCAGCAGGAAAATCCCGGAAAGCCGCCTTCTTGGGTTAGAATGTTTGCCCAAACATTATTGCGAGCTGCCGGCCTTTCTCCCCGTCTCCGCCCCGGCGGATACCCTGGCGCCGGCGGCATCCGTGCCGCGCCGCCCCTTCCATCGGCCGCGGCAGTGCTCCCGGCCTCCTCCGCATCGCCAGTGCCGGCAGCCCAGTTACGGCGGCGCGCCCTTTCCGGCGACGGCGTCGGAAGGAGCGAACCGCCCATGCTGCCCCTGTTGCTGCCCATCGGCTCCCTGCTCGTCGGCATTGCCCTGCTGCTGCTGGGCACCGGCCTGCTCAATACCGTGCTCGCGCTGCGCGGCACGCAGGAAGGCTTCTCCGACATCACGCTGGGGCTGATCGGCTCCGGCTACTTCCTCGGCTTCTTCCTCGGCACCTATGTGGCGCCGCCGGTGATACGCCGGCTCGGCCATGTGCGCGCCTTCGCCTTCTTCGCCGCCGCCACCGCGAGCTTCATGCTGCTGCATGCGCTCATCGTCAACGCGGCGTTCTGGATCGGGCTGCGGGTGGCGATGGGCATCAGCCTGGTCGGGCTGTACACCGTGATCGAAAGCTGGCTGAACGGGCAGTCGCCGCCGGAGCGGCGCGGCCAGATATTCGCCGTCTACATGGCGGTGAACCTGGGCGCGCTGGCGCTGGCGCAGCAGCTGCTGCACATCGCGCCGCCCAGCGAGTTCACCCTGTTCGCGGTGGCGGCCATCTTCGTCTGCCTGGCGATGATGCCGGTGACCGCCACCCGCCAGGCGCCGCCGCAGCTGCCGCACACGCCGCGCCTGCAGGTGCGCCAGCTGTGGGCGGCGGCGCCGGTGGCCTGTGCCGGCGCGCTGCTCTCCGGCCTGGCGATGGGCGCCTTCTGGGGCATGAGCGCGGTGTACGGCGGCCGCATCGGCCTGGACGAAAGCGGCATCGCGCTGTTCATGACCTTCGCCATTCTCGGCGGCGCCGCGCTGCAATGGCCGATAGGCCGCTTCTCCGACAGCACCGACCGCCGCCTGGCGCTGGGCTGGGTGGCCGCCGCCGCGGCCGGCGCCGGCGTGCTGATGGCGTTGCTGGGCCTGGCCGGCAAGGCGGTGCTGGTGGGCGCCTTCCTGTTCGGCGGCGCCGCCTTCTCCATCTACCCCATCGTGGTCGCCCACCTGGTGGATCACCTCTCGCATGAGGACATCCTCTCCGGCAGCGCCGGCCTGCTGCTGCTGCACGGCGTGGGCGCGGCCATCGGCCCGACGCTGGCCGGCCTGCTGATGGGCTGGCTGGGGCCGGCGGCGCTGCCCCTCTATTTCACCTGCATGCTCGCTCCGCTGGCTGCCTACGCGCTGATGCAGGCGCGCCGCACCACGGATGTGATCGTCGAAGAACCCGCGCACTTCATGCCCATGGTGCGCACCTCGCCAACCGTACTGGAGATGATGACCCCGGCCGAGGAGCCGCACGCCGCCCCGCGCGGCGCCGGTTCCTGAGGCCGTCCGCCCTTGTTCAACCACTCACCCCTGACTCATGTCGGCCCTCGCGTCGGCTTCACCGAAAGGAGAGAACCGCCATGCTGCTTGCAACCGATCTCGACGGCACCTTCCTCGCCGGACACCCGGAAAATCGCCAGCGCCTCTATCAACTCATCACCTCCCACCCGGAGATCAAGCTGGTGTTCGTCACCGGCCGCGGGCTGGAAGGGGTGCTGCCGATTCTCTCGGACCCCACAATCCCCATCCCCGACTACATCGTCTGCGACGTCGGCGGCACCGTGGTCGATGGCCGCAGCCAGGCCGCGGTGCAACCGCTGCAGGCCGGCATAGACGCGCGCTGGCCGGGCGAGCAGATCATCGCCGAGGCGATGGCGCAGTTCCCGCGGCTGGAACGCCAGGAGGTACCGCAACAGCGCCGCTGCTCCTACTTCTGCGACGCCGACGCCATCGACCCCGAGATCCACGCGGTGGCCGCCGGCCTGGGCTGCGAAGTGCTCTACTCCGCCGGCCGCTACCTGGACATCCTGCCGCTGGGGGTGAACAAGGGCAGCACGCTGCGGGCGCTGGTCGAACACCTGGAGCTGGACCCGGACGACGTGCTGGTGGCCGGCGACACCCTCAACGACCTCTCCATGTACGAGCAGGGCTTCATCGGCGTCTGCGTGGGCGAGTCCGAACCAGCGCTGCTGGACGCCACCCGCGACCGCGCCCGCGTGCTGCACTCGGTGCATACCGGCTGCGGCGGCATCCTCGAAGCCATCGGCCATTTCGGCTTCCTCGGCCCGCAGGGCATAGACGCCGAGCTGCGGGCGATGGACGAGCCGGGCAAGGCCGACCTGGTCATGGTCTATCACCGCCTGCCTTACGAGGAGGCCTGGGAGAACGGCCACCTGGCGCGCCGCCGGCCCAGCTCGCCCAACGGCATCATCCCCACGCTGCTGAGTTTCTTCGGCGACGGCAAGCGCGGCTCCTGGGTCGCCTGGGCCATCCAGGACCCGAAGCACGCGGTGCCCTTCGAGACCCACACCGAGGTGGACCGCGAGCGCTACCCGGAGCTGGTGTGCGCCCGGGTGCCATTGCAGCGCGAGGATGTGGACATCTTCTACAAGCGCTTCTCCAAGGAAGCCTTCTGGCCGACGCTGCACACCTTCTGGGAGCGCGCCCGCTTCCGCGAGGAGGACTGGGCAGTGTTCCTCAAGGTGAACCGCCTGTTCGCCGAGCGCACCGCGATGGAAGCCGCCGAGGGCGCGGTGGTGTGGCTGCACGACTACAACCTGTGGATGGTGCCGGCCTGCCTGCGCGAGCTGCGGCCGGACCTGAAGATCGCCTTCTTCCACCACACCTACTTCCCCTCCGCCGACGTGTTCAACGTGCTGCCGTGGCGGCGCGACATCGTCGGCAGCCTGCTGCAGTGCGACTACATCGGCTTCCACATCCCGCGCCAGGCGGAGAACTTCGTGGACGTCGCCCGCGGCGTGGCGCCGCTCAAGGTGCTGGAGACCAGGGCCTGCGCGCCGCGCTACCTCACCTATGGCTGCGCGGTGGGGCTGGACGAGGTGAGCACCGCCATCGAGGTGCATGGCCGCCGCATCGGCCTCGGCGCCCATCCGGTGGGTCTCGACGTGGGCCGGGTGCAGCAGGTGCTGGACAACCCGGAAACCACTGGCCGCATGGCGCAGATGCGCGCCGAGCTAGCCGGCGTGCGCGTCATCCTGTCGGTGGAGCGGCTGGACTACACCAAGGGCACGCTGGAGAAGCTGCTGGCCTTCGAGAAGCTGCTGGACGACCACCCGGAACTGCAGGGCCGGGTGCAACTGGTGACGGTATGCGTGCCGGCGGCCAAGGAAATGCGCATCTACGACGAGCTGCAGGTGAGCATCGAGCAGGCGGTGGGCCGCATCAACGGCCGCTTCTCCCGCGTCGGCTGGACGCCGGTTCAGTTCTTCTTCCGCGCCCTGCCCTTCGAGGAAGTGGTGGCCTGGTACGCGATGGCCGACGTGATGTGGATCACCCCGCTGCGCGACGGCCTCAACCTTGTGGCCAAGGAATACGTCGCCACCCAGGGCCTCACCAACGGCCGCGGCGTGCTGGTGCTGTCCGAGTTCGCCGGCGCCGCCGCCGAGCTGCACGGCGCGCTGCTCACCAACCCGCACGACCTCGCCGACCTGGAAGCCAAGCTGTACAGCGGCATCGCCATGAACACCGCCGAGGCGGAAGCGCGGCTGCGCGGCCTGTTCGCCATCGTCCAGCACAACGACATCCACCGCTGGGGGCAGGACTTCCTCGACGCGGTGGACGCCAGCGTGGCCGCCACGGTGGCGCCGGAAGCGCTGGCGGCGCCGGTGGCGGCCGGCGACTCCACCGGCGGCGGTGGCGGTGCAGCGCTGCGCTCGGCGGCCTGAGGGGAAAAAGAGCGGCAAGCCGGGCGCGGACGGCCTTCGGGCAGCCCCGGCCCTGTTCTCCCTGCAAAACAAAAGCGCATCCCCGGTATCAGCCGGGGATGCGCTTTTCTTCCGGGCCTGACCGCACACCGGGCAGGGCGAAAGCCCCGGCCCGCTTTACCGGCCCCGGCTCAATGGCTCAATACAAGGCCACCCGCTCCAGCGCCACCAGCGCGGCGGCGATGTTGCGCCTGGCCGCGCCCTCGTTCGCCAGCCTCAGCCGCGCCATGCCGTCCAGCGTATCCAGCGGCGTCGCGGTGTAGCTGCTGCGTATGGTCTGCTTCCACACCTCGGTGCCGCTCACCTGGTCGGTAAGGCTGTAGCTCACCTCCATCTCCACCTTGGTCCGCAGCGCGAACCAGGGCTGATCCAGGTTCACGATCACCGCCTGCAAGCCATAGCCGCTGGCCCCACCCTGCTCCAGCCGCCGGAACAGCCCGGCATCCAGCAGCGAACGCCCGAGCGCGGCGGCGAAATCCGCATCCGCGATGCTGGACGGCCCCAGCTCCGAAGTCTGCCGCCCGCCGAGCACGCTGATGCGCACGCCCTGGCTGCTGCGCTTGGCCTCGGCCGCCGGCGTCAGCCGCACCGCCATCGCACCCGGATCGGCCGGCGTGGCGCAGCCGGCCAGCGTCAGCACGGCAAGCAGCGTCGTCAGCATGGCTTGGATTTTCATGGCGGCTCCTTCTCCTGTTCGCCCGTCAGTGGCGGAAGCGGGTCAGCGCTTCGCGCAGCTGGCCGGCCAGTTGCTGCAGCTGGCGCACGTCGGCGGAGTTGTTCTCGGCGATGGCGTTGGTTTCCTCCGCCATCTGCGCGATGCGCTCCACCGCGCGGGCAATCTCCTGGCTGGCAGCGCTCTGCTCGCGGGTACCGTCGGCAATGCTCTGCACCACGCTCACCGCGCGGCCGGTGCGCTGGTCTATCGCTTCCAGCGCGCTGCCGGCCTGGCGCGCCAGCTCCACGCCCTTGCCGACGCGGTCGCGCACCGACTCCATGCGGGTGGCCGCGCTCTGGGTGTCGGCGACGATGGCGGCGATGGTGCGACCGATTTCCTCGGTGGACACCGCGGTGCGCTCCGCCAGCTTGCGCACCTCGTCCGCCACCACCGCGAAGCCACGGCCCTGCTCGCCGGCGCGGGCGGCCTCGATGGCGGCGTTCAGGGCCAGCAGATTGGTCTGCTCGGCAATCTCGCGGATCACCCCGACCACCGCCGAAATCTGCTTGGACTGCTCGCCCAGCGCCAGCACCGCATCCGCCGTGTGGCGCACGTCCTCGGCGATGGTCTCCATCTCCGAGGCGCTGCGGCCCACCACCTGGGAGCCGTCGTGGCTGCTCGCCAGCGCTTCCTCGCTCATGGCCGAGGCCTCGCGGGCGTTGTCCGCCACCTGGCTGATGCTCACCGACAGCTCTTCCACCGAGGCCGCCATGCCGGAGGCCGCCTGCGACTGGCTGCCGGCGCTCTCCAGCAGGCCGGAGGAACCATCGTCCAGCCGCCGGGCGGAGTTGCCCACCTCTTCCGCCGCGCGGGAAATCTCGCCCACCAGCTCGCGCATCTGCGTCACCGTGGTGTTCAGCGCCGCGCCCAGCCGGCGCAACTCGTTGGCGCTGCGGCCGTCGGCATCCGGCACGCTCACCTGCAGGTTGCCCTGCCCCAGCTCCACCACCGCGCTCACCACACCGCCCAGCGGGCGCAAGCGGCGCGCCACCAGCCAAGCCAGCGCCAGCGCGATCACCAGCAGCCCGCCGACGCTGACGCCGGCCAGGATCCAGCGCAGGCGCACGCTCTCCTGCAGGAACTCGTCCGTCCAGCTGCCTACCGTCACCTGGAAATTCCACGGCTTGGACCAGCCGACCACCGCCAGCCGCTCGCGCAGCGTGCTGCCATCCGGCCACAGGTACTGCCGGGTGCCGCCTTCGAAGCGCATGTTCTCCTCGGCGGAGCGGCGCGCCTCGCCGGAGGGCACCACTTCGCCGATGACCTTGCCCTGGAACTTGGGATGGACGACGAACTCGCCGATGGAGTCCGGGTTGCCGCTGGGCCGCGCGATCACCACGTAGCCGGTCTTGCCGGCCACCATGCTGCCGTAGAGCTTGCGGATGCGCTCCAGCTCGCCCTGCAGGCCGATGCGCACCGACAGGCCGCCGAACACCCGGCCAGCGCCATCCTTCAGCGGCAGCACATTGCTGAAGAAGTACTCGCCACTGCGCACGACCAGCCCCTGGTAGACCTCGCCGCGGCGCAGCGCCTGCGACACCGGATCGTCGTCCGCCAGCGGCACGCCGTCCTGGTAGCGGCCGTCCTTCTGCAGCAGGGTGGCGGCGCGGTAGACCTTGCCGTCATGCAGCAGCAACACCGCCGCGTCCTCGCCGGTAAGGCGGCGGAAACGGTCCAGCGTGGCATGGTCGCCGTTGAAGATGGCGCCGTTCAGCGTCACCGCCGGCAGCTCCGCCTCGCCGGTCATCACCCGGCTGTCGGTGACGGCGAAGTCACCGCCGAGGAACTGCTGGAAGAAAGTCACCTGACGCAGGCCACGCGTCTTCACGCTCTCGAACTCGCTGTCCAGCGCGCCGGTGATCAGCTTCATCTCGTTTTCCAGCTCCAGCCTGGACTGGGCCAGCGAAGCGCGCTCGGTGAGCAGCGAGGTCAGCCCTATCATCGCCGCGAACACCACGATGAGCAGTCCGACCGCGGGCAACAGGATCTGTCGCCCGACCGAATAATCCCGATACTGCATTTTTGCTCCCCTCTCGTGCGCTTATCCCGGTTCCGGCCCGCTCTCGGCATCTATGCCGAAAGGCCGATGCGATCGGTTCTGGCGAGGCCTCGGAACGAGTATCGGCCGACGGCCGACAGGCCCAAGCATACCGCTACCCAATGTGGGCAGATAGCACGACACAGCGGCGGAATCACGACCGGTATAGGATGTCGCCTGCGCGCGGGAACCGCGCCTGAGGGAACGCAACAGAGGATGGAAAAACAAATGCGCGTGCTACTGGTCGAGGACGACGCCGAACTGGCCGAAGGCATCTGTGCCTTCCTGCAGGGACAGGGCGACATCATCGAAGTGGAAAACGACGGCATGGCGGCGGACCGCCGGCTGCAGCAGGAAAGCTTCGATTTCGCCCTGGTGGATGTCGGCCTGCCGGGGCTGGGCGGCTACGAAGTGGTGCGCCGCATCCGCAACCGCAAACAGGCGCTGCCGGTGATCATCATCACCGCCCGCGATGCCCTGGACGACCGCATCTACGGCCTGGACCTGGGCGCCGACGACTACCTCGCCAAGCCCTTCCAGCTCGCCGAACTCACCGCCCGCATGCGCGCGGTACTGCGCCGCGGCGGCCACACCGAGACCCAGCGCATCGCCTTCGGCCCGCTGACGCTGGACACCGAAGGCCGCCTCGCCGAACTGGAAGGCCAGCCGCTGGCCCTCACCGCCCGCGAGTGGGAGCTGCTGGAAGCCCTGGCCACCGCCGACGGCCGCACCGTGCCCAAGGAAAAGCTGCAGGCCGAAGGCAGCGGCAACGCGGTGGAGGTCTACATCTCCCGCCTGCGCCCGCGGCTGGAACCCGCCGGCCTGCTGATCCGCACCGTGCGCGGCTTCGGCTACCGCCTGGAACTGGCCAACCCGCCGCGCCCCAATGCAGGCTAGCCTCGCCCGCAACATCCTGCGGGCGCTGGCCTGGCCCACGCTCATCCCCTTGTTCGCCGCCGGCGGCCTGAGCTACTTCGTCGCCCAGGACGTCATCAACAACACCTACGACCAGAACCTGCTCAACCTCGCCCACGGTCTCGCCACCCACTTGAGCGATGACGAGACCGGGCCGGTGCTGTCGCTGTCGCCGGAAGCGGAGACGGTGCTGCGCACCGACACGGTGGACCGCATCTTCTTCCGCGTGCGCGACAGCCGCGGCCAATTGCTGGCCGGCGACCGCGACCTCGGCCTGCCCGACGCCGAGCGCCAGCGCGCACCGGCGGTGCTGCTGGGTGCGCCGCCGCCGGGCACGCTGGAGCCGCGCCGCGAAGAACCGCCGCTGTACTACGACAGCGAGTTCCAGGGCCTGCCGGTGCGCGGCGTTAGCCTGCACCACTACAGCGGCGGCCAGGGCTTCTATGTCACCGTCGCCGAAACCCTGGGCAAGCGCCGGCAGGCGATGGAGCGCCTGCTGTTCGGCTTCGCCGCCGCCGCCGCCCTCATCCTGATCGCCGCCGCGCTGGCGGTGCGCTTCGGCATTCCCTCCGGGCTGGCACCGCTGCGCCGGCTGGAGCATGAACTGGCCGGCCGCTCCGGCACCGATCTGGCGCCGGTGAATCTCGCCGGCGTGCCGGTGGAAATCCGCGAGGTGGTGCGCGGCCTCAACGCCCTGCTCGGCCGCCTGCGCGAAGCCAACGCCTCCCAACGCCACTTCCTGCAAGACGCCGCCCACCAACTGCGCACCCCGCTCGCCAGCCTGCAGGTGCAGCTGGAGCTGCTGGGCGAAGGCAATGCCGACGCCGCCGCGCTGGCCCGGCTGCGCCACTCGGTGGCGCGCGTCACCCGCCTCGCCAACCAGCTGCTCGCGCTGGCCCGCGCCGAATCCGGCGACCGCCTGCTGGCCGACGCGCCGCCGGTGAACCTCGCCGAGCTGATCGACGACATGCTGGAAGACTGGCTGCGCCTGGCCGACTCCCGCAACATCGACTTCGGCGTGCAGCGCGAACCCGCCACCCTCATCGGCGACCCCACGCTGCTGCGCGAGCTGATCTCCAACCTGGTGGACAACGCGCTCAAATACACCCCGGCCGGCGGCCAGGTCACCCTGCACTGCCACAGCGACGAGGACTCGGTGCTGATCGAGGTGGCCGACAGCGGCCCCGGCATTCCGCCCGCCGAACGCGAGCGGGTGTTCGAGCGCTTCCATCGCGTCCCCGGCACCCAGCCCTCCGGCAGCGGCCTGGGCCTGCCGATCGCGCGCGAGATCGCCCGCAGCCACGGCGGCACCATCACCATCGAGGACGGCCCGGACGGCGGCAACTCGGTGCGGGTCAGGCTGCCGATGAAGACAGCGGTGGAAGCAGCCGGCTGAGGCTGGCCCGGCGCCCTTTCTCCGGCGTGACGGCGGGCAGCCTCTGGCCATCCCGCCAACACTCAAGCCGAGTCGCCCCGGCCGGAAAGCCGGCCGCGCCCCACCGCCACCGCGCGACCGCAGCCGCAAGGCTTCTCCCGCCGTCCGCGAGCAGGCACCATCCGCAGCCTGCCCCACCCGACGAGACGCCGATGCCCGCCCCTGCCGCCTTCACCCTGCGCGACGCCCTGGATGCCGATCTGCCGCAGATCGCCACCCTCTACAGCCACTACGTGCTCGGCAGCTCCGCCACCTTCGAGGAAGTGCCGCCGGACGCCACCATGATGGCCGAGCGCCGCGCGGCGGTGCTGGACCAGGGCCTGCCCTGGCTCGTGGCGGAAGAGGCCGGCAGCATCCTCGGCTATTGCTACGCCGCGCCCTACCGCCCCCGCGCCGCCTACCGCTACACGCTGGAAGACTCCATCTACATCGCGCCACAGGCCCTGGGCCTGGGCATAGGCCGTGCGTTGCTCACCGAGCTGATCGCCCGCTGCGAGCGCGGCCCCTGGCACCAGCTGGTGGCGGTGATAGGCGACAGCGCCAACGCCGGCTCCATCGCCCTTCACGCCAGCCTGGGTTTCCGCCACGCCGGCACGCTGCGGGCGGTGGGCTACAAGTTCGGCCGCTGGGTGGATACGGTGCAGATGCAGCTCACCCTGGGCAAGGGCGAGGCGGGCGGCGCCGAGCAGGCGCGGGCGTGATCGGCCGCCTGCTGGCGCCCGGCTTCTTCGTCGCCGCAGCGCTGCTGAAGCTGCGCTGCGCGCCCATCACCGGCAGGCAGGACAACCAGGGGAAAGGCGCGGGGCGCGCCGCAGACTCAGCGCGGCAGCGGCTGCGAGCCCGCCGCATCACGCTCAAGCGCGCCGGAATACCACGCTGAGGTTGTTCGCCGGCATCTCCGCCACCTCGGCCAGCGTCAGGCCACGGGCGGCGGCCTCGGTGACCACCGCCTCCAGGTCGCGCACGCCGAAACGCGGGTCGCGCTCCTTCAGCCAGCCGTCGAAGGCTTCGTTGCTGGGTGCGGTATGGGCGCCGTCGCGGCGGTAGGGGCCGTAGAGGTAGAGCACGCCGCCGGGCGGCAGCAGGCGGGCGACGCCATCCAGCAGCGCCGGCGTGGTTTCCCAGGGCGAGTAGTGGATGACGTTGATGGCGACCACCGCGTCCGCCGCGGCCAGCGGCCACTGCGCGGCGGTGGCGTCGAACAGCAGCGGCTCGGCGACGTTGGCGACGCCGACATGCGCGATCCAGCCGCGGATGGAGGCCAGCGCGCCGGCCTCCGCCTCGCTGGGCTGCCAGCGCAGGCCGGGCAGCCCGGCGGCGAAGAACACCGCATGCTCGCCGCTGCCGCTGCCTATCTCCAGCACCGTGCCGGTGGCCGGCAGGTGGCGCCGCAGCACCGCGAGGATGAACTCGCGGTTGCGCGCGGTGGCGGGCGCGAACAGGCGGGCGTCGGCATCCATGCGGCGGTCGGCCTCGGGCGACTCAGCCGGCAAGCTGGGCCAGCGCGTCGTGCACCGCGGCCAGGGTGGCGCCGCCGGCCAGCACGCCCAGCGGCTGGCCATCCAGCAGCAGGCCGTCGGCGGCTTCGTTCAGGCCGTTGCCCTGCTTCAGCCGGGCGATGGCCTGGCCGGCTTCCTTGGGCGAGGCGAAGCCCACGCTCTGCAGCAGCAGGCTGCCGTCGGCGGCGACCAGCTTGAAGTAGAAGCGGCCGTCGCCTTCGCGGTACTGCTTGAACTGCGGCTGAGCGGCGGCCTTGGCCTTCTCGCCGCTGCGCTTCTCGATAACGCTGCCGAGGTTGCGCAGGCCCACCGCATGGCGCAGTTCGGCGAGGAAGGGAGTGGCGATGCTGCGCGCCTTGGCCGCGCCTTCCTTCAGCTTGGCTTCGATCAACTCCGGCTGGGCGATCAGCGCCTGGTAGCGCTCGCGCATCGGCGACACCGCGGTATCGATCTGCTCGAACAGCGCCTGCTTGGCTTCGCCCCAGGCGATGCCGCCGGCGAAGGCGGCACGCATGGCCTCGGTCTGCTCCGGCGTGGAGAAGGCCTGGTACAGCTCGAACAGCGCCGAGCCTTCGGTGTCCTTGGGTTCGCCGGGCGCGCGCGAATCGGTGACGATGGAGGCGATCAACTTCCTCAGTTCGGCGGAAGACGAGAACAGCGGAATCGTGTTGTCGTAGCTCTTGCTCATCTTGCGGCCGTCCAGGCCGGGCAGCGTGGCCACCGATTCGTCGATCGCCGCCTCCGGCAGCACGAAGTGCTCGCCATAGAGGTGGTTGAAGCGGGCGGCGATGTCGCGCGCCATCTCGATGTGCTGGATCTGGTCGCGCCCCACCGGCACCGAGTGCGCCTTGAACATCAGGATGTCGGCGGCCATCAGCACCGGGTACATGAAGAGGCCCATGTTGATGCCGGCGTCCGGGTCCTCACCCTCGGCCAGGTTCTTGTCCACCGCTGCCTTGTAGGCGTGGGCGCGGTTGAGCAGGCCCTTGCTGGCGACGCAGGTGAGCAGCCAGGTAAGTTCGGGAATCTCGGGAATGTCGGACTGGCGGTAGAACCACACCCGCCCGGTATCCAGGCCGGCGGCCAGCCAGGTGGCGGCGATTTCCAGCGTGGAACGGTGCACCCGCGCCGGGTCGCCACCGGTCTTGATCAACGCATGGTAGTCGGCGAGGAAGTAGAAGCTCTCGGCGTCGGCACGCTGGCTGGCGGCAATCGCCGGGCGCAGGGCGCCGGCGTAGTTGCCGAGGTGGGGCGTGCCGGAGGTGGTGATGCCAGTGAGGATGCGGGTCGTGGGCATGGGGTGCCTGCAAATGCCTGGAGTGTGGGCTGAAGGGCGGGAGTTTAGCGCCTGGGCCGGCGCCGCGCTAACCCGCCGGCGGGCCCATGCCATCGGTTTCGACTGCCCCTGCACGTGACATATTCCCGCTCCATAATCCGGCCCGCGGGCTAGACTCGCGCCTCGAAAACGACGAAAACGCGCGCCAGCGCATGTCGCCAGCCGGCTTTCCGCCCCGCTTCGCGGGAATGCGCCCCCGGCAGCGCATGCCGGGTCTGCCCAGCGATGTTCCGATTTTCCGCTCCTCCTGCTCCCCGCCCAGTCTCCCCCCGCAGCGGCTTCCTGTTCGCCGCCGCCCTGTGCCTGCTCGCCGCCAGCCTGCCGGCGCGCGCCTCGGACAACGGCGCCAGCCTGCGTACCCTGCTGGCGGAGAGCCAGGCCTCGGTGGGCGCCACCGTGTGGGGCATCATCAGCTACACCCGCTGGCCGGCGCCGCCGGAGGTGCTGCGTGTCTGCCTTGCCGGCCACAGCGCCCATGCGGACACGATCCGCCGCGCCGCCGACTGGATAGGGCCGGAGCGGCGCAGCCTCATCCACACGCTGGAAGCCGGCGAAAACCCGGCTGCTTCCTGTGACCTGCTGTATGCCGCCGCCGACCTGCCGCCGGCCACGCTGTCGCAGCTGCTCGGCCAGCTTGCCGGCGCACCGGTGCTGACCATAGGCGAAGGCGCCGGCTTCTGTTCCGCCGGCGGCATGTTCTGCCTGGAGCAGGATGGCGCCGCGGCCGGCGTGCGCTTCGCCGCCAACCTGGACGCCATCTCCCGCTCCACCCTGCGCATCAACCCGCAGGTGCTGCGGCTGTCGCGCCAGCTGCGCGGAGTGGGCTCATGAACATGCACGGCGCTCCTCGCGGCACCCTGCTCCAGGCGCTGCGCCGCACCTACTTCGGCACCACCCTGCTTGCCCTGCTGATCGCCGCGCTGGCGCTGGCGGCGGTGGCCTTCTTCACCCTGCGCGCCCAGCACACCGCCAACCTGGCGCTGGTGGCGCGCACCATCGCCTACTCCAGCGAGGCGGCGGTGATGTTCGCCGACGCCGCTACCGCGCGCGAGATCCTGCAGCAGATCGGCCAGCGCGAGCATCTGGTGGAGGCCCGCATCCTGCTGCCGGACGGCAGGGAGCTGGCGAGCTACGAGCCGCGCGGCGCCGCGCTGGAGAACTTCAGCGCACTCGTCGGCCGCCTGGCGGTGCCGGAGCGCATCACCGCCGAGATCGCCCCTGAGCACAAGGTGCTCGGCCAGGTGGCGCTGCGTGGCAGCGGCAGCGTGTTCGCCAGCTTCTTCCTGAAGACGGTGGCGGTCGGGCTGGTCGGCCTCGGCCTGGCCCTGCTCACCGCCCGCGATCTGGCGCGGCGGCTGGAGCAGAAGCTGGTGGCCGAGCTGGACGCCCTCTCCTCGCTGGCCCACGCCGCCCGCATGAACAAGGATTTCGCCCGCCGCCTGCCGCACTTCGACGTCGCCGAGTTCGACGAGCTGGGCAAGGATTTCAACGCCCTGTTCGACGAGATCCAGGCGCGCAATACCGAACTGGTCGCCCGCCAGACCAGCCTGGAGCAGGCCAATGCCTCGCTCTCCCATCTGGCGCTGCACGACAGCCTTACCGGCCTCGCCAACCGCGCCTACTTCGGCGAACGCCTGGAGCAGGCGGTGGCCGAAGCCCGGCGCAACGGTGGCCAGGTCGGCGTGCTTTACCTGGACAACGACCGCTTCAAGGAAATCAACGACAACCACGGCCACGCCGCCGGCGATGCCCTGCTCACCGAAGTGGCCCGCCGCCTGCGCGCCACGGTGCGCGACAGCGACCTGGTGGCGCGGCTGGGCGGCGACGAATTCGCCGTGCTGCTGACGCCGCTGCGCGGCCTGGAAGACGCCAGCCGGGTGGCGGAGAAGATCCTGGCCACGGTGGCGACACCGGTGGAGTTGCGCCCGGACGTCAGCGTCGTGCCCGGCCTCAGCATCGGCATCGCCGCCTACCCCTGGCATGCGGACGGCGGCGAAACCCTGCTGCGCGCCGCCGACCACGCCATGTACCTGGCCAAGCGCAACGGCCGCGGCCATTACCGCATCGCCGCTGCCGCCCCCAGCCCCACACCGGGAGAACCCGCATGACACACCCGCTCGCCCCCGCCGCCACGCCTTTCCGGCCCGCGGCCCTTCGCTTGCTGCTGGCTGCCCTGGCCACCGCGCTGCTGCTCGGCTGCCAGACACCGCCGCCGGCCGCCAGCGGTGGCATGAGCCAGCGCCAGGTCGCTGCCTTGCTGCGCGCCGGCTTCACCCTCGGCGACGCCGGCTGGGGCCTGAGCCTGGACGGCCCCATCCTGTTCGACTCCAACGACGATCAGTTGAGCGAGCGCGCCCACAAGGCCCTGCGCCAAGTCACCGAAGCCCTGCGCTCGGTGGACATCGACAGCCTGCGGGTAGAGGGCCACGCCGACAACACCGGCAACGAGCGCAACAACCAGGCGCTGTCGCAGCGGCGCGCCGACGCGGTGGCCCGCGCCATCGCCGACTACGGCATTCCCTACGGCAACATCGTGCGCCGCGGCCTCGGCAGCGCCCACCCGATCGCCGACAACGCCAGCGCCGAGGGCCGAGCGCAGAACAGGCGGGTGGCGATCATCGTGCCGGCGGGCTGAGGCCGGGCGAAGCGCCCAGGTGAACAGTGGGCAGTACAGGCAGACGTATCGAAGCCATCACGTGGCGGCCCAAGCCCCCACCGCTCGCCCCGAGCCCGTGGAAGGGACTGCCCGCAACCCGGTGCAACTGCCACAGTCCCTGACGGCGCTCAGGCCCTGAGCAGCCAGCGCTCAAACTCCGCCAACCGTTCGCCCCGAGCCTGTCGAAGGGCGTCCCCGCGACACCCACCCAGCTGCCATGGCGCCGTGGCGCCACACAAGACCCCGGCAGGCGAAGCCCGCCGCCTGCTCCCGCCTATTCCCGCCAGCTCATCACCGTGCGCGCGCCGCCGCGTGGCTTGAGGTCGAACCACTGGCTGCGGGTCTGGCCGCTGAAGGTGGCGGTGACGCGGTAACGGCCCGCCTCCTTCACATCCACCTGGCCCACCGGCCCGCATTCGGATTCGGTGCTGCGGTCCTGCAGCGGGTTGTCCACCTTGGTATGCACGCCGGTGAGGTAGGTGCCTTCCGGCGTGGAGTACAGGATGGTCAGCGCATGCTGGCCGATCTCGGCGCGCATCTTGGCCGACTCATCCACGCCGATGCCGCCGCACACCAGCCTAATGCCTTCCACCTCTTCGGCCTGCGCCGGCGAGCCCACCACCAGCAGGCTTCCGGCCATCGCTGCGGCCGCCATCCAGGGTCTTACCGTCATCGTCCTCTCCCATGCTCCGGCGGCCTGTGCCGCCTCTTCCGTGAAAACCGGTGGCCATCCGCCGGCCTGCGCACACCCTTGCTCCCATGCAAGGCGCAGTCCTGGAACGCCACTGCTCAGGCCAGCCCCGGCAGCAGGGTACGCAGCCCCTGGGTGACGAAACCCACCGCAATCGCCGCCAGCAGCAAGCCCATGATGCGGGTGGCGATGTTGAGGCCCAGCACCCCCATGCGCCGCACCAGCTCATCGCCCAGCCGCATGGACAGCCACACCAGCGCCGCCACCAGCCAGATCGCGATCAGCAGCACCGCCACATCCACCCAGCCGCGCGCCTGGTGCGCATAGATGATGGCGGTGCTGATTGCCCCCGGCCCGGCCAGCAGCGGAATGCCCAGCGGCACCACGCCGATCTGCGCCTTCTCCTGCGCCTCGTCCGCCTCCTCGGCGGTGTGGCGGGCCGGCCCCGGCCTGGCGTTGAGCATGGACAGCGCCATCAGCAGGATCAGGATGCCGCCGCCGACCTGGAACTCCGGCAGGCGGATGCCGAAGAAGCCCAGCACCGCCTCGCCAGCCAGCGCCGACACCGTCAGCACCACCGCCACGGTGATGGCCGCATGGCGGCCGGTGTTGCGGCGGCGCGCCGGATCATCGTCGCCGCTCAGCGTGGAGAAGGCGGACACCGCCAGCAGCGGATTGACGATGACCAGCAGGCCCACCAGCATGTTCAGCCATTCGTACCAGCGACTCATGAGCGCGCCCGCGCCTCCCGGAAAACCCCTGTGGGCGCCATTCTAGCCAGCGCGGGGAGGCTGCCGTCAGCCGCCGCTTTGCCTTTCATAATTCTCTGAGCTGCCTGTTCGGCAGCTCAGAAATACTGCGGTGGGTTATCCGGCGCGGCCGGGGACTTCACTGCCGAACAGGCAGTGAAGAGGGATGTGACCGACGCGGCACCGAGGAATATTTTCTGAGCTGCCTACGCGGCAGCTCGGAAATCCTCGGATACCTCTTCGGCGCCGAAGGCACTGCCCACAGCCCAGGGCAAGCGACTTCCCCCGTTCGACTGCCTGGAAGGCGGCCGGCACCCGCCTCCCGACCTTCCACCTGCGCCTGCTCAGACGCCGCCGCTGCCGTGCTTGTGGATGAATGCCTCGAAAGCCTTGAGCTGGCCAGCGATGAAATCCCGCGTGCCGGCGTCGCCCAGGGTGCCGGTATCCTCGTTCACCTTGGTCTGCGCCGCGCCCACCATCACCTCCGGCCGGTTGAGCACGATGGCGTCGAGGAACACCAGGATCTGGCGCAGGTGATACTGCGCCCGCGCGCCGCCGAACACGCCCATGGAGGCGCTCTGGATGGCCACCGGCTTGCCGGCGAAGGGCTGCTTGTCCAGCCGCGACAGCCAGTCGATGGTGTTCTTCAGCACGCCGGGCACCGAGTAGTTGTACTCCGGCGTCACGATCACCACGCCGTCCGCCGCCCGTATCGCATCGCCCATCGCCCCCACCGTGCCGGGAAAGCCCTCCGCCTGCACATCGGCGTCGTAATGCGGAATGTCGCCGACCGAGGCCAGCAGCTCCACCGTCATGCCGGCCGGCGCCAGCTCCGCCAGCGACTGCGCGACCATGCGGTTGTAGGAGCCCTTGCGCAGGCTGCCGACCAGGGTAACGACCTTGAGGGGACGGGTACTCATGAGATGACCTCCGTGGTGAGCCGCCGCAGCGGCGGACAGGACGGGCACGGGGCCCGCGGGAATTGCTCCAGCCTTTTAGTCGGACCAGCGCCGGTCCGGTTCCGCCACGCTGGCGGAGCAGCGCTCACACCAATGCGCGGCGCGCTCCGGCTGGAGTATAGGAAGCGCCATCCGGCGCCGCTGGAAAGGCCGCCCGCCCCTCAAGCCGGCCTGCGCAGCCTCGCCACCAGCCCCGGCACTCCCGCCAGCCTCCGCTCCAGCCAGCGCGTGCCCCGTCCCAGGCTGGCATCGATCACCCCGCGCCAGAAGGCGGCGCCGCGGCGTTCGACGCCGAAGTGGATGGCGCAGGCCAGCGCCAGCACCAGCGCCACTACCGCTGGATACACCAGCGCCTTGTTGTCCTCGGTGGCGAAGCGCGACAGCAGCATGTAGCCGATGTGGGCATGCACCAGGTAGAGCGGATAGGTGAGCCCGCCGGCCAGGCGCGAGCCTGGCAGGCGCAGGCTGGCGCCGAAGCGGGAATTGAGGAAGAGGAAGAAGGCGAACTGGGCGCAGACGATGGCGGCGATGAAGGGGCGGGAATAACTCACCCCGTCCGCCACCAGCCCGGCTGGCAGATTGCGCACCGCGAACAGCACGCACAGCGCGCCGCACAGCAGCAGCGCGGCGAGCGAGTAGCGCGTCGGCCGCGCCTTCTGGATCGCCAGCACCGCGCCGGCGGCGAAGAAGGGGAAGTGGCCGCCGAGGTAGGGCAGCTCGCTCAGGCCCAGCGCCAGCGCCGCCGCCATGGCGAAGGGCCACAGCAGGAAGATGGGCTCCAGCCTGTCCTGCAGGCCGGCCAGCAGCAGCGCCAGCACCGCCAGGTAGAAGGCCAGCTCGAACTGCAGCGTCCAGTACACCCCATCGACAAAGGGCACGCCCAGCACGCGGGAGAACATGGTGAGATTCACCAGCACCTGGGTCGGCGTGACGTCCATGCGGCCATCGCCGAAGAAAACCGCCACCGCCGCGGTGCACAGCATCGCCACCCAGAAGGCCGGATACAGCCGCAGCGCGCGCGACACCACGAACTCGCTCGCCCGCTTGCCGCGCGCGGAGAAGAAGATCACGTAGCCGCTGATCATGAAGAAGAACTCGACGCCGAGATAACCGTACTTGGCGAACTCGACCAGCGCCGGCTCCGGCCCCAGCGTATCGATCTTGCCGTTGTAGATGCCATTGACCAGGTAGTGGTAGGCAAGCACGACGATGGCGGCAAGGAACCTGCCGTAATCCAGGGGTTCGACGCGGTTCACGGACGCTCCTCGCTGTTCATGCCGATGGCTTCGGCGGCGGCAACAGCGCAGCCTAGCCCGGGCACTCCCGCCGGCCGGCGCCGAGAACGTTGCGGAATTTTTCCTTGTCTCTCCCCCGTGCCGGGCGCCTAGACTTTTGCTGCGGCGCACTGCAGCGGAAGCCCGGCGCGCACCGCCGCAACGATTGGCAACGATTGGGCCGCGCGCGGCCCCTCTTCCGCCAGCTCGGCATCACCCGCGGACACCGTCGCCCCATCTATAAAAAGACGATGCCGCCTGCCCTCACCCCCGACAGGAAACCCCCATGAGCTCCCTCACCATACGCACCCGCCTGCTGCTGCTCGGCCTGCTCACCGTCGGCGGCATCCTGTTCGCCACCGCTTTCGGCGTGGTGCAGCTGGCGCGCCTGAACGACACCCTGGAGCACAGCCTGAACGACAGCAAGCGCGGCCAGGAAGAGCTGATCCGCATCCAGCAGGCCGGCCTGGCGTTCAAGACCCAGGTGCAGGAGTGGAAGAACATCCTCCTGCGCGGCAACGAGCGCGAGGACTTCGCCCGCTACCGCCAGTCCTTCATCGACGAGGAGGCCAAGGTGCAGAACGGACTCACCGCCGCCCGCGCAGCCTTCTCCAGCCATGCCGACCCGGCCTACCGCGCGCTGGTGACCGACCTGGACACCGTGCTCGCCGCCCACCGCGAGCTGGGTCTGGCCTACCGCGGCGCGCTGGAGGGCTTCGATCCGGCCGACAGCGAGGCCGGCAAGCGGCTGGACCGCCAGCTGCGCGGCCGCGACCGCGCCAGCACCGAAGCGATGAACACCCTGGTTTCCCGCCTGGAAAACCTGGAAACCCAGCGCGCGCACACGCAGATCGCCGACGCCCGATCCACCTACACCACCGCCTGGCGGGTGCTGGTGGCCTTCGGCGGCCTGTGCCTGCTGGTGGTGGCGGTGCTGGTGACGCTGGCGCGGCGCCAGATCGGCCGCCAGATCGCCGCGGTGCAGGACACCACCGCCACCATCAAGCGCACGCTGGACCTCACCGGCCGCATCCACCTCTCCGGGCAGGACGAAATGAGCCAGCTCGCCGCCAGCGTGAATGAGCTGCTGGAAGAGTTCCAGGCGGTGGTGCAGCGCATGAAGGCCGCCGGCGACCACGTTTCCCATGCCTCCGACGGCCTCTCCCACTCCTTCACCCAGCTCAACGCCTCGGTGGCGCAGCAGAACGAATTCACCTCGTCGATGGCCGCCTCGGTGGAAGAACTGGCGGTGAGCATCACCCACGTCACCGAATCCTCCACCACCGCCAGCGAGCTGGCGCACAGCTCCCAGGCACAGGCGGAAAGCGGCGGCGCCGTCATCTCCCGCACGGTGGGCGACATGCGCTCCATGGCCGGCCAGGTGCGCGCCACCTCCCAGCGGGTGGAGGAACTGGGCCGCCACACCGACCAGATCGGCCACATCGCCGGCGTGATCAAGGAAATTGCCGACCAGACCAATCTGCTGGCGCTCAACGCCGCCATCGAAGCCGCCCGCGCCGGCGAACAGGGCCGCGGCTTCGCCGTGGTGGCGGACGAAGTGCGCAGGCTGGCCGAACGCACCGCCCAGGCCACCGGCGAGATCGCGGCGGAAATCCAGACCATCCAGGCCCAGACCCATGACGCGGTGGACGACATGCACCGCATGGTGGATGAAGTGGGCAAGGCCAGCACCGAAGCCGACCTCGCCGGCGACGCCGTCACCGCCATCCGCGAGAGTTCCCAGCGGGTGGTGGAAGTGTCCGGCGACATCGCGGTGGCGCTGCAGGAGCAGAGCAGCGCCAGCGAACAACTGGCACGCCAGGTGGAAAGCATCGCCACCATGAGCGAGGAAAACACCGCCGCGATGAGCCAGGCGCGGGCAGCTGCGGTGGAGATGAAACGGGTGTCGGCCGACATGCACGACCTGGTGGGACGCTTCCGCGCCTGAGGGGAAGGGGAGCCACGGCGCTGGTTTTCTCCCCTCGTCCCTCGTGGGGTGCAGGGGAAAAAGCGAAGCATTGCCTCTCTCACCGGAGCGCCCAGGGGCCGGGGCTCGGAACGGGTGAGTGGGGAGTCGCGGCGCTGGACTTGAACGCAGCCGCCCCTTGCGGGGCGCCCCCTCTCCCCAGCCCTTGTATGTTTCCCTCCAGCCGATTTTTAATGAACTTGATCTGCAGAGGGATGGGCCGCCGGCCCGTGGCTTCCTTCTCAGATTCGCGGTTT
>Ga0206117_100640_pt1 | contig 30255 bp, 20 predicted proteins | sample 3A5Ametagenome_FD_177997 | JGI IMG/M metagenome (GOLD analysis project Ga0206117, IMG submission 177997) | Enriched microbial communities from leaf-cutter ant dump, University of Wisconsin, Madison, United States - 3A5A | ecosystem: Environmental > Terrestrial > Nest > Insects nest > Nest dump... | reverse complement strand
TCGTATTCATCCTTATCTCGGGGGTTATTATCTGGATGCCAAAAAGATGGAATAGAAGCCGCTTCAAAATTCAATTCAGAAAAGGGCGCAAACGCCTCTTCTACGATATGCACAATGTACTCGGAGTATATGCTTGTTTAGTATTACTTATCTGCGCACTTACAGGCATGGTTTGGTCGTTCGAATGGTATCGGAATGGACTGTTCAGGCTCTTTGGAGTGGAAGTCGCCGAATCCGGAGGACACGGAGGCGGAAGAGGTGCACATGGTGGTGGTCGTGGCGGACAACAGGAAGAAAAGAAAGAATTGAATGTTGCTAATTGGCAAACGGTATTCAATTCTTTACAGACATCAAATCCTGATTATGAGTATATACGGGTGCAAGACGGTTCTGCAGCGGTTCACCTGAAATCATCTGTTACATCACGAGCTACAGACCAATACAAGTTTGACAAAAAAACAGGAGAGATCACAGCTACAACCTTATTTAAGGATCAGGAAGGCACTACCAAAATATGGGCTTGGGTGTATTCACTCCATGTAGGAAACTATTGGGGGATATGGTCAAAAATATTCACCTGTATATTCGCCCTTATCGGGGCAAGCCTTCCACTCACAGGTTACTACATCTTTTTTGTGAAAAGAAAAAACAAAAAAACGGTACGGAAACAAAAAGAAATAAAAATCGCTTAATTGCATAATTTCGACAAGGGAGTAATATGAATTACTCCCTTTTTTGTTTCACTCACCATCCATTTTACCATTATTATATAAATGACTGATCTACACATCACCAAAAAATATTACCTTTGTCCACTAGGGCAAGAGCACTTCTAATTGTTATTATTTAGAATAGCATTATTCCGACACACTAGAAATATTGCATTGCTTTATTGAGGGATCTTATCCTCTAAAATAATGATGAAATATAATTTATAACCTATTAATACCTTACTTATGTTCAATAAAAGACATTCGAAATTCTATGTAAGTTTGATGATATTAATGCTAATGTCATTGGTACAAATCAACGCTCAAGATTTTATTCCGGGTCAACTCTGGACAGGCTTGAAGCAACCACAACCCCAATCTGAATTACCTAAAGGAAAAGCCCCCTTTCAAACATCGGAAAGAGTCGCAAAAAGGAATATACCAACAGCCCTTGTCCCTGTACAAAGCGGAGAATGGATTATCTCGGACGGATGGGAAATGACAGACGGAAAAACAGCAATGGCGTCGAACAAATCTATTTTCGACCCTCAATATAGCACTTCTGCATGGTATAATGCAACTGTTCCGGGTACAGTGCTTACCACTCTTGTCAATCAAGGAGTGTACCCCGACCCTTACTTCGGGCTGAATAATATGAATATACCTGAATCGCTAAGTCGCACCGACTGGTGGTACAGATGTAAGTTTACAGTACCAAAAGATATTGACGGCAACCAACTGCGCTTACTTTTCAATGGCATCAACTACAAAGCGGATATATACCTCAACGGAAAAAGCCTGGGAGATATGAAAGGTGCTTTTATCCGGGGCGAGTTTAATATAACAGATCTTGTAAATAAAAATGGAGAAAACATACTTGCTGTTCATGTTTTTCCTCCACACAATCCGGGTATCCCTCACGAACAATCTATGATTGCCGGACAGGGACTAAACGGAGGAGTACTCAGCACAGACGGGCCTACATTTATCTCTTCGATAGGATGGGACTGGATTCCCGGAATACGCGACCGCAACACGGGCATCTGGCAAGATGTAAGACTAAAAGTCGGGGGCGATATCATTATCGGTGATCCTCTTGTAACCACAGATATTTTACTTCCCGATACGACACAAGCCAAAATATCAATAAAAAATATTGTAAAAAATATTACCTCTAAAACTGTCAATGGTATGCTAACTGCAAAAATTGAAAATATAAACATATCGCTACCTTTTACGTTGGCTGCGAACGAAGAAAAAGAGATAATATTTACTCCAGAGCAGTTTAAAGAACTGAATATAAAAAATCCACGTTTGTGGTGGCCAAACGGTTACGGAAGACCTGAGTTATATAATCTGGAATTAACCGTACAGGCAAACAATAAGGTATCGGACACAAAATCCCTGAAATTTGGGATAAGAGAAATGTCGTACGAACTGATGGTAAACGACAACAGCCAAAACAAGCGCGTTCTTTATACTCCGAATGAAACAGTAAACAAAGGAAAACCGGTATTCGACTACATCAATCGTGTTGCATTCACCAAAGACAACAACCTCCCTACTATTGCTAAAGATGCAGACACCTCCGGGTTACAACCACTATCTAACGATGATCCTGTAGGACCATTCTTTGCGATAAGAGTAAACGGAGTAAGAATTTTCTGCCGTGGTGGCAACTGGGGAATGGACGATGGCATGAAACGTGTATCAAGAGAACGTCTTGAGCCATATATCAGACTGCACAAAGATGCAAACTTCAACATTATTCGCAACTGGACAGGAGAAACAACCGAAGAGGATTTCTACGCATTGTGTGACGAATACGGCATGCTTGTGTGGAACGACTTCTGGATTACAACGGACGATACGGTAGAACCTAGCGATTTTCCTCTATTTGTGAAAAATGCGACAGATGCTGTTCGCCGTTTCCGCAACCACCCATCTATAGCCGTGTGGTGTCCTCGCAACGAAGGATTTGCTCCTAAACAATTAGAAGAGAGCATCTCTGTAATGATGGCTAAAGAAGACCCTACGCGACACTATCATGGACAATCTCGCTTCTTGAATATGGGAACCAGCGGACCATGGGGATACTTCAAAGACCCATCTAAATATTATACCGAGAATGCGAAAGGATTCAATACCGAAATGGGTAGCTATGCAATTCCTACGGCAAATACAATCCGTAAATTTATTGCACCGGAAGACCAGTGGCCTATCAATGACGTATGGGCTTATCATGATCTGCACCATACGACTCAGAATTTCGGAGACTTTATCAATGCAGTAGACCGATATGGAAAAGCAGAAAGCATGGAAGATTTTTCACGCAAATCGCAATTTGTAACTTACGATGCGTGGCGCAATATGCTCGAAGCATGGAACAGCAAAATGTGGAACAATACCACAGGACTTATCCTTTGGATGAGCCATCCGGCATGGCCAAGTATGATATGGCAAACATATACTTACGATTACGAAACACCGGGATCTTATTTCGGAGCAAAAAAAGCATGCGAGCCTATTCACATACAAATGAATTTGCCAGAAAATGATGTTATGATTATTAATACAACATTGAATGATTACAAATCTGTAACTGCCGGTCTGCGTTTCATCGATCTTCAAGGAAAAGAATTATATAAGAAGAATATAAAACTGGATGCAAAAGCAAACTCAGCAACTAAATGTTTTGTTCCCGAAAAAGGAAATAACTTACCTCAGTTGTATCTGGCTCGCCTTGAATTAAAAGATGCAAAAGGGAAAGTGCTATCAATCAATGATTACTGGATGACAAATGGAGATAAAAAATCATACGAAGCCATAAATACGTTACCGTCAACAACAGTAATTATTAAAACGATCAGCAGCAAAGGTAAAACATGGGTAGAGGTATCAAATCCATCGAAAACATTAGCAGTTGCGGTAAAACTAAATGTAGTGGACAAAAACTCTAAAGAGATATTACTCCCTGCTTACTTCTCTGATGGATATATTAACTTGCTGGGCGGAGAAAAAAGATTAGTAGAATTGGATATACCTAAAAGTATCACCAACTACAACATCGTAGCTGAAGGCTACAATACAAAAAATAAATAATAATTTATCTAGTATTAGATAATAAATGTAACACAAAGGGTGACAAATAAGAATGAGTGAAAACCTGTTACTTTTGTCACCTTTTTTAGATAATACCCTGTCACCCAGTGTGACAAAAAATAAACAAATGAAAAGAATACTATTAACAATAAGTATAGCACTAGCAACAGCCAGCCTGTCTGCTCAAACAGATCCTGTTGACTATGTAAATCCATTTATAGGAACAACAAACTACGGAACAACGAACCCCGGAGCGATGTGTCCTCAAGGATTTATGTCGGTAACACCATTCAATGTAATGGGCTCTCCCGAAAACAAAAGAGACAAAGACACCGGATGGTGGTCTACCCCCTATTCGTACGACAATAGCGTATTTACCGGTTATGCGCATGTCAACCTCAGTGGTGTGGGGTGCCCCGATATGAGTAGTCTACTCTTGATGCCTATAAGCGGCGAGCTGGAAGTAGATTATAAAAAATACGGGAGTAAGTACAAAGATGAAAAAGCAACTCCGGGATATTATACTAATTTCCTAACCAAGTACAATATCAAAACCGAAGTTAGTGCAACACCTCGAGTAGGTATAGCCCGTTTCACATTCCCCAAAGGACAGAATCATATTTTACTAAATCTAGGAGAAGGTCTTACAAACGAAACAGGTGCGATGGTTCGCAAAGTAAGCGACACGGAAATAGAAGGGACGAAACTACTTGGAACATTCTGTTATACTCAGAATCAGGCTGTATTCCCTATTTACTTTGTGATGCGTGTAAGCAAAGCTCCACAAAAATCAGGTTACTGGAAATTCCAACGCCCCGGAGGAAACTGGGAAAAAGACTGGAACAAAGATGCAGGAACATATAAGATTTATACAAAATACGAAAAAGAAATAGCCGGCGATGATGTAGGAGCTTATTTCACTTTCGACTGCGCAGAAGGAGAAACAGTAGAAGTGCAAATGGGAGTTTCTTTTGTTAGCATGGAAAATGCACGCCAGAATCTAGAGAAGGAACAACCAAAACCCGACTTCGATGCTATCCGACTTGCAGCACGCAAAATGTGGAACGACGACCTCTCACGCATCCTTGTAGAAGGAGGCACAGAAGACCAAAAGGTAGTATTCTACACAGGGCTTTATCACATGCTTATCCACCCGAATATCCTACAAGATGTGAACGGACAATATCCGGCAATGGAAAGCTCGGAGATAAAAACAACGAAAGAAAACCGCTATACCGTATATTCTTTGTGGGATACATACCGCAATCTGCACCAGATGATGACCCTCTTATATCCCGATCGTCAGTTGCAGATGGTACGCACCATGATAGATATGTATAAAGAGTCGGGCTGGATGCCAAAATGGGAATTATACTCTCGCGAATCGCTAACAATGGAGGGTGACCCTGCCATCCCTGTAATTACAGACACATGGATGAAAGGATTAAGAGATTTTGATATCAACACAGCATACGAAGCTTTCATAAAATCGGCAACCACTCCGGGACCTCAAAACTTACTTCGTCCCGATAATGATGATTATATGAAACTGGGCTATGTGCCATTAAGAGAAAAATATGACAACTCTGTTTCTCATGCCTTAGAGTATTATATGGCAGACTGGACATTGGCCGAATTGGCAAATTCTTTGGGCAAAAAAGAAGATGCAGAAAAGTTTTATAAACGTTCGCTAGGCTATAAGCACTACTACAGCAAAGAATATGGTACATTCAGACCAATCTTGCCTAACGGAGAATTCTTAACTCCTTTCAGCCCGTTACAAGGTGCGAACTTTGAGCCTAATCCGGGCTTTCACGAAGGGAATGCGTGGAATTATACATTTGCTGTTCCGCACGACATACCAGGACTTATCAAGTTGATGGGAGGCAAGAAAAGCTTTGTAGATAAGCTACAAGCTGTATTCGACAATGGCTATTTCGACGTAACAAATGAGCCTGACATACACTATCCATACCTGTTTAGCCAGATCAAAGGTGAAGAATGGCGCACACAAAAGCTTGTTACAGAGATACTAGCCAAACATTTTACGAATACACCGGGAGGACTTCCGGGCAATGATGACACAGGTACTATATCGGGTTGGGCTGTATTCAGCATGATGGGCATGTATCCCGAATGTCCGGGAAAACCAGACTATACACTGACGACTCCTACATTCAGTAAAATAACAATCAAACTTGATCCTAAGTACTATAAGTCAGATAAGGTTGTTATCAATGTGATTAAACCTCAGGATGTAGCGGCAAATTATATAAAAGAAGTGAGAGTTGACGGCAAAACACTGAATGGATATGCTCTATCACATGAAGCGTTGACAGGAGCTAAAGAAATTACCTATATACTGAAACCGAGTAAATAAGATACAATATCATTCTAAGGGAGTGAAGAATATCCTTCTTCACTCCCTTTAGATTTATAAAGAATTACAAGTTGCTCTTAAATCTCTCAAATTCATTCTTAGACCTGTTCACACAATCTTCCAAAGACAAACCGTAGTAGTAATTGCCCAGCAGATAAACACGATCGTTCTTTCGCATAGCCTGTACTTTCTTATCCATATGCAAATGCTCCAATCGCATTGCAGGCAAACTATGCTCTATGAATGAAGTCTCTATTATATCAGATTGTTGAATATTCAATACATTGCATATTAGCTCCAGCTTTTCTTTCTCTGATTTTTTGCCTTTCTCAAAGTGAAAAGTAAAGCTTCTATACTCGCCATTCTCTATCAGATCTCTGGATACTGCCGAAAGGAAATCGTCTGACAAAGGAATAATACCTGCTATTTCTTTCAACTCTATTTTATCTTTCTTTATGCTAATGTTCAAAGATTCGGAAGCAAATATCGGGATGGAGGATAACAATCCGGCTAACTCCGGTTCTATATCCTTCAGCAGACTAGAGCTCACTTTCGGATTTGCTCCCATAGCAATATTTCGTGCATAAAAGATTTGCCCGTTTGCTGTTGAAAGTAAAAAGACATCGCCTTCTTTCTTTATATCAATGACTTCACTTAAAGTATTGACTTCAATATCTCCACTCTCTACTACTGCATTGATAAACGACGATAAGCCTCCTTTGAATGTAAAGCGTCGTGAAATATCCTTTTCTCTTTTGTCTCTCTTTTTAAGAAATATTTCCGCAGGATAATCATCCGCCGGTTGACAGATCACAGCTTTGAAAGCATTGGTAAACAACCTGTCATAATTAGAAGCCCCTACGATAGGACGAAAATATTCGCGGGTAGTTTTTCCTGCTTTATCTGAAAAGAAATACTTCGGAAAGTGAAGTAGACATGATAGCTTGGATACTTCAGACATAATACTTTTTATCTTACCCGAAGCATAGAGCACATAACTGAATTTTCCGAGAGGTACTATTATATCTGTTCTTCGTATTTCTTTCACGATAGACAACAGGCTGATATATGAATTGTAACAGGTATGAGACCCAAGCTCGTACCAGAAGTCGGGTTGAGTAGAAAGATGCCCTGTTTGCAATTGCCCTCCGGTATTCTTATTTTTCTCCAAGACCAATACGGCTTTACCTTCTTTTTTCAGATAGTGTGCAAAAGTAACCCCACTTATGCCCCCTCCTACAACGATACAATCATATACTTTTTGGCTCATGCTCTTCATTTTTTACTCTATACAAATATACAAGGAATGTCTGAAATAAAGATATTTTACATTCCAACCCTACCCTCAAAAAAGCTATTCAATATTACCTATTTATACTTTAGGCATTTTTCACCTCTCCTAATAGACTGCAAGTCAAAACCAAAGAGATAAATTCTTTAATAATTATTTTCATTTTAAGGATTCGACTACTCTTATTTTGCAATGAGTATCCAAATATTTTTCTTACTTTTGTCCTTTCTTTTTAGAGTCTAAAAAAATAAAACGTAAAGTCGTGGCTAATACGAAGTATATATTTGTTACAGGAGGAGTCATATCTTCCTTAGGTAAAGGTATTATAGCATCCTCACTAGGTAAACTACTACAAGCCAGAGGTTATAAAGTAACTATCCAGAAATTAGACCCCTACATCAACATTGACCCCGGTACACTAAACCCTTACGAGCATGGCGAATGCTATGTAACCGTTGACGGACATGAAGCCGATCTCGATTTGGGACACTATGAAAGATTTCTGAATCAGCCTACACATAAAGATAACAACATCACCACAGGGCGCATCTATCAGAATGTGATCAACAAGGAAAGAAAAGGTGATTATCTGGGTAAAACTGTTCAGATCGTACCTCATATCACAGATGAGATTAAGCGCAACATCAAAATGTTGGGCACAAAATACAACTATGATTTTGTTATTACCGAAATTGGAGGTACAGTAGGTGACATAGAGTCACTTCCTTTTATCGAGAGCGTACGCCAGTTGCGTTGGGAACTAGGCAAAAACTGCCTATGTGTACACCTTACTTATGTTCCTTATATTGCAGCAGCAAAAGAGGTGAAAACAAAACCGACACAGCACTCCGTAAAACAATTACAATCGGAAGGGGTACAGCCTGACATGCTTGTTCTGCGTACCGAACATCCGTTGAATAAAGATATATTACGTAAGGTTGCCCTATTTTGTAATGTAGAAGTAGACGCTGTGGTACAGTCTGTCGATGTATCTACTATTTATGAAGTTCCACTCAAGATGCAGGAACAGAATATGGACGAAATAGTTCTTCGTAAATTAGGAATGCCAATAGGAGAAAAACCTGAAATGCAACCTTGGCGTGACTTCTTAAGCAAGAAAAAACATGCCAAAAGTACAATTAAAATTGGACTGGTAGGTAAGTATGTTGAGCTACCCGATGCATACAAATCTATCAACGAATCGTTGCTGCAAGCGGCAACATATAACGAGCATAAGCTCGACCTCCACTTTATACTATCTGACAAACTGACCGAAGAGAATATAGAGAAAACACTGTCATCAATGGATGGCATACTTATTGCTCCGGGATTTGGACAAAGAGGAATGGAGGGTAAAATCCATGCATTAAAATATGCCCGCGAACATGACGTTCCTACATTTGGAGTTTGTCTGGGTATGCAATGTATGGTTGTTGAATTCGCTCGTAATGTATTAGGACTTGAAGAAGCCAATTCTACCGAGATGAACAATCATACTCCATTTAAGGTGATAGACCTGATGGAAGAGCAAAAGAATATCACCAATATGGGAGGCACAATGCGTCTTGGAGCATATAAATGCGAATTGGAAAAAGGTTCTCTTGTATACAAAGCTTATGGCAAAAAGATGATAGAAGAACGTCATCGCCATCGCTTTGAATTCAATAACGATTTCAGAGAAGACTTTGAAAAGAATGGAATGAAGTGCACAGGAATCAATCCCGAAATGGATCTTGTGGAAGTGGTAGAAGTTCCCGGAAAAAAATGGTACTTAGGCGTACAATTCCATCCGGAATATAATAGCACAGTTGTTTCACCCAATCCATTGTTTTTAAGCTTTATAAAAGCCGTTGTAGATAATAAAGAAAAAAAATAAGAAAGGAATAAAACATATAATTATAAATGGACAAGAATACGATTACCGGGTTTATCCTGATCGCAGCCGTAATTATTGGATTCACATTATTGAGTAGGCCTTCGTCGGAAGACATCGAACGCCAGAAGCAACAGCGCATAAAAGATTCTATCGAATATGCTCAAACTCTACAACGTGAGCAAGAAAATAAAATAGACACCTCTGTAGTTGAAAAAAAGACCGAGAAGATTGACGATTTCTTCAGTGCTTCCGCTCAGCAAAGCGACTCTACTGTAGCAGTTACAGACTCGCTTCCATCAGCAGAACAAAAAACGGAACAATTCATAACCCTTGAAAACAGCAAACTAAAAGCTACATTTTCTACCAAAGGAGGACGAATGGTTCGTGTTCAGCTCAAGGACTACATGAGCTACAACAGAGACGACAAGAAGAATACCGACTCTCTTTACCTGTTCAACAATGATGCCGACTTTACCTTATTGCTAACAAACAAGCAACAGAAGGTTTTGAGTACAGGCAAATTGATATTTACTCCTATACAGAAAGAAGGTGACAACTCGCTGATCATGCGCTATGCATACTCAGACAGCCAGTATATCGATTTTGTATACAAACTAGCTGATGACGACTACATGATGAAATACGACATCAATATGGTAGGCATGCAGCCGATGCTAGCCCGTACCTATAGCGATGTATTCGAGATGAAGTGGTCACAGAGAATGCGCAGACAAGAGAAAAGCGTGAAGAACGAACAGCGTTATTCTCACCTCACTTACAAATATGTGGGTGGCGATGTAAAGGAAATGAGCAGTGATAAAAATGAAGAAATAGAAGTTAAAGAGCCTGCAAAATGGATCGCCTTCAAAAATCAGTTCTTTGCTCCAATCCTAATTGCTGATGACAAAATAGAGACGGCTCTCCTTAACTCGAAAGTTTTGCAAACGGACGAAAATAGCGAGTATCTGAAAAGCTTTGAAGCAACACTATATGTACCTGCAAAACCAGGAGCAGCACAAGAGAGCATCACAGCAGGATTCTCTTACTACCTAGGACCAATGTCTTACTCTTTGTTGAAGAACTATGACAGTAATGTTAAAGACGCAAACAAAGAACTGGATTTAGACAAACTGGTTCCACTGGGTTGGACCTTATTCCGTTGGGTTAATCAATACTTTATAGTTCCTATATTTAATTTATTGAGCAATACCGGACTATCTATGGGTATTGTCATCTTACTACTAACAATCATTGTTAAATTAGTAATTTCTCCTCTGACATACAAGTCATTTATGTCTTCTGCCAAAATGCGTGTTCTACGCCCTCAGGTAGAAGAAATAAACGAGAAGTATCCGAAGCAGGAGCAGGCAATGGAAAAACAACAGGCTACAATGGCTCTCTATAGCAAGGCGGGGGTCAATCCGATGAGTGGCTGTGTACCAATGCTGCTTCAGATGCCGATATTGATCGCCTTGTTCTCGTTCTTCCCTAATGCGATAGAATTGCGTCAGCAAAGCTTCTTGTGGGCTACCGATTTATCCACTTATGATGCCATCTTTGAATGGAAAAATCATATCCCATTGATCGGAACTCATATCAGTCTATTCTGTATTCTGATGACCATTACAAATATCATCTATACAAAATTCAATATGGAGATGACCAATACCGGACAACAACAAATGCCGGGTATGAAATGGATGATGTATCTGATGCCGCTTATATTCTTGTTTATGTTGAATGACTATCCGTCAGGACTTACATATTATTACTTCCTTTCACTATTGATTACAATATTGCTTACTATTGCTTTCCGTTACATTATCAACGAAGAAAAAGTTTTAGCTAAGTTGGAAGCAAATAAAGCTAAGCCGAAAAAGAAATCTGGCTTTATGGCACGTCTGGCAGAGGCTCAGCGTATACAACAGCAACAGCTGAACGAGAGAAACAAATCGAACAGCACAAAGAAGAAAAGATAATATAAACGTCACTAAATAAAAAGAGACTGATTCTGTATAGGAATCAGTCTCTTTTTATTTGTATCCGAAATCTTTAGATTATCTTTCTCTTGTTGCGCTTGAAGAACTACTTTCTTCTGTTTTTTTCTCTGCACTTCTTCCACTACTCTTATCGTTTGTGTTAGCTGGTCTTCCGCTAGTAGATGTAGATGGACGAGTACTTTCGTTTGGTCTTGCTGCCGGACGCTCATTGGATGGACGTTCGTTTGATGGACGCTCAGGCCTTGTTGGCTCATTAGGCGTAGTAGGTCTACCCGAACTGGAATTTCCGGGACGAGTTGCTTCTCCCGGACGACTAGGACGACCGGAACTTGAGTTTCCGGGACGATCTGTTTCAGGACGGCTAGGGCGACTAGGTCTGCTTGGACGACTAGGACGATCGATATAGATAGGTCTGCCATAGTCCGGTAATATCATCGGAGGAGCCGGAGCTATATATTCCACATCCTCGTATAAGAATTCATACCCTACAAGATAGTCATCAATAAATTCCAAAGCATAAACCTCATTTCTTGGGGTTCTGTATTCCAAAACCTCCTGATATCCATTCTGTGTATTATTCACGGCTAATATGCGGCTAGGGTCACCAACAGCTTGCACCACCTGCTCTTTTGTCATACCTGTTCTCAATTTACTTAAATCAAGAGTCTTAAACATCCCACAAGACATGAATACAACAGATATAATCAAAAACGAAATCAGTTTTTTCATCTTTAATAGTTTTGTTTCGTTATTATCATTAATACTTATAATAGATTAAACAATATTTTGAGTCTGAGAGTTCTTTAAATACATCAAAAAGAATAGGATGTAAAAAGGTCGCCTTCTAAACAAAGCGACCTTCTATATCTTAATTTCTCAGAAATTATTTTTCTATTTCAAGAAGCTCCACTTCAAATATAAGATTAGAGAATGGTTTGATTTTGCCTGCATCTCTTCCTCCGTAAGCAAGATCGTAAGGGATATACAGAATCCATTTCGAACCCACCGGCATCAATTCCAGAGCCTCTGTCCATCCTTTTATCACCTGACCAACGCCGAAAACAGTAGGCTCTCCACGTTCCACACTACTATCGAACACAGTACCATCCATCAATGTACCATGATAATGAACTTTCACACGATCCGTAGCTGTTGGCTTTTCTCCTGTACCATTTGTGATAACCTTATATTGCAAGCCGCTAGGTAAAGTCACAACCCCATCCTTCGCCTTATTTTCTTCCATAAACTTATCACCCTCAGCTATCTGATCGGCATACTGAGCTTTCTGTGCCTCTTCTTGTTTTGCCTGCATCTTAGCTTGAGCATCCTGCATTTTTTCGTTGAATGCTTCTGCCGGATTTTCTATATCAAAAGTACCACCACTCATAGCAGTATACATCGCTGACACAAAAGCATCATTGTTAAACTTTTCTGTATACCCTTCACCATACATCTGCTGCAAAAGTCCCGGCATCATTTGTTTCAGGATTTGCCCTCCTACCGAAAGACCTGTGTTGTATGCATTTTTTGCCTCAGGAGCATCCAATCCTGCTTTTAGCCCTGCAATAAACTCAGATCTGTTACTCTTATTAGCGTTCAAAATAGAATCACGCTTCATTGCAGACTCCACTCCTGTAGTATCGGCAACCACACCAAGTTGGCGTAGATACATAGACAATCCTTGCTCGTAAAGACTGGCGCCAAACATATAAGACAATGAGTCCATCTCTGTCTTAAGAACAGGTTTGGCCGCTGTAACACCTGCTTTTAGAGGCTGCTTTTGTGCCGAAGTTTTTTTCTGTGCCGACAAAGCCATTGGACTTAGCATGACACAAGAAGCAAAAGAGAAAAGTAAAAATTTCTTCATATTATTTCAAATTTAATAGATATGCGATTTTATAGTTTCTGAAAATGTGTTTTTTACATCAAGCTACAAAAATAGCATTTTTATTCTTTAATTTGACAACCGCTTTAGTTTTGTTAAATATTTATGCACAAGCGTATCCGCACCAACAAAAAGAGAGCTATACTACAAAATTATATCGAATTTAGACCTTCTATTTATATCACTATCTAGCCTTTATAAGACAGTTAAAACAAAGTTATTACCCAATTATTGTAAAAACTTGAAAACTAATTACTACCTTTGCGCGTCCTTTTGACAGGCTCTCTTATGTCGAATAATTTTGGGGTGGGAGTAAGTCAAAAAAAATGAAGGGCTTTTTACCACAAAAGATATTTGAAAATTTTTAATGAAAACATTTGAAGAGTTAGGGGTTGCCGCGAATATTCGCAAAGCAATCGAAGAAATGGGTTATGAGAACCCAATGCCTGTGCAAGAAGAAGTGATTCCATATTTGCTTGGCGAAACGAATGATGTAATTGCGCTCGCGCAAACCGGAACAGGAAAGACCGCAGCTTTTGGTCTTCCTATATTACAAAAAATAGATACAAACCAGAACGTTCCTCAGGCACTTATCCTTTGTCCTACACGTGAACTATGTCTGCAAATAGCAGGAGACTTATCCGATTATTCAAAATATATAGATAACCTAAGAGTCCTTCCCGTATATGGAGGATCAAGTATCGAGAGTCAGATAAAATCACTAAAGAGAGGCGTACAGATTATTGTTGCTACTCCGGGACGACTGATTGACCTTATCAATCGTAGAACAGTAGAGTTATCGAATGTAAAATATGTAGTACTCGACGAGTCGGACGAAATGCTTAACATGGGATTCATGGAAAGTATCGACGAGATATTATCTAAAGTGCCGGATGAGAGATTGATGCTATTATTTTCGGCTACTATGCCTAAAGAAATAGCTAAGATCACAAAAAAATACATGCAGAACCCGAAAGAAATTACTATCGGAAGGAAGAACGAAGGTTCGAACAGCGTGAAGCATGTATACTATCTTGTTCATGCTAAAGATAAATATCTGGCATTAAAACGCATAGCAGACTATTATCCGAATATATACGGAATTATATTTTGCCGTACCCGTCGCGAGACACAAGAAATTGCCGACAAGCTGATACAAGATGGTTACAATGCAGACTCTCTGCACGGTGATCTGTCTCAAGCTCAGCGTGACTATGTGATGCAAAAATTCCGCATAAAAAACATACAGTTGCTTGTAGCTACAGACGTAGCAGCAAGAGGGCTGGATGTAGATAGCTTGACACACGTTATCAATTATGGTTTGCCGGATGATATAGAGTCATATACTCATAGAAGTGGACGTACCGGTCGTGCCGGAAAAACAGGTACTTCTATCGCAATTATCCACGTAAAAGAAAAAGGAAAAGTAAGAGAGATTGAGAAAATAATCAACAAAAAGTTTGAGCAGGGAGCTATACCTTCGGGCGAAGCTATTTGCGAAAAACAGTTGTTCAGTCTGGTAGACAGAATAGAGAAAGTAAAAGTAAATGAAGATGAAATCTCAAACATACTTCCTTCTGTTTACAGAAAACTCGATTGGCTCGAAAAAGAAGATATCATCAAACGTGTAGTAGCACTTGAGTTCAATCGTCTTATCGATTACTACCGCGATGCACAAGAAATAGAATCACCATCCGAACGTTCGTCTCGCGATGATAAGTCATTCCCTAAACGTAAAGACAGAGACCGTTCCGATCGCTCGGACCGCTCGGATCGTTCATCCGGCGGACGCTCTGCCGAAAGAGGGTACTCTCGTTTATTTATTAATGTAGGACGTACCGACAATGTAAATCCGGCAACGCTGATGGGACTTGTTAACGACTATGTTCCGGAAAAGGTAAATATCGGACGGATTGATATAATGCAAAACTTCTCTTTCTTCGAAGTGCCTGAAAAAGATGCGCAAAAAGTTATAAAATCCATGAGCAAACAAGAACAGAACGGACGACGTATTTCTGTAGAGGTAGCTCAGGGCGGAGGAGGCGGAAACGCTAAAGACCGTGGCGGAGACAGAGGCCGTAAAAACTTCAGTACTCGCTCAGATATCGGAACACGAAAAAGCTCTGATTATAATTCACCAAAACACTCTGATAAGAATAAAGGACGGAGTGGACGAAAACCAAAATATTCTTAAATATCCATTTATACGAAAAGCACCGAATTTTAAAATTCGGTGCTTTTTTTATTAAAAAATATTCTATATTTACACCTACCGGTAACAATAGATAATAAAAAAGGGAATCTCAGAAAAAAATCTAAATACTTTGTCCCGAAATTAAACACCCGATTGTCTTATAAGTACATAACAGAATTATTAACTTAGAATAAAAAATAATGAAAGAATTTTTATTACTCATTCGGGAAAATGCAGATTATGGAGATCTGTCCGTAGAAGATATGCAAGCAGACATTCAGGAACACATCAAATGGGTAGAAACGCTAGTCGAGAACGGAAACTTTAAAGATGGAAATCCCCTCGATTCTGCTGGTGTTACCTTGAAAGGTGGTATTGCTACAGACGGTCCTTGCGTTGAAACTAAAGAGTGTGTGAGCGGCTATTATTTCCTCCTTGCCAACTCTTTAGACGAAGCCAAAGAACTGGCAAAAGGCTGTCCCGATTTGAAACGTGGAGCAACCCTAGAAATCCGTAGAATCATCAACACTGATGAAGAACAACATTGACGAAAATATAAAAACACTTACGAGCCATCTTTTCAGAGAACATTATGGAAAGATGGTTTCCTATTTATCTCAAAAGTATGGCTATCATAAGATTGAGGATATACTAGACGCAGTTCAAGAATCTTTCGAAACAGCTCTAAATACATGGAGGTTTGGAGAAGTTCCCGAGAATCCCTTTGCGTGGCTTTATAGGGTTGTAAACAACAAGCTAGTGAATAAAATCCGACAATCAAGCATCGCACAAACACACCTCAATTACCTTGCATCCACAGAAAAAGACAATCATGAATACTCCGAAAAGGAAGTAGAGGACAGCTTACTTAAATTATTGATTTTCTTTTCAAAAGCGTCTTTCTCTGAAAGGAATAAGCTAATTATTTCACTTTATTTCCTTTGCGGATTCAACTATTCGGAAATTGCCAATGCCCTTATCATTAAAACAGAAACCGTCAAGAAAGTTGTTTTAAGGAGCAAAGAAACGATCAAGGAATTTTCAGAAATTTACGATGATTTTCAGATTCAGACCATTGAGGAATTAAGCCATCTGCTTAAGATTATATACCTGCTCTACAATGAAGGATATAAAAGTTCGCAAAGAGCCGGAACCATAAATTTAGACTTGTGCTTTGAAGCTATCAGGTTAGGAAAATTATTACACCAGTATCATCCCGAAAACCCTGAAATCAATTCTCTGCTGGCTGGTATGTTTTTCAACTCCTCAAGATTTCCTGCGCGAACCGAGAACGATACGTGGATATCGTTGGAGAATCAAAACAGAACCCTTTGGAATAATGATTTAATAAAAGAAGGTTTCTATTACTTGGAAACAGCAAAGAAGCACTTGCAAACTTTAGATAAATATTATTTAGAAGCTTTGATTTCATCCATGCATTGCTCTTCCGAATCGTATGAAAAAACAGACTGGAGAACGATTGTTTATCTATATAAACAACTCGAAAAAATGGAACCATATTCGATTTCAGTAAAGCTAAACAGAATTATTGCTGAAAGTAACTTTAAGAGTCTGCACGATCTGCTGCCTGAGCTAATTACTATGGAAAGCATGATGAACGAAGAAACAGAATTTATCTATCTCAGCACCAAGGCTCACTTTTATGCAAAAATGGAGGAATGGAATTTGGCCATTCATAATTATGAATTGTCGCTGAATTGCACCAAAAATAAAACCGATATAAACTTCATCAGCGGAAAAATAAATCTTATAAAGAAAAAGTTGGAGAATTAATAATGATTCATTTTCTGAGAAAGTCCCAAAATCAAATTTTGATCAAAAAAATCGAAACATTTTAACTTTACATATCCTCATAATAAATAGTAACAAATACGGACTACATGCTTGTTTACATTCTATTTACAAAGAACATTAATCAATCTCTTTTGTTTATATTATTATAACTAGGTCTAATCCTGTCTTATTTTTAAGAGAATATCTTATTCTAAATAGCTTTTGTTTTATATATTTGCTTGTTTATTACAATAGTAATAAAGATTTTTCTTCATTCCAATAGAATTTTTATGGACGAACAAAACAACAATATATCAGTATTACAGACAATAAACTCTCCCTCTGACCTTAAAAATCTAAGCATCGAGGAGCTTGAGTCTCTATGTACTGAACTTAGAAGTTTTCTTATTGATCAACTAAGCAAAAATCCCGGGCATTTTGGCTCCAGTCTGGGTACAGTAGAGCTTACTGTGGCTCTGCATTACATATACAACACACCTTACGACCGCATTGTATGGGATGTGGGTCACCAAGCATATAGCCACAAAATACTGACAGGCAGAAGAGACCTGTTTCATACAAATCGTAAATTTGGTGGTCTTTCAGGGTTTCCAAATCCAAAAGAAAGCGAATACGATGCCTTTATTGCAGGACATGCTTCAAATTCAATTTCGGCAGCACTAGGTATGGCTGTCGCTTCCTCTCTCAAACATGAGAAGAGGCATGTGGTAGCCGTAATAGGTGATGGATCAATGACCGGAGGGTTAGCTTATGAAGCTCTCAACAATGCAAGCTCTCAACCAAATGATATCCTTATCATACTCAATGATAATGATATGGCTATAGATGATAATGTTGGGGGTATGCGCGATTATTTGGTAAAAATGACTACCTCGCCCACCTATAACAGGGTAAGGAATGATGTTTATCAAAAGTTCAAGAAAGGAAACCTTATCACCGAACAAGGTAAAAATCTTATCCTTCGTTTCAACAATAGTTTAAAATCACTGTTGACCAAACAACAGAACATGTTTGAAGGCTTTAATATACGATATTTTGGCCCTATCGATGGACACGACTTACCAAATCTGATTCGGATACTACAAAATATAAAGGATATGAAAGGACCTAAGATTCTACATATCCACACTATTAAAGGAAAAGGATTTAAGCCGGCAGAAGTTTCGGCTACAGTATGGCATGCTCCGGGTAAGTTTGACAAAGAAACCGGAGAACGTATTGTGACAAAATCAAAAGATCAGCCACAACTCTTTCAGGACGTTTTTGGACATACGCTTGTAGAACTGGCTAAGAAAGATAAACGCGTTGTAGGTATTACACCTGCTATGCCTACCGGATCGTCTATGACCTATATGATGAAAGAATTCCCGGACAGGGCATTCGATGTAGGTATTGCCGAAGCACATGCTGTCACCTATTCGGCCGGATTGGCAAAAGAAGGACTATTACCGTTCTGTAATATCTACTCATCATTTATGCAACGAGCTTACGATCAGGTCATACATGATGTAGCACTTCAAAAACTGCATGTAATTATGTGTCTCGACCGAGCAGGATTGGTAGGAGAAGACGGACCAACACATCATGGGGCATTCGATCTTGCTTATATGCGCTGTGTCCCGAACCTGACTATCGCCGCTCCTTTCGACGAGCATTATTTGCGCCACTTGATGTATACTGCTGCTTACGGTAACGAAGGACCATTTGTGATCCGATACCCAAGAGGACAGGGTATATTGAAAGATTGGGAATGCGAAATGCAAAAGCTGGAAATAGGAAAAGGACGCAAGTTGAAAGATGGTAAAGATCTTGCCGTTTTATCAATAGGCGCAATAGGAAATACTGCACGTGAAGCTATCCACATCGTTGAAGACGAAGGCTATTCTATCGCACATTACGACATGATATTCCTTAAACCTTTGGATACTGCAATCTTAAAAGAGGTGGCAGAGAACTTTACTCATGTATTGACGATCGAAAACGGTGTTATCAACGGAGGATTCGGTAGCGCTGTTTTAGAATACTTTGCTGACAATAACTATCTGAACATAAATGTAGTGCGTGCAGGCATACAAGATAAATTTGTAACACACGGTTCGGTTGCTGACCTGAAAAAACTATGTGAGCTTGACATACAAGGATTGGTAAAACGAATGCAGTCTATCTTGCATAAACAAATAAGCCCTAATAATATAGAAGAAAAAATATATAAGTAAGAGTCGATGAGAATTGTAATTGCAGGTGCAGGTGCTGTAGGAACACATTTAGCAAAACTATTATCAGCAGAAAACCAAGACGTTGTACTCATGGACGCTGATAAAGAGAAGCTCAACTTCCTTGGCTCTAATCTTGAAATAATGACGATGACCGGGTCTTGTACTTCCCTAAAAGATTTGATGGAGGTGGATATAAAAGAAGCGGATTTCTTTATTGGTGTCACCCCTGACGAATCTACAAACATAACAGCCTGCTTATTGGCTGCGAATATGGGAGCAAAAAAAACCTTTGCTCGCATCGATAATTACGAATACCTCTTACCCAAGAATAAAGAGTTTTTTGAAAAGCTAGGGATCAACTCTATGGTTTATCCCGAAATGCTTGCTGCAAAAGAAATAGTATCAGCCTTAAAACGTCCGTGGGTACGCCAATGGATAGAACTTTGCGATGGCAATATATTACTCGCCGGAATCAAAATAAGAGAAAACTCGGAGTTGGTAAATAAATACCTCTTCGACTTAAGCAGCAAAGACAAAAAATTCCACATCGTTGCCATTAAACGAAAGAATGTAACTATCATTCCTACAGGAAAGGATATGGTTTTAGCGGGCGACATCGTATTCTTTACTGCAACAAAAGAAAACGTGAACGAACTACCCGTAATAGCAGGCAAAGCCAGTTTTGAGGTAAAGAACATTATGATAATGGGTGGAAGCCGTATAGCTATCCGTACCTGCCAGTATTTGCCGGACAATACAAACATCAAACTATTAGAATCCGATAAAGAGAAAAGTTACCAACTTTTAGAAAAGCTACCAAAGAATGTAACCGTGTTTCATAATGACGGACGCAATGCTGAGTTTCTTTTGCAAGAGGGAATCAAGGATATAGACGCATTTGTGGCTGTAACCGGAAACTCGGAAGCTAACATTCTCGCATGTATGGCAGCCAAACGCTTTGGAGTACGCAAGACTGTAGCCGAAGTAGAAAACATGGACTATATGTCGATGGCTGAGAATCTGGATATCGGCTCTATTATAAATAAGAAACTAATAACAGTAAGCAACATATACAGATTTCTGCTCAGTGCAGACGTATCTAACGTAAAGTCATTAACAATCGCCAATGCAGACGTAGCGGAGATTATAGCTCGACCGAACTCTTATGTAACCAAGAAGGAGGTAAAAAAGCTAACACTACCCAAGAATGTTACTTTGGGCGGATTGATACGCAATGGAGAACCGATGATGATTGATGGTGATACTTTGATAGAGCCTTACGATCATGTAGTCGTTTTCTGTTTGGATGACACCCTACGTGATGCCGAGAAAATGTTCCATTAACAGGATAAAAAGTACATGAGCAATTTTAATTACCGGTTTGTACTAAAAACAATTGGATTTTTGCTTGTCATAGAATCGCTATTCATGATGAGTGCTACCATTGTTTCTTTTTACTTACACGAAGCGGCCGGCGATGCAATGCTCATAAGCTCTACAATAACATTCTTTGCAGGAGCTTTAATCCGATTGGTAGGAACTGAAGATTTCCCAAAACCGATCGGAAAACGAGAGAGCTTCTTTATGGTGGCTATTTCGTGGATCGTACTATCTGCATTCGGTATGCTTCCTTATTATCTGAGTAACTCGATACCCAGCGTCAGTAATGCCTACTTCGAAACCATTTCGGGACTGACCGCAACCGGTGCAACCATCCTAAACGACATAGAGAGTATGCCCAAGGGACTTCTCTTCTGGCGCAGTATAACCCAATGGATGGGAGGATTAGGAATCGTATTGTTCGTGGCCACGATCCTACCCATGGGAGGTAATGCATCTGTAATGTACGATGCTGAAGTCACAGGGATAGGCTACGATCGTTTTCGCCCCCGCATATCACAAATAGCTAAACGGCTATGGCTGGTTTATATATTCCTTACAGGAATTCTTGTCATACTCCTTTGGATAGGGCCAATGAGCTTGTTCGACGCTGTTTGCCATGCTTTTACAACGATATCCACTGCCGGATTTTCGACAAAGCAAGACAGCATCGCCCATTGGAATTCAGCCTATATAGAATATATCATTACACTCTTTATGTTCATCGGAGGAATAAACTTTACGCTGATCTACTTCTTTATGAAAGGTAGTGCTAAAAAGTTGTATCAGAATGAAGAATTTAAATGGTATGTATCAATTATCATTCTCTTTGTTGTCATTATTGCCATCGGGCTTTACAGTTCGGGCAAGATAGAAGGAGTAGAAAAAGCTTTCCGAACATCGTTGTTTCAGGTCGTATCGATGCTTACCACCACCTGCTTCTCTACTGACAATATAATAAGTTGGGGTTCTTTCTATCAGTTCTTAGTTGTCATCTTTATGGTGTTCGGAGCATGTGCCGGATCTACTGCCGGAGGTATCAAGATAGTGAGGATCATTATCTTGTTCAAGAATTCGATCAATGAGTTTAAACGTCAGGTACACCCCAATGCGATACTCCCTATTCGATTGAATAACCATGTGATTTCGATAGACGTAGTAACCAAGGTCTTGGCTTTTATCTTCTTATACCTTGCCATCCTTATTTTCAGCTGTTTACTTTTGTCCTTATCGGGAATGCAATTCGAGAATGCTCTCGGAGCAGCAGTTTCATGCCTCGGAAACGTGGGTGGCGGATTGGCAGAGATAGGCAATACAGGTAGTTTCTCGGAAGTGCCAACCGAGTCGAAATGGTATCTCAGCTTCCTTATGCTAACAGGACGCTTAGAGCTATTTACTGTACTCTCTTTATTTATGCCTGCTTTCTGGAGAAGATAATAATCACATATTCTTCCACTTACACAATACACTATCGAGCAGATCGACGATCAGAAATAAGATAAAACCGATCAGAGAAAGTACAATTATACCAAAATACATTTGGACGTAATCCACACGCATTTGCGAATCGGTAATGTAAAATCCCAATCCTTTATCCGTTCCGAATGTCTCAATAAAGAATAAGGCCGATGTTGCGATACCCAATGCCACACGAAGCGAAGAAAAGACTTCGGGCAAAATAGCAGGCAAGGTAATATGTCTCATTTTTTGTAAGCCCGTTGCCCCAAATGAAATAAGAACATAGTAATTTTCTTTCGATATATTTTTTACAGCATCACGTATCGTTATGATCAACTGAAAAACGACTATCAATATAACAATAACAATCTTTGATGTTTCGCCCAAATCGAATAATACCATGATGATAGGTAAAAGAGCTAATTTAGGAATAGGATAAGAAAAATAAATCATAGGACCCAACAGACTATTCACCCTCTTACTATATCCCATCCATACACCTAATACTAAAGCTATCCCCAAAGATATACCTATGCTATATGCTATCCGTCGCAAGCTGGCGAATGTGTGGTCTAATATCCCGTTTTCGAAAGCTTTGGAGTATCCACCATAAACCTCTGTAGGGAAAGGCAGTGCCTTCAGGCTAAGACCGGCAGCAAGAATATACCATATAACATTAAACAGGATAAAGCCGCCTATTATGTAGCCGAAATAATTGAAAATATGTTTTCTACGCTTTGTCATCAGTACCCTATTTTATTGATAATAGATGCCACAAACCTCAACTTTTCCTCTTGGTACTCAGATACGTTGAACAAGGGGTTTTCTACCTGATGAATAATTCTTCCCGGCGATTTGCTCATTACAATAATATGCTCGCCAATAGATACAGCCTCATGTATATTGTGTGTGATAAACAAAGTGGTTACTTTGTATTTCTCCCACAGGCGCAGAAAAAGCCGTTGCGATGCTTCGGAAGTAAATGTATCTAATGATGAAAACGGTTCGTCCATCAACAGAATATCGGGCTGAGAGATGAAGGCACGAGCCAGAGCCACACGTTGTTTCTGCCCCCCACTCAATTGCGAAGGATAACGGTTTTGAATATCATCAATCTCTAACGAGTTGATAATCTCTGAAACTTCTGCCTCTCTCAACACCTTAGTGCTATTGAGCTTATAAGAGAGGAAAATGTTTTCTTTCACAGTCTTCCATTCCAGCAAACCATAGTGTTGTGGTACATATCCGATAGATACTTCTCTGGGTGTAAACGCTCTCCCATTAAAAGCAATCTGTCCGCTATAATTTCTTATGATCCCGCAAAGCACCTTCAATAAAGTAGACTTGCCGCATCCCGAAGGGCCTATAAGAGAATATATTTCTCCCTTTTTTATAGTCAGGGAGAAATCATTCAAAGCTACAGTATTTCCGTATTTTACCTCCAGGTTTTCTATCGACAGCATCTCTATTATTTAGTCAGTTGATCATTTATAAGATTCTCAACTTTGAAATCAGCTTTAAGCAGATTTTTGCCTCCAAGCCAGCTTATCACTTGTTGTATATCTTTGTCTGCAACAGTTACAGGCTGAGCATCGGTATAAGCAGGTAGAGTGACTTTCTCAGCAACAGGCTCAGGAAACTGAAGCTCTTTTACCAATATATCTTTTATATCTGCTACAGTATGTGAGTTGAGATAAGCAACGCCATCATTGTATGCGGCATACATTTTCTTAATAGCCTCACTCTTCGTATCTATCACCTTCTGTGAAAAAACAATACCTGTAACAGTATATTTCAGGCTATCCATAGATACAAGCAGCTTGCAACCTTCGCTTGCGGCGATCAGAGCAAACGGATTAGGCAATCCCGTAGCATCTATTTTGTTATTCCGCAACATCTCGAAGCGAGTCGGAATTTTATTTATCTCCACTTTCTCTACATCATTAGGAGTAAGGCCTACACTAGCCAAAGCCATATCTACACAGAAATCGATCACTGTGTTTTGAGAAACGGCTATCTTCTTGCCTTTCAGCTCCGACAAGTTCTTTATCCCCGACTGCGCACCGGCTATAATATAAAAAGGTGCTTGACATTTAGAAGTAAGCTTCATATCAAACCCACCCGAGGCCAGCAATGCTGCACTGGTATAGTCGGTTACACCTCCGTCTACAGTTCCGCTCTGAAAAGCCATATCTCGTTCATTGGCAGACATAAATTTCTGAATTTTTACGTCTACGCCATGTTTTGTAAAATAACCTTCACGCTGAGCTACTGTAAGAGGAAGATAATCCATTGACGACATTACCCCCACCGTAAGCGTTTGCACCTCTGCACTTTCTTGTTTTTTACCGGAACAAGCACTTAACAATAAACTGATAGATAGAATTGAAAATATAATATGTTTCATAATTTGTATAAATAAAATAATATGTGATTACAAAAATAAGGGAAATAAATCAATAAAATTAGCAGAACGACCACAAAGAAGCAGCACATCCTCTCTCATATATCCAACTCGAAATTGTTAAAAGTGACAACCAGCGGTCACAGGAGCGAAGCGCATGTAAAGGTGACAGTTTTCAGCTCTTTTTAATTGTCACTTTTCATCATAACCAAACAACGACTAAAAGCCATCATGTATAAGACAATTATATCATTAATAAATAATACGACAATTATCATAAAACTGAAAATTACGCCCTGACATTAAATATCTCATGCCCCTGACCTTTTACTCACAACTTCTTTTTACCTTTGCATCCTGAATATTTTTAATCGATAAGTAATGTCACAACCTTCAATTCCTAAAGGAACAAGAGATTTTTCGCCGGAAGAAATGGCGAAGCGTAACTATATTTTCGACACTATCCGTGAAGTTTTCAAACTCTATGGCTTTCGTCAGATAGAAACTCCGGCAATGGAAAACCTATCAACACTGATGGGAAAATACGGAGAAGAGGGCGATAAGCTTCTATTCAAAATACTCAATTCGGGCGATTACCTGAAAGATTTATCCAATGAAGAATTGTTGGAGAAAAACTCTACCCGCCTTGCAACTAAAATAAGCGAGAAAGGACTTCGTTACGACCTCACTGTGCCATTTGCACGCTATGTTGTAATGCACCGAAACGAAATAACATTCCCTTTCAAACGTTATCAGATACAACCCGTTTGGCGTGCCGACCGACCACAAAAAGGACGTTACCGCGAATTCTTCCAATGCGACGCTGACATCGTTGGCTCCGATTCCCTTATCAACGAAGTAGAGTTGATTCAAATAGCAGATGAAGTATTCAGCCGCTTCGGCATTCGGGTGAGCATAAAACTCAACAACCGCAAGATACTGTCAGGTATTGCTGAGATTATTGGAGAGGCAGAAAAAATTACAGACATTACTGTTGCTATCGACAAACTCGATAAAATAGGCCTGGAAAAAGTAAACGAAGAACTTGCTTCGAAGGGTATCCCACAAAAAGCGATCGAGCAACTTCAACCTATTATCCTTTTGCAAGGAACAAACGAAGAGAAATTAAATACCTTGAAAACGGTTCTCAAAGATTCTGAAACCGGAATACAGGGCGTTAACGAACTTGAATATATACTCAACAAACTAAAAATTGTAGGAATCCGTTGCGAGCTTGAGCTCGATCTTACTCTTGCCAGAGGATTGAATTACTACACGGGTGCTATCATCGAAGTAAAAGCTCTTGATGTGCAAATAGGCAGTATCACCGGAGGTGGACGCTATGATAACCTGACAGGTATTTTCGGATTGTCAGGCGTTTCGGGCGTAGGTATTTCCTTCGGAGCAGATCGCATATTCGATGTATTGAATCAACTCGATTTATACCCAAAAGATTCTATACAGAACACACAGGTTTTGTTTGTCAACTTCGGCGAAAAAGAAGAAGCTCACATATTGCCTCTGATCTTAAAAATGCGTCAGAAAGGAATCTCTACAGAGATATTCCCCGAAGCGGCAAAGATGAAAAAGCAAATGTCGTATGCCGATTCCAACAAGATTCCTTATGTAGCTATAGTTGGTGAAAATGAGATAAATGAAAACAAAATCACACTGAAAGATATGACCTCCGGCGAACAGAAATCATTGACCCTCGAAGAATGTATATCCATCCTTAGCTAATTTATTAACAGACATATTAATAAGTCCTGCCTTAGTTATTAACAAGGCAGGACTTATTTGTATATAAATACCTAATAATCAACAAACATATCCTTATCTCCCATTGTTAATATTGTGTTTATAACCTGTTCATTTCATGTTGAAAACTTTTTCATACATTTAAGTGGGGAAAGGTGGGGAAAAGTGTATAAATTTTATACCTTTACGTCGAATATTGTATATTGTTAAAATTCAAAGTATTAATGTTACAGTTTTTGGGAAATATCGAAGCAAAAATAGACGCGAAAGCACGTCTTTTTGTACCTGCTTCTTTTCGTAAGATATTGCAATCTTGCGACCAGAACACATTGATACTCAGAAAAGATCTATTTCAGAACTGCCTCGTTCTCTACCCGCTGGTAGTATGGGAAGAGGAAGTTGCGAAATTACGCTCACGTCTCAACAGGTGGGACAAGGAGCAGCAAGCGTTGTTTCGTCAATTTGTTGTTGACGCCGAACGCCTCGAGATGGACACCAACGGACGTATCCTTATACCCAAAAGATACTGTCAGATGGTGGGGATTATTACAGACGTAAGATTCTTAGGAGTAGACAATACAATAGAAATTTGGACAAACAATGCTCTGGATAAAACGCTGATACCTGCCGAGGAATTCAGTGCTCGCATTCAGGCATTAATGAATAACAGCTCACAAAACGACTAATCATGGCCGATGCATATCACATACCGGTTTTGCTTCACGAGAGTATTGACGGGATGAATCTTCACCCTGATAGTATTTGCGTCGATGTTACATTTGGCGGTGGCGGACACTCGAGAGAAATACTGTCACGTCTCGGAGACAAAGGACATCTCTATGCCTTCGATCAGGATGAAGATGCGATAAACAACATTGAAGCTAGCAGTAAGTTCACTTTCATCCGCAGCAATTTCCGATATCTTAAAAATTTCATCAAGTATCATAATGTAGATGGTGTAGATGCTATACTAGCTGATTTGGGGGTTTCGTCACATCACTTCGATGCCGAAGACAGAGGATTCTCTTTCCGTTTCGAGGATAGCGACTTGGATATGCGTATGAATCGTAAGGGAGGAAAAACGGCTGCGCAGATACTAAATACATACACAGAGGAAAAACTGGCAGATGTTTTCTACCTGTATGGTGAACTGAAACAATCGCGGCGGATTGCTTCCGTGATTGTGAAAACAAGAAAAGAAAAACCTTACAAGAAGACGAGTGATTTGCTTGCAACACTCAATTCATTTGTAGGAAGAGGAGAAAAAGAGAAAAAGATACTGGCTCAGGCATTTCAGGCTCTTCGCATAGAAGTAAATGAAGAGATGGAAGTATTGAAGGAGATGTTGGAGCAGGCTCTTGACATACTAAAACCGGGGGGACGGTTGTCAGTCATTACATACCATTCGCTCGAAGATCGTATTGTCAAAAACTTCTTTAAGACAGGAAATTTTGAAGGCAAAGTAGAAAAAGACTTCTTCGGAAACTTCGAAACTCCGTTCAAGCTGATAAACAATAAAGTAATCACTCCATCGAAAGACGAGGAAGAACGCAACCCCCGATCAAGGAGTGCTAAACTAAGAGTTGCAGAAAAAGTTTGATATGACAGTAAAAGATATAAAAAAGAAGATCATGTACATTCTTGGCGGGACTGTTCTCACCGAGGATTTCTTTTGGAAAAACGCACGTTTTATCATCACGGTCTTCGTTATCATTGTGCTGTACATCAGCAACAGGTATAGCTGTATCGAGAAAATGGCGAAAATAGAATCTCTTCAGCGCGAACTAAAAGATGCGAAATATGAGTCTCTCACCATATCGGCCGAGCTGATGGGTGTAAGCCGCGAATCGAAAGTAGAAGATATGGTTCAGAAAAACGGTGTTGATCTGAAACAAACAAAAGACCCAATATATAAACTGGGAAAAAAATAAATAGCAAGAAAGAATAGAAGATGGCGAAAAAATCTGAAGGAACATCAAAGAATATAGCGATCAGCCGATATGGATGGATTGCACTTATTATGTCCCTGATATTTATTGCAATTCTAGTATGTATATTCAATATAAAGTATGTAGAAGGCCCCATGTGGCGGGAACTAGGCATACAAGAAACCGTAAAGAAAGATAGAGAAATACGCCCCAACAGAGGTAATATTTATGCCGACGACGGACGCCTGCTGGCAACAAGCGAACCCCTCTACGGAGTATATGTCGACTTTATGGCCGATGGCATAAAGAAAGATACATTAATGAAATACGTTACACCTCTGTCACAAGCACTAGCGAAGAAGTTTCCCGACAGAAGTGCAGCCCAGTACAAAAGAGTAATATTAGACGGATGGGACTTGAGCCGTAAAGAGTTAGCCCAAATAGAAAGAAATAGGGAGAGCGGTTCAAACCAAAAAGTAAAGGTTCGCAGCCGCTATGTGCGCATTATTCGTCCCGATATAAACTATATAGACCTGAAAGAAGTTCTCACCTACCCATTTTTTAGTCAGAGAAGCAATAGGAGCGGCTTGTTTACAGAAGAAAAAACAATGCGTTTAAAACCTTTTGGTCGCCTTGCCGGAAGAACTGTAGGATCTATATACAAAGACTTTGACGCAGGAGGAGCCAGTGGCCTGGAACTAAAATACGACTCTATACTAAAAGGAATTCCGGGTCTGAAAACACGCCAACGTGTACAGGGTCGCTGGATAGACGTTGTATTGAACGAGCCAACCGATGGATGGGATATAAAAACCACTTTGAATGTAGATGTCCAAGACTTAGCAGAGAAAGCTCTCTACAACAAGCTGGTAGAAACCAATGCCGAATCCGGATGTGCTATTGTAATGGAAGTGGCTACAGGGGAGATAAAAGCCATAACCAATCTCGACCGCATGTCGCCCGGTGTTTATGCCGAAGGTAATCCAAATGCTTTTTCGTACATGTCCGAGCCGGGGTCTACCTTCAAGACAGTGTCACTGATGATTGCCCTCGAAGACGGAGTAGTTACCCCCGATGAAGAAATCTTTGTCGGCAACGGTTTGTTCGAATATAAGGGACGCATCGTAAAAGACCATGACTGGCGTAAAGGACAAGACAAAGGCTATGTAACAGTGGCGAGAGGAATGTATTCTTCGCTGAACGTTGCTATCGCAAAAATGATATTAAAAGGTTATGAAAATAATCCTCAAAAATATGTACAGCGCATCCATGATCTGGGGCTTACAAAAAAAATAGAATGGGATGTTCCACTGCAAGGAAAAGAAGGAACTTCTGTCATTCGCTTCCCCGATGATAAGTCAAACCCATGGTCTAAAACGACTTTGCCGTGGATGTCATTCGGTTATGAGACACAGGTGCCACCTATTTACATGCTAATGTTTTATAATGGTATTGCAAATAAAGGGAAGATGATCAAGCCGTTTCTCACCAAAGCCTTCATGAGAGACGGAAAAATAGAAGAAGAATTTGAAACCGAGATTATAAATCCTTCATTATGTTCCGAAAAGACCCTCAAAGAGGTGCAAGATATTCTAAGAGGTGTTGTAACCGATGGTACAGGAAAAACCATTGAATCTGAAATGTTTCCTATCTCAGGAAAAACAGGAACAGCGATGATTGCAGCCAGAGGGGGATACGAAGGGTATTATGTATCATTTTGCGGATACTTCCCATCAGACAATCCCAAATATACTTGCTTTGTAGGTATACGCAGACCACAAGGAATTCCATCGGGGGGACTTATGCCGGGAGCGGTATTCAAAACCATTGCCGAGGGAATATATACACGAAATACTGT
>Ga0206117_100637_pt1 | contig 30359 bp, 23 predicted proteins | sample 3A5Ametagenome_FD_177997 | JGI IMG/M metagenome (GOLD analysis project Ga0206117, IMG submission 177997) | Enriched microbial communities from leaf-cutter ant dump, University of Wisconsin, Madison, United States - 3A5A | ecosystem: Environmental > Terrestrial > Nest > Insects nest > Nest dump... | reverse complement strand
CGACAAGCCGGCCTGGAACTGCACGCGGTTCATGCTCATCGCCCTACTCCTCCAGGGAAGACGAGCCCAGCTTGCTACCTCTTCGTCTCACCCAAAGCGACCACGGACACTCGACGCTAATCAGGTCCCGGGAAGGCCTCGTGCGGGGCAAGCCCCGCACCTACGAAGCGCGCCTCTACCGTGGGTCCTGCAGCGTATCGCCGTCGCATCCGTGGAAGCAGGCATCGCGGCCGGCTCCCACCGGCCGCATCACTTCTTCGCGCTGAAGATCGGCGTCAGGTAGTCGGTGGTGCCTTCGATGCGCTGCAGCGACGGATAGCGAAGGCCGCCGTGGTAGTCGATGCTGAGCGTGCGGTAGACGTCCATCTCCTTGACCAGCAGGCGGATCGGCTGCTTGCCGTCCTTGGCCGCGCGCACCGCTTCCTCCAGTTCGTCGGCGCTGTACTGCAGGTCGTTGACCGCCAGCACCTGCATGCCGCTGCCCAGGCCCGCGTCGAAGGCCGGGCTGTCCCAGCGCACTTCGCCGATGCGGCCGCCGGCGTCCAGCGACATGCCCAGCGAGTAGATGAAGCTGGCGCCACGGCCCTTCATCATCGCCTTGTAGTAGGCACTGGGCTTTTCGCCGTAGACCAGTTTCCAGCCGGCCGCCTCGATGCCGCCGGTCAGGCCAGTCCTGCGCTCCAGGCGGTCGCGCAGGAACTGCGTCCAGTCGCCGGTGGGCTGCACCTGTTCCAGCGTGGCGGCCACGTCCTCGAAGGTGTAGGTATCCGGCCGCTCCCACTGCCCGTCGTTCTTTCCGAAGAAGGCGCGGGCGAAGTCGTCCAGGCTGCGCCTGCCCTTGCTCAGGCTGCGGATGCGCACGTCCGCCTCCAGCCACAGCATCTGCCCGCCCTGGTAGTAGTCCTCGCTCATCTGGTAACCGCGGTAGGGCTTGGGCTTGCGGCGCGCGATCACCGGGTCGTTGGTGGTGTCGCCCAGCGGGCGCCATTCCAAGCCGGGGCGGTTGTCGGCATAGGTGGCCGCGACCAGCGCCAGCGCGTCGCGCGAAGCCTCCATCGGGCGGATGCCGGAACGCGCGGTCAGCACGTTGCCCCAGTACTGGGTCTGCCCTTCGTAGACCCACAGCAGGCTGCCCTGCATCGGCACGTTGTAGTGCAGCGTGGCCAGGTCGGCCGGGCGGCGGTACTTGCCGTCCCACGAATGGGTGTACTCGTGGCCGAGCAGGTCGCTGCTGCCGATCTTGGCGTCCCAGCCGCTGAAATAGTCGCGGTCCTCGCTGTTCTCGCTGGAGCGCTGGTGCTCCAGGCCGATGCCGCCGAGCTGGCTGGTCACCGCGAACAGGAAGTCGTAGTGGTTGTAGTGCTCGGCGCCGTAGAGTTTGCGCGCCTGCGCGACCAGCGCGCGGTGCTGTTCGATGTGCTCGGGCTTGGCCTCCAGGTCCTTGGCCCGGTCGGCGAACACGTTCAGGCGCACCGGGCGGGTGCCGGCCGGCGCCAGGTCGATGGTGCGGTGGTAGCGGCCGGCGAACACCGGCGAATCGACCAGGATTTCCAGGTTGGTCGGCGCGTAGTGCACGGTGTCGCCTTCGCGGCGTTCGACCTCCAGCGCGCTGGCCGCTTCCCAGCCCTGGGGGTAGCGGGCGCTGGCGCGGTAGGTGATGGCGTGCGCGGCATGGCCGGCCGGGTACAGCACCATCGCGATCCACTGCAGGTTGAGCATGTTCGGGGTCATCACCGTGCGCCCCTGCGAGGCGTCGGTGGGGCTGAGGAACTGGTAGTCCATGCGCAGTTCGTTCACGCCTTCGGGCACCTGCACGTTGAAGGTGAAGACATCGAGCGGGTCGCGCGTCCATTCCAGCCGCTGGCCGTTGCCGGTGACGACCAGCCCGGCCAGCTTCTCGATCGCGCCGCTGGCGGCGTGGTTGCCGGGCAGCCACGCCGGATAGTGGAAACGCTGCAGGCCGGCCTGCACCGGCACGGTCTGGCGCACCTTGAACACCCGCTGGCCCAGGTCGGTGGCGTCCACATCCAGCACGATCGTGCCCGGGTAGGCCGCCTCGCTGATGGCGACGCCGCGCGCATCGGTATTCGGCACGTCGGGAGCGGCATGCGCCAGGCCCATGGTGGCCATCAGCGCCAGTCCCAGCATGGCAGGGCGGATTACATGCATCGGCAGACCTCTCAGTTGTCGGAGAGCGGCATCATGCGGCAGGACCCGCGGCGTGGCACGGGCCGTTAGGCATGGGCATCGGCCTCAGGTCCGCACGAAGATCTCCACGCGGCGGTTGAGCTGGCGGCCGCCGGGGTTGTCCCTGCCGTCGACCTCGTTGGGCGCCACCGGCTGCGACTCGCCATAGCCGCGCGCGCTGGCGTCGTGCGCCACGCCGCGCTGGCGCAGCGCCGCCACCACCGCCTGCGCGCGGCGTTCGGACAGGTCCTGGTTGTAGCTGTCGCTGCCCTTGGCGTCGGTATGGCCGCGGATTTCCATGGCGCGCGAGGGCACCTTCTGCAGCGCGGCGGCCAGCACGTCCAGCACCTTGCCCGCGTCGTCGCGCACCTGCGCCTTGTCGAAGTCGAACAGCACCTTGTCGTTGAGGGTGACGACGAAGCCGCACGGCGCGCCGGAGGGTTTGAACTTGTCCAGCGGCGGGAAGCGCCCGGCCGGCGGCAGCGGCGGCAGCGGCGCCATGCGCACCTCGCGCGCGACCGCGCCCACGGTGCCGGTGCCGTCGCCGCGGTTCTCGACGATGCCTTCGGGCCCGCCGATCCAGCGCCCCGAACCGTCGGCGCGCACCTCGATGCTGCCTTCCCCGCCGATCCAGCTGCCCGAGCCGTCGCCGTGGTTCTCGATGTTGCCGAAGTCGCCCACCCACATGCCGCCACCCTTGCCGTCCAGCTCGATATGGCCGAACTCGCCGACATAGGTGCCCGAGCCGTCGGCGCGCACCTCGAACGTGCCGGCGCTGTTGACGATGCTGCCGCTGCCATCGGGATTGACCCGCACCACGTCGGCGTCGGTCACCGCCAGGCCGCTGCCGTCGGCGGCCACCTCGAACACGCCCTCGCTGCCGATGCGGCGCAGGTTGCCGGCGCCATCGACGTTGGTGAAGCCGCTCTCGTTGACCAGCGCGCCGTCGGTGGCGCAGTTGGCCGGGCGCACGCTGATGCCTTCCACCGGGTCGATCAGCGCCTGCATCGAGGCTTCCAGCTGCTTCTGCGCCGGGCCGCTGCCGACGATGCTCGGCACCATGATCGGCGGGATCGCCGGGAACTCGAAGCCGGCGTCGGTCGACGCGCTGTCGTCCTGCTCCGCCGCGGTGGCCCCGGTGGCCGGTGCCGCCGACTCCTGCTGCGTGGATGCCGGCGGCGATGGCGGGCTGCACGCCGACGCCAGCAGGGTCAGGCAGGCCAGCGACAGGGTCTTCTTGCGCATGCAGCAACTCCTCGGGCGGGAGCCGCACTGTCGGCGATGGCGCGTTCAGGCACCGTGACCGGCCGGCTCAGGCCTCGTCCAGCGCCGCGAAACGCGCGGCCAGGTGGTCGATGAACAGGCGCACCGAGGGCAGCAGGCCGCGCCGCGACGGGAACACCGCGTGCACGATTTCCTTCGGCGGCGCCCAGTCCGGCACCACCTGCTGCAGCCGCCCGTCCTGCAGCGCGTCGCGCACCACCATCGTCGGCAGCTGCGCCACGCCCACCCCGGCCAGCGCCGCCTCGCGCAGCGCGGCCATGCCACGGGTGACCAGCCGCGGCGCATGCGCCACGTCGGCCACCGCGCCGTCCGGGCCGAGCAGGTGCCAGGCGTGTTCGCCCTGCGGCACGCCCAGCGCCAGGCTCGGCAGCAGGTGCAGGTCGGCCGGGCCGTGCACCGGGCCATGGCGCTGCAGCAGCGCCGGCGCCGCCACCAGGCACTGCGTACGTTCGGCCAGCACCTTCAGTACCAGATCGCTGTCCTCCAGCGGCGGCGGCCGCACGCGGATGGCCAGGTCGAAACCCTCGGCGATCACGTCCACGCGCCGGTTGGTCGCTTCCAGGTGCACCTGCACGTCCGGGCACTCGGCCATGAAGCCGGCCACCATCGCCGCGACGCGGAAGTCCAGCAGCATGGTCGGGCAGCTCAGGCGCACGATGCCGCGCGGCGAGGAACGGGTCATCTCGATGGATTCGGCGGCGGCCTCGGCCTCCACCAGCATCGCCCGGCAATGGGCATGGAAAGTCTGGCCCACCTCGGTCACCGAGAAGCGGCGCGTGGAGCGCTGGATCAGGCGCACGCCCAGCCGTTCCTCCAGCAGCGCGATGCGCCGACTCAGCTTGGACTTGGGCTGGCCCAGCGCGCGCCCGGCCGGGGCGAAGCCGCCGTACTCGACCACCTTGGCGAAGTAATAGAGGTCGTTCAGGTCCTGCATCGGGGGCATCCATCGTTCACCAGACAGGACTATGAGACCACTTTTCGCCGACTACCGGCGATATCGTCCCGAATCCATGCTCTCTCCACCGCAGCGCAGCCCGCGCCGCCCACGGAGCAGAGACATGAAGAAGATCAGCGGCCTCTACAGCGCCCCCCGCCCGCACTGGGTCGGCGACGGCTTCCCGGTGCGTTCGTTGTTCTCCTACAACACCCACGGCCGCCAGCTCAGCCCGTTCCTGCTGCTGGACCATGCCGGCCCGGCCGAGTTCAGTCCCGCCGAGACCCCGCGCGGCGTCGGCCAGCACCCGCACCGCGGTTTCGAGACCGTCACCCTCGTCTACGACGGCGAAGTCGCCCACCGCGACTCCACCGGCGCCGGCGGCGAGATCGGCCCGGGCGACGTGCAGTGGATGACCGCCGCCTCCGGCATCCTGCACGAGGAGTTCCACTCCGAAGCCTTCACCCGTCGCGGCGGCCGACTGGAAATGGTGCAGCTGTGGGTCAACCTGCCGGCCAGCGACAAGATGGCCGCGCCGGGCTACCAGAACATCGCCAGCGCCGACATCCCGGTGGTGCCGCTGGCCGACGAAGCCGGCACGGTGCGCGTGATCGCCGGTGAGTTCGGCGGCCAGCGCGGCCCGGCCCGCACCCACACGCCGATGGACGTGTGGGACCTGCGCCTGGGCCGCGACCGCCGCGCCACGCTGGATTTCGCCGAAGGCCACACCGTGGCGATGGTGGTGCTGCGCGGCACCGTGCTGTTCAACGGCAGCCAGGTGGCGCGCGAGGGCCAGATGGTGCTGTTCGACCGCCGCGCCGGCCAGGTCGAGCTGGAAGCCAACGCCGACGCCACCGTGCTGGTGCTGGCCGGCGAACCCATCGACGAGCCCATCGCCGGCTACGGCCCGTTCGTGATGAACACCCAGGAAGAACTCGCCCAGGCGATGGACGACTTCCGCAGCGGCCGCTTCGGCCGGATCGCCGCCTGACCCCTGCCGCCGCACCGCCCGGTGCGGCGACTTCCCCCGCGTCCGCCCGTCGGCGGCGGCCGCCTTCCTTCGCAGTCCCCTCGGAGAAACCGCCATGAACGCCTTCCCGCATGCCGCCAACTTCAACGGCGCCAAGCCGGTCATCGACCCGGACAACGTCGCCATGCTGCTGATCGACCACCAGAGCGGCCTGTTCCAGACCGTGCACGACATGCCGTTCACCACCCTGCGCCGGCTGGCCGCGACGCTGGCCCGGCTCGCCACGCTGGCGAAGATTCCAGTCATCACCACCGCCTCGGTGCCGCAGGGCCCGAACGGCCCGCTGATCCCCGAGATCCACCAGAACGCGCCGCACGCCCGCTACGTGGCGCGCAAGGGCGAGATCAACGCCTGGGACAACCCGGACTTCGTGCAGGCGGTGAAGGACACCGGCAAGAAGCAGCTGATCATCGCCGGCACCATCACCAGCGTGTGCATGGCGTTCCCGTCGATCGCCGCGGTGGCCGACGGCTACCAGGTGTTCGCGGTGATCGATGCTTCCGGCACCTATTCCAAGCAGGCGCAGGAGATCACCCTGGCGCGGATGATGCAGGCCGGCGTGGTGGTGATCGACGTGGCGGCCGTGGCCTCGGAACTGCAGAAGACCTGGAACCGTGCGGATGCCGCCGAATGGGCACAGGCCTATACGCAGATCTTCCCGAACTACCAGCTGCTGATCGAGAGCCACATGAAGGCGCAGGAAGTGGCGCGCGACGGCGAACCGCTGGATTCGCAGCGCGGTTGAGGAAGAACGCTCCGCGCTTCCGATCCATCGCCTTCCCGTGCCTGTCCACCACGACCGCGGGCAGACCGATGCTTCCAGCCGCCGCCGTGCCGAAGGGTGCGACGGCGGCTTCCGTCTGGCGTGCACAGGTGCGGGAAGCGGAAACCTTCCACGACGGACGTGGCCCACGCCGCTGGAATACGCCACCGCGCCGCACTTCTGCCGCGCTGTCATGGTCAAGCCTCGTCGCCATGGGTATAAGGGGCAAGCGCCAGGGAGGCGGCGGCCTGGGATCGGGTCACAACGTAGTCGGGCCGGCAGTTGCTGAAGATGGCGTCCACCCAAGCGGAGAGCCAGGCTATGGAACCGAAGAGCGTGCAGATCACCCGCCGGCTGTGGCTGGGCCTTGGAGCCCTGCTGGTCGTCAGCTTCGGCATCATGTTGTGGATCGGCAGGGACATCCACCAGACCGCGCCGCCGATGCCCGAGCGTGTGGTCACCGACAGCGGGCAGGTGCTCTATACCCGCGACGACATTCAGATCGGCCGGCACGTATGGCAGAGCATCGGCGGCCAGCAGAACGGTTCGATCTGGGGCCACGGGGCGCTGATCGCCCCGGACTGGTCAGCCGAATGGCTGCACCGGGAAGTCCTGGCCCTGCTGGACCTGCGCGCGCATGCCGAATACGCCAGGCCCTACGAGGAACTGGAACAAAGCGAGCAGGCCAAGCTGCAGGCCGAGATCCGGCCGGAAATCCGCCGCAACACCTACGATCCCGCTTCCGGCGCGCTGGTGGTTTCCGACGAGCGCGCGCAGGCGATCGCGCAGGTGGCCGCGCATTACATGAGCGTGTTCTCCGACGATCCGGCCAGCGCCGGATTGCGCGAAGCGTACGCGCTGCGCGAGAACCCGGTGCCGGATGCGGAACAGCGCCGCCTGATGACCGGGTTCTTCTTCTGGGCGTCGTGGGCGACGGTGACCAACCGCCCTGGCGACGTGAAGTCCTATACCAACAACTTCCCGCACGAACCGCTGGTCGGCAACCTGCCTACCTCCAGCAGCTTCATGTGGTCGATGTTCTCGATCCTTTTCATGATCGCCGGCATCGGCCTGCTGGCCTGGCATTACGCGGTCTACCACGGCAAGGACAAGCCGCTGACGCCGCCGGCGGCCGATCCCTCGCGCAGCACCACGGTGACGCCTTCGATGCGCGCCACCGCCAAGTACTTCTGGGTGGTGATGGCGCTGTTCCTGGTGCAGATCCTGATGGGCGCAACTACCGCGCACTACCAGATCGAAGGCCAGCAGGCCTATGGCCTGGAACTGGCCAACTACCTGCCCTACGCGGTGACGCGCAGCTGGCACACGCAGTTGGCCATTCTGTGGATCGCGACGGCATGGCTGGCCACCGGCCTGTACCTGGCCCCGGCCATCTCCGGGCATGAGCCGAGATACCAGCGGCTCGGGGTCAATTTCCTGTTCGTCAGCCTGATCATCATCGTGGTCGGCGCATTCGCCGGGCAGTGGATGGCGGTGATGCGCAAGCTCGGCCTGGCACAGAACTTCTGGTTCGGCCACCAGGGCTGGGAGTACACCGACATCGGCCGCTTCTGGCAGATCTACCTGTTCATCGGGCTGATGCTGTGGCTGCTGCTGGTCGGTCGCGCGTTGTGGCCGGCGTTGCGCGACAAGGGCAATGAATCGCGCAACATCGCCGGCCTGATGTTCCTGTCCACCGTGGCCATCGGCCTGCTCTACGCCGCCGGCCTGATGTGGCGCGAGGACACCCACATCTCGCTCATCACCTACTGGCGCTTCTGGATCGTGCACCTGTGGGTGGAGGGATTCTTCGAAGTGTTCGCGGTGGCGGTGATCAGTTTCATCTTCGTCAAGCTGGGGCTGGTGCGCGGTCGTTCGGCGACGATCAACGTGCTGTTCGCCACCATCGTGTTCATGGCCGGCGGCGTACTCGGCATGTTCCATCACCTGTACTTCGCCGGCGTCACCACCAGCGTGATCGCGCTGGGCGCGAGCATCTCGGCGCTGGAAGTGGTGCCGCTGGCGCTGATCGGGCTGGAGGCGCACGAAACCTGGAAGAACAGCCGCGCCACGCCGTGGATGCAGCGTTACCGCTGGCCGATCATGTTCTTCCTGGCGGTCAGCTTCTGGAACCTGGTCGGCGCCGGGCTGCTGGGCTTCCTGATCAACACGCCTCTGGCGCTGTTCTACATGCAGGGCACCAACCTCACCGCGGCCCATGGCCACACCGCGCTGTTCGGCGTGTACGGCATGCTCGGCATCGGTCTGATGCTCTACTGCCTGCGCGGCCTCAAGCCGGACGCGGTGTGGCGGGAAGGGCTGCTCCGCGGCGGCTTCTGGGCGATGAACATCGGCCTGGCGCTGATGGCCATCCTGACCCTGCTGCCGATGGGCGTGCTGCAGTTGGAGGCGAACCTCGAGCACGGCTACTGGTTCGCACGCTCGGCGGAGTTCATGAACCGCCCGATCATCGACCTGCTGGTGTGGCTGCGGGTACCCGGCGACACCGTGTTCGCGGTGGGTGCGCTCATGGTCGCGCTGTTCGTCGCGTTGCTTTGGCTGAACCCGCGCACCGCCACGGCCGCGCAGGCGGCAGATCGCAGCTACTGATCCATCACCACGGCAACAAGGAGGGAGCGGCCACGGTCGCTCCCTTCTGTTTCATGCAATCGGGATTGCGCACAGCCACCGGCACAGGCGTGCATCACCCGGCCTGAATCCTGCCGATTCCGGACTGTCCGCCAGAGTCAACGGTTCAACATCCAAAGCAGCCCGAGTCCCATCAGCGCCAGCGGCGTCCAGAACACCGCCAGTTCGATCTTCCTGCCCAACGAGCGCGGTGACGGGGCCATCAGGAACCCGACCAGATTGAGCAGGGGCGCGATCAGGAACGCTGCCGCCGATGTGAGCAGCCACCACAGGGCGTTTCCCAGGCCCGCCCCCACGCATGCCATGCCCTGGCTACAGTTGCCCGGCGCCATGGCCCCCACCACGGAGAACACGAGCGCGCTGGCGAGGGCGGCATAGGAGACGATTCTGAAGGACTTTCCGGTCATCTTTGCTCTCCTTGATCCTGATTGCCCGGATGGCGAGCGGAGCAACAGGGTCACATCAGCCCCCGGAGCAATGATGCCCGCCTGCCGCGCGCAGTGGTGATTCGACCCGTCGTTCTGCTGCTGAAGGCACGGCTCCGGAAATACTCTCCGCTCCGCCCCGGCTCATCCGTGCAGCCACACCGCACGCATGGCGGGCGCATGAAAGCTCCACGCCAGGAAGCGGCTCTGCTTGTTGCCCTGGGCCATTGGCACTTCGCGCACCTCGGCGACGCCGGACTTGGCGAGTTGTTTATGAAGCTCGGACAGGTGTTCGCGTTTGGCCACCAGCGAGCTGAACCACAGCACCTGCGCCTGCACGGCCACGCTCTCGCGGATCATCCGCCGCAGGAACGACGCTTCGCCGCCGGTGCACCACAGCTCGCTGGCCTGTCCGCCGAAGTTCAACGGCGGCGGCCTGCCGCGCGCCGCCGCCTTGTCGCCGCCGAGATTGCGCAGCTTGCGCTGGCTGCCCTGCGCGGCCTCCCTGGCCGACGCGTGGAACGGCGGGTTGCACAGAGTCAGGTGGAAGCGGTCCTGCGGCTGCACCACGCCGGCGAACAGGCTGCCGCGCGCGTGCTGCCGGCGCAGTTCGATCGCCTGTTCCAGGCCATTGGCGCGGACATTGGCGCCGGCGCACTGCAACGCGGCCGGCTCGATGTCGCTGCCGACGAACCGCCAGCCGTACTCGGCATGTCCCAGCAGCGGGTAGATGCAGTTGGCGCCGACGCCGATGTCCAGCGCGCGCACGTGCGGCCCGCGTGGAACCGCACCGTTGCCGTCCGCCGCCAGCAGGTCGGCCAGGCCGTGCAGGTAGTCCGCGCGGCCCGGCACCGGCGGGCACAGGTAGCCGTCGGGGATCGTCCAGTGGGCGATGCCGTAATCGCTGGCGAGCAGCGCGCGGTTGAGTTCGCGCACCGCCGCCGGGTCGCTGAAATCCAGGCTCTGCCCGCCGCCGGGCGTGCGCACCAGATGGGCGCGCAGCGGCGGGTGGACCGCGACCAGCCGGTCCAGGTCATAGCGGCCCTGGTGGCGGTTGCGCGGATGCAGGGCGGCGGTCGCCGCGGCGGGACGTTGCCGGACCGGGCGCGGTGGGGACGACGGCATGCGGGGTCGGCCGGAGGCAGCCGCCACGGCTACGCCTGGAGGCGCCGCAGCAGCGGGGAGGCGTCCATGCCGGGGCGCCGGGCCAGTGCGGCCACGACCGCCGCGCGGGCGGCCTGCAATACCTCGGCCTCGTTGCGGCTGGCGTCGATCACTTGTTTGTCGGGCAGTTCCAGCTGCTGGAAGATCGCCCGGCAGCGCTCCAGGTTCTGCGCCGTCTCGAAATGGTTGGGCACGTCGCCGCGGGCGCGGATGCGCGCCAGCCCGGTGGCCGGCGGCAGGTCCAGCAGCAGCAGCAGGTGCGGGCGCGGCGCGAAGGCGTTGAGCTGCAGCAGTTCGTCCACCGGCAGCCCGGCCGCGCCCTGGTAGGCCACCATCGACGGGAAATAGCGGTCCAGGATCACCACCTCGCCGCGCTCCAGCGCCGGCACCACCCGCTCCTCGACATGCTGGCGGCGGTCGCGCAGCAGCAGGTCCACTTCGTCCTGCGGACTCAGCCGGCCGGTCGCCGCCGAGGCCCGCAGCTGCGTGCCCCACGGCCCGTCGGTCGGCTCCTTGCTCCGCACCACCCCGGCGCCCGCCTGTTCCAGCGCATCGGCCAGCCCCCGCGCCAGCGTGGACTTGCCGGCACCGTCGATGCCCTCGATGGCGATCAACAGGCCGCCGGGAATGTGCTCTTTCGTCATCGCGGTACTTTAGCCGAAGCGGTCCGGCGCACCCACCCTGCCCCCCAGCCGCCGGGCCGGCAGCCGATGACTACCGCCCCATGGCCGCCGGCGCGCCGGGCCGGCACACTGCCGCGACCACGAGAGGAATCCGCCATGCCGCCCGCCGCACTGCGTTCGTTCGTCCTGGGAATGCTCTGGGTCGCCGGCAACGCCTTCGCGGCGCCGCCGGACGCGGCCACGCTGCAGGCCATCGAGGCCACCGCCTACGACTAAATGGACGGGCAGCTGGAAGGCGACCCGGCGCGGGTGGCGCGGGCGCTGCACCCGGACCTGGCCAAGCGCAACGTCGTCGCCAACCGGAACGAGATCCTTGGACTGGGGCGGATGACCTCGGACGAGCTGATCCGCTTCACCCGCGAAGGCGCGCTGAAGACCCCGCGCGACCAGTGGCAGCGCACGGTGACGGTGCTGCAGGTGGACGAGGACATCGCCACGGTGCGGCTGGAAAGCCCGTGGTTCATCGATCACCTGCAGATGGGCCGCTTCGACGGCCGCTGGGTGATCGTCAACGCGCTCTGGCACCGCAAGGTCAGGTCGCGCGGCTGAGCCCGTCGGCGGCGCGCAGCGACGCCTGTCTGCGCTGGTTGCGTGCCATCGCCCCCGCGATCTGGCGCCCCGCGCATAAATCAATGCTGAACAATGCCGGCAAACACGGCTATCGTATGCCGCTCCCGTGAGCCGCTGCCGTCATTCACATGAGCCAGAACGACGCTTTGCCCGCTGCCCCGCCTCCGGTCGCCGTCGAGCAGGCCGCGCCCGCGCATGGCGCCTGCGGGAACTGCCAGGCCGCGCTGCACGGCCACTACTGCCACCACTGCGGGCAGTCGGCGCACAACCCGCTCAAGCACGTGGGCCATGCGATCGAGGAAGTGTTCGAGTCGTTCTGGCACCTGGACGGACGCATCTTCCGCACCCTGCGCGACCTGCTGGTGCCGGGCCGGGTGGCGCTCAACTATCTCAACGGCCAGCGCGTGGGCTACGTGCAGCCGCTGCGGCTGTTCGTGATCCTCACCCTGTTCACCTTCTTCGTCGGCAAGCTGACCCTGCATGCGGACGACCTCGATACCAGCGGCGGCCGGAACAACGTGTTCGCGAGCGCGCAGACCGAGGCCGAGGTGGAGACCCTGCGCACGGCGCGGCTCGCGGAGCTGGAACGCGACCTGGGCGGCGCGCCGCAGAACGTGACCGGCTTCGCCATCGCCACGGCCGCGATCAACGCCGCCGCGGCGCAGCGCCTGCTCGAGCTCGGCAAACAGGCCGCGCCGCCGGAAAAGAACGCGGCCGATTCGACCATGGCGCGCGCCGCCCAGGCCGCCGTGCGCGCCACCGGGCAGCACAGCGACGGCGTCTTCAACTACACCATCGGCGGCAAGCCCTGGGACCCGGAAACCAATCCGGTCGTGTTCGCCGGCTGGCCGCAGTTCGTCAACACCTGGTTCAACCGGCGCCTGGACAACACCCGCGCCAACATCGAGCGCATGGGCGGCAAGACCGACCTGTACGTGCAGGCCTTTCTCACCGCCCTGCCCGGCGCGCTGTTCATCCTGATGCCGGTGTTCGCCCTGGTGCTGCGCACGGCCTACCTCGGCCGCCGCACCGGCTACCTGGAGCACCTGGTGGTGGCGCTGTACAGCCATGCTTGGCTGATGCTGGTGCTGCTGGCGACGTTCCTGACGATCGGCGTCACCGGCGCCATCGGCCATCCCGTCGCCAACGTCGTCGGCGACTGCGTCTACGTGGCGCTGTGGGTGGCGATTCCGGTCTACCTGCTGTGGATGCAGCAGCGCGTCTACGGCGGGCGCTGGTGGGCGACGCTGGCGCGCTACCTGTTCATCGGCATGCTCTATTCCTGGCTGGTGGTGCTGGTGGTGATGTACGCGGCGCTGGCGGGCGTGTCGTCCTGAGCGGCGCCCCGCTCAGACCCAGCCCTGGTCCACCAGTTCGCGCTTGACGTAGGCGTAGAACACCGGCGCGGCGACCAGGCCGGACAGGCCGAACGCCGCTTCCATCACCAGCATCGCCAGCAGCAGTTCCCAGGCGTGGGCGCGGATCTCGCCGCCGACGATGCGCGCGTTGAGGAAGTACTCCAGCTTGTGGATCACCACCAGGAACAGCAGCGCGGCCACGGCGACGTAGAACGACACCGACAGCGCCACGATGGTGATCACGGTGTTGGAGATGACATTGCCCACCACCGGCAGCAGGCCGGCGAGGAAGGTGATCAGCACCAGGGTCTTGGCCAGCGGCAGGTGCATGCCCAGCAGCGGCAGCACGCCAAGCAGGAAGATCGCCGTGAACAGCGTGTTGAGCAGCGAGATCTTGACCTGCGCGAACACCACCTGGCGGAACGCGGTGGCCAGGCGGCTGGTGCGGCCCACCAGCTCCCGCGCCAGCGGGCCCATCTGCGGCAGCGGCAGTTCGTCGTACAGCGCGATCATCGCGCCCAGCACCATGCCGATCAGCACGCGCACGCTGATCTGCACCGCCGAAGTACCGGCGACGCCGAGCTGGCGGCGATGCTCGGCCACCCATTCGTTCACCCCGGCGCGCAACGCCTGCATGTCCTCGGGGATGTAGGGCTGCAGCAGCGCCGGCATCTGGTGGCGGGAGGTGTTGAGGATTTCCATCAGCCGCGCCAGCAGCGCGTCCGGGCCGCCCGTTTCGTTGCGGAAGAACGAGGCCACCGCGACGATCGCCAGGCTGAGCAGGCCGACCACCGCCACCGACAGCACCACCACCGCGATGGCCCGCGCCCGGCCCGGGGGCAGCCTGCCTTCGACGGTGGAGGCCAGTACGTGGCTGAGGTGGAACACCAGCAGGCCGGACAGCAGGGTCACCACCAGCCCCAGTTCCAGCACCGCCCACATGCCCAGCAGCATCAGCACCCAGGCGGCGATGCGCGACGGCGGCGTCGCTTGTTTCAGGGGGAGGAGGTCGGTCACGGCGGCGGGTCCGTCGAAGATGCGCCATGGTAGGCGATCGCGATGGCGCCGGCCGTGCCGATGCAGGGCTTCGAGCATGCGAAGACCCGTGCGGAGAAGGCCGTCGCTCCGGTCGTGCCCTCAATTGCCGGGCGGCGCCACGCAGCCTTCCTGCTGCGCGCAGAACCGCAGCGCGCGGCGCCGCTGTTCCTCGCTCAGTTCCGGTGGCGGGCGGGCGACGGCGGACTGGATCTGGTCGCGGCCGCCGCTCAGTTTGTGCAGGCCCCTGGCCGCGGCCTGCAGGCCGTAGTTGATGCCCATCATCAGGTAGCCGCCACTCAGGCTGACCTGCTCGGGCGTGGGCGGCTCGCTCCAGGAGCGGCTGAACCGGTTGGATTCGACCTTCACCGGATTGCGGAAGCGGTACAGGTCCAGCGGCTGGTCGTCCTCGGGCTTGAGCGCGCGCACTTCCTCCAGGGTCCTCACCCCTTCGGCCGGCGGCGCGGCATCCACGGCGGGCGCGGGCTCCCCGACGGGCACGGCCTGCTGCGCCTGCGCGGCACCTGCCAGCGCCATGCACGCCATCACCGCTGCGAACCGCCAACGCCTTGCCACCGTTCATGTCCCTGCGCGTTTACGAAGGCGGCAGCATACGGATGCCGCCTTCAGATTCCGTTCGCGGCCGTGGCGGGCGTTCAGCCTGCGCCGGGTCTCACAGGCTGAGACGGCGGTGTGCTTCCATGCCGTCCTTTGATCGGCAGCACCGGCATGGCGTTTTCCCTCGCTCCCCGCACCGAAGCCAGCGAACGGGCGCTGGCGACCACCGACGGCCTGCCCTCGCGCGACGGCGCGCTGCTCGGCCAGCGGCTGGCCCGGCGCTACGGCGACCGCGTCACCGGCAGTTTCACGATCCCCGGGCGCGAGGGCAGCTACGCGCCGATCCCCGACGACGTGCCCGACGCGCTGAAGGCCGCGCTCAAGGCGCGCGGCATCGAGCAGCTGTACTCGCACCAGGCCGAGGCCTGGAACGCCACCCAGCGCGGCGAGCACGTGGCCATCGTCACGCCCACCGCCTCGGGCAAGTCGCTGTGCTACACGCTGCCGGTGGTGAGCGCGGCCATGCAGGGCAACGCCAAGGCGCTGTACCTGTTCCCGACCAAGGCGCTGGCGCAGGACCAGGTGGCCGAGCTGCTGGAGCTCAACCGCGCCGGCGAGCTCGGCGTGAAGGCCTTCACTTTCGACGGCGACACCCCGGGCGACGCGCGCCAGGCGATCCGCCTGCACGGCGACATTGTGGTCAGCAATCCGGACATGCTGCACCAGGCGATCCTGCCGCATCACACCAAGTGGGCGCAGTTCTTCGAGAACCTGCGCTACGTGGTGATCGACGAGATCCACACCTACCGCGGCGTGTTCGGCAGCCACGTCACCAACGTGATCCGCCGGCTCAAGCGCATCTGCGCGTTCTATGGCGTGCAACCGCAGTTCATCCTGTGCTCGGCCACCATCGGCAACCCGCATGCGCATGCCGAGGCGCTGGTCGAAGAGCGCGTGCACGCCATCACCGAATCCGGCGCGCCCACCGGGCCCAGGCACGTGCTGCTGTGGAACCCGCCGGTCATCAACCCGGACCTGGGCCTGCGCGCCTCGGCGCGCTCGCAGGCCAACCGCATCGCCCGCATCGCGATCAAGAGCGGGCTGAAGACGCTGGTGTTCGCGCAGACGCGGTTGATGGTCGAGGTGCTGACCAAGTACCTGAAGGACATCTTCGACAACGACCCGCGCAAGCCGGCGCGCATCCGCGCCTACCGCGGCGGCTACCTGCCCACCGAGCGCCGCGAGGTGGAGCGCGCCATGCGGGCGGGCGACATCGACGGCATCGTCAGCACCTCGGCGCTGGAGCTGGGCGTGGACATCGGCGCGCTCGACGTGGTGGTGCTCAACGGCTACCCCGGCAGCGTCGCGGCGACCTGGCAGCGCTTCGGCCGCGCCGGCCGCCGCCAGCAGGCCGCGCTCGGCGTGATGGTCGCCAGCAGCCAGCCGCTGGACCAGTACGTGGTGCGGCACCCGGATTTCTTCGCCAACGCCACGCCCGAGCACGCGCGCATCGCGCCGGACCAGCCGCTGATCCTGTTCGACCACATCCGCTGCGCGGCCTTCGAGCTGCCGTTCATGAGCGGCGAGCCGTTCGGCCCGATCGATCCGCTGGTGTTCCTGCAGGCACTGGCCGAAACCGAGGTGATCCACCAGGAAGGCGATCGCTGGGAGTGGATCGCCGACAGCTACCCGGCCAACGCGGTGAGCCTGCGCGCGGTGGCCGACGGCAACTTCGTGGTGGTGGACCGCAGCGACGGCAAGCAGCAGATCATCGCCGAGGTGGACTATTCCGCCGCCGCGCTGACCCTGTACGAAGGCGCGATCCACATGGTGCAGAGCACGCCCTACCAGGTGGAGCGGCTGGACTGGGACGGGCGCAAGGCCTACGTCACCCGCACGCACGTGGACTACTACACCGACAGCATCGACTTCACCAAGCTCAAGGTGCTGGATCGCTTCGACGGCAACGGCGCCGGGCGCGGCGATGCGCACCACGGCGAGGTGCACGTGGTGCGGCGCGTGGCCGGCTACAAGAAGATCCGCTACTACACCCACGAAAACATCGGCTACGGCCCGGTCAACCTGCCCGACCAGGAACTGCACACCACCGCGGTGTGGTGGCAGCTGCCACAGGCCACCCTGCTGCGCAGCTTCGCGCAGAAGCAGGATGCGCTGGATGGTTTCCTCGGCGCGGCGTATGCGCTGCACATCGTCGCCACCGTGGCGGTGATGGCCGACGCGCGCGACCTGCAGAAGGCGGTGGGCAACGGCGACGGCGCGTGGTTCGCGGTGGCCGACCAGGCCGGCCGCGGCCAGCTGCGCGGCAACGAGGGCGGCGAGGGCGCGGTGGAACTGATGCAGAGCTTCGTGCCCACCGTGTACCTGTACGACAACTTCCCCGGCGGCGTCGGCCTGAGCGAGCCGCTGTGGCTGCGCCAGGGCGAACTGGTGCAGCGCGCGCTCGAACTGGTGGAGCGCTGCGACTGCAGCGCCGGCTGCCCGGCCTGCGTCGGCCCGGTGCTCGCCGCGCAGGAAGAAGGCCAAGGCGAAACGCCGCGCTCGCTGGCGCTGAAGGTGCTGTCGCTGCTGTCGGCCGAGCGCTGCGACCAGGTGCCGGCGGTCATGGCCGACGAAGCGGACGTGGCCCTCGACCTGCTGCCATGAGCATCAGCCTGGACAAGCTGAAGGCGCTGCGGAAGCAGGCCGGGCACGCCGATGCCGCAACCGCCGTCGTAGGAGCGGCTTCAGCCGCGAAACCGACACCGTCTGAAGCCGAGGCAATGCCCGCTCCGGTGGCATCCGGCGCTTCGCCGACTTCGGCAGGTTCATCGGCTTCGCGGCTGAAGCCGCTCCTACGACAAGCACCACCGCATGAAGCACCCGCGCGCGGCGAAGCGCTGCCGGCATCGCCCGCTCGCGAGGATTCGGTTTTCGGCTGGGTCGAGCAGATCCGGCACAGGCCCGTCACGCCGGCGCCCGCACCGGCCTCGCGTTCCCCGGGCCGGCCGCAGGACATGCACGCCTTGCGCCGGCTGCTCGCCACCCGCCACCGCGCGATCGCCCCGGTAGCGCGCGACGACCGCAGCGGGCCGGTCGACCGCGACCTGCCCGGCACCGAGATCGCGCCCGGCCTGCACCTGGTCGAAGCCTTCCTGCCGCAGCCGGTTCCCACGCAGCCGCTGTCGCTGGCTTTCAGCAAGCGCCCGGACGATGCAGTGCAGCCACGGGACCTGCTGTTCTTCGACACCGAGACCACCGGCCTGGCCGGCGGCACCGGCACCCGCGCCTTCATGATCGGCGCGGCCGACTGGCACCACGACGCGGCGCGCGGCGAAGGCCTGCGCGTGCGCCAGCTGCTGATGTCCACGATGGGCGCGGAGAGCGCGATGCTGGAAGCCTTCGCCGCCTGGCTGGCGCCGACCACGGTGCTGTCCAGCTACAACGGCCGCTGCTACGACGCGCCGCTGCTGAAGACGCGCTACCGGCTGGCGCGGCGCGGCGATCCGATTTCCGCGCTGGACCACGTGGACCTGCTGTTCCCGACGCGCCGCCGCTACCGCGGCACCTGGGAGAACTGCCGGCTGGCGACCATCGAGCGCCAGCTGCTGCGCATCCAGCGCGAGGACGACCTGCCCGGCTCCGAAGCGCCGGGCGCCTGGCTGGACTACCTGCGCGGCGGCAGCGCGCGCAACCTGCGCCGCGTCGGCGAGCACAACCACCAGGACGTGGTGACGCTGGCGCAGCTGTTCCTGCGCCTGGTGCAGGCCGAGGCCGACGAGCGGACATCCACCCTGGCCCCGTAGACGCGGGGCTCGCCCCGCAGGGCATTACCGGGAGAGCCCGGTACCTGCGGTCCGCTGCCGCAATCCATGCACTCTGTAGATGCGGGACTCGCCCCGCATGCGGACCTCCCGGTGAAGCCCGTGCCGGGCAAGCCCGGCACCTACGACGCATTGCCGCAACTTGCGCCCTCCGTAGAGGCTGGGCTCGCCCCGCATGCGCATTGCCAATGAAACGCCGGCGGAGCGTGCCCTCGCCGGCGAAGCCCCCTCAACCGCGGACCGGCTGCGCCAGTCCGTCGCGGATCGCTTCCTGGATCAGGCGTTCGGCCTCGCGCTGGGCACGCACGCTGGCTTCGGCCTGCTGGCGGCCCAGCGCGGCCTGCTGCCGGCCCAGTTCCGACTGCCGGCGCGCCAGTTCCCGCATCTCCTCGCGCAGGGCCGGCCGGTCCATTTCGGCGCGGACCTTCTCGGCCTCGCGGCGCGCGGCTTCGATCCGCTCGCGCCGCTGCGCGTCGTTGCCCTGGGCGTGCGCGGCCAGCGCGAGTTCGGCCTGGCGTGCAGCCAGTTCGCCGATGCGGGCGCCCATCTCCCCCATGCGCCCGCCGATCTCGCCCTGGCGCTCGCCCAGCTTGCCTTGGCGTTCACCCAGCCGGCCCTGTTCCTCGCCCAGGCGCGTTGTTTCGGCGAAGGCCTGTTCAAAACGCGAAAGCACGCCCGCGTCGCGCACCACATAGGCGTGGCCGTCGCGGCGCAGCAGCAGCACGCCGTTGCCGTCGTCCAGCCGGCGCGCCTGCTGCAGGTCGGCGATGGAGCCGTTCATGACGTTGCGGTCGTCCTTGAGGAGCACGTAGCCGTTGCTGCTCGGGCTCTTGGAAAGACGGATCACGCCCTTGGTCGAGACCGGCGGCGCGGGTGGCGCCGGCGGAGCCTCGGGCGCGGCCGGCACGGCCGGCGGCGGCGGGGCCGGCGGCGCAGGCAGGGCAGCCCGCGCCGCCGAAATGACGTTGCGCATCACCGAATGGTCCATGGCCGGCGCGGGCGGCGGCGCGGGTACGGCCGGGGCGGTGGGCACCGGCGGCGGCGCGGGCGGAGCCGGCGGTGCCGGCATGGCCACCAGGCGCATCGGCAGCACGCCGACCAGGGCCACCGCGGCGACGATCAGGCCCGCGCCCACGCGCGGGAAAGAGGATGTGTTCTGCAGCATGAGCAGTCTCCGCTTGAGGCTGAGGAAGGTGGGCGAGGCGCTGGCGAGGCCGGCGCCGGGCCGGGGGGCGACGCCCAGCTGCAGCAGCAGGCGTCCGTAGTGCTGGCGGCAATGGCGGTCGCCGGCGACGACGGCGGCATCGACCGCGGCTTCGCGGGCAATGGCGTATTCGCGGGCCGCCAGGTGCACCAGCGGGTGGAAGAAGAACAGGTGCTGGGCCAGGGCCGGCAGCAGGCCCCACCACAGGTCGCGGCGCTGCAGGTGCACCAGCTCGTGGGTCAGGGCCATGTCCAGGTCGTCGTCGCCCATGCGCCGCAGGTTGCGCGCCGGCAGCAGCAGCACCGGGCGCCACGGGCCGACCAGCTGCGGCGAGTCGATGGCCGCGCTGAGCAGCAGCCGCGGCGCGCGGCGCAGGCCGTGGGCCTCGGCCGCCAGCTGCAGCGCGGCGCCCAGGCGCCGGTCGTCGCAGGGCCGCGCCATGCGCAGCAGCGCGCGGCTGGCGCGCCATGCCAGCGCGGTGCGCAGGCCCATCACCGCCACGCCGGCCAGCCACAGCGCCATCGCCACGCGCAGCCACGACCAGCCACTTTCCAGCGGCAGCGGCGTCATCACCACCAGCGGCGCGGCGGTCGCGGCCGGTACCGCGGCGGCGGCCTGCGGCAGCAGCTGCACGGCGTCCGGCGCCGGCAGCACCGGCAGTTCCAGCGGCGCGGCCCACAACAGGCCCAGCACCGCCTGCAGCGCGACCAGCCACCACAGACCGCACTGGGTCGCCGCCGGCAGGCGCCGCACGCGGCGGCACAGCAGCCACACCAGCGCGGTCAGCAGCACGGTCTGCACGCTGGTGGCGAGCAGGCGGTTGCCGAGCAGTTCGAGAACGGTATCCATGATTCAGTCCTCCCGGCGCTGCGACTGCAGCCTGCTGACCAGCGCTTCCAGTTCGGCCAGTTCGTTGTCGCTGACCTCGGCCTTTTCCGACATCCACGCCACGAACGGCGAGATCGAACCCTGCAGGGTCTTTTCGACAAAACTGCCGACCGCGCTGCTGACCACTTCCTGCTGTTCGGCGGTGGCCTGGTAGCGGTACACGCCCTCGTGCTGCTCGCGCTGCAGGTAGCCCTTGGTGCGCAGCCGCTCCATCATGGTCAGCACGGTGGAACGGGCCAGCCCGCGCGCTTCGCCGAAGCCGGCGGCTACTTCGCCGACGCTGGCCGGCGCGTTCTCCCCGATGTACTGCAGCAGGGCCAGTTCCTGGTCCCCGATGGTCTTGCGGCGCATGGTCGACTCCGTGACTACATTTGTCGTCACGGTAAGCATGACTACAAATGTAGTCAATAGCCCGGACGGCACACGGACCCATGTCAGGCTGAACCGATTCAGGCTTCCGGTGCCGGCTTCAGGACACCTGGCTCTCGATCCGCCACCGGGCGAATTCGTCCTCGAACGCGGCCAGGTCCAGCAACCCCATGCACGCATACGCGCCCACCGGCAGCGGTTCGCCGCGGGCCAGGCGCCGCGCCAACAGCACCGCGGCGAAGGTGGGAATCTCCGGCCCGTGCAGCATCGGCGCGGTGAGATCCCAGTGCACGCGGTGGGCGACGCCGCCGCGCTGCCCGCGCAGGGTCACGCGCATGCCGCCCAGGTCGGTGCCGAAGCGGTCGAACCAGCGCCCGGCATGGGCGAAGGCGCCGGCCAGCCTCGCCATCGGCAGCGGCACGCCGCGGCGGCGCAGCCAGGCCAGGCCGGCCAGGCAGCGCGACAGCAACGGCAGTTCCAGCGCGGCGCGGAAGCGCACCGTCGATACGCCCGGATAGCGCTGCACCAGCAGGTCGTGGTCGGGCACGTCGCAGGGCGAAGCCAGGCGCGGGGCGATGCGCACGAAGGTGACCAGCCGCGGATCGGCCCAGCCGACGACGCGCTGCCAGCGCCCGTCGATCCAGCATTCGAACGGCTGCCCGCAGTACGACAGCACCGCGCGCACCGTGGCCATGCCCAGCGGCGTGGCCTGCGCCGGCGCGATCACGATGTCGATGGACTGCAGTACGTCGAAGCGGCCGCGCAGCGCATCGACCAACGCGCTGGACAGCGCCGGCAGGGTGCTGGCGCCGCTGATCGCGCTGCGCCCGCACTGGCGCGCGAGCGCATCCAGCCGCGCGGGAAAGTCGCGCACGAAATCGCGGCCGTCGGCCAGGTCGATGTAGTGCATGCCCGCCTGCAGGCAGGCACGCGCGACGTCGTAGCCCTGCCCCTGGAACGGGCCGGCGGTGTGGATGACCAGATCGGCACCGGTGGCCTGCAGGTCGCGGGCGAACTCGGGGTCGTCCACGTCCAGCCGCCGACGTTCGACCCGCGCCATGTCCACGCCGGGCAGGTTGGCCGCCGCCCGTTGCGGGTGGCGCCCGGCGGCGATGACGGCGATGCCCGGCGTGGCGGCCAGCGCGCGCACGATGCGCGCACCGAAATGCCCGTAACCGCCCAGCACCACGACCCTGCAGTCTTCCTGTTGCGACATCGATCCACTCCGCGCGCGGCGATGGCGCATTATCGGCGGGCATCGCCACCGCGGGTGCTTTCATCGTCCGCACACGGCGGCGGCGGCAGGCTCGGCGCGTCGTCCCCCGTCGTGGAGTCCACCATGTACCGCAGCCTGATCCTTGCCGGCACCGTCCTGCTGGCCGCCACCGCCTGCAGCAGCGCGCCCGTGGCCAGCGTCGAGCCCATCGACGGCGTCATCTCTGGCCAATGCCATACCGACAAGGTGATCGGCGCGACCGGGCTGGCCGCCTCGCCGGGCACGATCGAACGCGCGCGCGTGGACAGCGACAGCCTGCACGTGCAGACCGTGCGCGGCGATGCGCCCATGCCCGTCACGCCGGCCAGCGCCACGTCCGGCGGCGACCGCCTCACCATCGAGGTCGGCCGCAACAATGGCATCACCGCGCTGCGCTGCGGCTGAAACCACGCTGACGCGCGCGGCCGGATGACGCGCTGCGACGGTACACACCGGAAACCAGGCGATATGCTTGCCGCGTCCCTCAACGCACTGGAGTTCCGATGCGAATCCCGACGATGCTGCGCGCCCTGCGCCGCCCCACCGCCCTGATCGCCACGCTTTCGCTCGCGCTCGCCCTGGGCGCCTGCAACGGACCCGCCCCCGAGGAGCAGGAACAGGCCATGGACCAGGCCAAGCAGGCCGCCGACGCCGCTGCCACTCCCGACCAGGCCGCCGCCACCACCCCGCCGCCGGTCGGCACCTGCGACGCCAGCCAGGTCGAAGGCCTGGTCGGCCAGCCGTATACCGAGGAACTGGCCGAGCAGGCCCGGCAGGATGCCGGCGCCGCCAAGGTGCGCATGCTCAAGCCCAACCAGCCCATCACCATGGAATTCCTGGGCGAGCGCCTGAACATCGAAGTGGATGACAAGAACCTCGTCAGCGGCGTGCGCTGCGGCTGACGCAAACCCGGCCAAAGCCTTGCGCCGCAAGGCTTTGGTTGCTGCCGCAACCATGCGTTGCGGCACCGCAACAACTGTGATCTAGTCGAGCGCATCCGGTGGCCTCAACGCTGCGCTCCAGTGACGGGCATGCCGTGCACGCGCCAGCAACACGGTCGTGCATGGCGTGACGCGGTGGACGAGGGAGAGGTGTCGCCGCTCACCCGCGCACCACGAGGCACAGATGACCCTCCGCAACCGCCAGGGGCTCTACAACCCGCAAGACGAACGCGACGCCTGCGGTTTCGGCATGGTCGCGCAGCTGGACGACCAGCCCTCCCGCCTCCTCGTCGATACCGCCATCGCCGCGCTCTCGCGCATGACCCACCGCGGCGGCGTCGCCGCCGATGGCCTCACCGGCGACGGCTGCGGCCTGCTGCTGCGCAAGCCCACCGTGTTCCTGCGCCGGCTGGCGGAGGAAGCGGGCATCGCGCTCGGGCCCAACTTCGCCGCCGGCGTGGTGTTCCTGCCGCACGACGTGCAGGCCGCGCAGCGCTGCCGCGACGAACTCGACGCGCGCCTGCGCGATGCCGGCTGCCAGCCGCGCGGCTGGCGCGTGGTGCCCACCGACGCGGGCGTCTGCGGCGAACTGGCGCGCGCCACGCTGCCGCGGATCGAGCAGGTGTTCGTCGATGCCGGCCCCGGCCAAGGCGCCGAGCAGTTCGCGCTGGCGCTGTTCCTGGCACGGCGCCGCAGCGAACAGGCGCTGCGCGACGTCGCCGACTACTACGTCACCACGCTCAGCGCCGATGCCATCAGCTACAAGGGCATGGTGCTGCCGGACAAGCTGGGCACGTTCTACCCCGACCTGCAGCGCCACGAACTGGCTTCCAGCGTGGTGGTGTTCCACCAGCGCTTTTCCACCAACACGATGCCGCGCTGGCCGCTGGCGCATCCGTTCCGCCTGCTCGCCCACAACGGCGAGATCAACACCATCGAAGGCAACCGCCACTGGGCGCAGGCGCGCAGCAAGGTGTGGAAGACGCCGAAGTTCGACATCGCCGAGTTCGACCCGGTGATCTCGATGCACGGCTCGGACTCGCAGAGCATGGACAACATGCTCGAGCTGATGGTGGCCGGCGGCATGGAACTGATCCAGGCGCTGCGCATCCTGGTGCCGCCGGCGACGCAGTCGCTGGAGTTCAAGGACGCCGACCTGGCCGCGTTCTACGAGTTCTACGGCCTGAACAGCGAGCCGTGGGACGGCCCGGCCGGCATCGTCGCCTGCGACGGCCGCTACGCGGCCTGCACCCTGGACCGCAACGGCCTGCGCCCTGCGCGCTGGATGCTGACCTCCGACCGCCATTTCCTGGTCGCCTCCGAGGCCGGCGTGTGGGAAGTGCCCACCGAGCGCGTCGTGCGCAAGGGCAAGCTGGGCCCGGGCCAGATGATGGCCATCGACCTCAAGCGCGGCGACCTGCTCGATTCGGACGCCATCGACCGCATCAACCGCGCGCGCGCGCCGTACAAGCAATGGCTGCACCAAGGCGTGACCTACCTGCAGACCGAGCTGATCGATCCTTCGCTGGCCGAGGAGCCGTTCGACGAAGCCACGCTGCGCAGCTACCACAAACTGTTCCAGCTCACCTCCGAGGAAGTGGAACAGGTGCTGCGGCCGCTGGCCGAGACCGGCCAGGAAGCCACCGGCTCGATGGGCGACGACACGCCCATCGCCGTGCTCAGCCGCCACACCCGCCCGCTGTACGACTACTTCCGCCAGGCGTTCGCGCAGGTCACCAACCCGCCGATCGACCCGCTGCGCGAAGACTGCGCGATGTCGCTGACCACCCAGCTCGGCAAGGAGACCAACATCTTCCATGCCGGTCCGGAGACGGTGAACCACGTCATCCTCAATTCGCCGGTGCTCAGCCAGCGCAAGCTGCGCCAGCTGCTGAAGATGGAGCAGTACGTCGAGCGCAACCGCCTGATCGACCTGTCCTACGGCGTCGAGGAAGGCATGAAGGCCGGCATCGAGCGCATCTGCGCGCAGTGCGAGCAGGCCGCGCGCGACGGCGTGGTGATGCTGCTGCTGTCCGACCGCTACCCCGTGCCCGACCGCCCGATGGTGCACGCGCTGCTGGCCACCAGCGCGGTGCACCACCACCTGTCGGCGCTGGGCCTGCGCTGCGACGTCAACCTGATCATCGAGACCGGCACCGCGCGCGACGCGCACCACATGGCCTGCCTGCTCGGCTTCGGCGCCACCGCGGTGTATCCGTACCTGGCCTACCAGACCCTGTTCGACATGGGCCGGCGCGGCATCCTGCTGCTGAAGAAGGGCGGCGAGGTCTCGCAGATCGGCCGCAGCTACCGCAAGGGCATCTACAAGGGGCTGAGCAAGATCATCTCCAAGATGGGCATCTGCACCGTGGCCAGCTACCGCGGCGCGCAGCTGTTCGAGATCGTCGGCCTGGACCCGGACGTGGTGCGCCTGTGCTTCCCCGACGCCACCGCACGCATCGGCGGCGTCGGCCTGGCGCGCCTGGATACCGAGGCGCGCGAACTCACCGCGCGCGCGTGGAACGAACTGGCACCGGCCGAGGTCGGCGGCCTGCTCAAGTACGTGCACGGCGGCGAGTACCACATGTACAACCCGGACGTGGTGCTGACCCTGCAGCGCGCCGCGCGCACCGGCAGGCCCGAGGACTGGCGTGCCTACACGGACGCGGTGCATTCGCGCCCGGCCTCGGCGCTGCGTGATCTGCTGCAGCTCAAGCCGGCCGCCGTGCCGGTGCCGCTGGAGGAAGTGGAACCGGCCGAGGCGCTGTTCAAGCGCTTCGACACCGCCGCCATCTCGCTGGGTGCGTTGTCGCCGGAAGCGCATGAGGCGTTGGCGATTGCGATGAACCGCCTCGGCGGCCGTTCCAACTCCGGCGAAGGTGGCGAGGACCCGGTGCGTTACGGCACCGAAAAGCGTTCCAAGATCAAACAGGTCGCTTCCGGCCGCTTCGGCGTCACCGCCGAATACCTGGTCAACGCCGAAGTGCTGCAGATCAAGGTGGCGCAGGGCGCCAAGCCCGGCGAAGGCGGCCAGCTGCCCGGCCACAAGGTCAACGAGCTGATCGCGCGGCTGCGCTACGCCAAGCCGGGCATCGGCCTGATCTCGCCGCCGCCGCACCACGACATCTATTCGATCGAGGACCTGGCGCAGCTGATCTACGACCTCAAGCAGGTCAACCCGGACGCGCTGGTGTCGGTGAAGCTGGTGTCGCACGCGGGCGTGGGCACCATCGCCGCCGGCGTGGTCAAGGCCGGCGCCGACCTGATCACGGTGTCCGGCCACGATGGCGGCACTGGCGCCTCGCCGATCAGCTCGATCCGCTATGCCGGCGTGCCGTGGGAACTGGGCGTGGCCGAGTCGCACCAGGCGCTGGTCGGCAACGACCTGCGTGGCCGCACCCTCCTGCAGACCGATGGCGGCCTGAAGACCGGCCTGGACGTGGTCAAGGCGGCGCTGCTGGGCGCGGACAGCTTCGGCTTCGGCACCGGCCCGATGATCGTGCTGGGCTGCAAGTACCTGCGCATCTGCCACCTCAACAACTGCGCCACCGGCGTCGCCACACAGGACGAGCGCCTGCGCGAAGGCTATTTCACCGGCCTGCCCGAGCGCGTGGAGAACTTCTTCCGTCTGCTGGCCGAGGAAGTGCGGCAGTGGTTGTCGTACCTGGGCGCGCGTTCGCTGGACGAGATCGTCGGCCGCACCGATCTGCTGGAACAGCTGGACATCTCGCCGCGCGAAGGCGTCAAGGTCGACCTGTCGCGCCTGCTCGCGCCGGCGCAGTACGAGGGTTCGCATTGCGCCGCGCAACGCCTGTACCAGTCGCCGGACAGCCTGGCCACGCAGATGGACGATCTGCTGGCCGATGCCATCGCCCACAAGCGCGGTGGCGACCACCGCTTCCTCATCCACAACACCGACCGCTCGGTGGGCACGCGCCTGGCCGGCGCCATCGCCCGCGCGCACGGCAACCACGGCATGGAAGAGGCGCCGTTGAACCTGCGCTTCCGCGGCACCGCTGGCCAGAGCCTGGGCGCGTTCAACGTCGGCGGCCTGAACCTGGAAGTGGAAGGCGAGGCCAACGACTACGTCGGCAAGGGCATGGCCGGCGGCCGGCTGGTGGTGCGACCGCCGCGCGGCGCGCGCTTCGAGGCGCGCAACACCGCCATCGTCGGCAACACCTGCCTGTACGGCGCCACCGGCGGCGAGCTGTTTGCCGCCGGCCGCGCCGGCGAGCGCTTCGGCGTGCGCAACTCCGGCGCGCTGGCGGTGATCGAAGGCGCCGGCGACCACTGCTGCGAGTACATGACCGACGGCATCGTCGCCGTGCTCGGCAAGGTCGGCCTGAACTTCGGCGCCGGCTTCACCGGCGGCCTGGCCTACGTGCTGGATATCGACCGCGATTTCGTGGACCGCTACAACCACGAGCTGATCGACATCCACCGCATCTCGGCCGAGGGTTTCGAGAACTACCGCCAGCATCTGCACACGCTGATCGGCCGCCATCGCGAACTGACCGGCAGCATCTGGGCGCAGCAGATCCTGGACGAGTTCCGCGACTACGTCGGCAAGTTCTGGCTGGTGAAACCCAAGGCCGCCAGCATCGAATCGCTGGCCGCCGCGCTGCGCAACGCTGCATGACGCCAGGAGCCCCTCTCCCGCAAGCGGGCGAGGGGCTGGGGTGAGGGCGCTTTGACCCTCATCCACCCCTACGGGGCACCTTCTTCCGCCTGCGGAAGAAGGGCTCCTCCCCAGACATCACGAGTCCCCCATGAGCCGCAAGCAAGCCTTCCAGTTCCTCGATCTGCCCCGCACCATGCCGCAGCGCATTCCGGTGGAACTGCGCATGTCAGGCGACTGGGGCGAGCTGTATGGAAAGTTCGACAAGGCCGATGCGCAGTACCAGGCCGGCCGCTGCCTGGATTGCGGCAACCCCTACTGCAGCTGGAAATGCCCGGTGCACAACGCCATCCCGCAGTGGCTGCAGCTGGTGCAGGAAGACCGCATCCACGAAGCGGCCACGCTGTGCCATTCGACCAACCCGCTGCCGGAAGTCTGCGGCCGCGTCTGCCCGCAGGACCGCCTGTGCGAAGGCAGCTGCACGCTGGAGGAATTCGGCGCGGTGACCATCGGCGCGGTGGAGAAGTACATCGTCGATACCGCCCTGGCTACTGGCTGGAAGCCGGACCTGCAGGCCGTGCAGCCGACGGGCAGGCGCGTGGCCATCGTCGGCGCCGGCCCGGCCGGGCTGGCCTGCGCCGACCGGCTGGCGCGCGCCGGCATCCAGGCGGTGGTGTTCGACCGCTACGAACAGATCGGCGGCCTGCTGCAGTTCGGCATCCCCAGCTTCAAGCTGGACAAGCGCGTCATCAACCGCCGCCGCGAGATCCTCGAAGGCATGGGCGTGCAGTTCCGGCTGGGCGTGGAGATCGGCCGCGACATCACCGTCGAGCAGCTGCAGGCCGATTACGACGCGGTGTTCCTCGGCACCGGCGCCTACCGCTATACCGATGGCGGCCTGATCGGTCAGGACCTGAAGAACGTACTGCCGGCGCTGCCGTTCCTGGTGCAGAACAGCCGCATCGTCAGCGGCGACGACCCGCAGGGCCGGCCCATCGCCGGCTGGGAAGACCAGATCGCCCTGCCCGACCTCACCGGCAAACGCGTGGTGGTGCTGGGCGGCGGCGACACGGGCATGGACTGCGTGCGCAGCGCGATCCGCCTGGGCGCGGCCCGCGTGACCTGCGCCTACCGTCGCGACGAAGCCAACATGCCTGGCTCCGCGCGCGAAGTGGCCAACGCTCGCGAGGAAGGCGTGCGCTTCCTGTTCAACCGCCAACCGCTGGCGATCGAGGCCGGTGCCGACGATGAAGTGATCGGCGTGACCGTGGTGGAGACGCGCCTGGGCGAGCCCGATGCCAACGGCCGCCGCAACGCGGAACCGATCGAAGGCAGCGAATCGCTGCTGGAAGCCGACGTGGTGATCATCGCCTTCGGCTTCTCGCCGACGCTGCCGGATTGGCTGGCGTCGCAGGGCGTCGAAGCAACCGGCAACGGCCGCATCGTCGCCGGCGGCACCGGCCGCCTGCCCTACCAGACGCACAACCCCCGGCTGTTCGCCGGCGGCGACGCGGTGCGCGGCGCGGACCTGGTGGTCACGGCAGTGGCCGAAGGCCGCGACGCCGCGGCCAGCATCATCAAGCTGCTGCTGCGCTGACAGGGGAACATAGCCCCTCTCCCTCCGGGAGAGGGGTTGGGAGGGACGAACGAAGTCCATGACGGACAACCATCGGCGCCGCCGTTAACCTTTCATCTCCTCTTCGGCATCTTCTCCCGACGGAGAGAAAGGAATACTCCCCCAGGATTTAAACTCAAACCCCAAAACCCAGCGAGACCCCCATGCGCATCGGCCTGGCCGCCAACCGCCTGCATCACGAACGCGCCGACGCCGCCCTGTTCCGCTGGCTGCGCGCCAGCGCCAACGGGCTCCGGGAACTTGGTGTCGAGCTTCATGCCGTCGGCCGCACCCATGACGCCATCGCCGCCGCCTTTGCCCCCGGGACGCAGCCGGGGCTGAAGCGTTATCCGAACGGTCGCGAGGGCGGGCTGATGAAGCTGGTCGCCGAGATCGTGGGCATGGGGTCGCCCGAGCGCACGCTGGACGGCGCGATCTACCTGATCGATCCGGTGGATCCGTCGTCGGTATTCCCGGAGGCCATCGCGCTGAAACGGCAGTGCGTCATCCACGGCAAACCTTTCATCTCCACGGTGGCCAGCGCCCGCGACTGGGTCGAGATGGAGCGCATCCACGCGGGCCTGGCCGCCGATCCGGGCGCGGATGACCTGCACGACTTCGGCAGCCAGACCCTGGCGCTGATCGCGCACGACGCCCGCAAGCCGCAGATGCTGGCCTTCGCCGCCGAACATTTCGACGTGCTTTCGCGGTTCGGCCAGCGCATCGGCACGGGAACGACGGGGCAGCGCTTGAACGAGCTGGCGTGGAGCCGGGGCTGGCCGCGCGACCAGGATTGGATCCAGCGCTTCCAGAGCGGCCCCTTGGGTGGCGATGCGCAGATCGCCGACCGTGTCCTGGAAGGCCGTTGCCAGCGTGCGATTTTCTTCGAGGACCCGCACGTGGCGCGTCAGCACGAGGCGGACATCCAGTTGCTGGAGCGTGCGGTGACCACGGTGACGGACAAGGCGGTGTGTATAACTGCGCCCAATCTGGCCGCCCGCTGGGCCA
>Ga0206117_100636_pt1 | contig 30418 bp, 21 predicted proteins | sample 3A5Ametagenome_FD_177997 | JGI IMG/M metagenome (GOLD analysis project Ga0206117, IMG submission 177997) | Enriched microbial communities from leaf-cutter ant dump, University of Wisconsin, Madison, United States - 3A5A | ecosystem: Environmental > Terrestrial > Nest > Insects nest > Nest dump... | reverse complement strand
CCCACGAAGCCGCCGCCGCCGCCGATCGACTGGGCCAGGATGCCGTAGGCGCCGGCGCCATAGGTCGTGATCGATGATCCCGCACCCAGGGTGATGCCGACATTGCCGCCCTTGGCGTAGTTCGAGCCGGGGCTGCTGGCGGCATTGGTGCCGCCGATATTGACGGCCGCGCCGACCGCGATGCCGCCGCCGCCGCCGATCGACTGGGCGGTGATGCCGAAGGCCCGCGCGCCGGTCGTCACCAGGTTGCCGTTGTGGATGATGGTGACGTCGCCGCCGTTGCCGGCGGCCGAGGCGTTGCCGCCGACGTTGAGCGACAGGCTGAGGCCCGGAGCCCAGGCGGCCGGGCCGTTGCCGCCGGCCGACAGGCTGGTATTGCCCAGGCAGGCCGAGGCCGTCGTGGTGACGCCGGTGATCCAGGCGGCATTGGTCGGCGCCACCGAATTGGTGCAGCCGGCGCTGGCCGCGCCGCCGCCGCCGCCGATCGACTGGACCAGCATGCCGAAGGCGTCGTCGCCCACGGTCTGGATCTTGCCGTCGTTCTGGACCTGGACCGCGTTGCCGGTGCCCGAGGCGCCGCCGTTGCCGGTCGAGGTGGCGCCCAGCGACAGCGTCGATTGCGCATTCATGCTGCCGTCGCCGCCGACACCGCCGCCGCCGCCGATCGATTGGGCCAGGATGCCGTGCGCGCCGTATCCGGCCGTGCCGATCACGCCGGAATTGCCGACCCGGACCACGCCGCCGTCGCCGGCCGCGCCGCCGGTGCCGCCGACCAGCACGCTGGCATTGTAATTCCTGTTGGTCGAGCCGTTGTCGGTCGAGGTGGCAGCCCCGCCCGAGCCGCCGCCGCCGCCGATCGACTGCGCGGCGATGCCGTAGGCGCGGATGCCCAGTGTGGTGATGGTGCCCGAATTGCCGACCTGGACCTCGCCGCCGTTGCCGCCGGAGCCGCCCTTGCCGCCGACGCCGATATTGGCGGCGTAGGACGCCGAGGAGGGGATGTTGACGATGTTCTCGACCTGGGTCAGGTCGGAGATCGAGGCCGAGGCATCTGTCGTGCCGGCGTAACCGCCGCCGCCGCCGATCGACTGGGCCAGGATGCCCGACGCATCGCCGCCGGTGGTGTAGTTGAAGCTGCGGCCGTTGCTGGTGATCGTCCTGGTCTGGCCGGTGGCGATCGTGCCGGCGTTCTGGACGGTGACGCTGCCGCCGGTGTTGCCGCTGCCACCGCTGCCGCCGACGGCGACATTGATGTCGTAGGAATCCTCGCTGCCCGCGGCCGAACCGCCGCCGGCCGCGCCGCCGCCGCCACCGATCGACTGGGCCAGGATTCCCTGCGCGCCCGAGCCGGTCGTCTGGATCACGTTGGCCGTGGCCTGGGTGACGTTGACCGTGCCCCCGGTGCCGCCGCTGCCCCCGGGGGCGCCCAGCGCGAAGCTGACGCCGACCGAACGGCCGGTGTCGGCGCCCAGATTGGGGCTGCCGGTCGACGCCTGGCCCATCGTCGAGGTGCCGCCGCCGCCGCCGACCGACTGGGCCAGGATGCCCACGGCATTGTTCCCGGTCGTGCCGATCTGGGCGAAGCAGGCGGGCGGGGCGCAGCCCGTGGCCGGGCCGTTGGCGACGGTGACGTTGCCGCCGGCCTGGCCGCTGCCGCCGGCGCCGCCCAGGGCGACGGCCAGCTTCAGCGATCCCGGGCTGTTCTCGAGGGCATGGGCGCCGGCGGTCGAATCGCCGGCATTGCCGCCGCCGCCGCCGATCGAATGCGCCAGGATGCCGTGGCCGCCATCGGCGGTCGTGAAGATCTGCCCGCCGTTGGTGACGCTGACGCTGCCCCCGGTGCCGCCGTTGCCGCCGCTGCCGCCGGCCGAATAGGTGACCGACAGGTCGATCGGTTCGGCATCGCCGAGCGAGGTGGCCCAGGCCTTGGCCAGGGCCGATCCGCCGTTGCCGCCGCCACCGCCGATCGACTGGGCCAGGATGCCCGCCGAATCGGTGCCGGTCGTGGTGATCTTGTTGTTGTTGGCGACCGTGACGCTGTCGCCGTCACCGCCGCCGCCGCCCTTGCCGCCGACCGCGAGCGAGACCGAGACGATGACGCCGCCGCTTTTTGCCGTCGCCGCCCCGCCGTTGCCGCCGCCGCCGCCGATCGAGTGGGCGATGATGCCGGCCGATTGGGCGCCGGTGGTGGCGATCGCGGTCGCGTTGGTGACGTCGACCGTGCCGCCGCTGCCGCCGCTACCGCCCGAACCGCCGATCGAATCGGCAAAGAACAGACCGGCGCTTTTGGCGTAGCCGCCGTTGCCGCCGCCGCCCCCCACGCTTTGCGCCAGCACGCCCATGGCAAAGTCGCCGCCGGTCGTGATGCCCGCGGCGCTGCCGCCGCCCAGATCGACCGTGACGCCGCCGCCCGACCCGCCGCTGCCGCCGTTGCCGCCGACCGCGACGAAAATGCCCGCCGCGTTGGCGCCGTTGCCGCCGCCGCCGCCGATCGAATGGGCCAGGACGCCGATGGCGCCGTCGTTGGACGTGTTGATCCGGCCGGTCGTCGTCTTGACTGACACGGTGCCGCCGCTGCCCCCGCTGCCGCCGTTGTCACCGACCAGGAAGGCGGCGCCGTTGCCGCCGGTCGAACCGCCGCCGCCGCCGATCGACTGCGCGACGATGCCCATCGCGACGAGGCCGCTGCCCGGATTGCCGCCGGTCGTGATGGTGCCGGCATTGGTGACGGCGACGGCACCGCCGTTGTGGCCGCCGTCGTCGTTCTGGGTGTTGCCGCCGACCACCACGGTGTTGCTGCCCAGGGCGGCGCCGTTGCCGGGCAGGCTGCTGATGCTGAGCAGTCCCCCGCCGCCGGTCGACGAGGCCAGGATGCCGTGCGCGGCGCTGCCGCTGGTCGTGATCGTGCCGGTGTTGGCGATGGTGACGCCCTGGCCGGTCGAGCCGTAGCCCGATCCGCTGTTGCCGAGGTAGCCCGAATTGGCGCTGGAGACGATCGCGGCGCCACCGATGCTGAGGCCGGCGATGCCGATCGCCAGGCCGCCCGCGGTGGTGATGCTGCCGTTGTTGGTGACGTTGACCGATCCCGCGTAGCCGCCGCCGGTGAAGCCGGCATTGGCCTGGGCGTTGAACGGCTCGATGACCGAGGCCGTGCCGCTGGACACGGCCAGCACGCCGATCGAATAGAGACCGCCCCCGGTGGTCGAGATCGCGGCGCCCTGATCGACGTTCACCGTCACGGCGCCGCCCGCCTCGGTATTGCTGGAATAACCATAGCTGGTCTTGCCGGCCGCGCTGACTGCGAAGATGCCGATGCCGTTGGCGCTGCCCAGGTTGATCGAACTGCCGCCATAGGCCGTGACGTTGACTGCCCCGCCGCCGCCCGACATGGTCGAGATGCCGCTGGCCGTGCTGCCGGTGCCGCCGATCGATCCGGCCAGGATGCCGATCGCGCTGTTGGTGCCGCCGTTGCTGGTGATGCCGCCGTAATGATAGGCGTTGACCGTGCCGCCGGCCCCGGCATTGCCTGAAAACGGTGCCCCGACGATGGTCGTATTGGCCGGCAGCCCGCCGACCGACAGGGCCTCGACGCCGGCCGCCTGGGCGGTGCCGAGCCAGTTCAGCGCGATCGATGAATTCTGTCCGGTCGTCACCGAAACGGTGCCGCCCATGCCGCCGCTGCCGCCGCAGCAATCGTTCTTGGTGTCGTAGGCGCCGCCGTTGCCGCCGATCGAATAGGCGCCGACCCCGGCGATCATCGGTGCGACGGCCGCGTTTGACGTGGTGTAGGTCGATCCGCCGCTGTTGATGACGATTGCGCCGTTGTGCTGGACGGTGACGGTGCCGCCGGCCACGCCGTTGTTGGGCGTCGCGTTGGTGGAGTTGTGGTCGCCGTTGTTGGCGCCGTTGGCCCCCGTCGAGATCGCGGCCACGATGCCGCCATAGGCGTTCAGGGTCGCGTTGTTGGCCGTGATCGTTGCATTGTTGGTCAACGTCAGGCTCGGGCCGTAGCCGCCGAAGGCCGGATAGGTCTCGGTGTAGTTCGTGGTGGTCACGCCCTGTCCGAACAGGCCGATGACGGGACCGCTGAGCCAGAACGGATTCGGCGACGCGATGTTGACGTTGCCGATCGTGCCGACGGAATAGGTCAGGGTATTCTCGTTCGGGCTGGTCACCGTCGCCCATGTCGGCGCGGGCAGGGTGCCGGACGAATTGATGCTGCAGTTGTTGTTGCCGGAACCGCAACCCCAGTTCTGCGCGGCTGCCGGGCTGGCGGCGCCGAGCAAAGCGGCGATCACCACCGACAGGCTCGCCGTCAGCGAGCCGTGATACCCGTTCACCGCGCCTTCCCCCCCTGGATCGTTGGACATCGTCCAATGGTCGAGGAGCATGGCCGGGCGGCAGCCGTCGTGGCAATGACGGCGTAGCCACCGGGCTACGCCGTTGCAACTCTTTACAATGATTTCGCCTGCCTTACGCCGGGCTGGCCAGTCGGGTCGGGGCGACGGGGTCCGGCCCGAAGCGGTTGGGGCCGATCGTGCCGCGCAGACAGCCGAATTCGATCACCCACCAGATCACGCCGACCAGCGGCACGAAGTTGATCAGGATCCACCAGGCCGACTTGTCGCGATCGTGACAGCGCTTGGCGCTGACGCAGAGCGAGGGCCAGATGACGGCCAGCGAAAACAGCGCCGACAACGGCTGGCTGAGCAGGGCGGTGGTATCGCCGTCGCCCATCCCCACCATCTGTTCCACCACGCCGATGAGCATGCCGATGATCGTGACCGGCAGGACGAAGTTCAGCCAGTACACCTTGCGCGGGATACGTCCTTCCCGCGACAGCAGCAGCCATTTCCAATCCATCGTGATGCAACCCCCTCCATGCGGTAGATCGGAAGGTTATATGAGGATAATTCTCAATGCACCCGCAGTTCCATGTCGGCGTGGCGCCATTCGCCGGGGCTGAGCAGCGTCACCGCACCGATCCGGACCTGGTACAGCCGGCCCTCGAGATTGCCTTCCCACCAGTCGAGGAAGCGGCGCAGGACGGGAAATTTCGGGGCGAGGTCGAGGTCCTGCCAGATGAACGACTGCAGGAACGACGGATGGTCGGGCAGGCGGTACAGGATTTCAGCGGTTGTCAGGCGGTAATCGTTCAACTGGCGCGCAAGATCGGTCATCGAAACGCTCCTCCGGCAGTAAAATTCCGCAGTGCAATAATGCTGCAATGATCCTGAAGGTTCAGTAAAAATCGTTATGGATCAACGTGTTAGCACTCTCCGGAATCGAGTGCTGCCAAAGCCCTTGAAAAGCCCGCGGGGCTGGCTTATGTGCTTGGCACTCTTTCGCCGCGAGTGCCAGAGGGGCGCGCCGCGGCAGCAAACCGGCTGATTGCCACATCGGCTAAATGCCACATCAGGGTATCCTCAGGAGGAACCACATGAAGTTCAGGCCGCTCCACGATCGCGTTGTCGTCCGCCGCGTTGCGGAAGAAGAGAAGACCAAGGGCGGGATCATCATCCCCGACACCGCCAAGGAGAAGCCGCAGCAGGGTGAAGTCGTGGCCGTCGGCCCCGGCAACCGCTCCGAGGACGGCAAGCTGACCGCGCTCGACGTCAAGGCCGGCGACATCGTGCTGTTCGGCAAGTGGTCGGGCACCGAGGTCAAGGTGAACGGCGAAGACCTTCTGATCATGAAGGAGTCGGACATCATGGGCGTGATCGAGGCCCCGGCCGCCGCCGCCACCGGCAAGGCCAAGAAGTCGGCCTGAGGCCGGCTTTCCGCCCGTCACCCCTTCGCCAGACAAAATACTCTAGGAGTTTCTTCATATGGCTGCCAAGGAAGTCAAGTTCTCGTCGGATGCGCGCGCCAAGCTGCTGCGCGGCGTCGACGTCCTCGCCGATGCCGTCAAGGTGACCCTGGGCCCGAAGGGCCGCAACGTCGTGATCGAGAAGGCGTTCGGCGCCCCCCGCATCACCAAGGACGGCGTCACCGTCGCCAAGGAAATCGAGCTCTCGGACAAGTTCGAGAACATGGGCGCGCAGATGGTGCGCGAAGTCGCCTCGAAGGCCAATGACCAGGCCGGCGACGGCACCACCACCGCGACCGTGCTGGCCCAGGCCATCGTCCGCGAAGGCTCGAAGGCCGTCGCCGCCGGCATGAACCCGATGGACCTGAAGCGCGGCATCGACCTGGCGGTCGAGGCCATCGTCGCCGACCTGAAGTCGAAGTCGAAGAAGGTCAAGGACCACAAGGAAATCGCCCAGGTCGGCACCATCTCGGCCAACGGTGAGGTCGAGATCGGCGAGATGATCGCCAAGGCGATGGAAAAGGTCGGCAACGAGGGCGTGATCACGGTCGAGGAGGCCAAGAGCCTCGACACCGAGCTCGACGTCGTCGAGGGCATGCAGTTCGATCGCGGCTACCTGTCGCCGTACTTCATCACCAATGCCGAGAAGATGATCGCGGAGCTGGAAAGCCCCTACATCCTCCTGCACGAGAAGAAGCTGTCGGGCCTGCAGCCGCTGCTGCCGGTGCTGGAAGCCGTCGTGCAGACCGGCAAGCCGCTGCTGATCATCGCCGAGGAAGTCGAGGGCGAGGCGCTCGCGACCCTGGTCGTGAACAAGCTGCGCGGCGGCCTGAAGATCGCGGCCGTCAAGGCCCCGGGCTTCGGCGATCGCCGCAAGGCGATGCTCGAGGACATGGCCATCCTGACCGGCGGCCAGGTCATCTCGGAAGATCTCGGCATCAAGCTCGAGAGCGTGACGCTCGCCATGCTCGGCACCGCCAAGAAGGTGGTGATCGAGAAGGAGAACACCACGATCGTCGACGGCGCCGGCAAGAAGAAGGACATCGAGGCCCGCTGCAACCAGATCCGCGCGCAGGTCGAGGAGACCTCGTCGGACTACGACCGTGAGAAGCTGCAGGAGCGTCTGGCCAAGCTGGCCGGCGGCGTTGCGGTGATCAAGGTCGGCGGCGCCACCGAGGTCGAGGTCAAGGAGCGCAAGGATCGCGTCGACGACGCGCTGCATGCCACCCGCGCCGCGGTCGAGGAAGGCATCGTTGCCGGCGGCGGCACCGCGCTGCTGTACGCCACCAAGGCGCTGGCCAAGGTCGCGACCGACAACAACGACCAGAAGGTCGGCGTCGACATCATCCGTCGCGCCCTCCAGGCCCCGATCCGTCAGATCGCCGAAAACGCGGGCCATGACGGCGCCGTCGTCGCCGGCAAGCTGCTGGAAGGCAAGGACGCCAACTTCGGCTTCAACGCCCAGACCGGCGAATACGGCGACCTGGTCAAGGTCGGCGTCATCGACCCGGCCAAGGTCGTGCGCTGCGCCCTGCAGGGGGCCGCGTCGGTTGCCGGCCTGCTGATCACCACCGAGGCGATGGTGGCCGAGCTGCCGAAGAAGGAATCGGCCGGTCCGGCGATGCCCCCGGGCGGCGGCATGGACTTCTAAGAAGTCCATTCCAAGGTATCCGAGTAAGGAAAGGCCGGGCGCAAGCCCGGCCTTTCTGCGTTGCGGCCAATTTTGGCGAGTCGCGATCGTCACAAGAATTTACCAAAGCTGAAACACCTTCTACGAGCGTGCGGTCAAGATCGCGCCGAGCGGCGGGCGCCAGGCGCCGACCAGACCGCAGGAAGGTGGGGCGATGGCATATCGCGATGAGGCGGGCACGCAGGAAAACCGGCCGGCGAACGGCTGGCGTCGCCGGTACGGATTCTGGGCGATCCCGTCGGCCTTCGCGCTGCTGCTGGTCTTTTCGATCACCCTGACGCTGCGCTTCGAACAGGATGCCGCCGCCCGGCTGGACAGCATCGCGGCCGGCGGTCGCGAAAACCTGGCCTGGGCGGTCTATCAGCTGGGCGCCGAACTGGACCGGCTGGTCAACGCCGCCCGCGACCGTGTCGACGGCGACGCCGCGACGGATGACGCGCTGCCGCTGCGGTTCGACATCTTCGTTTCCCGTCTGGGCACGATCGAGAACGGGGTTTTCCGCCGCAGCCTCGTCGGTCGCGATTTCTATCATGACGCAACCGCCGCGCTGGACGCCTTCGTCGCGCGCTACGACCACGCGATGGCCGAGGCCGAGGATCCCGGCGCCGCGGTGGCGGCGGCACTGGTCGGCGATGCACGCGCGTTGTACCCGCTGGTGCGGACGCTGGCGCTGGGCGTCAACCAGGTCAACCAGGCCGAACTCGGCGACGATCGCGCGGCGCTGTCCGCCCTGCGCCTGCGGCTGCGCGACGCGGTGATCGCCCAGGGCGTCCTGATGGCCGCCTTTGCCTGTTTCATCGTCTGGTCGCTGTGGCGCAAGGCGCGCGCCGCCCGCGATCTGCGGCTGGCCAACCGGCGCCTGGCGGTCGAGCGCGAGCGGTTCATCGACGCGATCGAGACGATCCCCGACGGCTTCGTGATGTTCGATGCCGACGACCGCCTGGTGACCTGCAACAACCGCTATCGCGACATCTACGCGCTCAGCGCCCCTTTCATCACGCCCGGGGCGGCCTTCGTCGACATCATGCGCGAAGGGGCGCTGCGCGGCCAGTATCCCGATGCCGGCGATGACATCGATGCCTTCGTGCGCGACATCAGCGCCTGGCATCGTTCCAACGACGGGCCGATCGAGCGGTTGCTGCCTGACGGGCGCTGGATCCGCATCTCGGAACGTACCACGGGGGACGGCGGCACGGTCGGCATCCGGACCGATATCACCGCGCTGAAGCGGGCCAAGGAAACGGCCGAGGCCAGCGAGCATGCGAAGTCGGAATTCCTGGCGATGATGAGCCACGAGATCCGGACACCCCTGAATGGCGTGCTGGGCATGCTGGGCCTGATCGGTGCCGCCGGGCTGGCGCCGCGCGAAGGCCGTTATCTCGCCAATGCGCGGGCCGCGGGCGAACATCTGCTCGACATCGTCAACGACATCCTGGACCACTCCAAGCTCGAGGCCGGGCGCCTCGAGTTCGAGGTCGCGCCGTTCTCGCCGGCGGAAACCATCGAGCAGGCGATCGCCGTCGTCGCGCCGCGCGCCGCCGAGGGCGGCAACGTCATCGACAGCAAGATCGCCGCCGATCTGCCGGCCTGGCTGGCCGGGGATCGCACGCGGCTGCGCCAGATCCTGCTGAACCTGATCGGCAACGCCACCAAGTTCACCAGCGGCGGCCGCATCGTCGTGGCCGCCGCGGCAATACTCGATGACGGCGACATGGTGCTCGAGATCTCGGTCACCGACGACGGCATCGGCATCGCCCCCGACATCCTTCCCCGCCTGTTCGAGAAGTTCACCCAGGCCGATGCCTCGACCACCCGGCGTTTCGGTGGCACGGGCCTCGGTCTGGCGATCTGCAAACGGCTGGTCGAGCTGCAGGGCGGGACGATCGGGGTGGAAAGCGAGCCCGGCAAGGGATCACGGTTCTGGTTCCGCATCCCCTATGCGCCGGCGGCCGCGCCGGCCGTGGCCGAGACCGCGGTGGCCGCGCCGGCCCGGGCGCTGGAAATCCTGGTGGCCGAGGACAACCCGATCAACCGCGAACTGGTCTCGGCCCTGCTGCAGGGCACCGGCCACCACTGCACGATGGTGGAAAACGGCCGCGAGGCGGTCGAAGCGGTGGGGGCCGCCCCATTCGATCTGGTGCTGATGGACATGCAGATGCCCGAGATGGACGGGATCGAGGCGACGCGCCGGATCCGGGCGCTGGCCGGGCCGATGTCGGCGGTGCCGATCATCGCGCTGACCGCCAATGCCTTCGCCGACCAGGCCGAGCGTTGCGCCGCGGCCGGGATGACGGGCCATCTGGCCAAGCCGATCGATCCGGCCCGGCTGTTCGCCGTGCTGGCCGACATCGCCGGCGCAGCGCCCGCCCCGGCGCCGGCCGCGCCTTCGCCGGCCTTGCCGCCGATGTCGATCGTCCCGGCGATGCCCGTCCTGTCGGCGGGCGGGGCCGGCGGCAATGCCGGACTGGCCCGCGTGTTCGCCGATCTCGCCGATTTCGATCGGCGGCTGGCGTGCTGACCGCCGGCGGGACGGGCCCGGCCCGATGACCATCGTCGCCCTCGACGACAACCAGCACACCCTGGCGCTGGTCCGTTCGGTGCTGCGCTCGCTGGGGGTCGAGCGGGTACGTTGCTACCTGCGTCCCGAATCGGCGCTGGCCGCGATCGAGGCGGCGCCGCCGGAAATCGTGATCACCGACTGGGAACTGGGGCCGACCTCGGGCCTGCATTTCGCCAGGAAGCTGCGCCAGTCGGACAATCCCAAGGTCGCCGGCCTGCCGATCATCATGCTGACCGCCCACGCCGATGCCACGCTGGTCCGGGCCGCCCGCGAGGCCGGCATCGACAGTTTCGTGGTCAAGCCCTTTTCCGCCGCGGTTCTGGCCCAGCACATCGCCGCCGCGCGTCGCCGCGCCCAGGGGCCCGCCATCTCGGCGATGCCGAGCCGGGCCGAAGTCCTGGCCGCCGAAACCCGCCTGGCCGAACTGCGCCGGCGATTCGAAGGCTCGCTCGGCGCCGTCGTCACCGAACTGGGCGCGATCTGCCAGGCGATCGGCACGGACCCGGCCGCGCGCGAGCGGGCCCGCCGCCTGGCACATGATCTCAAGGGCCAGGGCGCCAGTTTTTCCTATCCGCTGCTGACCGAATTCGCCGGGTCGCTGCAACGGTTGCTGGACGAGACGGCGACCGAAGATCCGTTGCTGCTGCAACTCGCCGTGCTGCATGTCCAGGCGATCAGCGCGGTAGCCCAGGACCGCGTGACCGGCGATGGCGGCGAGGCCGGCCAGGCGCTGCGCCAGGGGTTTGCCCGCACGATCGCCCGGCTGACCGGCCAGACGCCGACCCCGTGAGGTATCGCCCCGGCGCGCCGGCCGGGAAAGCCCGGTGGCCGGACAGGCGTTCCAGATAGATGGGATTTTACGAAAATTGAAGAACCGGCAACCGCGGCCGGGCTAGGGTCGTTCGCGGCTTGACCGGCCTTGCGCGGATTCGCGGTCGGCCCGGCCGCGAGGTGAAGGGATCAAGGGTTCATGGCTGGATGGCGGGACATGACGGCTGTCGCCACCCGCGCGCGGGAAGCGCTGCGGCGGCAAAGGCTGTGGTTCGTGCCGGCCGTACTGGCGGTGATGCTCGGCTTCTCGATCGTCATCACGCTGCAGCTGGAGGGCGACGCGGCCGCGCGTCTCGATATCGCCGCCGCCGACGGGCGCCAGAGCCTGGCCTGGGCCGGACAGCAGCTGGGCACCGAACTGGTCCGCCTGACCGACGCGGCCCGCCGCCACGCAAACGGCCTGCCGCCGGTCGACGGTGCGCTGACCGACCGCTTCGACATCTTCGTCAGCCGGCTGGCGACGCTTCAGGCCGGTGATTTCCGCCGCGGCCTGGTCGGCCAGGATTTCTACGAGACGGCGATGGCGGCGTTGCGCGATCTGGTCGCCCGCCACGACGCGGCGATGGCGGGCGCGCCGACGCCTGGTGCCGCCCGCGCCCTGGTCGACCAGGCCGAGCCGCTCTATCCCCTGGTCCGCGATCTCAACCTCGGCATCAACCAGGTCAACCAGGCCGCCCAGGACGACGATGGCGGCGTGTTCGACACCCTGCGGCTGCGCCTGCGCGAGGCGGTGATGGTGCAGGCCGTGCTGATGGTCAACTTCGCCGGTTTCATCGCCTGGGCGCTGTACCGCAAGAACCGCACGACCCGCGCGTTGCGCGGTGCCAACAAGAGCCTGGCGGTCGAGCGCGAACGGTTCATCGACGCGATCGAGAGCATCCCCGACGGTTTCGTCATGTTCGATGCCGCCGACCGGCTGGTCACCTGCAACAGCCGCTTCCGCGAGATCTATGCCGAAAGCGCCGATCTGATCGTGCCCGGCGCCCATTTCAGCGACATCGTCCGCCAGGGCGTCCGGCGCGGCCAGTATCCGCAGGCCGGCCCGGACGTCGAGGCCTTCGTCGCGGCGATGCATGCCTGGCACCGGGCGGACGGCGCGCCGATGGAACGGCTGCTGCCCGACGGACGCTGGATCCGCATCACCGAGCGGCGTACCGCCGGCGGCGGCACGGTCGGCATCCGCACCGACATCACCGCGCTGAAGCAGGCCAAGGAACGGGCCGAGGCCGGCGAACGCGCCAAGGCGGAATTCCTGGCCGTCATGAGCCACGAAATCCGCACGCCGCTGAACGGCGTGCTGGGCATGCTGGGGCTGATCGAGCCGGCCGGGCTGGACCCCGAGGCACGGCGCCGCATCGCCATCGCGCAGGGGGCCGGCGAACACCTGCTGGATCTGGTCAACGACATCCTCGATCATTCCAAGCTCGAGGCCGGGCGGGTCGAATTCGAGATCGCGCCGTTCTCGCCGGCCGAGGTCGTGGCCCAGGTCGCGACGGTCACCGCGCCGCGCGCCGCCGAGCAGGGCAACGTGATCGAGACCGACATCGCCGCCGACCTGCCGCCCTGGCTGGCCGGCGACCGGCTGCGGCTGCGCCAGATCCTGCTGAACCTGGTCGGCAACGCCGCCAAGTTCACCACCGGCGGGCGCATCCTGATATCGGTCGCCGCCCGGCCGCATGGCGACGGGGTGATGCTGGAAATCGCGGTCAGCGACACCGGCATCGGCATCGACCCCGAGATCCTGCCGCGGCTGTTCGAGAAGTTCAGCCAGGGCGATGCCTCGACCACGCGCCGCTTCGGCGGCACGGGGCTGGGCCTGGCCATCAGCAAACGCCTGGTCGAGGCCCAGGGCGGCACGATCGGCGTCACGTCGGCGCCGGGCGCGGGGGCGCGTTTCTGGTTCGCGATCCCCTGCGCCCTGGCGGCCGCGCCGGCGCCGGCCGATCCGGCGACGGCGGCGGGCCGATCGCTGGAAATCCTGGTGGCCGAGGACAACGCGATCAACCGCGAGGTCGTCTCGGGCCTGCTGCGCCGGGCCGGCCATCACTGCACCCTGGCCGAAAACGGCCGCGCGGCGGTCGAGGCCGCGTCGTCGGCCCTGTTCGATGCCGTGCTGATGGACCTGGAGATGCCCGAGCTGGACGGGCTGGCCGCGACCCGGGCCATCCGCGCCCTGGCCGGCCCGATGGCCCGGGTGCCGATCATCGCGCTGACCGCCAGCGCCCATGCCGACCAGGACGGCGCCTGCCGGGCCGCGGGCATGACCGGGCACCTGTCCAAGCCGATCGATCCCGCGCGGCTCTATGCGATGCTGGCCCAGCTCGGCGCCGTCGCGGCGGTGCCGCCGGACCCGGACTGGCTGGCGGCGGGGGAAACCGCCGGCGGCGGCGCGGGCGGCAGCGACGTGGACCTTGCCGCGATCCTGGCCGATCTGGCTGAATTCGACCGGCGCCTGGCATCGTGACGCCTGCTATCTTCAGGCCGGGCAGCCCGCTGACGGGCATGGGCCTCGCGCCTGCGGGAGAAGGCATGGACATCGTCGCCCTGGACGACAACCATCATACGCTCAGCCTGATCCGGTCGGTGCTGCGCTCGCTCGGCTATGACCGGATCCGCTGCTATCTGAAACCGGAAAGCGCGCTGGCCGCGATCGAGGCCGCGCCGCCGCAGCTGGTGATCACCGACTGGGAGCTGGGGCCGATCTCGGGCGTGCAGTTCGTCCGCTCGCTGCGCGCCTCGCGCAATCCCGACGTGGTGCGGCTGCCGATCATCATGCTGACCGCCCATTCCGAGGATGTCCTGGTGCGGGCGGCCCGGGATGCCGGCGTCGACAGTTTCCTGATCAAGCCGTTCTCGGCCCGCAGCCTGTCCCAGCATGTCGAGGCGGTGCGCAGCCGCACCCGCGCCTTCATCCAGGAGGACAGCTATGTCGGGCCCGACCGGCGGCACATGCCGCCGGGACCGGGCCGGCCGCTGCGCCGCGCCGCCGACCCCCTGCCGTCGTCCCGCGATGACGCCTTCGACCAGGCCGAGGACCAGATCGCCGCGTTGCGCCGCCGGTTCGAGATGTCGCTGGGCTCGGTCATCGCCGAACTCGAGGCCGCGGCCGAGGCGGTGGGGCGCGACCAGGGCGCGCTGGTCCGCTGCCGGCGGCTGGCCCACGACCTGCGCGGCCAGGGGGCGACATTCGGTTATCCGCTGCTCAGCGAATTCGCGGGCTCGCTGACCCGGCTGCTGGCCGAGGGGCGTGAAGGCGACCCGCTGCTGGGCCAGCTGGTGGGCCTGCACGTCAAGGCGATCGCCGCCGTCGCCCATGGTCGCATCACCGGCGATGGCGGCGATGTCGGCCGGGCCCTGCGCGACGGGTTCGAACGCACGATCGCCCGGGTGACCGGGGTAGCCGCGCCCTAAAGAAGGCCGAACCGGTCCATCAGGCCGGCGAAGGCCGTTTCGGCCCTGACGCGGGCCCGCGGATCGCCCATCAGCTTGCGCGCCGCGGTATAGGCCATGACCAGGCCGTTCAGTTCGAAGGCGAATTGCTGGCCGTCGGCCGCGGGCCGCTCATTGGTGACTTCACGCGCGATGGTATCGATCCAGCGCCGCTGCGACGCGGCCAGCGCATCGCGCAGCGGGCCCGGCCGATCGTCGAACTCGACCACCGCCGCCTGGATCGGGCACCCGCCCGGCAGCACCTCGCCGTCCAGCCAGTCCAGCCAGCGCGGCAGCAGCGCCTGAAGCCGGGCCTTGCCGCGGGCCAGGACCTTGACCGGCCGCCACACCGTGTCGCCGAACCGGGTCAGCATCGCATCCAGCACCGCCAGCTGCAGCGATTCCTTCGATCCGAAATGGGCGAACAGGCCGCTTTTCGACATGCCGACGGCCTGCGCCAGTTCGCCGATCGACAGTGCCTCCAGCCCTTCCAGACTGGCGCGGGCCAGGGCGGTATCGACGATCCGTTCGCGGGTGATGCTGCCTTTGGTGGGGGCCATGGCCTTGACTCTACCGAACGGTCGTGCCATTTTCAATAATACGAACGATCGTGCTTTTCTGAAGGAGAGCGCCATGACCGACATCATCATCCGGCTGGCCGACGAAGTGACCTGGCGGCCGACCGGCCAGCCCGGCATCGAATGGGCGACCCTGCATCGCGATGCGGTGCGCGGGGCCACCGGCCTGCTGCGCCTGGCCAAGGGCGCGCGTTATCCCGCCGGGCTGTGCACGGGCAGCGAGGAAATCTTCGTGGTGAAGGGCGACATGCGGGTGGGCGTTTCCAGGCTGAAGGCCGGCGATTTCCTGGTCACCCCCGACGGCGACAGCCCCGACGGCCAGGCGATGCTGGACAGCCTGCTGCTGATCACCACGCCGCCGCGGGCGGCGCAGGCTGCCTGACCGGACGGGACTCAAACGCCCGTCAGCAGATCCTCGACCACTTCCTCCGCCAGTGCCAGCGCGGTCCCGATCGCGTTGCCGCCGGTGATCGACACCACGCGGATTCCGGGCTCGGGGGCGACGATGACGACATCGCGGCCCGTGGCGACCGGTTCGACCGCCGACCAGCGTTCGACGACGGTGGGGTCGGGGATGGTCACGAGATCGCCGGCCGCCGCCACCATCCGCCGCTCGGTCGCGGCATCGAGGAACGGGTCGTGGGCCGCGCCGCCCTCGGCCGGGCCGGTGACGACCAGCGTGCCGTCGGCTGCCTGGACCAGTTCGACTGCCAGCCCGGCTGCCGCGCCCGGCTCGGCCTGGCCGGCGAAACCGCCCTGGGCCAGGATGCCGGCATCGCCGATGACGACCGCATCCAGGCGGAAATCCGCGGGCTGGGGCGCCAGCCGCAGATACCGCCGACGGGCCAGGGCGACGCCGTGGCTGGCAAATATCCTGGGATAAAGCGTCTGCAGATCGGCGCCGGGCGCGACGACGATGCGGTCGGCGCGGACCAGGCCCGCCGTCGTCTCGATCCGGCCGGTGACGATCGATGCGGCCGCCGTGCCGCAGGCGATGGCGACGCCCATGCCGGCCAGGTGCCGGCGCAGGGCCGGCAGCGCCTCGCGCGGTTCGATCCGGCAGCCGCCCGGGGCCGACAGGCCGCAATCGATACCGGCGGCCAGTGCCGGCAGGCGCCGTTCCAGCTCGGCCCGGTCCAGCGCGGTCGACCCTTCGCCCATCCGGCTGACCCCGAAATCGCGCAGGCGCGCCGCGGCCTGGGGGGTGCGCGCCAGGGCCAGCAGGCCCAGCGGGCTGACCGTGATGCCCAGCGGCCGGGCCAGTTCCATCCACAGCGCCACGCTGCGGCGGGCGCGCAGCCAGCTGGTGCCGGCGTTCTGCCCGGCGGGACAGACGATGCCGGCATCGCGCAGGGACCGGCCCGCGGGCTGCGGGTCGCGTTCCAGCACGATGGTCTTCAGGCCCCGGCGGGCGGCGGCCAGGGCATGGGCCAGGCCGACCAGCCCGGCACCGACGATGGCAAGGTCATGGCGCGCGACAGACATCGGGCCATGCTGCGCGTGTCGGCCGTCACCCGCAAGAAGACGAATTGCACTACGTCAATTCGCTGGCTTGCATGGCCCCTGGGGGCACCCCATACTCCCGGTCATGGCAAAACGCGCAACCGCCAGACAGATTTACCTCGACCCGCCGCCACCGCGGCCGGATATGCGCGTCTGCGAACATCCCGACTGCACGGCCGAGGGCGGGTATCGCGCGCCGCGATCGCGCGATCCGGAATCGGGTCATTACTGGTTCTGCCTGGACCATGTGCGCGCCTATAACGCGAACTGGGATTTTTTCCGGGGGATGTCCGCCGACGATGTCGAGCGCTATATCCGTAACAACGCCACCTGGCAGCGGCCGACCTGGAAGATCGGCACCAAGCCGGGCGACGACTTTTTCGGCGCCTTCGTCAAGGATGACCTGGGGCTGTTGTCCGAGGTGGGTTTGGGCCCCGATGCCCGCGCCCAGCGCAAGCGCCGGGCCGAGGAACAGCAGCGGGTCAACCCGGACAGCCCGGAGGGCAGGTATATCGCCGCCCTGGCCGTCCTGGACCTGAAGCCGGGTGCGACCGAGAAGGAAATCAAGGCGCGCTACAAGGAACTGGCCAAGCGCCACCACCCCGACCGCAACGGCGGCGACAAGGCGGCGGAAGAGCGGCTGAAGGAAATCAACCAGGCCTATACCGTGCTGGTGGCGCGTCCCGCCCTCTAGACGACCCGGCCGCACACCCCAAAAATCCGAACGGAGAGCAAGCGAGCGTCCATGACTGCGATTATCGATACCGGCAGCCGGCCGGTGATGCCCACGGGTCAGCCCGATACCAAGGTTTCCGTCCGCCAGGTCTTCGGTTTCGAGAGCGAACTTCAGGTTCCCGCCTTCAGCCAGCGCACCGAGCACGTGCCCGACCTGGACGAGGACTACCGTTTCGACCGCGACACCACCTTGGCGATCCTGGCCGGGTTCGCCTACAACCGTCGCGTCATGATCCAGGGGTACCACGGCACCGGCAAGTCGACCCATGTCGAACAGGTCGCCGCCCGCCTGAACTGGCCCTGCATCCGCATCAACCTGGACAGCCATGTCAGCCGCATCGACCTGGTCGGCAAGGACGCCATCGTCCTGCGCGACGGCCAGCAGGTGACCGAGTTCCGCGAAGGCCTGCTGCCCTGGTGCCTGCAGAACCCGACCGCGCTGGTGTTCGACGAATACGATGCCGGCCGCCCGGACGTGATGTTCGTGATCCAGCGCGTGCTGGAGGTCGAGGGCAAGCTGACCCTGCTGGACCAGAACCGCGTGATCCGCCCCAACCCGGCCTTCCGCCTGTTCGCCACGACGAACACGATCGGCCTGGGCGACACCACGGGCCTCTATCACGGCACCCAGCAGATCAACCAGGGCCAGATGGACCGCTGGTCGATCGTGACCACGCTGAACTACCTGCCGCATGACGCCGAAACCCGCATCGTGCTGGCCAAGTCGAAGTCGTTCGACACCGACGACGGCCGCAAGAAGATCGCCGCGATGGTCTCGGTCGCCGACATGACCCGCCAGGGTTTCGTCAACGGCGACGTCTCGACCGTGATGAGCCCGCGTACCGTCATCACCTGGGCCGAGAACGCGCGCATCTTCGGCGATGTCGGTTTTGCCTTCCGCGTCACCTTCCTGAACAAGTGCGACGAGATGGAGCGGCCGATCGTGGCCGAATACTATCAGCGCTGCTTCGGCGAAGAGCTGCCGGAATCGGCCGCCCGCATCGACCTGGCCTGAGCGGGCCGGGAATGTCGGCGAAGGAAAGTCCGGTCGAGCCGTTCAAGCGTGCGGTGGCGGCCAGCACCCGCGCGCTTGCCGGCGAGCGCGAGCTGCAGGTCACCTATGGCCCGGAGCAGCCGATCCTGCGGGGCAAGCGGGCGCGGCTGCCGCTGCCCTCGCGCCACCCGCCGGCCGAGGAGGTGGCGCAGCTGCGCGGCACCGCCGATGCCTTCGCCCTGCGGCTGCGCCATCACGACGACAAGCTGCACAACAAACTCGCCCCTGAAGGGGCGACGGCCCGCGCGGTGTTCGAGGCGGCCGAACAGGCCCGCGTCGAAGCCATCGGCAGCCGTCACATGGCGGGCGTGCGCGCCAACCTGACCGCCGCGCTGGAAGAACGCTGCCGCGCCCGCGGCTATGCCAAGATGCGCGACAAGTCCGAGGCGCCGCTGGCCGACGCCATCGGGCTGTTGCTGCGCGAACGGCTTACCGGCCAGCCGGTGCCGCTTGCCGCCCGCAAGATGGTCGAGATGTGGCGCGGCTGGGTCGAGGAGCAGGGCGGCGACGACATGTCCGCGCTGCTCGACCGGCTGGACGACCAGCAGGCCTATGCCCGCACCGTCCGCCGCCTGATCAAGGACCTGGACCTGTCCGACGAGGACCTGGGCGACCCCGACGACGACGAACAGTCCGAGGGCGACGAACAGCAGCAGGACCAGCCCGACAGCGCGTCCGAAGGCGAGGGCGACGAACAGGGCGCCGCCGAGCAGATGGGGGCCCAGGATGCCGGCGGCGACGAGGGCGATGCGCAGGGCGCGGAAGCGTCCGAGGGCATGGTCTCGGCCGAACAGCAGATGGGCGGCGCCGGCGAGGAAGCCCCGTCCGACGGCAACCGGCCGAACTATCCCGATTTCTCAAGCTATCGCAACGCGCCCCAGCCGACCTACCACCCCTATACGACCGGCTTCGACGAGGTGGTGCAGGCCGACGACCTGTGCGACACCGACGAGCTGAACCGGCTGCGCAACCATCTGGACCAGCAGCTGCGCCACCTGCAGACCGTGGTCGGCCGCCTGGCCAACCGCCTGCAGCGCCGCCTGCTGGCCAAGCAGAACCGCGCCTGGGAATTCGACCTGGAGGAAGGCATCCTCGATGCCTCGCGCCTGGCCCGCATCGTCGCCAACCCGATGCTGCCGCTGTCCTACAAGCACGAGAAGGACACCGATTTCCGGGATACCTGCGTCACCCTGCTGATCGACAATTCCGGGTCGATGCGCGGGCGGCCGATCACGGTGGCGGCGATGTGCGCCGACATCCTGGCCCGCACGCTGGAACGCTGCTCGGTCAAGGTCGAGATCCTGGGCTTCACCACCCGCGCCTGGAAGGGCGGCCAGGCACGCGAAAAATGGCTGTCGGACGGCAAGCCGGCCAATCCGGGCCGCCTGAACGACCTGCGCCACATCGTCTACAAGACCGCCGACGCGCCCTGGCGGCGCGCCCGGCGTTCGCTGGGGCTGATGCTGCGCGAGGGCCTGCTGAAGGAAAACATCGACGGCGAGGCGCTGGTCTGGGCGCATCAGCGGCTGATCGGCCGGCCCGAACAGCGCCGCATCCTGATGGTGATCTCGGACGGCGCGCCGGTCGACGATTCGACGCTGTCGATCAACCCCGGCAACTATCTCGACCGTCATCTGCGCGAAGTGATCGACTGGATCGAGACCCGCTCGCCGGTCGAGCTGGTCGCGATCGGCATCGGCCACGACGTCACCCGCTATTACCGGCGGGCGGTCACCATCGTCGATGCCGAACAGCTGGGCGGCGCGATGATGGACAAGCTGGCCGAACTGTTCGACGAAGCCCCGAGCGAGGTCAGCCCCCGCAGCGGCGGCGGCCGGCGCATGACCGACGCGATGAGCGCCCTGATCGGGAAACGCCAGGCCGGCTGAAACCCGTCGCCACCGTCACCCGGCCGGCATGTCCGGCCGGGCGGCGGCCGAGGCCGACCGGCCTTCGGCCGCGACGGGAATGATGGTCAGGCCGCCGCTGGCTTCCAGGATCGCGTATTTGATCTGGTCCAGCCGTTCCAGCCCGTGGCTGGCGCGCGCGGCGCACAGGATGTCGTCCTTGTCGATGCGGGCCTGCCGCATGCGCCCGTCCAGCATTTCGCCGTGCTGGACGACGATCAGGGGCGCGCCGTCCAGCCAGCAGGCCAGATGCGGCAGGTGCCGCTTCAGCAGCGAAAACCCGACGTTCAGCATGACCAGCGTGGCGATCACGACGATCGCGCCGGTAAACGAGATGTCGTCGCCCAGCAGCACCTGCTGCGTCGCCTCGCCGATCACCAGCAGCAGGACGAAATCGAAGGCCGTCATCGTGCCGACCGTGCGCCGCCCGGTCAGGCGCAGCATCACCATCAGGATCAGATAGACGCCGGCGGCGTTGATCACCATGTCCATCGGGCTGACCGGTTACGGATAGACGAAGATGTCGAGGGTCGTGGGCGCCGCGTCGGGCGTCGCGGCAAGCCGGATGCGCTGGCGGCCCCAGTCGCGCGGCTTCAGCCGGAAGGTGGCGACGATGGTGCCCGCCCCCGGGGTGAAGTCGTAGGCCAGGCCATCGCCCTCGCTGCGCACGGTGGCCGGGCGCGGGTCGAGGCCGGTGATGTCGAAGCCGTCCATGCCCTGCACCCACAGGGTGCGGCTCGTGGGCAGATGCACGGTCATGCCGGTATCGACGCCGCGCCGGGCGAAACGTTCATAGGTGGCGTCGAACCCGTCGCCGGTACCGGCCGCGGCCGACAGCGGGCCGCCGGCGAAGGTCCCGGCCGCGGCGGCGGCCATGATCAGCAGCAGGACGGTCCAACCGATGCGCTCGAACAGCCAGTAGCGGCGCTGGAACCGCATGTCCTCGCGTATCGGTCCGGCCATGCCGCCCTCCGCCTCGTGATGCGGCGGTAGCAACGCCTTGCGCCCGGCGATCGTTCCTGTCCCGCCGAGAACGGAGGAACATGACATGCCGATGATGCTGGACGGTTCATGCCGCTGTGGCGCGGTGCGTTTCGGCGTTTCGCGGTGGCCAGCCACACGCCCCATCCCTATCAGCTGTGCTACTGCTCGATCTGCCGCAAGACGGGCGGCGGCGGCGGGTTTGCCATCAACATCATGGGGGTCGCGGCGACGCTGAAGGTCAAGGGCCGCAAGACCCTGCGGGTCTGGCGCGCCACCGTCGAACGCGACGGCGTCTGCGAAACGTCGTCGGGCCAGCGCCATTTCTGCGCGCGCTGTGCCAGCGCGCTGTGGATGTTCGATCCCCAATGGCCCGACATGGTCTATCCCATGGCGTCGGCGATCGACACCGATCTGCCGGCGCCCCCGGCGCGCGTGCACATGATGCTGCGTTTCAAGGCATCCTGGGTGCGGCCCGACGTCGATCCGCAGGACGACTGCTACGACACGTGGGATGCCGCCCAGTCAATTGAGAAATGGCATCGCGATCGCGGGCTGTGGATCGACTGATCCCGCAGGATTGCAATTTTCTGCAACGAGATTCAGCCGTTCGCAAATTGCGGGCGTGTATCCGCATGTGGACCTGCAACCAACATCCGGCCGTGATAGGATGAAGCCAAATCATGTCCGGGCCGGCATTTGCACGGCTCTTGACACGGACTTCTTCATTCCGAGACGTGCTGGATGAATGACTTGAAACAGCATGAGTCTTCCCAGATCGCGCAAGACGGTAGCCCCGTCTCGCTGCGGCTGCTGGTGCCGTTTCTGGGGCTTCTGGTCGGGGTGCCGTTCATGGTGGCCGCGGTCGTCGACAACCTCAATCACCTGTCCGCCGCCTCGCATCACGCTGCCGCCGACGCCGCGACCTATGCCCGGATGGCCGCGCGCACCATCGCGGCCTCGGGCGATGCCGGTATCGCCCCCGCGCTGTCGGCCATCGACGCCGTCGGGCCCGATGCCGCCGCGGCCCTGGTCGGCGCCGGCGGCGAGGTGATTGCCCTGGCCGGCGACCCGCGGGATTTCATGGCGCCGCCCGACGACATCCTGCCGGGCGCGGCGGGGCGGCTGACCGGGGCCGACGGGGTCGAGCGGTTCTGGGCGACGGCACCCGTCGGCGATACCGGCCGGTCGGTCACGGTGGGGCTGTCGGCGGGGCCGGCCCTGGCCGCGGCACGGGCGGCGCTGATCGACGGGCTGGTGCTGGCCGCCATCGCCAGCCTGGCGACGGTCGCGGCCGGTGCGGCCTTTGCGTTCTGGCTGGCGCGGGCGATCCGCCGGCTGGCCGAACGCATCGGCAGCCTGCGCCATGGCGACATGACGCGGGTGCTGCCCGGCCTGGGCATCGCCGAACTGGACGAAATTCCCCGCCGCCTGAACGCGACCCTCCGGATCATCGCCCAGAACCTGGAACAGATCCGCGAGGCCAATGCCCGCTTTTCCCAGATCGCGGCCAAGGTGCCGGGCCTGGTCTTCCAGTGGACGATCGAAGGCGGCGGCATCGGCCGCTACACCTATGTCAGCCCGCGCTGCCAGGAAATGCTCGAGGTCGCCTGCGACGACCTGATGCGCGACCAGACGCTGATCCAGATCCATCCCGACGATTTCGAACGCTGGCGCGAATCGATCCATGTGGCGGTGGCGACCGAACGGTCCTGGACATTCGAAGGGCGCATCGTCCTGCCGTCGGGCGCCATCCGCTGGCTTCGCACCCAGGCCGAACCCTCGCGCCTGGACGCCCGCACGCTGGTGTTCGACGGCATCATGTTCGACGTGACCGACGAGCGCAGCCGCCTGCACGACATGGCCCTGGCCGAGCAGGTGTTCCAGAACGCGACCGAGGCGATCTTCATCACCGACGCCGATAATCGCATCCTGCGGGTCAACCGCGCCTTCACCGGTGTCACCGGTTATCGCCTGGGCGAGGTGCTGGGGGCCAACCCGCGCGTCCTGTCGTCGGGCCGGCAGACGCCGGAATTCTATCGCGACGTCTGGCGCGGCCTGAACGGCGAGGGCCACTGGTCGGGCGAGATCTGGAACCGCCGCAAGTCGGGCGAGGTCTATCCCGAATGGCTATCGCTGTCGGTGATCCGCGACGACGAGGGGCGGATCCGCAATCACCTCGCGATCTTCTCCGACCTGACCGAACGCAAGAAGGCGGAATCGCGGATCGAGGAACTGGCCTTCCGCGATGCCCTGACCGGGCTGCCCAACCGCCAGCTGTTCCAGGAACATGTGCGCCAGGCGCTGTCGGCCGGCCAGCGCGACGGGCGGCCGACCGCCCTCCTGTTCATCGGGCTGGACCGCTTCAAGACCGTCAACGATGCCAAGGGGCATGAATTCGGCGATGCCCTGCTGGTCGCCATCGCCCACCGGCTGTCGGAAATCCTGGTTCACGGCGACACCGTTGCCCGGCTGGGCGGCGACGAATTCGCCATCGTCCTGGCCGGCATCGATTCGTCCGACGATGCCGCCCGCATCGCCGAGGCGATCGGCCGCGACATGGCCCGGCCGATCGATATCGACGGCGTGGCGGTCGGCATCACCTGCTCGATCGGCATCGCCGTCGGTCCGCAGGACGGCGGCGCCGCGGCGGAACTGATGAACAATGCCGGCATCGCGCTGCATCGGGCCAAGCAGGCCGGGCGCGACACCCATGCCTGGTTCACCCACGGCGTGGCCGAACAGGCCGCCCGGCGGCTGGCGATGACCACGGCGCTGCGCCTGGCGGTTCATGGCGACGGCTTCGAACTGTTCTGGCAGCCGCAATTCGACCTGGGCGACGGCCGGCTCAGCGGGCTCGAGGCGCTGATCCGCTGGCGCGGGACCGACGGCAAGCTGATCTCGCCCGCCGAATTCATTCCGGTCGCCGAGGAATCGGGCCTGATCCTGCCGATCGGCGACTGGGTGATCGACGAGGCCTGCCGCCAGCTGGGCCAGTGGCGCGACGCCGGGTTCGATCCGCCGGTGATCGGCATCAACGTCTCGGGCCTGCAGGTCGCCCGCAGCGACGTGGCCGGCCGGCTGCGCGCCGCCCTGGACCGCCACGGCCTGGCCCCCGACCTGATCGAGGTCGAACTGACCGAATCCGCCATCATGGCGGAATCGGACCATGTCACGGCCCAGCTGGCCGCGTTGCGCGCGTTGGGGGTCCGGCTGGCCATCGACGATTTCGGCACGGGCTATTCGTCGCTGGCCTATCTGCGCCGGCTGACCGTCAACCGGCTGAAGATCGACCGTGCCTTCGTCCAGGACGTCGCGGTCAATGCCGAACGCCGTTCGATCGTCGAGGCGATCGTGGCGATGGCGCGCGCGCTCGGCATCGCCACCATTGCCGAAGGGGTCGAGGACCACGACCAGCGGCTGATATTGCAGGCCCTGCGGGTCGATGACGGCCAGGGTTTCCTGTGGTCGCGGCCGGTCCCGGCGGCCGAGATCGAGGGCTTTCTGCAGCCTTTGCCCGCGGCATCTTGTGAACGGAGGCCGACTGCGGCACCTTCGCCCTGACATGTGATCTGGGGGGAAGGCGATGAACCTGGCGCAGCTTCTGGCGCGGGCCGCGGCGGGCTTCGGCGACCGGCCGGCGATTTCGGAGGGCGCGGCCATGCGCCTCGATTATGCCGGATTGGCCCGGGCCGCGGCCGGTTTCGCCGCCGGCCTGGCCCGCCGGGGCCTGGTGCCGGGCGACCGGGTGGCGCTGGCCATGTCGAACTGCTGGGAATTCATGCCCTGCCTGGTGGGGTGCTGGTGGGGCGGTTTCGCCGCGGTTCCCGTCAATGCCAAGCTGCATGCTAGGGAAATCGCCTGGATCCTGGACAATGCCGGGGCGCGGGTCTGCGTCGCCACGCCCGACCTGGCCGACGGGCTGTCCGACCTGGGCCGCGCCATCGATACGCTCGATCGCGTGCTGGTCACCGGCACGCCCGACCTGGCGGCGCTGTTCGCCGATGACGGCGGCGCCGCGCCGGCCGAGGTCGGCCCGGGCGACCTGGCCTGGCTGTTCTATACCTCGGGCACGACCGGCCGGCCCAAGGGCGCGATGCTGAGCCATGCCACGCTTCTGAACATGGTGATGAACTATTTCGCCGACGTCGATGCGGTGACGCCGGGCGACTGCATCCTGCATTGCGCGCCGATGAGCCACGGATCGGGCCTTTACGGCCTGCCGCATCTGGCCAAGGCGGCCAACCAGGTGGTGCCGGAATCGGGCGGGTTCGATCCGGCGGAATGGATCGAGCTGGTTGGGCGCTGGCCCGGGGCCAGCTGCTTCTTCGCGCCGACCATGGTCCATCGCCTGGTCGGCCATGCCGGGATCGGCAATCTGCATCCCGATCACCTGAAGACCATCGTCTATGGCGGCGGGCCGATGTATGTCGCCGACATGCGGGCGGCGCTGGCGGTGCTGGGCCCGCGCTTCGCCCAGATCTATGGCCAGGGCGAGGCACCGATGACCATCACCGGCTTGCCCAAATGGCTGCATGTCGATGACGGCCGCCAGGATTTCGCCGCCCGGCTGGGATCGGTCGGGCTGGCGCGCACCGACGTCGAAGTGCGCGTGGTGGGCCCCGACGACCGCCCGCTGCCCGCGGGCGAGGCGGGCGAGGTCTGCGTGCGCGGACCGATCGTGATGTCGGGCTACTGGCGCAACCCCGAGGCGACGGCGGAGGCCCTGCGCGGCGGCTGGCTGCATACCGGCGATGTCGGGCGGTTCGACGCGCAGGGCTACCTGACCCTGCTGGACCGGTCGAAGGACCTGATCATTTCCGGCGGGTCCAACATCTACCCGCGCGAGGTCGAGGAAGTGCTGCTGAGCCACCCCGACGTGGCCGAGGTTTCGGTGATCGGCCGGCCCCATCCCGACTGGGGCGAGGAGGTGGTGGCCGTGGTGGTGCCGCGGGCCGGGGCGGCGGTCGACCCCCAGGCGCTGGACGCGCTGTGCCTGGCCCGCATCGCCCGGTTCAAGCGGCCCAAGGCGTATCTGCCGGCCGATGCCCTGCCCAAGAACAATTACGGCAAGGTGCTGAAGACCGAGTTGCGTCGGCAACTCAACCGTGCCGACTGATAAAGGTAACATACGCAATCCGCGCTTGCATTCGCCGCCGAAGGCGCCAGACTGACGCCCCACCGAGTGCCCAGCCCGCCAGGCCCACGCGCCCGGGCCGGTCGATATCAGGCAAACCAGGTTTGCGGACGATTCGATATTAGATGGGTACCCCGCCCACACTTTCATATCTGTTCGGCAGCTCGTCCGAACCGCTGGTCTACGACACGGTCGCCGCCCTGATCGGCGCGGCCGGCAAGGATTGGGGTGCGCGCCCCGCCGTCATTGCCCGGCGCCAGGGCGTGACGCTGACCTATGCCGAGCTGCACCGCCGGGCCCGCGCCTTTGCCGCCGGCCTGCTGGCCCGCGGGCTGAAACGTGGCGACCGGGTCGCCCTATGGGCGCCCAACCGCTGGGAATGGCCGGTCATCCAGCTGGGACTGGCCCGCGCCGGCATGGTGCTGGTCAGCCTCAATCCGGCCTATCGCCTGTCCGAGGTCGAATACGCGCTGAACAAGGCATCCTGCAGCGTCCTGGTCGTGGGCGCGCGTTTCCGCGACAGCGACTATCGCGCGATGCTGGCCGAACTGGCGCCCGAACTGGCGACCGCCGCCCCCGGCGAACTGGCGGCCAAGCGGCTGAAGCATCTCAGGCTGGTCATCGACCTGGACCCCGGCCCGGCGCCGGGCACCCTGGCCTTCGACGACGTGCTGGCCGCCGGCGCCGCGCCCGAGGCGCAGGCGCTGCTGGACCCGCCGGAATCCTGGCCCGATCCCGATGACGCCGCCGTCGTCGTCTTCCTGTCGGGGGCGACCGGTTTCCCCAAGGGCGTCACGCTCAGCCATTTCACCCTGGTCAACAATTGCCGCTTCACCGCCGGGGCGCTGAACCTGGGGCCCGACGACCGGCTGTGCCTGCCGACGGCGCTGTACCATGCCTTTGGCCTGGCGACCGGCAACCTCGGCTGTTTTTCGTCCGGCGCCTGCGTCGTCTACCCGGCGGAAGGGTTCGATGCCGCCGCGGTGGTGGCCGCGATCGAGGCCGAACGCTGTACCGCCATCTACGTCCTGCCGGCGACCCTTGCCGCCCTGCTGCACGAACCCGGGCTGACGCCCCAGGCGGTCGCCTCGCTGCGCACCGGCATCGCCGCCGCCCCCTGCGGCGAAGGCGTGCTGCGCGAGGCGGTCGAGCGCATGCACCTGCCCGAACTGACCATCGCCTACGGTATGGCCGAGACCGGGCCGATCTGTTTCCACAGCCGCTACGCCGACCCGGCCGAGGACCGCCTGTCGACGCTGGGCCATGTCATGGCTCATGTCGAGGCCAAGGTGGTCGACCCGCAAGGGCGCGTGCTGCCGCGCGGCACGGTGGGCGAACTGCTGATCCGCGGCCATGCGGTGATGCGCGGCTACTGGGGCGACGAGACCAAGACCAAGGAAGCCATCGACCTGCGCGGCTGGCTGCATACCGGCGACCAGGTGATGATCGACGACGACGGCGACTGCCATTTCGTCGGCCGCATCAAGGACGTGGTGATGCGCGGCGGCGAGCCGATCTACCCGCGCGAGATCGAGGAATTCCTGTACCGCCATCCCAAGATCCAGGATGTCCAGGTCTTCGGCGTGCCCGATACCGACGATGGCGAACAACTGGCCGCCTGGATCAAGACCCGGGTCGGCGAAACCCTGACCGAGGACGAGGTCCGCGCCTTCTGCGAAGGGCGCATCGCCCGCTTCAAGGTGCCCCATTACCTTCGCTTCGTCGACGACTTCCCCATGACCGTCGCGGGCGAGGTCAAGAAGTCGGCGATGAAGGCGGCGATGATCGCCGAGCTGGGTCTGGGTGACGCCGCCGGGTGACGCTACGGCATCCTGACCGGCAACCGGCGGACGCTATACCTTTGACGATCTATCGCCGGTCCGGCACCGGGCGGATAATCCGACCGCCGTGCCCCGAGGCTGACCGGACATGACGTCGCTAAGCACTTCGCACCTTCCACATGCCCTGACACCCGCGGCCTGGCCGCGGCGGCGGCTGGCCATTGCGGCGGTGGCGGCGACCGGCGTCACCCTGATCGCGATCCTGTGGGCGGTGACCGTCGACCTGGCCCACGACCGCCGGCGCGAGACCGAGAACATGGTGCTGCGCCAGGCCAATGCCGGCGCCACCCAGCTGGCAGGCCGGATCGATACCACCATCGCCGGAATCGACGCGAGCCTGCGCAGCGCGGCGGCGATGGCCGCCGATGCCGACGCGGCCGGGCTGCACCGGCTGCTGGCCGCCCAACCCGTCCTCAGCCAGATATCGATCGTCGGCCCCGACGGCACGGTGCGGGTCTCGACCCTGGACCATCCGCCGCAGACGGTGGCCGACCGCGCCTATTTCCAGGCCCTGCGCCAGCAGCCGATGGTGACCTCGCTGCATATCGGCGCGCCGATCATCGGCCGCGTCAACCCCAAGCGGCTGGTGCCGCTGGCCCGGCCGATCCTGCGCCCCGACGGCAGTTTCGGCGGCGTCGTCGTCGCCAGCCTGCCGCCGGAAAAGCTGATGGGCACGCCGCTGCCCGATCTGGGGCCCGGCACCACCTACAGCCTGGTCGGGACCGACGGCATCGTGCGCTCCAAGCAGGCCGACGGCCGCATCACCTCGGGCGAACTGGTGCCCCATGACCGCGGCCTGCTGCCGGCGTTCTCGGTGGCGCCGTCGGGCGTCGTGCGTTTCGACGCGACCGCCGACCGGCCGCCGCGCATGATCGCCTATGCCCAGGTCGGCAACCTGCCGCTGATCGCCTCGGTCGGGGTGATGGCCGGCACGACCGATCAGCAGCTGGACGATACCCTGACCTGGCTGGGCCTGGTCGCGCTGGTCGGCACGCTGCTGGTCGCCGGCACCTGCACCGTGGTGCTGATGGCCTGGCGCCGCCCGGCCGCCCCGGCGGCGACCGACCGGGCGCTGGCCGCGATGAGCCATGACCTGCGCACCCCGCTGAACGCCATCCTGGGCTGCGCCGCGCTGCTCGACGATGCCGGCTCGGCCCCGCTCGACGCCCGCCAGCGCGCCCTGCTGGCCGAGATCGTCGCCGCCGGCAATGTCCTGCTGGCGGTGGTCGAGCAGGCCCAGGCCCGCGCCGGCAACAAGCCGGGCTGACCGCGGCCCCGCGTTGGGGCATGATCGCGGCCTGCGCGTAACCGGGCGAGGAGTATTCCCCGATGAATTCGACGATCCGTCTCGCGGCCCTGGCCGCTGTCTTCGGCGCGGGTGCCCTGGGCGCGGCCCTGCCGGCCCAGGCCGCATCGTTCGACTGTGCCAAGGCCGGCACGGCCCAGGAAAAGCTGATCTGCGCGACGCCCGAACTGTCCAAGCTGGACGAGGCGGTCGCGGCCGCCTACAGCCAGCTTCTGGCCAAGCTGGCCGAGCCGCTGAAGGTGGCGGTGCGCGACAGCCAGCGCGACTGGGTCAAGTACCGCCAGGCCGCCTGTCCGATCCAGGCCAAGCCGTCGCCCGACCTGGTGGTCACGCCCGCCGACTGCCTGTCCGGCCTGTACCAGAACCGGCAGAAGGCACTGGCCGAGGCGCTGGTGACCGCCGGTCCCTATTCCTTCCTGACGATCGAACGGTTCCGCGCCATGCCGACCCAGGACGAGGATAGCAGGACACGTTTCCCGACCTATTCGACATCGACGGCGACGCCGCGGATGATCGCGCCGACGGGGCCCGAGGCCGATGCCTTCAATGCCCGCATGAAAAAATGGACCGACGCCTATTTCGCGCCGCCCGATCCGAAGGCCCAGGGCGACGACCAGACCGATACCGACTATGCCGGCACGATCGTCTTCAATTACGGCGGGCCGACGCTGATCCAGGCCCAGATCATGAGCTACATGTACGGCCTGGGCGCCGCGCACGGCATGACCGGCATGGCCTCGATCAACTGGCTGTGGCGCGAGAAGCGCGAGATGAAGGCCGAGGACCTGTTCAAGCCCGGCTCGAACTGGCAGCCGGCCCTGGCCAAGATGGCGCTGGACGAACTGCACAAGCAGGATTTCGCCAAGGACGAACCCTTCCAGATCAAGGACCCTAAGGAGTTGCGCCAGACCACCGACAACCCGGACAACTGGATCGTCACGCCCGACAAGTTCGGCATCCAGTTCGGGCAGTACGAGGTCGGGCCCTATGCCATCGGCGCGCCGGTCATCGACCTGCCCTGGTCGGCGCTCAAGCCGTATCTGGTGGCCAACCCGCC
>Ga0206117_100635_pt1 | contig 30429 bp, 32 predicted proteins | sample 3A5Ametagenome_FD_177997 | JGI IMG/M metagenome (GOLD analysis project Ga0206117, IMG submission 177997) | Enriched microbial communities from leaf-cutter ant dump, University of Wisconsin, Madison, United States - 3A5A | ecosystem: Environmental > Terrestrial > Nest > Insects nest > Nest dump... | reverse complement strand
CGTCGCGGAAGGCCGCTTCAATCGTGCGCTGGTACTGGTTCACGGCCTGCTCGCGCTGCACTTCGCTCAATTGCACGTTGGCCTTGCGTCGGCCGCCGTCGAACAGCGGCAGCGAAATGCTGGGGGCGAAGGTCCAGGCGCGGCTGCCCGAGGCGAACAGGCCGTCCAGCTCGGCGCTGGCCGTCCCGCCCAGGGCAGTGAGCGCAATGCGCGGAAAGTACATGGCCCGCGCTGCGCCGATGCGGGCGTTGGCGGCCTGCAACTGGTGCTCGGCAGCCAGGATGTCCGGGCGGTTTTCCAGCAGTTGCGCCGGCAGGCCTGGCGCCAGCGGCGGCAATGCCAGCAGGGCCGACAGCGGCTGGGCGTCGGGTGCCAGCGCCAGATCGGGCTGGCCGACCAGCAGGCCCAGGGCGTGCATTTGGGTGCTGCGCTGCAGTTGCAGCTGGGCCACCAGCGTGCTGGCCTGCTGCCAGAGCAGCTCGACCTGTACGAAATCCAGGCGGGATGAGGATCCCACCTCCACCCGGCGGGCGAATACGCGCCGTGCTTCGGCGCGGGTGGCCAGGGCCTCTTGCGCCAGGTGGATGCGCCAGTCCAGCTCGCGCACGGCCAGCCAGCCCTCGGCCACCTGGGCCAGCAGCAGCAGCTGGGCGGCGCGTTGCCCTTCGGCGCTGGCCCAGTAGCTGTGCAGGGACGCCTCGTTCATGCTGCGGATACGGCCCCACAAGTCCAGCTCCCAGCTGGTAAAGCCCACGCCCAACTGGTGCTGGCTGGAAATCACGGGCTGGCCGCTGATGTTCAGGTCGCCAGGCACTAGCGCCCGTTGCGATTCCAGCCCCACGCCCACAGCCGGGCTGCGCTCGGCGCGGGCAATGCCGTAGGCCGCACGGGCCTGCTCTACTTGCAGCATGGCCGCCTGCAGGTCGCGGTTGTGCAGCAGGGCCTGGTCGATCAAGGCTTGCAATTCAGGGTGCTGGAAGTAGTCACGCCAGGCCAGTTGGCTTGCTGTATTGATCGGCGCTGCGTCGGCCTCGGCAAACTGTGCGGGCAGGGAGGAGGGCGGACGTTCGTGGTGCGGAGCCAGGCTGGTGCAGCCGGCCAGGCCCAGGGCCAGCAGCAGGGCGGGGATGCCACGCACCCAGGCTGGCGAGTCCTGCGGAACAGGGAAAATCACAGGTGGAATCAGGATTTTGTGCATCGTGAAAAATAGTATAACAACCGACTAGTCGGTATTTAAAAGCTTATGCCGATGCATTCCCCATGGCCCTTGAGACTCGACAATACCCAGCATGATCCAGAACGATACGCATCCGCCCAAACGCAGGCTGCGGCTGGCACCTGCCCAGCGTGTGCCGCAGATACTGGATGCGGCCCTGCTGGAATTTTCCCGCCACGGGTTTGCTGCGGCGAGGATGGATGACATCGCGCAGCGCTGCGGACTGTCCAAAGGCGGGCTGTATGCCCATTTCGACAGCAAGGATGCCATCTTCAAAGCGCTGCTCGACCGCACCCTGAACCGTACCGACTGGGCGCAGATGCCGCAGCTGGCCGCCGGCGCGGGCACGCGGGCGCTGGCGGAGTGGACGGTCGATCGGTTGCACGCGGCCCTTCTGACCCCGGATGTGATTACACTCTTGCGCCTTTTGATTCCTGAGCGTGAGCGTGTGCCGATGCGGGTGGATGAATGGAAAAAACTCACCCACGAACATACCCAGCAGGTCATGCAGGTGATCCAAAAGAACCTGGAGGCCAGTGACAGAAAAGATACGGTGCTGGCCCGCCACCCATGGCTGGCGCTGTCGCCCATCGTGCATGTGCTGCTATGGCATGCGGTTTTTGGCGAAGGTGGCGAGCCCGATCCGCACTATCGCCAGGCGCATATCGATATGTTGTGCGAGTTATTGGCCTGATGGCAGGTCTGATGTGTCCGCTTGTTGGCACGCACCCGGAGCATTTCCCCCATGCAACAACCGACTCCCTCTCCTGCCCCCGCTGCGGGGCAGTTCGTTCATTTTGAAAATTCCCCGTTTGCGCTGTTCCAGCCCTACCCCCCGGCGGGCGACCAGCCGACGGCGATTGCGCAATTGGTCGAAGGCGTGCGCGACGGCGAAGCCTTCCAGACCCTGCTGGGCGTGACCGGCTCGGGCAAGACCTTCACCATGGCCAACGTGATTGCCCAATTGGGCCGCCCGGCCATCGTGTTTGCGCCGAACAAGACGCTGGCCGCGCAGCTTTACAGCGAGTTTCGCGAGTTCTTCCCGAAGAATGCGGTGGAGTATTTCGTCAGCTACTATGACTATTACCAGCCCGAGGCCTATGTGCCCCAGCGCGACCTGTTCATCGAAAAGGACAGTGCCATCAACGAGCACATCGAGCAAATGCGCCTGTCCTGCACCAAAAGCCTGCTGGAGCGGCGTGATGTGGTCATCGTTGCCACGGTTTCGGCCATTTACGGTATCGGCGAGCCGGAGAGCTACCACCAGATGGTGCTGCTGCTGCGCGTGGGCGATCGTATCGCCCAGCGGGAGCTGATCGCCCAGCTGGTGCGCATGCAGTACCAGCGCAACGACGAGGATTTCAGCCGGGGCAAGTTCCGTGTGCGCGGGGACACCATCGATGTGTTTCCGGCAGAGCATTCCGAGCTGGCCATCCGCATCGAGCTGTTCGACGACGAAGTGGACGGCCTGCAACTGTTCGACCCGCTGACGGGCCGGGTGCAGCAGCGCATTCCGCGCTTCGCTGTCTACCCCAGCAGCCATTACGTGACGCCGCGGGATGTGGTGCTGCGGGCGGTGGACACCATCAAGGAGGAACTGCGCGAACGGGTGCAGCAGTTTGTCGGGGCTGGCAAGCTGGTCGAGGCTCAGCGCCTGGAGCAGCGCACGCGCTTCGATCTGGAAATGCTCTCGGAAGTCGGCCACTGCAAAGGGATCGAGAACTACTCGCGCCACCTCTCCGGCGCTGCGCCGGGCGAGCCGCCGGCCACGCTCACCGACTATCTGCCCAAGGATGCGCTGATGTTCCTGGACGAAAGCCACCAGATGATGGGCCAGCTCTCGGCCATGTACAACGGGGACCGCTCGCGCAAGACCACACTGGTGGAATACGGCTTTCGCCTGCCGTCGGCACTGGACAACCGGCCTTTGAAGCTGGAGGAGTTCGAGCAGCGGATGCGTCAGGTGGTCTTTGTCTCGGCCACGCCTGCCGATTACGAAAAGCAGCATAGCGGCCAGGTGGTGGAGCAGGTGGTGCGCCCCACGGGCCTGGTCGATCCGGAAATCGAAGTGCGTCCTGCCACCAGCCAGGTGGACGATGTGCTGCAGGAAATCCGCTTGCGCGTGCAGCAAAGCGAGCGCGTGCTGATCACGACCCTGACCAAGCGCATGGCCGAGCAGCTTACCGAATACCTGAGCGAGAACGGTGTGCGCGTGCGCTATCTGCATTCCGACGTGGATACCGTCGAGCGCGTGGAAATCATCCGCGACCTGCGCCTGGGGGCGTTTGATGTGCTGGTCGGCATCAACCTGCTGCGCGAGGGGTTGGACATCCCCGAGGTGTCGCTGGTGGCGATTCTGGATGCCGACAAGGAAGGCTTTTTACGCGCCGAGCGCAGCCTGATCCAGACTATTGGCCGTGCGGCCCGTAACCTGCACGGCAAAGCCATTTTGTACGCTGACCGCATCACCGATTCCATGCGCCGCGCCATCGACGAAACCGAGCGCCGCCGTGCCAAACAAACTGCGTTCAATGCGGCCAACGGCATCGAGCCGAAGGCCATCGTCAAGCGTGTGAAGGACTTGATCGATGGGGTCTACAGCGATAAACACCAGCAGCAAAGCCGCGAGGTGGCCCGTGCTGCCGCAGGCGCCCAGGCTGCTGCGGCGCTGTCCGAGGCAGACCTGGCCAAGGAAATCAAGCGGGTCGAGAAAGAGATGCTCGACTGCGCCAAACGCCTGGAATTTGAGTCCGCCGCCCGGTTGCGGGACCAGTTGGCGCTGCTCAAGCAACAGCTGCTCGGGATTTAGTGGTGTGTTTCGGGGTGATTCTTATTTCATCTTTCCCGACTAGGATAATGGGTTTTATGCTATAGTCCTACAAATTACTCAAGAAAAGAAAGAGTTGGTCAGTATCGCCACAAGCGCGGACTGGCCCTTTCGCAGTGGGGCTTGCCCCTGAAGGAGCTTACGATGCGTTTGACCACCAAAGGCCGTTTTGCCGTTACTGCCATGATCGACTTGGCCCTGCGCCAGAACAGCGGCCCCGTCACCCTGGCGGCAATCAGCCAGCGCCAGCAAATTTCCCTGTCCTACCTGGAGCAGCTCTTCGGCAAGCTGCGCCGCAACGAGCTGGTCGAGTCCACGCGCGGCCCCGGCGGCGGCTATACCTTGGCCCGCAAGGCGGCGGACATTACCGTGACTGACATCATCACCTCGGTCGATGAGCCCATTGATGCCACCCAGTGCGGCGGCAAGGAAAACTGCCTGGGCGAACAGGGCCGCTGCATGACCCATGACCTGTGGGCGGCACTCAACCGCCACATGGTGGAATTCCTCAATTCCGTCACCCTGCAAAAACTGGTCGATGACCAGCTGGCCCGTGGCATTCAGATTGAGGACAAGCCGGTGGTGCGCAGGGCAATTTCCTCTGCCCCTGTGGTCAAGCCCATCCGTGTGAACGCGCCCAACTCGGTCTTTGCCTTGGGCAACGCCTTCAATAAATCGTGAGCGCCGCGCCGCTGCCGCGCAAGCGGCCCGTGTACCTGGACTATGCCGCGACCACGCCGGTCGATCCGCGTGTGGTGCAGGCGATGGTGCCTTGGCTGGCCGAGCATTTCGGTAATCCTGCCTCCAGCAGCCATGCCTGGGGGTGGGAGGCCGAGGAGGCCGTCGAGCAGGCCCGCAGCCATGTGGCGGCACTGATCGGCGCCCAGGCGCGGGACATCGTCTGGACGAGCGGCGCCACGGAATCGGACAACCTTGCCATCACCGGTGCGGCCCTGGCTTACCAGAAGAAAGGCCGGCACCTCATCACCGTCAAGACCGAGCACAAGGCAGTGCTCGACACGATGCATGCCCTGGAAGGGCAGGGCTTCAGCGTCACCTACCTGGATGTGCAGCCCAACGGCCTGCTCGACCTGGCTGTGCTGCAAGCCGCCTTGCGCCCGGATACCACCCTGGTCAGCGTCATGGCGGTGAACAACGAAATCGGCGTGGTGCAGGACTTGGCCGCCATTGGCCGTCTGTGCCGCGAGCGCGGCATCGTGTTTCACGTCGATGCGGCCCAGGCCAGCGGCAAGATGGTGCTGGACGTGCAAACCACGCCCATCGACCTGATGAGCCTGGCCTCGCACAAAACCTATGGCCCCAAGGGCATTGGCGCCTTGTACGTGCGCCGTCAGCCGCGCGTGCGGTTACAGGCACAAATGCACGGCGGCGGGCACGAGCGCGGCCTGCGCTCGGGCACCCTGCCCACACACCAGATCGTTGGCATGGGCGAAGCCTTCCGGCTGGCCCGGCTGGAGATTGGGCAGGACACGGCCCACGCCCAGCGCCTGCAGCAGCGTCTGCTGGCCGGATTGCAGGATCTGGAGCAGGTCTTTCTCAATGGCGATGCCATACACCGGGTGCCCCACAACCTCAATTTCAGCTTTGCCCATATCGAAGGCGAGGCGCTCATGACCAGCGTCTCCGATGTGGCGCTTTCCAGCGGCTCGGCCTGCACCTCGGCCAGCATCGAACCCAGTCACGTTCTGCGTGCCTTGGGGCGCAGCAACGCACTGGCGCACAGCAGTCTGCGCATCAGCTATGGCCGTTTCACGACAGAGGCGGAAATCGACCAGGCCGTTGCCAGCATCCGTGCTGCCGTACGGCATCTGCGCAGCCTCAGCCCGCTGTGGGAATTGCACCAGCAGGGCGTGGACGTGGCCGCCATGGCATGGCCCCCGGCATAGTAAGCACTACGCCCATGCGCCCACCCGATTGCCAAAGTTTGGCGACAATCGGGCCATGGCCTCTCCTCACTATTCCGAACTGCTCCTGGAACACAGCCGCCACCCGCGCAACGCCGGGACGTTTCCCGCACCCGCGCCAGACATCGGCACCGCTCTGGTCGGGACCCCGGAAAACGGGGCTGTTATTCGATTGCAGATCCAGGTACAGGCCGGGCCGCCCGCACGGATCGAGACCGCCCGCTTCAAAGCCTATGGCGATACCGCCACCATCGCCGCAGCATCGTTGATGACAGAGTGGCTGCACGGCAAAACCCTGGCCGAAGCGCAGCAACTCACCAGCGGACAACTGGCGCAGGCGCTGGATTTACCCCCGGCGCGGGTGTTCAGCGCCATGCTGGTGCAAGATGCCGTGCGCAGCGCCATCGCCCACTACGTCGGCCAGCAGCCAGAAGCCGTCCTCTCATGACAAGGAAATCCATCACCATGACTACCATCACTTTGACCGAATCCGCAGCCCGTCACGTCGCCCAGCATCTGCAGCGCCGCGGCCATGGCGTGGGCGTGCGCCTGGGCATCAAAACCACCGGCTGCTCCGGCTTTGCCTACCAACTGGAATACGTCGATGAAGCTGCTGCGAACGACGTGGTGTTCGAGCAGCACGGCGCCAAACTCCTCGTCGCGCCGGAAAACCTCGCTTTGCTGGATGGCACTGAAGTGGACTTCGTGCGCAGCGGCCTGAACGAAAGCTTTCAGTTCAAAAATCCCAACGAACGTGATCGCTGCGGCTGCGGCGAAAGCTTTCGTATCTAAAATAATAGCTGCTTCCGCTTGTCATTAAATGATTTCATATATCAAATATTCTGAAATCCTTTAAATTCAAGCGGAAAAAGCTATGCAAAAATAAAACCATGCACCGCATCATCGTCCTGGACACTGAAACTACCGGCCTGTCGCCCGAAAACGGCGATCGGGTCATCGAACTGGGTTGCGTCGAACTGATCGGGCGCAAGCTCACCGGCAACAACCTGCACCTGTATTTCAATCCCGAGCGGGACAGCCACGAGGACGCCCTGCGCATCCACGGGCTGACCACCGAGTTTTTGAGCGACAAGCCCAAATTCGCGCAAAAAGCGCAGGACATCCTCGCCTACCTGCAAGGGGCGCAACTGGTCATTCACAACGCGCCGTTCGACCTCGGGTTTCTGGACAAGGAGCTGTCCCTGCTGGGACTGAAATCGCTCAAAACCTATGTCAGCGGCGTCATCGACTCCTTGGCCCTGGCCAAGGATTTATTCCCTGGCAAACGTAACTCCCTGGACGCCCTGTGCGACCGCCTGGGCGTGGACAACAGCGGCCGCACCTTGCACGGCGCCTTGCTGGACGCCGAGTTGCTGGCCGACGTCTATATCTACATGACCCGCGGCCAGCACGCCCTGCTGGGCGACGATGGGCCGGGCGGTGGCTTCGGCGCCGGAGACAATGCCCGCAACCGGATCGACCTGCGCCAGTTTGCCTTGCCCATCCTCCAAGCCACGCCCCAGGAGCTGGCGACCCATGCCGAGGCTCTGGAGGCCATCGACAAAGCCAGCGGCGGAAAAACTATTTGGCGCAGTCTCGATGCTGCATGAATTTATGCCATAATTCCATCTTTCGCTAACGGCACCGAAAACTGCAGTGCCAAGGCGAAGGGGTGATTAGCTCAGCGGTAGAGCACTGCCTTCACACGGCAGGGGTCGCAGGTTCAAACCCTGCATCACCCACCATGCTTACCGGGTCGTTAACTCAGCGGTAGAGTGCCACCTTCACACGGTGGAAGCCAGTGGTTCGATCCCACTACGACCCACCAAATCAGTGTTTCATACAGTCTCAATAGGTTGCAAAACCCGCTTCTTCCCTAGGAGAGCGGGTTTTTTTGTCTCAGGTAGTCTCATAATGCCCCACTGCATACCGTAAATTTGTCGGTACTTTTGACGGTATCCCCATACTGACCTTGCCCCCGAAAACTGTATTCCTTGCTGAGTGGTTCAATCGAAGCAAGGAGAACGTGAATGATGAAGACGACGAGAGCGAGGGATGGGATGCGGAAATCGAGGGCAAGGTCAACTCGGGGGAAAAAGGGGCTACAATAGCAGTCTTTGTCGGAGCGTAGCGCAGCCTGGTAGCGCATCTGCTTTGGGAGCAGAGGGTCGCGAGTTCGAATCCCGCCGCTCCGACCATTACACCATCCCGCAACATCGCAAGACGTTGCGGGATTTCTTTTTTCTCCTCTGTAGAGGGGCGACAGATTGATGCATGTCACCGCACATCATCGCTTGCCATCTCGCGCTTTTGTTGGTATTTCTGTTGGTACCTTGCGATACCAACAAAACCAGATACCAACAATGGCACTGACAGACACATTCATCAAGCAAACCAAGTGGAGCGGCAAGGCCGTCGGCGACAAGCATAGCGATGGCGGCGGGCTGTACCTGCACGTCAAGGCGGTGGGCAAGTATTGGCGCATGGCCTATCGGTATGCGGGTAAGCAAAAAACCTTGTCCTTCGGGGTGTACCCCGTCATTACTTTGGCTGAAGCACGCAGCCAGCGTGAAAAGGCCCACGAGCTGCTGGCCAGGGGGGATGACCCCAGCGACACGCTCTCCAAGCGGGCCAAGAGCGCCGCATCCAAGGCGGCTGCTGAAAACTCGGTGCGGGCCATTGGCGATGCCTGGCTAGCGCTGCATAAGGACACGTGGAGCAGTAGCCACCACACCCGCGAGCAGCGCAACCTGGAAAAAGATGTTTACCCTTACCTGGGGGCCAGGCCGCTGGGTGAGATAGAGCCGCCCGAGCTGCTGCGCATCATCCGCAAGGTCGAAGAGCGGGGGGCACTTTCCGTATCGCATCGCGTCCTGACCACCGCACGCGGCGTATGGCAATACGCCATTGCCGAGGGCTACGCCCTGCGCGACATCACGCAGGACATCGCCCGGGCGCTGAAGCCACACTTCAAACGCAACCACCCTGCCATCGTTGATCCTGGCGAGTTTGGCCAGCTGCTACGTGCCAGTGACGGCTACAAAGGCGGCCCCGTCGTGCGGGCCGCGCTCAAACTTGCCCCACTCCTATTCCAACGCCCTGGCAACCTGCGTGCCATGCGCTGGCAGGACGTGGATATAGAGCAAGGCCAATGGGCCATCCCCAGCGAAGACATGAAACGCACCAAGGCCCAAAAAATCAATGGCCAGGCGCACATCGTGCCCTTGCCCCGCCAAGCGCTAGCCGAACTGCATGAGCTACACCCCTTGACAGGCCACGGCGTGTACGTATTCCCCGGCCTGCGTGACCATGCCAAGCCCATGAGCGAAGCTGCCGTTAATGCCGCCCTGCACGCCATGGGCTACAAAGGCCGGCACTGCTGGCACGGCTACCGGGCCACGGGCCGCACCATCTTGCGCCAAGAGCTGAAATACGACCCTGACGTGATTGAGGCCCACCTTGCCCACAAAGGGCAAATCACCCACGGCGGCGCCTACGACCGTGCCCGCTTCATCGATGAACGCGCCGACATGGTTCAGCAATGGGCCGACTACCTGGATGCACTTCGCCAGCGCGGGGCCGCCCGCCCACCGCCGCCCATCCCCTGAAAAGCAGCCGCCGCCCACCGCCCGCCACTTCTCCAAAAAACACGCCTGCCGCCCGCGCAGGCTTTTTTTCGCAAAAGCGCGTGCGGCGGGGGTGTGCCGTCCGTGCTTACACCGTGCTTTTCTGTACCTATGGGGACAAACCGGGAAATATATGGACTTCAACAACCCCGAAAGGACCACCCCCATGAATCAACACCAAGCCGCCCAAAAATACGCCGCTGCCAAAAGTCATTTGAAAGCAGTCGCCACCGAAGCAAACCGAATCCTTGCCCAACTGGAGACCGCAACCAGTGAATATGAAGCAGCGCGGCAAAACATGCGCACATTCACCGGGAGCGGCATGACCAACACCGGGGATGTCGTGAAATTCATCGATAAAAAAATCGTCCTGACCGATTTTTAAACCACCAACGCCGCTGCGCCCCGGCCCGCAATTGCGGGGCCATCACCACAAACAAGACATATCACCACCATGCAAGACACCGCCGCCCACACCACCAATACCGCCCGCATTGAATTTGACACCGCCCTGCAAAACCTGCAAACCGTACAAGACGCCTACCGCCAGGCCCAGCAAAGCCTGTACTGCCTGCATACGCGCAGGGCAGACCTGCAAACCAAAATCCAGCAATTTGAGGCCGCTGGGCAAGCGGCTGACGCCGAATTCAAAACGCTCTTTGCTGAACATGACTTCATGGCCACCCCTGCTGTGAAAACCGCCTTGAGCAAAAAAAGCGCCAGCCAAGACATGGTCGCCCAAGTCGCCCAAGCCCTAGCTGAATGCCAACGTGAAATTGACAACTTCCCCTTTCAGCCGGAAATTCAAGAGCTGGTCGCCAGCAAGGCCAACGCCTATCACCAAACCTGCAAGGCATACGCAGCCTATTTGCTGGCAAGCGCTTTGGCACATCTGCCTGAAAACCTGCTCAAAGCCATTGCCTTGCACAAACACTTGACGGACACCAGCGATTACAAAGGCGTGGAACTTTGGTCGGAGGATGAGAAGAAAGAAATCATTGCCCGCGCCCTGCGCCCCATCTTTCAGGCCATCGAAGACCAAGCCGATATGCACGGCATTTCTGCCGACCTGCAAGCCGTAGGCATTACCAAACCCAATCACGGGGAACTTCCCCATATCCCAGTAAAAACACCCGCGCAGATTTTAATCTTCCGGCGTGCCAACCAAAATCACAACGGCTAAACCCATAGCCCTATTAACCCTGGGGCAGATGCGCCCCAGCTTTTCCATCCCCCAATTTATAGCCCCCCGCAGTGCGTAGTGTGCGCCGCTGCATTGCCGTCGCATATCCCTATTGGCCTTTTATGAATTGCAAAACACAATCCTGCACACCGCCAAGCGATGAACAGCTATTGCGCATTCTTGCTGTTACCCAAAAAACCGGAATGGCCCGCAGCACAATTTATAATAAAATCAAACGCAACCAATTCCCACGCCCTGTTGTCATTGGTCGAAGGCTGGTGGCATGGCGGCAGTCTGACATCAACAAATGGATTGAATCATTGAAATGACAATGGCTGAAAAACAAATCAAACCCTACTACGGCTTCAACTGCCCCCATTGCGGGGAACGCTGCACCACACGCACAAGCGAGCAAATATCAAGGCTTGTTCGAGAAGTTAAAATGCACTGCCGAAATCTGGAATGCGGACACACCTTTGTTTGCCACTTGGAAGCAGTCCGAACCATATCCCCCTCTGCCCAGCCACACCCGGGGGTTTTTCTGCCAGTCACCGGATTGCAGAAAATCAAAGCACAAATATCACTTAACAAAACAGATGGCGCGGCCTACTGCCAAGCCGACGAGGATGCCGCCAAAGTCAGCAACCCCAGCAAGGCCGCCGCACAGAAGCGCTACCAGCTCCCCCTGCCACCGCCTGACCCCATCCTGCAAGCCCTGCATAGCCCCGCAGCAAACCCGGTTTAGGGCAGCAGCGGCCCTTGATGCAGTAACATTTACCCACCCCAGCTAGGCCCGCGAACCGAAAAGCGGGAAACCCTGCCCGCCTGCTGGGGCTTTCTTTATTAGGGATTGCACTTTATAAATAGGGTGTGCAATGACTACAGATGAAAAGCCGATAATTGATTTCTATGTCGGGCCGAGACCCTCGGCAGAGGAAAAAAGAGAGTTTATTGAGTATTATAATGAGTGCTGCGAAAATGATATTGCAATTGTTCAGATATTTAAAAATAGTCTCCACATCATCGGTATTCACAAGGAAAATTACCCACATTTTCCACCGTTATTTTTACTAAATAAAGATTTTCCAATACATGATTTTGCTTCTTATTTTTTTAAAATCATTCGCAAAAAATGCCCTCGCATAGATAAAAATGAAGCTATCGACATCATTTTTGGGTTGATAGAGTATGAAAGTTATTCAAATTTCATGCACACGGATACACACTGTCGCCCGCCGCCCGGAAAACTGTTATTGCAAACGATTAAAACAGCAGAAAAATATAAGCCCACAATGGCGCAAAAAGGCGCAGCGGCAAGACAAAAAGAAAACAAGCAAGCAAAAGAATTTATGTTTTCGTGGCTTGACGACAACATTGAAAAATATAAGACCCTTGACGAAGCGGCATTTGCAGCCGCAGGCAAGGTAGTTCCCTACACGTTCCGCACCGTTCGGCGCTGGGTCACAGAGTGGAAAAAACTACGCGCTACCGGCACAGGGTAGCGCTTGCCGGGAGCGGTGAACCTGCCCCGGCGCTGGGGCTGTGCAGCCCGCGCAACGTGAAAGACCATCGGCCCCATTGTTCAACCCAATGAGGCCCACATGCCATCACACGCATTCACCACATCGCGCAACGCCGAAACCCTGAACGCTGCCCAAGCCTTTGAAACCCTGCCCGATAGCGCCTACATCCGTGAACGCCACTTGGTTGCCCACCCCAGCCGCCCCGGCGTGATCGGCCTGCTGCCCTTCAGTGCATCGACCCTCTGGCGCAAGGTCAGCGCTGGGCAGTTTCCCCGCCCGCAGAAGCTGGGCGCCCGCATATCAGCCTGGAAAGTGGCCGATATCCGCGCCTGGCTGGCGCAGCAGCAGGGGTAAGGGGCACGCCATGGCACAAAAGAAAAACGCCCCAGCCATCCAGAAGGACAGCCAGAGCGCGGTAGCAGCGCAAATTGTAGCAACAGGGCAGCACGCAGCCAATAATCAAGCCGGGGTGTGCGTGCGCAGCCAGTCCTTGATTGCTTCACTGCGGCACATCGCCAGCCGCGCGGTACAACGCTCCGAAGTCGTTTTCATCAAACACAAACTCCGCCACCGCATAGGGTGGGCCGTTGTACCAGTCTGGCGGGTACTCATCCAACTTGGCGGCGCAAATCGTTCTGCTGCCAACGTCGGTACAGCGCCAGCGGCCCGCCTCAGTGAAGAACTCCAGGCCGATGCGGAAATCAGCGTGTTCCAACACTCTCACGTCGTCGCCAAGGTACTTTTCCACCGGCACATCCACCACGGCCCAGATGCCGCCTGCAAAGGCTGCATTGGCCTGGTGCTGGGCAATGGGGAGGCGCTGCGGCAAGGGCTGGCCTTCTTCCAGCAGCCCTTCAACGTGCAGGTCAATGGCCTCTTGCACGCTGGCCAGTGCATCGTCCAGGTCGTCGCCGCCGGAAAAACACCCAGGCAAATCGGGCACCTGCACGCCATAGCGCAGGCCATCGTCGGTGTGCAGAACCACAGTGAATTTCATAACTTTTGCTCCATGTTTGCCAGAGGGTTACTTGCGCCGCCCCGCCTGGCGCTGAATGCTGTACAGCGTAGGGGTTGGAATGTCGCCATCAGGGGGCTTAACACCATACCCACTGATTTCAAACGGGGTTGCTTGCCTGCGCCAGTGATGGGGTACACTGCCGCCAAGCCGAGAGGCCCGGTGTTTGAAACCACCACAAAACCAGAGGTTGCAACCCCCACCTACAAGCGGGGTTTCGTTTCGTCCAAATTCTGGGGACTGGTACGTCGGTACCGCTCCCGCATGGTTTCGGGCGGGATGGGCATACCCGCAAGGGCTGCCACACGACTGGTTTCGTGGTTTCAACATCCCGTCCACCTGCTGCGTTTGAAACCGCAAACGGTGGCTTCCTTGATTCAACCAGGAATCCAGACCATGACCGCACCCACCCCGGCCAGCCATCGCGCTGCGCCCATACTGCCCACCACGGGCACCCATCAGGCGCATTGCCACACCCACCAACTGCTTGCCGACGCGCTGAACTGCGCGGCAATGGCCCGGTACTACACCCAGCGCGGCAACCTGCCCGCCGCCGCCCGCAAGGCACGCCAGCACCTGGCTGCATTGCGGGCGCTGGCCAAGGTGGAAGGGGGGAAGGAATGACCGCCGACGACCCCCTGCAATTCATCCGCACGACAGAGGATGATGGTTGCCCTTATGCCGCCCATGCCCACGCCGATTGCTGGCTTATCGGACTATCGGCACTCCCCAAAGGTAGGCCGATCACCTTGAGCCACGGCATGGGAGCGATGTACATAAACATCGACCTGACCGCGCAGCACGCCCGCGCCATTGCCGCCGAACTGCTGGCGATGGCCGACCGCGTGGACAAGGCCGAAGCCGCCCGCGCCGCAACCAGCGCAAACACCACCTCCAACACCCAAAAGAGGTAAGCCATGACCACGAAAACAACCCGCCCTGAGCAGGGCGACGCCGCTGCATGGGGCGAGCAAATGATTTTGTCCACTGCGCCGGTAGTGGAGTACACTGCCGCCAAGCCGAAAGGCCCGGTGTGTGAAGACACCTTTGGTAAAGCGGTTGCAAGCCCCACCGATAAGCGGGCTTTTGTCATGTCCAAATTCTGGGGACTGGTGCGCCTGCACCGCTCCCGCATGGTTTCGGGCGGGATGGGCATATCCGTAAGGACTGCCGCACGGCTTTACCCGTGTCTTCAACATCCCGTCCACCTGCTGCGTGTGAAGACGCAAACGGTGGTTTCTCTGCCTCGTAAAGGAGTCAAGACCATGACCGCATCCACCCCGGCCCGCCGCCGCGCTGCGCCCACACTGCCCACCATGGGCACCCCTGACCCTATCCAGCTGCACGCCGATGCACACAACGCTTTGAGCATGGCCATGTTCTACCTGCGCCAGCCTTCGGCCAATGTGCCGGGCGCACGCCGCAAGCTGATTCAAGCCCTGGCCGCCCTGCGTGGCCTTGATCTAAGCCTGGAGGGCTGAACCATGAACACCAAAAAGAACGCCGCCCGCGTGGCAGTGAAGGCCGCTGCATTGAATGAATCGCAGAGCCATGCTATGCCCCCAGTGGCCAATACCCCAGCCCAGGACCAGGCCGATCCGCAAGACGTGTTCGACTGCATTGCTGCTGGCATTGCACGTGCGCAATGGGCCGATGCGCTGGCCCAGTCCAAGCCAGCGCCTTATGACCGTGGTGAGCTTGCACAGCAACAGCAAGCCGTGCGCCAAGCTGACCAGAACCCATCTTTCCAAGAACCAGACCGGGCATTGTCCATGAATGAATCAATCCGTGAATTTCTTTTTGAGGCCCGTGACCAGGTGTTCCAGCTGCGCGACAAGAGCAATGGCCTGTTTGCTCTGGCCCATTTTGTGGAGGTGGCTGGCGAGACCAATGCGGCGCCGATGCAATACCTGGCGGAGCTGATTGATTTGGTCGGTAAGGCTTTGAACAGCCGCACCGACGCACTGGCCACGGTGATTGAGGATGCCATTCAGGTGCAACGCGCCATTGAAAAGAAAGGCGGTGCAGTATGAGCGGACCGCAATCCCTGATGTCTGTCCCCCGCCTGGATACTGCTGGCATTGCCGAGCTGCTGGGCCTGAGCCGTGTGCATGTGACTGACCGCATCATTAAACGGGTGGATTTCCCCAAGCCGTTTATCAACGTCAGCAGCCGCACACGCTATTGGCGCACCAGCGATGTGCTGGCCTGGTGCCAGAAGGAAAAGAAGAGAGGGGGCCGCGCATGATGAATACGCCCATGCCCCCCGCAGCCGCTATAGCCGCTGGCGTGCCTTGCATGGATGTGGCTGCCCTGGCCGCTTTGCTGGGGTGTGCGCCCCACTATGTGCGCCACCATGTGAGCAAGCGGCCGGGCTTTCCGCAGCCCATGGTTTGCATCAGCCGCAAGGTATGTTTTTGGCGCACCAGCGATGTGCTGGCCTGGTTAAACCGCTCCCGTGTGCGGGGCCTGCGCCTGGCGGATATTGACGCGCCGCGCTTGACCGTAGCGGGCATCGCGGATCTGCTGGGTTGCACGCCCCAGCATGTGGCCGATGTGCTTACCAAACGGGCGGATTTCCCGCTGCCGTGCATTGCGCTGAGTAGCCGCTTGCGCAGCTGGCTGTACCGGGATGTGCTGGCCTGGCTTGGCAGTAGCACGCAAGCGAGCGTTCCCCCATTTATGGATGCTGCGGCTGTGGCAGCGCGGCTGGGTTGCACTCGCCAGCATGTGACGGATTGTTTGGCAAGGCAGGCAGATTTTCCCCAGCCCTTTTTGCAAGCCAGCCGCCGCTTGCGCTTTTGGCGCACCAGCGATGTGCAGGCGTGGATTGCGGGGAGGCGGCGTTATGAGTGATTTACTCCATGAAATCGCCCAGCGTTTGCAGGCGGACTATGCGTTCAAGCAGACGCCGGACGGTAAATTTCTGCGCAAAGGCTGCTGCCCTGGCTGTGGGCGCAAGAGCCTGTGGACGTATGCGGCTACCCCTTGGGTCGTGCGTTGCGAGCGGCTGAACCATTGCGGCTATGAGGCACACGCCAAGGATTTGTACGGCGATTTGTTCGAGAGCTGGAGCGATCGGGCGCACGCTGCACAGCAGTGCCTGCCTGAAGCGCAGCGCAATCCCAACGCGGCAGCCGATGCGTATTTGCAGCAGGCCCGGGGCTTTGACCTGGCCCTGGTGCGGGGGCTGTATACGCAGGAGCAGTATTACGACGCCAAGGCTGACCGGGGCCGGGGTGCTGGTACGGCCACCGTGCGCTTTGCGGTAGCTGATACGTGGTGGGAGCGGTTGATTGACCGGCCCGCCCGCTTCGGCAAAAAGAAGGCCAACTTCAAGTACGGTGGCAGCTACGCCGGACAGTGGTGGGCAATGCCCGGGCTGAGTTTTGCTGCGCCTGACCCGGCCCGCCCAGACGGGCCTACACCGCCTGCAGAATTGTGGTTGGTAGAGGGTATTTTTGACGCCATTGCCTTGGCACACCACGGTATTGCCGCCGTGGCGCTTTTGAGCTGCAACAACTACCCGGCGCAGGCGCTGGCCGATGTGCGGGCCTTGATCGACCGCCAGGGCAAGCAGGTGGCGCCGCCGCGCCTGGTGTTTGCCCTGGATGGTGACAAGGCCGGGCGTGAATACACGCTGCGGCATGTGCGCCGCGCACTGGCCGATGGCTGGCGGTGTACGGCGGCGCAGGTGCCCCAGCGCGGCGGCAAGCAGGACTGGAACGATCTGCACCTGCGTGATCGGCTGGGGGAGAAAGACCGCAAGGAGTACCTGTACCACGGTGCTTTGCTGGTGGCTGAATCGGCACTGGAGAAGGCGCTGCTGATGTACCACCACACGGGCCGCACCGAGTTTGACCTGGACCACGGGCAGCGGCTGTATTGGTTCAAGCTGGACTTGGCGGCGTACAGCAAGGCCAAGGACGATTTGGAGAAGGAACAGGAAGAAGGCCCCCCGGCGCCATACCTTAGCGAGCATGATTTGCGCAGCAAGGCCATCGAGCAATCCGCCGTGCTGCAACCCATTGCCAACTGCCTGCCCCGGGCGCTGTACTACCAGCGCAATGAGGTAACGCAGGAGTCGTGGTACTACTTCAGCATCGCCCAGCCCCACGGTGGCCAGCCGGTCAAGGGGACGTTTACCTCCGGGCACTTGACGTCGGCCAGTGAATTCAAAAAGCAATTGCTGCACCTGGCCCCGGGAGCTATTTACAGTGGCAGCAGCGCCCAGCTGGAGCGCATGATGCTGCGCCAACTGGACAACATCAAGGTGGTGCAGACGGTGGATTTTGTGGGGTACAGCGCCCAGCACAAAACCTATTTGCTGGGTGACTATGCAGTGTCCGATGGGCAGGTGCTGCAGGCCAATGAGGAGGATTATTTTGAGGTGGGCAAGCTGAGTCTCAAAAGTTTGCAGCGCTCTATTCACCTGCGTATCAACCCAGACCCGCAAACGCAAGATAAAGGCTGGCCGCAGCACCTGTGGGCAGCTTTTGGCGCACCGGGCTATGTGGCCCTGGCGTACTGGTTTGCCAGCCTGTTTGCCGAGCAGGTGCGGGCCGAGCAGCGCTCTTTCCCCTTCCTGGAAATCGTAGGCGAGCCAGGCAGCGGCAAGACTACGCTGATTCAGTTTCTATGGAAGCTTTTCGGGCGGGACTATGAAGGGTTTGACCCCAGCAAATCGACCGCCGCCGGGCGGATGCGCACCTTCACGCAGGTAAGCAATCTGCCCATCGTGCTGATTGAAAGCGACCGAGAAACCAAGGCCGGCAACAGCGCCCACGTGCGCAGCTTTGACTGGGATGAACTCAAGGACGCCTACAACGGCAACAGCGTGCGCACTACGGGCGTGCGCACCGGCGGCAATGAGACCTACGAACCGCCGTTTCGGGCCAGCATCGTTATCAGCCAGAACAACCCGGTGCAGGCCAGCCAGGCCATCATGGAGCGCATCTGCCACATGACGTTTACCACCCAGGGCCACACGGCAGGCAGTTTCGAGAACGCCAAAAAGCTGGAAACCTATGAAATGGAGCAACTCAGCGGCTTTGTGCTGCATTGCCTGCGCCGTGAGCAGCAGGTTCTGGCCACCTTTGAAACTGAGACTGAGAAGGCTACCGCCTGGCTACTGGAGCAAGACGGCATCCATAAACCACGCATTGCCAAGAACCATGCGCAGCTTTTGACAGCGGTAGCGGCCCTGCGCCACTTGGTGCGCATGTCAGAGACGCAGTTTGAAGCGGTGCGGGCGCATATCGTGGCCATGGCGCAAGAGCGCCAGCAGGCGATCAGTGCAGACCATCCATTGGTGCATGAGTTTTGGGAGGCGTTCGACTACCTTGACAGCATCCCCCGGCCCGCATCATTTGGCCTGGTGAACGCCCCCCGGCTGAACCACAGCCGCGATAAAGGCCTGATTGCCGTGAACCTGAATGAGTTTGTGGAGCTGGCCAGCGAACGCCGCCAGCAAATCCCGGCCTTGACCGAGCTGAAGAAGGTACTGCGCACCAGCAAAACCCGCCGCTTTGTGGACAGTGCCCGAGTCGTCAAAAGCGCCATCAAAACCGGCACCGATGACGTAGGCAAATCGGTGCGCTGCTGGGTGTTTGAGGTGGGCGGATAGGCCGCCCTGGCGATCAGACACCGACCATAGTTGCAGCCCCTGTTCTGAACGGCCCCGATCGATGCCAGGCCGTGCAGAACAGGGGCTTTTTTGTGCCATTCGCCCCCATTTCTCCCGATGCCGGTGAATGCTGATTTTCTAAGGGTTTTCCCTTGGTTTTTGAGAGTTTCGGCCCAAAAAATGGAAGTTTTGAAAAAACCGGTGGGGGGGCGGGAAAAGCGTAACCTGTGTAACCTTAGTGTTTGCTAACCTGGAAATCCTTATGCAGTAATGATTTTAAGAAATCACTCTTGTAACCTTTTCTGTAACCTAAGCGTAACCAGGTTACAAAAAAATGAGTAACTTTGAGAAAAAATAAAATTCAACATAAATAATAACTTATGAATTTTCTGTAACCGAGGTTACGCTGCGGTACAAATTTTTGTAACCGGCGAAACCTAGCATTCATGCGGGTTTGCGGGCGATTTCAGGGGCCGGTTACGCTGGTTACGCTTTTCCCGACCCCTCCCCGGATTTCAGCCAGGCGAAGGAGCGCAGCAGCGGCCCGGAAATGGGTACAAATTCAGCCAGCAGCAAGGCTTGGGGACGGGAGTGGGCACCGATTCAGCCAAGCACAAGGCCAGCGGCAGCGACGGTGGCGGGCCGACTGGGCACAGGGCAGCGCAAGCGGTACGCCATGCCACGGGCAACACTGACACCGGGCCGAATTCAGCCAGCAGCAAGGCCAGCGGCACGGGAACGGTCAGGGCAACGCCGTACAAAAAAATCTCGTAATTTCCCGTAATTCTTCGGGGGCCGTTTTTTGCCCCCAGCGCCAAGCCTGGCCCCGTTTCCACCATCCCGACCCACTCGTAATTTCCGCCCCACGAAGCGGGGAGGCGCGGTGGGGGCGATTTGGCGCTCCGTGGGGGGCGGAAGGGTATGGGAGGGTACCGCAGGGGCATCAGATCAGCGCTGGCCGGGCCGGGCAAAGGTGGTCAATGGGCGGGCGCCATGCGCAAACGAAAAGGCTCCTGAGGCGTCTGATGGGGTTGTGGGGTGCGATGCGGCATGGTCAATACGAAAGAGGAACGGGATCACTTTTGTGACTGCGGCCCGGCCCAATCAGGGGGCGTGTAATCGCGTGCAATACTATGCGGCATGAAATCTTTGATAGCGTTCTTGGCAGTAATGCTCGTCGCCGCAATGGCCCCCGCTGCAGTGGCCGTGTGGATTTTGGGCGCCTATATCGGCTTTTGGGTGCTGGTCGTGCTGGCTTACGTTTACTTCTTGGTTGTGGACGCATAAGCCTGCGCCCTTATGTCCGTGCGGCACCGCAGGCAGCACATGGATAAGCGCCTGCATCTGCTGAAGCGTCAGCGGCCCCTGTTGTTCCGTTGCCGCAACTGCTAATTTTTTAGGCAATTGGCTGGTGGTATTTTTTTGTCTGTTGGTATTTTTGTTGGTACTTTTATTTTTATAAACTGCAAAGCCTAGTATTCATAAGCCTTTTTAAGGCTTTTTGCTATCCCGCCGCTCCAATAAAATCAAGGACTTGCATAGATTTGGTGCAAGTCCTTTCATCTAACGGATTTGCAATCATCTAACGGACAGCTACGGTTTTTATAGTTTTTTTGTGCCGAACGTAATCTGCCATTTGATTCTGAGTGGAGTGTCCGGCTAGCCGCTGGGCTTGCAAGATTCCCGAAGTTGCGTCCGTATCTGTCAAGGCTTTGGCCCTCAGATCTCGGAACCGCGTATCGGCTAGACCAGCTCGCTTGGACCTCTTTTCCAGGCAGTTTGCGCTCCTGAATACGTGTAGCGCTCACCGTTTATCTTGGAAAACACAAAGCCCTTTTGCGCTTTGTTTTGCTTGAGCTGCTTGAGAGGCGCTCAACAAGACTTTTGAGCCGTGGCGTCCAGCCGACGATGATCGAAACGGCTGTGCTCGATAGTGTTTTCCCCGGCTGGAACAAGATGCCGTCGTTGCGAACTTCCGACCATTCCATGTTCAGTAGGTCACTGGCCCGCTAGGCGTGCGTTTGCCGTCATCCCCATAGCAAACCCCTACCTTGATGCGTCGAAGCTCGCTATCGGTGATGTAGCGCTTCCTAGGCGGGGTTCTCATGGTCTTAATGGATTCAACAGGATTGCTGCCGGGTTGCCGATAACCCTTTTCCTCTGCAAACCGCATCAGCTCACGCATCATTGAACGGTAGGCGTTGTATGAGCGGGGCATCGTTTCAAAGTTTTTTAGGAACAACGCCATATCAGGAGGGCGCACGTCCTTCGCCCTGAACTCCAGAAACGCTTCTTTGATCGTTCGGGGCTGATACAGGTCGTTTGCCTGTGTGCGCGGCTTGTGCTTGATCGATGCCTCTTTCAGCCAAGCCGCAATCAGCCGCTCTATCAGGTCACTACCAGCACCTTCGGTCTCCAAGTCGGCTAGCGCCCGGTACATGCCTGGTGTCGCATCCCGGACGATCTACGGACGCTTATTGAACAGCTCAGGATGGGTCTGATACCACTGCTTCATGGCCTGCATGGGCGTTTTGCTGTGCAGCGCTGACTGCGGCAACTGGTGGTTGTACAAGGCTACATAGAGAACCAGCGTTTGCTCCAAATCCTGTGCGCTGTTGAAGTGGTGAGTCTTCAAAACATCCGCAATACGGTCATTGAAGCGCTCGACCAATGCCATTGACTTTCGGTGTCCTGGGCTTGGTCAGACTGCGCCCGAAGTTGTAGGCGCTGATGAAGTCCTTGAGGTGCCTGCGCAAAGGCGTAAAGAGCTACCACCGAGGAACAAAAGAGCCTGCGCAAGCAGGCCCTTTTGTTCCCAGTTGCTATGCGCTGCGCAGTGGATCGGTGTTTTTGGCGGATGAATGGCCGATTTCTCCGTAACTTATTGATTTTTCTTCTATTAATTCGATCTTGTACCCATCGGGATCAGTAATGAAGGCGATGACCGTGCTGCCGCCCTTGACCGGTCCGGGTTCGCGGGTGATCTGGCCGCCGGCCGCACGGATTTTTTCACAGGCAGCATAGGCATCGGGCACGCCCAGGGCGATGTGGCCGTAGGCGTTGCCCAGGTCGTAGCTGTCGGTGCCCCAGTTGTAGGTCAGCTCCAGTTCGGCCTGTGCAGGGTTGCCGCCAGCAAAGCCTAAAAACGCCAGAGAATACTGGTACTCCGGGTTTTCCGAGGTGCGCAGCAGCTGCATCCCCAGAATCTGGGTGTAAAAATCGATGGAGCGTTGCAGGTTGCCAACGCGAAGCATAGTGTGAAGAAATTGCATGCCGCTATTGTGCGATAGCTTGCCTATTGGATGTGTGTACTGCTGAAAAAACCGAAAATGCCCCTCGTGCACATACCGGAAAAATTGCCTCTGCCATGCCAGCCACGGGTGGTTGCGCTGCTGATGAATGAGTTGCGGCGTGAAGCGCCTAGTCTGCGTCGCGTCAACCAGCTCTTTGGAAGCGACCCCGTGCTGGCTGCTTGGCTGCTTGCCCAGGCGAATGCAGGCGTATACCAACTGAGCGGGGTTGTGCAAAGCATTCCCCAGGCCGTCGCCCTGCTGGGCGCAACGCAGTTGCGCAGCTTGCAGAAGAAGGCCTATGGGCATATTGCCCAACGAGCGGTCGGCATGGAGCAATTGGGTGCTTTCAGTAGCGCCTGTGCCCGGTTGGCACGTAGTTTGGCGCAAGCGCTGTCTCTGGATGGTGGTCTGGTCTATGCCGCAGGGTTGCTGCACAGTCTGGGGTATTTGGTGGTGCAGCACACGCCGCAGCCAGCACAAATGCTAGTGGAGAGAATGGAATTAGGACCTTGGGATCCGCTGCGTCCCCATTGGGAGGAGAAAAACCTTGGCTATACCGCGGCACAGGCCGGTGCCTGCCTGTTGCAGCAATGGGGGCTGCCTAATTCTTTGACCCGTTTGATCGGCGACTTGGAGCATCCGCTGGACATGCCGGAGTTCGACCCACTGGTGGCGGTGTTGCACCTGGCTGTCTGGGTGCAGCGCGGATACTATTCGCATTGGCCGGAAAAGGAGATGGTGCGTAACTTCCCGATCGAGGTGGCTTTGGCGGTAGGCTTGGATATGGATGTAGTGCTGCAGCAGGAAGCGCCCGATTGGTCCCAGTCGGTATATTGATTCCAATGATGATGACGGATTTTCCCCTGACTTCGGCAATGGCTGGGGTGCTGCGTGGGCTGGCGCGGGCTGCCCGGCCGCCGTTGCAGACACTGGTTCCCCAGCAGGCGCGTGCCGCTTATGCCGCAGGTAGCGATGTCCTGGAAGTGGACAAGCCTTCCCTGGCGTGGGTACAGGCCCTGGCGCTGCCTGCCCGCGATGGGGCTATGCTTCCCGCTACCTTGTTTGCCCCGCGCAAGGTTGCCGGGCTCCCGGTGCTGCTGTACCTGCACGGTGGCGGTTTTACCGTCGGCAGCGTGCAGACGCACGAGGTGTTGTGCCGCACCTTGGCGCAGCAGGCCGATTGCGCGGTGCTTTCGCTGGATTACCGACTGGCGCCGGAACATAAATTCCCCACTGCCGTCGAGGATGCCTGGGATGCGCTGCAATGGCTGGCCGGGCAGGGTGGTGCCCTGGGGCTGGATACGCAGCGCCTGGCTGTTGGCGGCGATAGCGCTGGCGGCACTCTGGCGGCGGTATGCGCTGTGCTGGCTCGCGATGTCGGACTGGCCCTGGCCCTCCAACTGCTGATCTATCCCGGCACCAGTGCCCATCAGGACAGCATCAGCCAGCAGCGCTACGCCCAGGGGTTGGTGCTGGAAAAGCCGGCCATCGAATGGTTCTTCGACAATTACTTGCGCAGTGCCGCCGATCGGGAGGATTGGCGCTTTGCTCCCTTATGTCTGCCCGATGCCCAGGGCCTAGCACCGGCGCATTTTTGTCTGGCCGAGCTGGATCCTATGGTTGATGAAGGTGTGCAGTATGCCGACCTGTTGCGCATGGCCGGTGTGCCGGTGAGCCTGGATATCTACAAAGGTGTCACCCACGAATTCATCAAGATGGGGCGGGTCGTTCCCGAAGCCCGGCAGGCACATATCGACCTTGCCCAGGCGCTGCGCCAAGCCTTTGACTCGTAAAAAGAAAGATCAATATGAAAATATCTTCCGAATCTCCCCTGCGGCTGCAATTGGGTACCTGGAATGACCTGGGTCGTTTTGCCAGCCCGTTGCGCATGGCCGTTTTCGTGCGCGAGCAAGGGGTGCCACCCGCGTTGGAGATGGATGCCCTGGATCCCCTGTGCCTGCACGTGGTGGCATTCGATGCCAGCGGGCAAGCCGTGGCGACGGGACGGCTGCTGAAGGATCAGGATAATCCTGAGGTGGCGCGGATCGGTCGAATGGCCGTAGCCAAAATCGTGCGTGGCCAGGGGGCAGGGCGGCAGGTGCTCGAAGCCCTGGTCGCCGCCGCCCGGCAGCGTGGCGACACCCAGGTTGTGCTCAGTGCCCAGCTTCACGCCAAGGATTTCTACGCCCGGGCTGGATTCCTGGCGGAAGGGGACGTGTATGAGGATGCCGGCATCCTGCACATCACCATGCGCAAGCATTTGAGCTAATAAAAATGGGAGCTGCCAGCGCAGCTCCCATCAGCGAGAAAGCAGTTTTTAAATTATTAAGATGTGCTCATGAAGTACAAGCGGCACGAGCACGCCTTTTTACTCACTTTTTCGCGTTTTCGCCTTCCAGCTGTGCCAAGGCGGTTTGGCCGTTCAGCGAGAGCAGGCCTGCCTTGGCATAGATGGCCAGCTTATCGCGAGTGTCCATCAGATCGAGGTTGCGCATGGTCAGTTGGCCGATGCGGTCGATAGGGCTGAATGGCGCATCTTCCACTTTTTCCATCGACAGGCGCTCGGGTGCGTAGGTCAGGTTCGGCGATTCCGTGTTCAGAATGGAGTAGTCGTTGCCACGGCGCAGCTCCAGTGTCACGGTGCCGGTGACGGCACGGGCTACCCAGCGCTGGGCGCTTTCGCGCAGCATGATGGCCTGGGGGTCGAACCAGCGGCCTTGGTACAAGAGGCGTCCCAGTTTCAGTCCGTTGATGCGGTATTGCTCGATGGTGTCTTCGTTATGAATGCCGGTGACGAGGCGTTCGTAGGCGATGTGCAGCAACGCCATGCCGGGGGCTTCGTAGATGCCACGGCTCTTGGCTTCAATGATGCGGTTTTCGATCTGGTCGCTCATGCCCAGGCCGTGGCGGCCACCGATGCGGTTGGCTTCCAGGAACAGTTCCACTGGGTCGGCAATGCTCTTGCCGTTGAGCGCCACGGGACGGCCTTCGTCGAAGGTGACGGAAACTTCCTCGGACTTGACTTGCACTTCCGGGTTCCAGAATGCCACGCCCATGATGGGATTGACGATGCGGATACCGCTGTTCAAAAACTCTAGATCCTTGGCTTCGTGCGTGGCGCCGAGCATGTTGCTGTCGGTGCTGTAAGCCTTTTCGGCACTCATCTTGTAGCCAAAGCCTTCCTTGGTCATGAAGGCCGACATTTCGGCGCGACCCCCCAATTCTTCGATGAAAGTGTTGTCCAGCCAGGGTTTGTAGATTTTCAGCTGCGGGTTGGTCAGCAGGCCATAGCGGTAGAAGCGCTCGATGTCGTTGCCCTTGAAGGTGGAGCCGTCGCCCCAGATGTGTACGTCGTCTTCCTTCATGGCTGCCACCAGCATGGTGCCGGTCACGGCGCGGCCCAGGGGGGTGGTGTTGAAGTAGGTGATACCGCCAGTGGAGACGTGAAAGGCACCGGCCTGGATGGCGGCAATGCCTTCATTGGCCAATTGCGGGCGGCAGTCGATCAGGCGGGCCTTTTCCGCGCCGTACTCCATCGCCTTGCGCGGAATGGCGTCGTAATCGGCTTCGTCGGGCTGTCCCAGGTTGGCGGTATAGGCGTAGGGCAGGGCGCCCTTGTTTTTCATCCAGCGCAGGGCGGCGGAGGTGTCCAGGCCCCCGGAGAAGGCGATGCCGACTTTCTGGCCGACGGGGACGGATTGCAGAATGGTTTGCATAATCAACTTTCTTGCTATTGAATATCTAGCTATTTGCGCCTGATGAATAAGCGTTTAGCGGTGATTTTATTTAAATTTGCTGCTGCGGCTACGAAGGCGCCCGGCGGGCAAGCCGGACATTCTAGAGCCTGTTCTCCAGGCCGGTCGTCAAGGCCGTGGGCGCGGGCCTGGGGGCAATGGCTGGTTTGCCGGTACGCCCGGCACGGCGATGGGCCGGGTGCGGACATCGACCACGATGGGGATGTCCGGCTGTGTCCCGCGGTATTCGATGCTCTCGGTGCCGCCTGCAACCGGGGCCGAGCCGTAGCTTTTGCGTCCCGGCTGCACGCCGCCGGAGGTCGGGGCCGAGCCGTATTGGTGCCTTGCCCGTGGGGGCTGCACGACCACCGTCGGGCCGGGGTCGTAGGGCAACTCGGTGGTAAAGCGCCGTCCACGGTATTCGTAGATTACTTCATAGCCCTGCGACACTTCCTGCTGCACGGTGCTGGTGCGGCAGCGTTGGCGTTGCTGGGGCAGGTCGATGCAATCCTCCATCGGCACGCTTTCCTGCACCAGGATGGGGACGACGGAGATGACTTCGGCCAGCTCGGTCTGTACGGGCTGCGCCCAGGCAGGGCTGGTCAGAAGGCAGAGGCAGCACAGGGTGGCGGCAGGCAATAGGCGCATGGCACTCTCCAGGGGGTGTTGCCGATTCAATCCTGCAGGGCTTCTTGCCAGTCTTGCGGGACAAAGCCAATGGTGATGCGGCCATTGGGCCACTGCACCACGGGGCGTTTGATGGCGCTGGGCTGGGTTTGCAGGAAGGCAGCGGCGCTGGCAGCGTTGGCGATGGTCGCCTGGTCAGCCGCGTCCAGCTTGCGCCAGGTAGTACCCTGGCGGTTGAGCAGTTTTTCCCAGCCGACGGCCTGTTGCCAGCGGGCGATGTCCGTGGCGCTGGGCGCTTCTTTCTTGAAGTCGTGAAACTGGTAGTCCAGCCCCTGATCTGCCAGCCACTGGCGGGACTTTTTCACCGTGGTGCAGTTGGGGATGCCGTAAACGTGAATACTTGTACTGGTAGTCATGTTCGGGATGATGTCATGCTTTGCTGGGTGACAATCGCAGCCCTTATGCAAAGCACTACTTTTTCTACCCTGGCGCAGTGGCTGGAACACTGCGAGCGCATTCACCCGGAAAACATCAGCCTGGGGCTGGAGCGGGTGCGCGAAGTGGCCCAGCGTCTGCAACTGACCATGCCGTGCCCGGTGATTACGGTGGCGGGCACCAACGGCAAAGGCTCCACCTGCGCCATGCTGGAGGCGGTGGCCTTGCAGGCGGGCTATCGGCCTGGGGTCTATACCTCGCCGCATCTGGTGCATTTCCAGGAGCGCTGCCGCGTGCACGGCGAGATCGTCGCCCCCGAGGACCTGCTGCCGCACTTTGCTGCCGTGGAAGCAGCCCGACTGCAGGGCGAAGAAGTACTGCTGACTTATTTTGAATTCACCACCCTGGCCATCTTGCGGCTGCTGAGCCAGGCGAAACTGGACCTCGCCATTCTGGAAGTGGGGCTGGGCGGGCGGCTGGATGCTACCAACATCATCGATGCCGACTGCGCCATCATTACCAGCGTGGACGTGGATCACACGGCATTTTTGGGTTCCGACCGTGAAACCATTGGCCGCGAGAAGGCGGGCATCATGCGGCCTGATCGCCCCGTGGTGGTCAGCGATCCGGTACCGCCGCAAAGCGTGATTGACCATGCACGGGCCATTGGCGCCGACCTGTGGCGTTTTGGCGAAGATTTCAACTACAACGGCGATCCGCAGCAGTGGGCCTGGGCTGGCCGCGGGCGGCGCTATGCCGGGCTGTCCTACCCCGCCTTGCGCGGGGCCAACCAATTGGTGAATGCTGCTGGCGTGTTGGCGGCGTTTGAGGCTTTGCGTGACAAAGTGCCGGTTACTGCCCAGGCGGTGCGCACTGGTCTGGCGATGGTGGAGCTGCCCGGGCGCTTCCAGGTGTTGCCCGGTGAGCCGGTGCTGGTCCTGGACGTGGCGCACAACCCGCATTCTGTAGCGGCGCTGGCGGCCAACCTGGGGTCGATGGGGGGCGCCTTCCCGGTCACACACGCCGTATTTGGCGCAATGGCGGATAAGGATCTTGCGCCGATGTTCACGACTATCAGCCCCCTGATCGACCGCTGGTACTTCACCGATCTGCCCATCGCCCGTGCTGCCAAGGCGCTTGATTTGCAGCAGCAGTGGCGTAGCCTGGAGAAAAACGCCGCCCCGGAAGGTGCCCAGCCTCCCGATGTCGTGCAGCCGATCGTGCCGAGTGCGGGTGTGCGCCTGAGCGTACACCGCAACAAACAGGCCCAGACCCCCGAGGCCTTGGTCGTTGCAGCGCAAAAATTCAGCCAGGTCTTCGCCCAGCCCGAACAGGCATTGCAAGCGGCCCTGGCTGCGGCAGGCCCGGCTGATAGAATTATCGTTTTTGGCTCGTTCCATACAGTGGGCGAGGTGGTCAAAGACGGGCCACCGCGCCTTCATGCCAAACATCTGGGCTAAGGCCCTTGCTACTTTGCACTTCATGGCATTTTTCAAGTTTCCCTGGTTCGGCAAGCGCAGCCAAGCGGCTGAACCAGCGCCCCTGCGTCACTCATCCCGTGCGGCACAGGCGCAAAGCGTGGAGCAGTTGCGCCAGCGGGCCCGCCATCGCCTGATGGGCGCTGCCGTATTGATCGGCCTGGGGGTGATCGGTTTTCCGCTGCTGTTCGATTCGCAGCCCCGTCCCATTCCTGTTGATATCCCGATTGAAATCCCTGACCGCGACCAGGTGGCTCCTCTGGTCGTGCCTGGAGAACAGACGCAAACCCAGGGCAATACCCCGGACATGCAGCGCACTGCCAAGACTGCACCGGTGCAGGAGGATGGGCTGGACGATGGAGAGGAGTGGGCATCTCCCGCCGCCGCCATTCCGCAGCCGCCGCGCTTGGTTCCGACGCCGGAAAAACCGGTGCCGGCCAAGCCAGAGGTCAAGCCTGAACCTCCTGCCCCGGTGGCCAAGCTCGAACCCAAGCCGCAGCCAAAACCCGAACCCAAAGAGGACGCCAAGCCGCAGCCCAAGCCTGCCGCACGCACCGCTGAGCAGGACAGCGCCCGTGCCCGTGCTCTGCTGGAAGGACGCACGCCTCCTGCGGCAGCAACTCAGGCCCCTGCTCCAGCAGCGGCTCAGGAAGGGCGTTTCATTGTCCAGGTAGGTGCGTTTGCCGACGTGTTTGCGGCCAATGAAGTACGTCGCAAGCTCGAAGGCGCAGGTCTGAAGACCTATACCCAGGCCATCGATACCAAGGATGGACGCCGTATTCGCGTGCGCCTGGGGCCATTTGCCAACCGCGACGAGGCGCAGCAGGCCGCTGACCGGGCCAAGGGGCTCGGGCTGGCAGGGGCGGTGCTGACCCTGTAATTGTTTTCAACACGCGGCGCAGACACGATGCTTTCCCTTGCGACCCTGGATTTTGTGGTACTGGCCGTGCTCCTGCTGTCGCTCGCCCTGGGGGCGTGGCGCGGCTTGGTGTACGAACTGTTTTTCCTGGTCGGCTGGGTCGTGGCCTTTTTCGTCACCCGGCTGCTTGCTCCGCAACTGCTGGTCTTCGTCCGGCCCTATACCGGGAGTCTGGAGCCGACGCTGGTCTACGCCCTGGTGTTCGTGGCAGTGTTCATCGCCCTGGTCTTTATCTGGGGGCTGCTGGCCAGTCTGGCCAGAAAACTGGTGCAGATTGCGGGTCTGCGCCCGGTCGACCGGGTTCTGGGTGGCTGTTTTGGCGTAGTGCGGGCGCTGGTGCTGCTGCTGGTGCTGACCATGGTGGTGCAGGCTGGGCTTTGGCATCGGCAGAGCTGGTGGGGCCAGTCGTACGCCGGGCCGTGGCTGCAGCAGACACTGGCGTATGTGCTGCCGAGCTGGCCGGCTTCGGACTGGCGGCGCTTTTTGCCGGGTCTGGGTGCCAACTCCTCTTGAACGAGAAAGATTCCGGGCTGGCCGCGTCGGCGGTGCTTTTGCGTTGCCGTGCGCCTGCCCAACAACCCAACGCGGGGACTGCCCCGCCAATGATGGAAACTTCCTATGTGTGGAATTGTCGGTGTCGTTAGCACCACTCCTGTCAATCAGCTCATCTATGACGCCTTGCTGCTGCTGCAGCACCGGGGCCAGGATGCTGCTGGCATCGTCACGCAGCAAGAACGCAAGTTCTTCATGCACAAGGCCAAGGGTATGGTCAAGGACATCTTCCGTACGCGCAACATGCGGGCGCTGCCGGGGACGGTCGGCCTGGGGCAGGTGCGCTACCCGACGGCGGGCAATGCCGCCAGCGAGGAAGAAGCCCAGCCGTTCTACGTGAATGCGCCGTTCGGCATCGTCATGGCGCACAACGGCAACCTGACCAATGCCCGCCGCCTGCGCCGCGAGCTGTTTGATACCGACCACCGTCACACCAATACCGAAAGCGAT
>Ga0206117_100634_pt1 | contig 30506 bp, 26 predicted proteins | sample 3A5Ametagenome_FD_177997 | JGI IMG/M metagenome (GOLD analysis project Ga0206117, IMG submission 177997) | Enriched microbial communities from leaf-cutter ant dump, University of Wisconsin, Madison, United States - 3A5A | ecosystem: Environmental > Terrestrial > Nest > Insects nest > Nest dump... | reverse complement strand
TTCTGGCGCTTGAAGGTCGCGCGCTTGTAGAGCGGGAACAGGTCGAACCAGAGCTTGATCTTCAGCCAGCGCCCATGGATCCCCAGCGGTTCGAACAGGATGCACAAGACCAGGATCAGGCCGAACAACCCGGGCTCCAGCCCCGGCTGCATCGCCAGGCGCGAGGGCAGCATGTCGCGCAGGATCGCAATCATCTGCGGCAGGAAACCGACGAAGATCGCGCCGTAGAATGCGCCGTGCAGGCTGCCCAGCCCGCCGATGACGATCAGCAGCAACAGCTGGACCGACAGGTTCAGGTTGAAGGCATCGGGCGCCAGGAAACCGATGCGATGGGCCAGCAGCGTGCCGGCCAGCCCGGTGAAGAAGGCCGACAGGGCGAAGGCGATGGTCTTGTAGACCGCCAGGTGGACGCCCATCGACCGCGCCGCCACCTCGGAATCCCGGATCGCGATCAGCGCGCGGCCGGTGGGCGAGCGCAGGATGTTGAGGGCGCCGAGCGTCACCAGGACGAGGACGGCGAGGCACAGGTAATAGAACGGCACGCCCTCGCCGAAATTGACGCCCAGCACGTCCGCCGCCGGCATCTGGTAGCCTTGAAAGCCGCCGGTCACCCCCTCCCAGCGGACGAAGACCTGTTCGACGATCACCCCGAATGCCAGGGTCGCGATCGCCAGATAGATGCCGGACAGCCGCAGGGTCGGCAGCGCCACGGCGATGCCGACGGCCGCGGCGAGCAGCGCGGAAACCACCATCGACACCGGCAGCGCGACGCCGAGGTCGAGCAGATTGGCATGGGCATAGGCCGCGATGCCGACGAAGACGGCGTGGCTGAGCGACACCAGCCCGGTATAACCCGACAACAGCATCAGCCCGATGCCCGCGATGGCAAGGATCAGGACATAGGTCGCCTCGCCCAGCCAGAAGACGTCGAGCGCCAGGGGTGCCGCCACCGCCGCCAGCCCCAGCAAGCCATAGGTCGCGCGCTGGCCGCGATGGCGGAACAGGTCGATGTCGCGGTGGTAGCCGCGTTCGAAGGCCGGGCGCATCAGACGCGCTTGCCGCCGCGGCGGCCGAACAGGCCGTGCGGCATCACCAGCAGGACGACCAGCAGCACGACCTGGGCGGCGATGTCCTTGACGCCGGCCCCGGCATAGATGCCGGCCAGCTGTTCGATCACGCCGATGATCAGCCCCCCGACCACGGCGCCGGGGATCGAGGCGAAGCCGCCCAGCACGGCGGCGGCAAAGGCCTTGATGCCCACCGCCCCCATGTTCGGGTCGATCAGCGCGATCGGCGCCAGCAGGATGCCGGCAACGGCCGCCGTGCCCGCCGAGACCGCCCAGATGCCGGAGAAGATCACCTTGACCGGGATACCCATGTAATAGGCCGCCAGCTGGTTCTGCGACGCCGCCTGCATGGCCAGCCCGATGCGCGTGCGGGCAAACATCAGCCACAGCCCCAGGCAGAGAATGCCGGTGCCGGCGATGATGGCGAGGTTGACGTCGGCGATCTGCAGCGGGCCGATCACCGTGACGTCGGCGTCGAACGGCGTCGGCAGTTGCCGGGGTTCCGTGCCGAAGGTCATCGACACACCCGAGCGCATCAGGAAGCCGAGCCCGATGGTCAGCATCACCACGGCGAATTGGGGCATGCCGATGACCCGGCGCAGCACGATGCTGTCCAGTGCATAACCGAACAGCCCCAGCACGACGACCGCCACGGCAAGACCCAGCCAATAGGGCAGATCGAACCCGACGATCGCCACGAACGCCGCCACCGCGCCCAGCATCAGCAGGTCGCCCTGGGCGAAGTTGATCATTTCGGTCGCCTTGTAGACCAGCACGAAACCCAGCGCGACCAGGCCATAGATCGACCCGGCGGCCAGCCCGTTCAATGCGAGCTGCAGCAAGTTCACGCGATGCACTCCCGGATGCGGCGGCGCGGATCGTCAGCGCCGCCGGTTGCGGCCTGGTGGTCAGAAGCCGAGAGGATCGGTCATCCGTTTCCAGCGTCCCTGCTGGACCTGGTAGAGGATCGCCTTGGTCGAGCCGACATGGCGGTCGGGGCCGAAATCGATGGACGGGCCGTTGAAGATGTCGCGATAGCCGTGGATGCCTTCGATCGCCTTGACCAGGGTTTCGGTCGTCAGCGTCGGCCCGGCGCGGTCCAGCGCATGGATCGTCGTGTCCATGATGACATAGCCGAGCGCCGCGGCGATCGAGGCCTCGGTGTCGAACCGCGCCTTGTACTTGTCCATCCATGCCGCCACTTCCGGCGTCGCCGTGTCGCGGTACAGCGGGTCGATCACGCCCATCGAATAGAAACCCTCGGTCTGGCCGCCGGGCGCGTTGGCCACCACGGTGTCGTAGCTGGCCGTGGTGCCCATCATGTCGACATCCCAGCCCATGCGGCGCGCCGTCGAATAGGCCAGGATGGTGTCGCGGATCACCGTCCCCATCACGATCAGGTCGCAATTGGCGCCGCGCAGGCGGATCAGGTCGGCAGTGAAATCCTGGTCGGTCGGCTTGTGGGTCGTGCGCTCGACGATCTTCTGGTTCATGTCGGCCAGCTGGGCGCCCAGGCCGGTCACCAGTTCCTTGCCGAAGTCGGTGTCCTGGTACATCGCGCAGACCGCTTTCTTGCTCTTGGTCTCGACGAGATACCGGGTGCCGGCGCGGACCTGATCGTAATAGGTCGCAAACAGCGAGAATTTCAGCGGATTGAACGGCTCGGTCATCTGGCGCGCCACCGTGTTCGGGAACAGGTTGGGCACGCCGGCCTTCAGCTGCGTCACCAGGATCGCATTGTTCTGGGCGACGCCCAGCCCGCCGACCATGGCGAAGATCTGGTCGCGGTTGATCAGCTTGTTGCCGGCCTGCACCGCCTTGGGCACCTGGTACTGGGTATCCTCGACGATGAAGCGGATCTTGCGGCCGTGGATGCCGCCGGCCTTGTTGGCTTCCTCGACCCGCATGATCGCCGCATTGGTCGTGGGCACGCCAAAGGATGCCAGCACACCCGACAGATCGGTATGCGTGCCCAGGACGATCTCGGTCCTGGTCACGCCCTGCGTGCGCCAGACCGCCGCGTCCTGCGCCTGGGCGGCGCCCGCCAGGCAGAAAGCGGCCATGGCCCCGCCCAACATCGTCTTGAACCCGTTCATCACCCACACTCCCCTGTCGTTATGTCGTTGATCGTCCGTCCCAGGCCGATGCCGCGGATGATCGCGGCCAGCAGCACCAGCACGTCGCCCGCCTCCTCGAACAGCCGCGGCATCGACAGAAAGCCGTGGACCATCCGCGGATAGTGGAAACTGCGCACCACCCCGCCCGCCCGGCCCAACGCCGCGGCGAAGGCCCGGCCCTCGTCGCACAGCGGATCGAGGCCGCCGGTCACCACCACCGCGGGGCACCGGGCCGCCGGCTGCGGCAGGGCCGTGGGCGCATAGGCGTCCCAGCAGAACCGCGTGACCGGGCGGTCGAGGCCGAAACCCGCGGCGTAGTCGCGATGGCTGGCCGTCGCGCAATCGGGGTCGAGGGCCGGATAGACCAGCACCTGCAGCGCAGGGACCGGATCGCGCCCGGCAAGCCAGGCGGCCAGGTGACCGCCGGCGCTGTCGCCCATCACCACGACGGGCCGTCCGGGCCAGCGGCCGCGCGCCCAGTCCAGCGCCGCCTCGGCGTCGCGCAGGCCGGCAGGGAAGGGATGTTCCGGTGCCAGGCGGTAATCGACGGCGACGACGATGCCTTCGATCCGCGCCGCCAGATCCCGGCAGATGCCGTCATGCGAGGCCAGCGACCCCATGACGAAACCGCCGCCATGCAGGAACAGTACGACCGCCCCGCCCTGCCGCCCCGCATCGCCATAGACCCGTACGGGCACGGCCCCGGCCATGGCATCCTCGATCGCCACGGCGGCCGCCGCGGGATAAAGCCGCGGTGCCATCCGGTCCATCTCGGCCCGGAAGCGGCCTAACGTCTCCCGCGTCAGCGGCACCGGGGGCGCGGCACGCAGCCGGTCCAGATATTGGTCGGTCGCATCCATCGGTCAGCCGCCGATCAGGCCCAGCTGGCGCATGACGCCGAACCGGTCGGCCATGTCCCAGTGTTCCTTCAGCCGGCCGCTCTCGACCCGCCAGATGTCGATGGCGCGGAATTCGATGCGCCGGCCCGTCGGCTCGACGCCCTGGAAGCGGCCCCGATGCGTACCCACCATGGTGATGCGGGCAACCACCCGGTCGCCTTCGGCGATCAGGTCGTCGATGGTGACGGCCAGGTCGGGAAAGGCCTTCAAGAGCGCCGCGGCCATCTTCTTCACCGGCTCGCGACCGTTGCCGAGGTGGTTGTGCTGAATGTAATCCTCGTCCATGACCGCGTCGAATTCGGCCGGATCGGCCGTCTCCAGCGCCTTCAAGGCGCGCGTCGCCAATGTCTTGCCGTCCATGGTCACCTGCCTCCCTGCAATGCCGGGCGTTTCTCCTGCGGGGCGACCAGGCCCCACATCCGCCGGCTGCCCACGCGGCGGATCAGGAAATTGCGCAGCGAACAGGCCAGCGGACTGCCGAGATGGCCGAGCCGCCCGAAACTGCGCGAACGGTCCTGGACCGACAGCACGCGGGGCTGGCGGCGGCGCAGGAAACCGTCCAGCGCCTGGTCCAGCGCGGTGGCGCGGGCCAGCGCGCGGGCCAGCGCCACCGCATCCTCGATCGCCATCGCCCCGCCCTGGCCCAGATTGGGGGTCATCGCATGGGCGGCATCGCCGATCAGGATGACCCGGCCCTTGCGCCAGGGGTGATTGATCACTTCCTCGATATCGCCGCGCGACAGCTGGCCGGGGTCATGCAGCTGGGCCAGCACGTCGGGAAACCGCCCGCCGAACCGGGCGAAGGCATCACGGAACAGGCGCAGCCGCGTCTCGGGCGCATCGGCGCCGTGCCGCGGGGTCGACAGGGTGGTGTAGCAATAGAGCTGGCGGTCGTTGATCGGCGACAGCCCGACGCGCCGCCCCGGCCCCCACATCTCCATGATGTCGCTCATGCCCGGCGGCCGCTCGACCACCGTGCGGAAGGCGGTATAGCCGGCATAGGCGATGTCGCCGTCGCCGAAGGCCAGCCGGCGCACCTGCGACCGGATGCCGTCGGCGCCGACCACCAGGTCGTAGCGCCGCTGCCGCCCGTCGGCGAAGGTCACGTCGACCCCGCCGTCGTCCTGGCGCAGGGCTGCAAGGGTCGTGCCCAGGGTGATGTCGGTGCCGGCCGCAGCGCCCAGCAGCGCTTCGTGCAGGTCGGCGCGATGGATGCTGTAGGCGGTGGCACCGAGCTTCCGGGCAATGTCCTTGAAGTCGAAGCGCACGATGATCGCGGCCGCCTCGTCGACGATGTCCCAGCGCCGGCACGGCACGCCGCGCGCTGCCACCCCGGCCTCGGCCCCCACGGCGCGCAGGCCCAGCACGGCGTTGATGCCAAGCCCGATGCCCGATCCCACCGGCGCCCAGGCCGGCGCCCGCTCGATCAGTTCGGCCGCCATGCCGCCCCGCCGCAGCGCCGCGGCCAGCGTCAGCCCGGCGATGCCGCCGCCGACGATCAGGATGCGAAGGTCCGGCTTCACGCGTACATCTCCTCGACCAGGGCGGCAAAGTTGCCGACGACCGCCTGGCGGCGCAGTTTCTGGGTCACCGTCATCTCGCCCGGGGCGGACCCGAGCTCGCGCGGCAGCAGGCGGAACTTCTTGATCGCGCCAACCCGGGCCAGATCGGCGTTGACGGCATCGACCGCGGCCTGGATCAGGGCGATGACGGCGGGATTGTCTGCCAGCGCGGCATTGGTGGCGCCGCCCTGGCCCAGATGGGCGCGCAGCCGGTCGTAATCGGGCAGGATCAGCGCGGTCAGGTAGGGTCGCCCCTCGCCCACCACCACGGCTTCCTTGATGAAGGGCGTGGCCCGCAACGGTGCCTCGATCAGCGCGGGCGAGATGTTCTTGCCGCCGGCGGTGATGATGATGTCCTTGATGCGGCCGACGATGCGCAGATGCCGTTCGGGCGTCATCTCGCCGATATCGCCGGTATGCAGCCAGCCGCCGCGCAGCGTCGCGGCCGTCGCCTCGGGCTGGTTCCAGTATCCGGCGAAGACCGCGTCGCCGCGGATCAGCACCTCGCCGCTGGCCGGATCGATCTTCCAGTCGTAGCCGGGCGCCGCCGGGCCGATGGTGTCGAAGCGCAGGTCGTCCAGCCGCGACATATGCGTCGCCCCGCCGGCTTCCGTCTGACCATAGGTCTGGCGGAACGGCACGCCGATGACATGAAAATATTCCATGACGGCAGGCGGCACCGGCGCGGTGCCGATGATGCAGTGCCGCGCATGGCCCAGCCCCAGCCGGCGCGCGATGCCGCGATAGACCAGGGCGGAACCCAGCGCGAACAGCAGCCGGTCGAGCCCTTGCAGGCGATAGCCGCGCCGGATCCGCCGGGCCAGCACGCCGCGGCCGATCGCCATCCACAGCCGGTAATGCCAGCGGGCCAGCGGCCCGGCAGCGGCAATCCCGGCTTCGACGCCCGCGACCATCTTCTGCGCCACCCGCGGCACGGCCCCCAGGAAGGTCGGGCGCAGTTCCGCCACCTCGGCCTGGATCGCCTGCGGCGAGGATGCGAAGTGGACGACATGGCCGATCAGCGGCGAGACGTAGAGGGTCAGATTCTTCTCGGCCAGATGGCACAGCGGCAGATAGGCGATGGTGACGTCGCCGTCGTCGAGGCCCAGGCCCTCGGCCATGCCGATCGCGCCGGCGATGGCGTTGCGGTGGCTCAGCATCGCGCCCTTCGGCGCGCCGGTCGTGCCCGAGGTATAGATGATGCACGAGATGTCGTCGGGCCGGACGTGCGCCACCAGGGTTTCATAAAGGCCCGGCTGGGCCGCGGCGACCGCGGCGCCGCGCGCGTCGAGATCGGCCAGGGTGGCGAGGCCGGGAACGGCGTCGATCGCCAGGATATGCGCCAGGCCGGGGCAATCGGCGGCGACGTCGCGCGCCTTGGCGGCAAAGGCCGCGCCCTCGGTCACCAGGATGCGGGCGCCGCTGTCCTGCAGCAGCTGGCGCAGATCGGCCGCCGAACTGGACGGATAGGCACCGGCGACGACGGCGCCCAGCGATTCGGCGGCCAGATCGGCATAAAGCCATTCCGGCCGGTTCTCGGCATGGATGACGATGCGGTCGCCGTGCCGCAGGCCGAGATCGTGCAGCCCCAGCGCCAGCCGCATGACCGCCGTGCGATAATCCGCCCAGGTCACCGCCTGCCAGCGGCCGTCGACCCGCACCTTGAAAGCGGCGCGGTCGGGCTGGCGCCGGGCGCGCTCCAGCATCAGCCCCGGCACGGTGGTGGCCGCGGCCGCCGCCGGACGCAGGCCGATCGCGTTCACCTGCCCCCCCGGGGCGCCTTACCCTGCCAATAGATGCCGTGGTACCAGATCTGCCAAACGGTGCGGATCGCCTGTTCCTCGTCGAACGGCTTGTCGATCTGGTCGCCCCCGCCGGCCAACCAGACATAGGCGAAGTTTTCCAGCATCGAGATCAGCGCCGAACCGGCCAGTTCGGCATCCATGTCGGGCGCATGCCCCGTGGCCTTGGCCGCCTCGATGCCGACGACGACACGCTTGATCGCCTGGGCGCGCATCCGCCGCCATTCCGCGGCAAAGCGCTGGTCGGTCATCGAGGCCTGGAAGATGCCGATCATCTCGGCCTTGCGCCGCTTGAAGGTGTTCCAGAACACCCGGATGGCCTGGTACAGCGCCTCGTCGGGCGGCAGGCCGGCGCGGAACGGCTCGGTCGTGGTGCGCGCCAGTTCGGCGCTCAGATCTTCCGCGATGTCGGCCAGCAATTCTTCCTTGCTGTCGTAGTAGCTGTAGAACAGCCCCGGCGTCTTGCCGGCACGCTCGGCCACGTCGGCGATCTTGGCGTTGAGATACCCGTCGGTCTCGATCACCGAGCGCAGTGCGTCGCGGAATTTTTCCCGCGTCTCGCGCCCCTTGCGCGTCGGCGGCGCCCCTGCCCCGCCCGTCACCGTCGCCCTGTCCTCGCCGCGCTTGGCCATCGCCATCCCCGCCATCGTCCCGTTCCGATTTCTAAAACTAAATTTAATTTTAGTTTTTGCAACAGGAAAGTTGCGTGGCCAGCGATCGGGCCGGCGCAGCCGCCGGCGGACGCTAGATGTGCCGGGGCGCCGTGTCGGGTTGCAGCAGCAGCCGGACCAGCGGGTTCGGGAAACGGCGCGACATCGTGACGGCGTGGAATGTCTCGGCGATGCTGGGCAATGGATCGCCCTCGACCAGGACGCCCGCCGCGATCTCGTCCTTCACGACGATCGGCGGCAGGACAGCCAGCCCGATATCCTCGCGCGCCAGCAGGCGCATCATCGCCATGTCCTCGACTTCCGCCACGATCTGCGGCCGCACCCCCAGGCGATCGGCCAGCGCATCGAAACCGGTGCGTACGCTGCTGTCCCGCGTCGGCAGGATGATGGGGTGTTGGCGCAATCGATCGGCCAGGCTGGCGGCATGGCCCAGCCGATCCGGCGTGCCCACCAGACTGACCGGGCGTTCCGCGACACGATGGGTGACAACGGGGGTCAGCGCGTCGCCCGGCGGCGCCTGGTTCAGCAGTACCACGTCGAGGTTGAGCGCCCCGAGCGCCCGCAGCAGTTCACCCGCGCTGCCCGAGCGCAGGACGAGATCCACGTCGGTCCGGCCCAGGACCGGACGCAGGAATTCCATCTGAAAGTTGCGCGACAGCGTGGCCAGCGAACCGACACGCAGCGCCTGCCGGGCGGCGCCGGTCTGCCGCAGCGTGCCAAGCATCTCATCGCCCGTGGCGAATATCGCATCGGCATGGTCGAGGACGATCTGTCCGGCCTCGGTCAGGTGAAGCTGCCGTCCCCGGCGCTCGAACAGCGAATGGCCAAGGCTTTCCTCGAGTTTCCGGATCTGCACCGACAAGGCCGACTGCGTGAGGTTCAGCCGCTCGGCGGTGCGGGTCAGATTGCCGTCATGGGCAACCGCCCAGAAGTAGCGCAGGTGGTTGTAGTTCAGCGATGCCATAATGTTCGATAATATCGAACGATTTGCCGCGAACAATGAATTTATCTTTGCCTTCGCCGTCCGGTATCGAAGGCCTCCTGATTGCCATCGCTTCAGGAGATCGCCGTGTCGCCGTATGTGCTTCCCCTTTTCGCTCCCCTTCTTCTGGTTGCCCCCGCCGCGCTTGGTTTGGCCTGTCCCGGCCGACGCCCGGGCCTGGCGCCGGTCCTGGCGGAAGGCGCGGCGTTCGGCGCACTGCTGATCGCGATGGCGTCGCTGGCGGTTCTGATCCTGCGCGGCGCCGGCGACAGCACGTTGATCGGATGGGCCGGCATCGGCCTGTCGGCGCGGCTCGATGCGGTCAGTGTGACGATGCTGCTGCTGGTGGCCTTCGTCGGCTGGATCGTCGTGCGATACAGCCGCACTTATCTGGATGGCGAGGCCCGGCAGGGCTACTTCATCGGCTGGCTGTGCAGCGCGCTCGCGGCCGTGCTTCTGCTGGTCCAGGCCGGCAACCTCGCCCAGCTGGTGGTGGCCTGGATCGCCACCAGCGCCGCGCTGCATCGCCTGCTGCTGTTCTATGCCGGGCGCGTGGCGGCGCAGCGCGCGGCGCGCAAGAAGCGCCTGTTCGCCGCCATCGGCGCCATCGCCCTGACGGTCGCGGCCGTCCTGCTGTGGCTCAGCTACGGCACGGCCGACATCGCCGGGATCAATGCCCTTGCCCGGGCCGGGGACGTCTCCGGCCTCGTCATTGCGGCCGCCGCGATGCTTGCGCTGGCCGCCGTCCTGAAATCGGCGCAGTTCCCGACCCATGGCTGGCTCACCGAAATGATGGAGGCGCCGACGCCGGTCTCGGCCCTGCTTCATGCCGGGGTGATCAACGGCGGCGGCTTCCTGCTGATCCGGTTCGCCGATGTGATGCTGTCGGCGCCGGGCGTGCTGGCGGTGCTGGCGATGCTGGGCGGCTTCACGGCTTTGTTCGGCGCGCTGGTGATGCTGACGCAGCCTGCCGTCAAGACCTCGCTGGCCTGGTCGACGGTCGCGCAGATGGGCTTCATGATGCTGCAATGCGGCCTTGCGTTGTTCCCGCTGGCATTGCTGCACATCGTCGCGCACTCGCTCTACAAGGCGCATGCGTTTCTGGCCTCCGGCGGGGCGGTCGAACAGGTCGCGGCGATTCGGCGCCCGGGGCCGGTCGCCGTCCCCGACGGCTCGGCCGTGACCCGGGCCTTCCTGATCGCGCTGGCGATCTATGCCGGGATCGGCACGGCGTTCGGGGTCGCCTTCGGGTTCGAACACAAGTCGCCCCAGGCCCTCGCACTCGGCGCGATCCTGATCTTCGGTGTCGCCTATCTGCTGGCCCAGGGGCTGGCCGATGCAGCGCCGCGGCCGCTGACGCGCAGGACGGCGATCTATGCCAGCGCCGCCGCGATCGGATATTTCGCGCTGCAGACCGCGGCCGAATGGCTGACGGCAGGGATCCTGCCGGCGGCGCCGGCGCCGGGCCGTCTCGAATGGACGCTGATGGCGCTGGCGGTGCTGAGCTTCGGGCTGGTGGCGGTGGCGCAGGCGCTGCTGCCCCTGTGGGCGTCGCACCCCGCCGCGGCAGGACTGCGCGTCCATCTCGCCAACGGCCTGTACGTCAACGCCACGATCGATCGCCTGCTGGGCGGCTGGTCGGTCTCCAAGGCCTCGTGAACGACAAGATCAAGGACGCTGTCGATGCCGACGACCACACCCGAATCGCTGCTTGCCCCGCCTGATGCCACCATCGCGGCGGCGCATCGTGCGGCGCGCGCCATTCCCCCGCTGTGGCCATTGGCCTCGAGCGTCGCGGTCAATCCGTTCCTGGGCCAGACGGGCGACCGGTTCGCCACGGCGGCCGCCCGTCTGCGCCGCACCGCCGGCATCGCCCTGACCATGCCCAGGGCCTGGTACGCCGCGCGGCTGCAAGCGGGCGAGATCACCGATGTCGATTTGCAGGCCGCCTTCGAAGCGGCCGACGCCTCGGCACGGCCGCAGACGTTTGTCGCCTTCAGGCAGGCTGCGGCGACCGAGCGGCCGTCGCCGCGCGCCGTTCCGACCGTCGCCGAACTGGCGCAGGCGGTTTCGGGTGTCGATTGGCCCGGCATCGTGGCGGACCGTGTCGGCCATTGGGCGTCCGGCTATTTCGACCAGGGGCAGGCCCTGTGGGCGGCTGCGCCGGGACCCGGCGCCTATGTGTCATGGCGCGCCACGGCGACCCACGACCTGACGCCGGAAATCCTCGGCCTTGCCGGCTTTGCGCAGAGCGCGGCCGATGCGCCGGCCGCGGCGGAAGACGCGATCGTCGCCTGCACCGCCGCCCTCGGGCTGTCGGGGGCGGCGCTGGAAAGTTATTTCCATCGGTTGCTTGCAACCCTCGGCGGCTGGAGCCAGGTCGCCCGCCATCGGCTGTGGCAGGCCGAGCTGGGCGGCGGCACCGATTCGTCGGTGATCGACCTGCTGGCCATCCGCCTCACCTGGGAGGCCGCGTTGCGGCGCCAATACGCGGCGGCGATCGAGACAGAGTGGCAGGCCGCCATCGCCGCCCATGGCGAACCCGTCTCGGCAACCCAGGATGACATCGTCGATACCACGCTGCAGGAGGCTGCCGAACGGGGGGCGCAGCGGCGGCTGCGCGCCCTTCTGTCGGAAACGCCGCCGCCCCCGGATGCGGCCGGCCGCCCCGCGCTGCAGATGGCCTTCTGCATCGACGTGCGGTCGGAAGTGTTCCGCCGGGCGCTGGAAAGCCTCGATGCCGGTATCGAGACACTGGGATTTGCGGGTTTCTTCGGCCTGGGCATCGGCCATCGGCGCTTTGCCTCCGATGTCGTCGAGGCACGCCTGCCGGTCCTGCTTGCACCCCGCGTCTTCACCTGCGCGGGCGAGGCGACGCCGGTGGCCGCGCGGGCGGATCTGGCCGCGCGGGTGACCGCACGCGCCAGGCGGGCCTGGGGGCGCTTCAAGCTGGCCGCCATCTCGTCCTTCGCCTTCGTCGAGGCCACGGGCCCGGTCTATTTCGCCAAGCTTCTGCACGACGGGCTGGGGTTGGGGCGCAGGGCGGCGCCGGACGATCCCGCGCCACGCGTGGCAGAAGATCTCGACCTCGACGGGCGGCTGTCGCTGGCGACGACCGTGCTCAAGGCGATGTCGCTGACCCAGGGCTTCGCCAGACTTGTCCTGCTCGCCGGGCACGGCGCCAACGTGGTCAACAATCCGCATGCCAGTGCCCTGCATTGCGGCGCCTGCGGCGGCTATTCCGGCGAGGTGAACGCCCGGCTGCTCGCTGCGCTCTTGAACGACCGGGAGGTGCGCGCCGGCCTGGCCGACCGCGGCATCGTCATCCCCGCGGATACGCTTTTCCTGGCCGCGCTGCACGATACCACCACCGACGCGGTGACGGTCTATGCCGCCGATCACCCCGCGGCAACCCATGCCGGGGATCTGGACCGGGCCCGGCGCTGGTTGCAATCGGCCGGCGTCCTGGCCCGGGCGGAACGGGCATTGCGCCTGCCGCGCGCGGCCCGCGGCCAGGATATCCCGCGGCGCGCGCGCGATTGGGCCGAGCTGCGGCCGGAATGGGCACTGGCCGGCTGCCAGGCCTTCGTCGCCGCGCCGCGGTCGCACACGGCGGGGCACGATCTCGCCGGGCGGGTCTTCCTGCACGACTATGACTGGCGCCGCGACGAGGGCTTCGGGGTGCTCGAGCTGATCCTGACGGCACCGGTCGTCGTCGCCAGCTGGATCAGCCTGCAGTACTACGGCTCGACCGTCGCGCCGGAAGTCTTCGGGGCGGGCAACAAGCTGCTGCACAACGTCACCGGCGGCATCGGCGTGGTCGAGGGCAATGGCGGCCTGCTGCGGACGGGCCTGCCGTGGCAATCGGTGCATGACGGCGCGCGGCTGGTCCATGAACCTTTGCGTCTTTCCGTGCTGATCGAGGCACCGCGCGAGGCGATTGCCGCCATCCTTGAGCGCCACCCGCAGGTCCGTGCCCTGTTCGACAATCGCTGGCTGCATCTCTTTGCCCTGGACGATGCGGGCCGCATGGAGTGGCGCTATACCGGCGATCTGGGCTGGGAGCCCTGCGGCAATGTCGCCAGGGAACAGGACGAGGCTTCGCTGGCGTTCGCATGACCGGTCGATGCCGGTCCTGCTTCGGGCAGACAAACCGAGGGCGGACAGACACGACGTGAACGCCACGCCTGGGATGGAACGATAAGCATTTGTGTCGAATTTTCGTACATAGAGACGATTGGCTTGACTGCGATCACGGCAATACGTATTAAAAATCGACACAAACGTCGAACGTATGGTCCGCCAAGCCCCGCAGCCGTCGGGGCGCGGGGCCAAGGAGGAAGCCAGCGACATGAGCCAACCGGCCCACCCCATTCCCGGCGTCGTCTATGCCCCGCCTGCCGTGGTCGACGGTTACCGGCAGGCCGGTGTCCTGACCCCGGAAACCCTGGTCGGCGCCCTGGCCGACATCGCCGCGCGGTTCCCCGACCGCATCGCCATTTCCGAGAACGGCGACGACGGCATCACCCATGCCGCACTGGACAGGCTGACCGATCGGGCCGCCGCGGGCCTGCTCGGGCTGGGGCTGCAGCCGCTCGACCGCGTGCTGTTCCAGGTCGGCAATTGCCGCGACCTGCTGGTCGCCTTCCTCGCCTGTCTCAAGGCCGGGCTGATCCCGATCTGCACACTGGCGGCGCATCGCCGGCACGAGATCGGCATCATCGGCCGCCAGGCCGGGGCCCGCGCGCATATCGTGCAGGGCGACGATCCGAAATTCGACTTCGTCGGTTTCTCGAGCCAGATGCGGGGTGAAATCGACACGCTGGTCCATACCATCGTGCTGCATCCGCGGCCCGACCTGGACCTGGGCCCAGACATCCACCGGTTCGACGATCTGGTCGATGCGACGACGCCGGACGGGGCGCGGGCGGTGCTGGCCGCGGTGCCGCGCGATCCCTGGCAGGTCGCGCTGTTTCAGCTGTCGGGCGGCACCAGCGGGGTGCCCAAGATCATTCCGCGTTTCCACAGCGAATATCTGCACACCATCCGCAGCATCGTGCGCTGGCACGGGCTGGACGAAACCACGGTCGGCTTCACCCCGAACCCGCTGATGCACAATGCGCCGATGGCCTGCTACTGGGGGCCGCCGCTGTTCTCGGGCGGCGAGGTCGCGGTGTCGACGGGGCTGGATGCCGCGGTCATCGAGCGCATTCTGGACAAGCGCCGCCCCGACTGGCTGGCAATCCCGCTGGTCATCCTGCTGCGGCTCAAGGATGCCGGCGCGTTCGACCGCATCGATCTGTCCCATGCCAAGGGTTTCTCGCTGCCCAATTCGGCGCTCCGCGTCGAACAGCTGACCGGCGCGCCGGCCCGCCCGCTGTTCGGCATGACCGAAGGTCTTTTGTCCTATGGCCGGCAGGGCGATCCGCGTGCCGTTATCGAAGGCACCGTCGGCCGTCCGGTCTGCGACCATGACGACGTGCGCATCCTGCACCCGGAATCGGAGGTGGAATGCGCCGAGGGCGAGATCGGCGAACTGGCGGTGCGGGGGCCGTCGACCATCCACGGCTATTTCGACGCGCCCGAGCACAACGCCACCGCCTTCACCTCGGACGGCTTCTACCGCTCGGGCGACCTGATGCGCTTCACCCGGATCGAGGGCGTGCGCTACCTGGTGTTCGAGGGCCGGGTCAAGGACGTGGTCAGCCGCGGCGGCGAGAAGGTCAACTGCCAGGAGGTCGAGCGGGCGGCCATCGGCCATCCCGACATCGGCTCGATCTCGATCGTGCCGATGCCAGATCCGGTCTACGGCGAACGCGCCTGCGCCTTCGTCATTCCCGCCCGCGATGCCCCGCCGATGACCGTCGGCGCGCTGGGTGCCTGGCTGGAACAGGCCGGCATGGCCAAGTTCAAATGGCCCGAGCGGGTCGAGGTCGTCAGCGAATTCCCCATGACCTCGTCGGGCAAGGTGTCGAAACCGCTGCTGCGCGCCCAGATCGCGGCGCGGCTGAAGGAAGAGGCCGCCGCGGCGGCAGGTTGAAGGAGACGACGATGACCCAGACCGCGATTGCGGATGCCGTGCGCCTGCGCGGCGTCCACCATACCGCACGCCCGACGTGGAAGCTGCGCGAGACCGTCGAGTTCTACCGCGACATCATGGGCCTGCCGCTGGTGCATTCGATCTCGGCCCGCGGCTGGGGCCCGGCCGACCACCCCGACTTCCTGCACTTCTTCTTCGATTCCGGCCAGGGCAGCACGATCGCCTTTTTCTACTACATCGGCAACGCGCAGCCCGAGCACCTGAAGCCGTTCGATTCCTTTCTGTTTCGCGCCGTCCACACCGCCTGGCGGGTCGAGACCGAGGCCGAGCTGCTGGCATGGCGCCAGCGGTTCGAGGATCGCGGCGTCGCCGTGCGCCAGACCCGGCACGAGATCATCGATTCCATCTACGCGACCGACCCCAACGGCTACATGGTCGAGATCACCTGGCAGGTGCGCGACATGAACGCGATCGACGCGACCGATGCGGGCTTCACGCTGGAGGCGGCGATGCGGCTGGAAGACGAACGCCGCCTGACCGACATCGACACCGTCTGGCAGCACAAGGCGCCGCTGGTCGCCGCCCACCTGGCCGGGGAGGCCGCCTGACCATGCCGACCGTCTATGTCCCCGACGTCCCCGAATTCGCCAGCCTGGGTGAGGTCGCCGCCCGCAACCCGCAATACCGGGTGCGGCGCCGCCGCGGTTACGTGGTGATCGAGGCCGACGGCGAACTGGTGTTCGGCCGCAAGGAGCTCGGGTTCAAGCCCGCCCTCTGGTACTCGGCCTTCACCGGGGGCCTTGATGGCCACATCGCCGAATTCGGCCGCGACACCGTGCGCATCGTCGACCGGCAGCCCTGACCGCACCATCCCGCAAAAAAGGAACGAACGCCATGAAGATCGCCATCGTCGGTGGCGGCCCCTCCGGGCTGTTCTTCGCCCGGCTGATGAAACGGGCCAAGGCCGGCCACGACATCACCGTGTTCGAGCAGAACCCCGCCGACGCCACCTTCGGTTTCGGTGTCGGGCTGGGCGCCAAGTCGCTGGACCTGATCCGGCGCTACGATCCGGCCGTGCACGAGAAGATGACGGCCCAGATGGTCTTCAACAACCGCCAGATGATCCATCTGAACGGCGAGGAGATCCTGCTGGAATATGCCGCGGCCGGCGGCGCCATCGCCCGGCTGGGCCTGTTGCAGGTGCTGCAGGCCGCCTGCGCCGATGCCGGCATCGGGGTGCGCCATGACACCCGACTGGACGATGCGGGCGCGCTGTCGGGCTACGATCTGGTGGTGGGCGCCGACGGCATCAACTCGCTGGTCCGCCAGCACCATGCCGACGCCTTCGGCGCCAAGGTCAGCTACCTGACCAACAAGTTCGCCTGGTTCGGCGTGGCCGACGACATGACGCCGAGCGGCCTGACCTTCCGCCGGCTGGGCGACGAGGTCCATGTCGGGCATTTCTATCGCTATGCGCCGGGCATGAGCACCTTCGTCGCCGAATGCGATGCTCATACCTGGGAATGCAGCGGCCTGGCGACGATGGACGACGAGGCGCGGCGCGTCCGGATCGAGGCGATCTTCGCCCCCGAACTGGCCGGGCGGCCGCTGGTGGAGAACCGCTCGATCTGGCGCAACTTTCCGGTGACCACCACGCAATCCTGGACGGCGGGCAATGTCGTGCTGCTGGGCGATGCGTTGCGCAGCGCGCATTTCTCGATCGGCTCGGGCACGCGCCTGGCGATGGAGGATTCCATTGCCCTGTTCGATGCCTTCCGCGAGACCGGCGACGACGTGCCGGCGGCGCTGGCCCGGTTCGTCGCCATCCGCAAGCCGGTGCGCGACCGTTTCGGGTCGGCGGCCGAGCGCAGCTTCCTGTGGTACGAGCAGGTGCGCCAGGCGATGGACCAGCCGATCATCGATTTCGTCCACGATTTCCTGACCCGAACCGGCCGCGTCGACGACCGGCGGCTGGAAAGCTATTGCCCGGGTTTCTTCCAACTGTACCGCGACCACCGCGGCGCGTCGGCCGCGGCGGTCTGACGCCGGTCCGAAGGGGGATGCCGGGTCAGAAACCCGGCACCTCGACCCGCCCGCGATGCAGCACGGCCCGGGTATCGTCCCGCGCCATCCGGTCGAGATCGTAATCGGCCGACACCAGATACAGCGTCCGCAGATCGGCACCGCCCAGGCAGCAGGCGATCGGCTTCCAGTCACCCAGGTCGACACGATGGGTGATGCGCCCGCCTTCCTCGACCCGCAGCAGCTGGTGGTCGTGCGGGATGCAGACCCAGGCCGCGCCCTCGGCATCGAGGGTCAGCCCGTCGATCACCTCGTAGTCGAGTTGCGCAAACGGCCGTCGGTTCGACAGCGTGCCGTCGGCCGCGCGATCATAGACATGCAGCACGCGGGCCCGGCCCTCGGCCACCACCAGCCGCGTCTCGTCCCGGGTCAGCCACATGCCGTTCGGAAACATCAGCCCTTCGTCGACGATGCGGGCCTGGCCGTCGGGCGCCACCTGGATCAGCCGGCCCGGGCGGCGGGAATCGCCCTCGAACACCCGGAAACCGACATCGTCGACATAGGCATTGCCGAGCGAATCGACGGCCATGTCGCCGCAATAGCCGGTCATCAACGCCCCGAGATCGGCATGGAGGGTGAGCGCGCCGTCGGGCTCAAGCCGCAGCAGGCGGCAATCGGCCATCGAGGTGATCAGCAGCCGGCAGTCGGGCAGGAACCCCAGGCCGTTCGGCCGCGGGGGCACCTCGGCCATCACCTCGCGGCTGCCATCCTCGCGGTAGGCCAGGACCTTGCGGCCCAGCATGTCGGACAGCCAGATCCGGCCGCCGTGCCAGCGCATGCCTTCGCCGAACACGATGTCCTGGCCAAAGGGTTCGAGCGTGATGGTGTCCACCGTTCCTCCTCATTGTTCGTTATCTATGTCTGATATTCAACGCATATGACGAATATTCAACAATGTGTCAATCTGCGATCGAATCGGTGTTGACGCGGGCCGCATGGGCGGGCTAGCGGAAGGCCGGCGGGATCAGGAAAGTCGAGATGGCACGCAAGAAGTTGGCCGAGATGCGGGACGAGGACGAGGCGGGCGACCGCAACAACCCCCGCAAGGAAATCATTCGCGACGAGTTGCTGACGCGGGCGGCCGAGCTGTTCGACCGCCGCGGCTATGCCAATACCCGCATGCAGGACATCGCCGAGGAACTGGGGCTGCGGCGCTCGTCGCTGTACCATTACTTTTCGACCAAGGACGATATTCTGATCGCCCTCATCGAGAAGGAGGCCCAGGTCCCGGCCCTGCACCTGGCCGAGCTGATCGCCGATGCGTCGCTGACCGCCACCGCCCGGCTGCGCGCCGCCCTGACCGGAAACATCATGCGCAAGCTGTCGGGCGGCCCCCGCTTTCGCGTGCTGGACCGCACCGAAACCGAGATGCCCGAGGCGCTGGCCGCCACCTACGGCCAGGCCAAGCGCGAGGTGCTGGAGCTTTATTCCGCCATCATCCGCACCGGCATCGAACGCGGCGAATTCCGCAAGGTCGATCCGCGCATGGCCACCTTCGCCGTGATCGGCATGAGCAACTGGACCGCCTGGTGGTATTCGCCGAAAGGCCGCTACAGCCCTGGCGAAATCGCCGACATGATCACCGACTTCGCCATCGCCGCCCTGGCCAGCCACAGCGGCGGCGACAAGCTGACCGACATTGACGATGCGATCACCGGCTTGAACGGCATCGCCGAATTCCTGGGCCAGTTCGCCAAAGGGCGCTGACGCCCGCCCCCTGCCGCCTCGACGCCGCCCCGACGCGCCCGGAAGCCTCTTCCGGGCGCGTTTTCGTTTGACCGTGCCGGCGGTGCGTCTTATAAATCGACACATACGTCGAATAATCTACCTCAAGACGGTTGGAGAGGGAACAGACCGGGATGGCCAAGCCCCCATCGCGCGCCGGCGACAGCGATAACGCCACGGTGACCGCAGGTTTCAGCAACGCCGACTGGACCGCCGACGGCCTGCCCGACGGCGCCCGGGTGATACCGGCCAATGTCGGCACCATCGACGGCGCACAGTGCAAGGCGTTCCTCTACGCGGTCGGCACGCCCGACACCGTGGTCTGCCTCATGCACCCGCGCGAATTCTCGGCCACCCATTACCTGATCCCGCATATCCTGCGCGCCGGCTGCGCCGCCTGGGCCCAGGCGCCGCGCCAGATCGGCAACGACATCCGCCTCGAACACGAAACCGCGTTGCTCGACGTCGCCGCAGGCCTCGCCTATCTCAAGGCGCAGGGCTTCCGCCGTATCGTGCTGCTGGGCAATTCGGGCGGGGCCAGCCTTTATACCTTCTACAACGAACAGGCATTGCTCGACCCGGCGCGGCGCATCGCCCGCACCCCCGCGGGCCGCGTGACACGGCTGGCCGATGCGGTGATGCCGGTCGTCGACGGGCTGGTCTATGTCGCCCCGCATCCCGGCCAGGGCCTGCTGCTGCAGGCCTGCATCGATCCGTCGGTGACCGACGAAGGCGACGCCATGTCGGTCGATGCCGCCCTCGACCCTTTCGATCCTGCCAACGGCTTCGTGGAGCCGACGGGCAGCTCGCACTACGCCGCCGATTTCGTCACCCGCTATCGCGCGGGCCAGCAGGCGCGGGTCGCCCGGCTGGACCGGCTGGCCCATGACCTGGTGGCCGAACGCCGTGCGGCGCGCCGCCGCCTGGATGCCGGCGGCGGCAGCTTGGCCGATCGCCGCGCCGCCTTCCACACCGCGGTTATCGAAGTCTGGCGCACCGATGCCGACCTGCGCTGCTTCGACCTGTCCCTCGATCCGTCCGAGCGCAAATACGGCTCGGTCTGGGGCCGCGATCCCTATGCCTCGAATTACGGCTGCATCGGGTTCGGCCGCATCTGCACGGCCGATTCCTGGCTGTCGACCTGGTCGGGCCTGTCGTCGAACGCGGCGATGCCCCGCACGTTGACCGCGGTCGAACAGCCCGCGCTGATGGTCGAATACAGCGGCGACAACACGATCTTCCCCGCCGACGTCGCCGGCATGTACGCCGCCCTGCGCACCGCCGACAAAAGCCTGCACCGCGTCCGCGGCGACCATCACGGCCGTGCGCTGGCCCGCGGCGAGGCGCCGGGCCGCGATGCCTGCGGCCGGCTGATCGAAGCCTGGCTGCGCGACAAGTTTCCCGCCTGATCCGGAGATCGCCCGTGTCGAAGACCCATTACCGCATCGGCCAGATCGTGCCGTCGTCGAACATCACGATGGAAACCGAAATCCCCGCCATGCTGCGGGCGCGCGAAACCATCGCGCCGGAACGCTTCACCTTCCATTCCAGCCGCATGCGCATGAAGAAAGTGACGCAGGCCGAGTTGGCGGCGATGGATGCCGAATCCGTCCGCTGCGCCGCCGAACTGTCCGACGCCCGCGTCGACGTGATGGGTTATGCCTGCCTGGTCGCCATCATGGCGATGGGCCGCGGCTATCACCGTGCCAGCCAGGAAAAGCTGTCGGCTGTGGTGACCGAGAACGGCAGCAATGCGCCGGTCGTGACCAGCGCCGGCGCGCTGGTCGACGGGCTGGGCCGGCTGGGCGCGCGGCGCATCTCGCTGATCACGCCCTACATGAAACCGCTGACCCGGCTGGTCGTCGACTATCTCGAGGCCGAGGGGTACGAAGTGGTCGACGCCATCTCGCTGGAGATCGAGGACAACCTGGCCGTCGCCGCGCGGGATCCGCTGGCGCTGGTCGACGTCGCCCGCCGGCTGTCGATCGCCCAGGCCGACGCGGTCGTCGTATCGGCCTGCGTGCAGATGCCGTCGCTGGCCGCGATCGATCCGGTTCAGGCGCTGTGCGACCGCCCGACCCTGTCGGCCGCCGCCGCAACCGTCTTCACCATGCTGGACGGCCTGGGTCTGCCGACCCGCGTGCCGGGCGCCGGCGCCTTGCTGGCCGCCTGAGGCCCTTAACCATAGACACCATCACCTGCAACGAAACCGGCCCGAAACATCGGGTCGCATCCGGGAGGAAACAATGAAAATTCTGTCTCTCACCGCCGCCGCCGCGGTGGCGCTTGCCCTTGGGTTCGGTCCCGCTGCCGCGCAGGACAAGAAATACGGCCCGGGCGTCACCGATACCGAGATCAAGCTGGGCCAGACCGTGCCGCTGTCGGGCCCGGCCTCGGCCTATTCCGGCTGGGGCAAGGCGCAAGGTGCCTATTTCGCAAAGATCAATGCCGATGGCGGCATCAACGGCCGCAAGATCAACCTGATCAGCCTGGACGACGGCTATTCGCCGCCTAAGACGGTCGAACAGACCCGCAAGCTGGTCGAACAGGACCGCGTGCTGGCGATCTTCGGCAGCCTGGGCACCGCGCATATGGCGGCGGTCAAGAAGTACCTGGCCGATCGCGGCGTGCCGCAGCTGTTCGTCGGCATCGGCGCCAATATCTGGGGCACGCCGGTCGACTTCAAGTCGGCGACGATGTGGGCGCCCGAGCATCAGACCGAATCCGCGGCCTATGCCCGCTTCATTCTGCAGACCAACCCCAACGCCAAAATCGCCGTGCTGGCCCAGAACGACGATTTCGGGCGCAACATGATGAAGGGCCTTAAGGACGCGCTGCGCGACAAGGCGTCGATGATCGTGGCCGAGGCAACCTACGAGGTCGCGGACCCCACCGTCGATTCCCAGATCATCGCGCTGAAGGCGTCGGGCGCCGACACCCTGGTCAGCCTGGCCGCGCCGAAATGGGCGGCCCAGGCGATGCGCAAGGCCTATGACATCGGCTGGAAGCCGCAGCAGTTCGTGTTCTCGTTCTCGACCTCGGTCGAAAACGTGCTGAAGCCGGCCGGGCTGGAAAAGGTCGTGGGCCTGATGTCGGCGACCTATCTGAAGGATCCGACCAACCCGGCGATGAAGGACGACCCCGGCGTCGTCGCCTATCTCGCCTGGGCCAAACAGTACCTGCCCGGCGGCGATCCGGCCGATCCGCTGGTGATCCAGGGTTATTCGTCGGCCGAGCTGATGGCCGCGGTCATCCGCCAGGCCGGCAACGACCTGACGCGCGAGAACCTGGTCAAGCAGGCCAAGAACATCAAGGACCTGCAACTGTCGATGCTGCTGGACGGCATCAAGGTCAATACCACGCCGTTCGCGCCTTCCGGCATCGGGTCGCTGCGCCTGCAGCGTTTCGATGGCACGCAGTGGGCCGTCATCGACGGCACCGGCCAGTGACACTGCTGGCGGTCGACGGGCTACGCCTGCGCTTCGGGGGCATCATTGCCCTCGACGGCGTGGGGTTCACCGTGGCCGAGGGCGAGATCCGCGGGCTGATCGGGCCGAACGGCGCGGGCAAGACGTCGCTGTTCAACTGCCTCAGCCGGATCTACCGGCCGGACGAAGGATCGATCACCTTCGCCGGCCGCGACCTGCTGGCCTTGGGCCCGCACCGGATCGCGGCCGCCGGCATCGGCCGCACCTTCCAGAACCTGGCGCTGTTCCCCAACATGACGGTGCGCCAGAACGTGATGGTCGGCGCGCATGCGACCGCCCATTGTGGTTTCCTGCGCGGCGCCTTGCGCCCGCGTGCCGTCCGGCTGGAAGAAGCCGAGATGGCGGCACGGGCCGACGAACTGCTCGATTTCGTGCGGCTGGCCCATCTGGCCGATACGCCGGTCGGCGCCCTGCCCTTCGGGTTCCAGAAGCGGGTCGAGACGGCGCGGGCGCTCGCCTGCCGCCCGCGCCTCCTGCTGCTCGACGAACCGGCGGCCGGCCTGAATCACGACGAGCTGGGCGAATTCGAGGGACTGGTCCGCCAGATCCGCGACCGGCTGGGTGTCGCCGTCTTGCTGATCGAACACCACCTGAAACTGGTGATGGCGCTGTGCGACCGCATCGTCGCCCTGGATTTCGGCGCCCGCATCGCCGAAGGCACACCCGACGAGATCCGCCGCGATCCTGCCGTCATCAAGGCGTATCTGGGGGCCGCGGCATGAGTACGGCGCTGCTCGACGTCCGCGCGCTCAAGGCCGCCTATGGCCCGGTCGCGGTGCTGCACGGCATCGACCTGACCCTGCAGGCCGGCCAGGTGATGGCGGTCCTCGGCGCCAACGGCGCCGGCAAGACGACGCTGCTGCGCGCCCTGACCGGCGGGGTCGGCGTGTCGGGCGAGATCCGCCTGGACGGCCAGCGGATCGATGGCCAGCCGACCGAACGCATCGCCCGCAAAGGCCTGGCACTGGTGCCGGACGGGCGCGGCACCTTCGTCGAGATGTCGGTCGAGGAGAACCTGGCCCTGGGCGCCTATATGCGCCGCGACCGCCAGGGCGTCGCCACGGACACCGAATCCGTCTACGGCTGGTTCCCGCGGCTGCGCGAACGCCGCCGCCAGCAGGCCGGCAGCCTGTCGGGCGGCGAGCAGCAGATGCTGGCGATCGGCCGCGCGCTGATGAGCCGGCCGCGCCTGCTGTTGCTAGACGAACCCTCCTTCGGCCTGGCGCCGCTGGTCGTGCAGGAGATTTACCGCATCCTGCACCAGATCCGCGACAGCGCCGGCGTGGCGATGGTCGTGGTCGAACAACATGCCGGTTTCGCGCTGGACCTGGCGGCCGAGGCCATCGTCCTGGAACTGGGCCGCATCACGGCGGCGGGTCCGGTGGCGGCCCTGCGCGACCATCCGCGCATCGTCGACGCGTATCTCGGCCATTGAGGGGCGCGGAGGACATAGCATGGACCAACTTCTGCACCAGTTGTTTTCCGGCATCGCCATGGGTTTCGTCTATGGTGGCATCGGCCTTGCCTTCGTGATGGTCTACCGCTCGACCCATCACCTGAATTTCGCCCAGGGCGAGATGGCGACGTTCTCGGCCTTCGTCGCCCTGGCGCTGATCGATGGCGGCCTGCCCTACTGGCTGGCCTTCGCCGCCACGCTCGGCGCCTCGTTCGTCATCGGGGCTATCCTGGAATGGCTGCTGATGCGGCGTGTCGCCTCGGCGCAGGCCTTGGGATCGGTCATGGTCACCGTCGGGCTGCTGATGCTGTTCAACAGCCTGACGGGTTTCCTGTTCGGTTATTCCGCCCGTCCGGTGGCAAGCCCCTTCGAAGGCCTGCCCGATATCGGTCTCGGCCTGGTCTCGGTGCACGAGATCGGCGTGGCCCTGGTCGTGCTGGTCATGGTCGCCGTGCTGTTCGCCTTCTTCCGCTTCACCAGGCTGGGCTTAGGCATGCGGGCGGCGGCCTACAACCCCGCCTCGGCCCGGCTCGTCGGGGTCAATGTCGGGTTGATGCGCTGCCTGGGCTGGGGCATCGCCGGCGCGATCGGCGCGGCGGTCGCCGTCATGGTCGCCCCGATCGTCTTCCTGGATCCCAACATGATGATGGGCATCCTGGTCTACGGCTTTGCCGCCGCCCTGCTGGGCGGGCTGGAAAACCCCTGGGGCGCCATCGCCGGCGGACTGATCCTGGGCGTGCTGGAAAACATCCTGGGCGCCTACATCATTCCCGGCGAACTGAAGCTGTCGGCGGCCCTGTTCATCATCCTCGTGGTGCTGCTGTTCCGGCCGGCCGGCATGTTCGGTCGCACCATCGTCAAGCGGGTCTAGGAAAATGCCGACCATGATCGTCCGACCCACCGCGGCGCCGTCCAGCCGCTTGGACGGCCGCCGCCACCTGCCGCTGGGGAGCCTAACCCTGGTGCTGGCCTGCTGCCTGGCCGCGCCGCTGCTGATCGAAGGCTACCAGCTGTTCCAGGTGTCGCTGGCGCTGTGCTACGCTGTCGCCCTGCTGGGGCTGAACCTGCTGGTCGGGCTGAACGGCCAGATCTCGCTGGGCCACGGGGCGTTCTTCGCCATCGGCGCCTATGGTGCGGCCGTCGCCATCGAACGGCTGGGCGTTCCCTACTGGCTGGCCCTGCCGCTGTCAGGCGTGATCTGCCTGGTGCTGGGTTTCCTGTTCGGCCTGCCCGCCCTGCGTTTCCAGGGTCACTACCTGGCCCTGTGCACCTTCGCCCTGGCGGTTGCGGTGCCGCAGATGCTGAAGGCCAAGCAGCTCGAGGACTGGACCGGCGGCGTTTCGGGCATCGTGCTGTCGCCGCCGGCGGTGCCGCAACTGCCCGGGCTGGATACCGACCGCTGGCTGTACGCGATTTCGGCCACGGTGTTCCTGATCGCGCTGTTCGCCGCCTGGAACCTGTCGCAGGGCCGCGTCGGCCGGGCACTGCTGGCGATCAAGGAACAGCCGACCGCGGCGGCCGCGATGGGCATCGACGTCGCGCTGTACAAGGCAACGACCTTCGGCATCAGCGCCGCCTTCGCCGGTGTTGCCGGCGCGCTCAACGCGATCCTGGTGCAGTTCGTGTCCCCCGACGCCTTCACCATCATCCTGTCGATCTCCCTGCTGACCGGCGTCGCCATCGGCGGCCTGGGCCTGGTTTCCGGCGCGATCTACGGGGCATTGTTCATCCAGTACGTGCCCAACCTGGCCGAGCAGGTGTCGAAGGCCGCGCCGTGGGCGATCTACGGCCTGGCCCTGATCGCCGTGACCCTGGCGATGCCGCGTGGCGTCGCCGGCCTGGTCGAGACCGCCTGTGCGCGCCTGCGCACCCTGTCCAAGCGTTCGTAGAAGGAAACCCACGCCATGACCGAGGCCGTCATCGTCGCTGTCGCCCGTACCCCGATCGGGCGGGCTCATCGGGGCGCGTTCAATGCCACCGCCGGCGTCGACCTGGCCGCCCCCGTGATCGCCGCGGCGCTGGACCGCGCCGGGGTCGAGGCCGACGCGGTCGAGGAAGTCGTCCTTGGCTGCGGCTATCCCGAAGGCGCGACGGGCGGCAATGTCGCCCGTCATGCCGCCCTGCGCGCCGGCCTGCCGGTATCGTCGGCGGCCCTGACCGTCAGCCGGTTCTGCGCCTCGGGGCTGGAGGCGATCGCCCATGCGGCCAAGCGCATCATCGTCGACGGCGTGCCGGTCGCGGTCGCCGGCGGCGTCGAATCGATCAGCCTGGTCCAACCCAACGTCAACCGCGTTCATCTGCGCAACGACTGGTTCCTGGTCCACAAGCCGGCGATCTACATGCCGATGATCGAGACCGCCGACATCGTCGCCGAACGATACGGCATCAGCCGCGCCGCCCAGGACGAATTCGCCCTGAGCAGCCAGCAGCGCACCGCCGCCGCCCAGGCCGCCGGCCGGTTCGACGACGAGATCGTGCCGATGACGGTGCGCAAGGCCATGCCCGACGGCGCCGCATCGGAGGAGATCACCCTGACCCGCGACGAGGGCAACCGGCCGGACACCACGCTGGACGGCCTGGCCGGCCTGAAGACCGTGCGCGAAGGCCAGTACGTCACCGCCGGCAATGCCAGCCAGTTGTCGGACGGCGCCGCCGTCGTGGTGATGATGTCGGCGGAGGAGGCGCGGACCCGCGGGCTGGCCCCGCTCGGCATTTTTCGCGGCCTGGCCGCGGCGGGTTGCGAACCCGACGAGATGGGCATCGGCCCGGTCTTTGCCGTGCCCCGCCTGCTGCGGCGGTTCGGCCTGACCGTCGCCGACATCGACCTGTGGGAATTGAACGAGGCCTTCGCCAGCCAGGCGATCCATTGCCGCGACCGGCTGGATATCCCCGCCGATCGCCTGAACGTCAATGGCGGCGCCATCGCCATGGGGCATCCCTTCGGCATGAGTGGGGCGCGGATGGTCGGCCATGCCCTGCTGGAAGGCCGGCGGCGCGGCGCACGGCGGGCCGTGGTCACGATGTGCGTGGCCGGCGGACTGGGTTGCGCGGGGCTGATCGAGATCCATTGAGGCGCGCGGGGCGGCTGCGCCGGCTGGTACGGCGAATGGTCGTCGCCCCCGGCATGGCGCCGCTGCATACCACCCAACGCCCAATAGGGGTTCTTCCCATCGGTTTCCGGCACTTATGCTGGCGGCCGGTATCGTTGGGAAGATTGGAACAGTGACCCGTCATCGTCGCCGCGAACGCGTGCTTGCCGCCTGCCTTGCCATGCTTGCCGGTTACATCGATGCCCTGGGCTTTCTCAAGCTCGGGGGCTTCTTCGTCTCTTTCATGAGCGGCAATTCGACCCGCCTGGGCGTCGGCCTGTCGACCGGCTGGGCGGCGGCGACCCTGCCGGCGCTTCTCATCGGGCTGTTCGTCACCGGCGTGGTCGCCGGCTCGCTGGTCGGGCGGGCGGCGGTCACATCGGCCCGGCGCCGGCCGGCCGTGCTGGGCTTCGTCACGCTGCTGCTTGCCGGCGCGGCAATCCTTGAAGAAACGGGACTGGGTTATGGCGCAGTCGCCGCGATGACCCTGGCCATGGGGGCCGAGAATGCATTGTTCGAGCGTGATGGCGAGGTCAGTATCGGCCTGACCTACATGACCGGTACCCTGGTCAAGCTCGGCCAGCGGATCACCGACGCGCTGCTGGGCGGCAATCGCTGGTCCTGGATCTGGTACCTGCTGCTGTGGTCGGGGCTGGTGACCGGCGCACTGACCGGCGCGGCGGTGTATGAGCGGATGGGCCTGGGCGGCCTGTGGATCGCGGCCCCGGTCGCCGCGCTGTTCACCGTTGCTGCCGGGATGATCGGCGACGAACGACGTTAGGCCGCGGCAGCGCCGTGTGTCGACGGGAGGCGGGGCGTGCAGGGCCGCCCGCGGGCGTGCAGCGCGCGGCGTCGGCGCCTATTGAACGGCGCGTCGATCGAAATCCAGACATAGATGGCCCGCGCTTTCGCGGCCGATTTCGTCGATCAGCTTGATGAGTTGCGGACTCTCTGCCGGTCGCTCCGCTCGTTGCAGCTTCTTCATGGTGTCGAGCAGATGCCGCACGACGTCTGCGTCCGCCAAGCCATAACGGGCGACCGCGGCAAAAGCAGGACAGGCCAGTTCATCGAGCGTGATGACCGAGGTAACGACGCGCAATCGCCGCTCCGTGTCAAAGCGCAGGGGCGAGGGCACGTCGCGCCGGGCCAGGCGGCCGAATGCTTCGCCGAGACGGTCGATGCAATAAAGGGCAGTGGTCGGATCATTGATTCCGGGGGACAGCGCCCGTTGTGCGATCTCGACAATGCGGCGGATCGAAAACTCCAGATCCTGGTCTGGCGTGCGTTCGTGGCCGAGGATGAAGGTCGCCTTCAACATGTCGGCAACGTCGTCCGAAACGCCATCGGCGGCATAGACCCTGAAGACGGCATCCCGGTCCGTGACAAAGCGGCCCGGGCGCGCGTCGACCCGGATGACCAGATCGTGCTCGGTCGCGATCCGCATCAGTGCCTCGACGTCGACGCGCTGCATATAACCACTCGCCCCCGCCATGATCGGGCGAAAATCCGAGTCCGGCACATCAGGGAGTTCGAAGCCGGATTGCTGGTCAGGGGGCGGGTCGTGACCAAGACGCTCTGGGTAGAGGTGATCGATGGTCGCGTGGGTTTCGACCGCCAGCGCCTCGAGCAGCGATTCGATCCGAATGGCCGTGGCCACATGATGGATGAAATAGATCAGGACCGCGATGCTGGCGAGCGCCAGCGCGACGCCGGCAGCCACCGAAAGATGGGGAACGAAGCTTGACTCCTCCGTGCCCCGAACCGTGCGGAGCACGAGCAGGCAGTAGACGAAAGTCGAGATGAAGATGCCGAGGACGACCTGATTGCCGCGATCGCGCATGAAGTTGCGCAAAAGCCGGGGACCAAACTGGGACGAGGCGAGTTGAAGGGTGAGCATCGTGATCGAGAAGGTGAGGCCCGCCACGGTGATCATCGAGCTGGCGATCGCCGACAGCAGCGCCCGCGCGCCCCCCGGGCCGAAGGAATAGAGCCAGCCCACCTCGGTGACCCATTTCGTACTCACCATCGTGTCGAGCTGGATGAGGCCGAACGAGAGGGCGATGGCGAGGCCGGCCATGCCGGACGGCAGGAACCAGAAACTGGTGCGCAACCTGTCCCAATAGCCGTGGAGCCTGGCGGCAGAAAGGAACGACGGAATGAGTGCCTCCTGCCTCAAGACGGCGTGCTTGCCGGACATTACGGCCCAGATACCGCGACCCGAACAACGCGGGCGTTGCGGGATGCAAGCATAACGTACATGCCGCGCACTTGTTCAATCTTGAAGGCATAGCCTGCCTTCCCTCAAGCGATCACGGACGATACCCGCCATGCTATCGGCTTTCGACCTTGTCGCAGTTCTGCTCGTCCTGACGGCCGCGTTCGGCTGGATCAACCATCGCATCGTCCGTTTGCCGCACACCATCGGGCTTCTCGTCATGGGGCTTGGAGCGTCGCTGGTACTGATCGGGGTCGAGCTCGCGTTTCCTTCCGTGCTTCTCTACGAAGACCTCGCGGGCATAATCAGACAGATCGACTTTCAGGCCACCGTCCTCAACGGCATGCTCGCGTTCCTGCTCTTTGCGGGCGCCCTTCATGTCAATCTTGCCGTCCTGCGCGAACGAAGCTGGGCGGTCGCCTCGATGGCGACGCTCGGCACGCTGATCTCGACCGCGATCGTCGGCATCGGTTTCTGGCTCGCCTCTCGGGCTCTCGGCGTTCCGATCCCTGTCGCCTGGGCGCTGGTGTTCGGTGCGCTGATCAGCCCCACGGACCCGGTTGCGGTCATTTCGACGCTCAAGGCGGTTCGCGTTCCCGAGACACTTGAGATCGACATGACGGGAGAATCGCTCTTCAACGACGGGGTTGGCGTCGTGGTGTTCACGATACTGGTCGCCGCGGCCACAGGCGTCGATGGCGGCGCCCTGAACGGGCTTCACATCGGCAGACTGTTCCTTGTCGAAGCGCTGGGTGGCGCGTTGCTCGGGCTGGTTTGCGGTTACCTGGCCTATCGCGCGATGCGCGCGATCGACGATTACACAATCGAGGTCCTGATATCGCTGGCGCTGGTCACGGGCGGATATGCCCTGGCCGCAAAGCTTCATATGAGCGGGCCGATTGCAGTCGTCGTCGCGGGCCTGCTGATTGGTTACCGCGGACCGCGGGATGCCTTGAGCGACGAGACGCAACGCTACCTGTTCGGTTTCTGGACACTTGTCGATGAAGTTCTGAACTCGGTCTTGTTTCTTCTCATCGGTCTGGAGGTGTTGGTCCTGCGCCTGGATCCGTCGTTCGGGTGGCTCGCGGGGATTGCCGTGCCGCTGGTGCTGGGCGCTCGTCTGTTGGCGGTTTCCGTGCCCGTGCTGGCGCTCAGGTCGACGCATTCCTTTGTGCGCGGCACGATTCCCGTCCTGACGTGGGGAGGTCTGCGCGGCGGCATCTCCATTGCCCTGGCGCTTTCGCTTCCGGAGGTCGCCGAGAAATCGGTCATCCTCGCCGCGACCTACGCCGTCGTTCTGTTTACCGTCAT
>Ga0206117_100630_pt1 | contig 30750 bp, 25 predicted proteins | sample 3A5Ametagenome_FD_177997 | JGI IMG/M metagenome (GOLD analysis project Ga0206117, IMG submission 177997) | Enriched microbial communities from leaf-cutter ant dump, University of Wisconsin, Madison, United States - 3A5A | ecosystem: Environmental > Terrestrial > Nest > Insects nest > Nest dump... | reverse complement strand
CTGCGCGTTGAAGAAGGCGACTCGGCCGACAAGTTCAAGGTTTCCGGTCGTGGTGAGCTGCACCTGTCGGTTCTGATCGAAACCATGCGTCGCGAAGGCTTCGAGATGGCCGTGGGCCGTCCTGAAGTGATCATCCGCGAAGTCAACGGTGCCAAGCAGGAACCGTTCGAGAACGTCACCATCGACATCCCTGAGGAATCCCAGGGCAAGGTCATGGAAGAAATGGGCCTGCGTAAAGGCGACCTGACCAACATGGCGCCGGATGGCAAGGGCCGTGTCCGTCTGGAATACAACATTCCAGCCCGTGGTCTGATCGGTTTCCGTAACCAGTTCCTGACCCTGACCAACGGTGCAGGCATCCTGACCTCGATCTTCGACCGCTACGACACCATGAAGTCCGGCCACATGTCCGGCCGCCTGAACGGCGTACTGGTTTCGGTCGAGACCGGCAAGGCCCTGACCTACTCCCTGGAAACCCTGCAGGCGCGCGGCAAGCTGTTCGTCGAGCACGGCCAGGAGATCTACAACGGTCAGATCGTCGGTCTGAACAGCCGTGACAACGACCTGGGCGTGAACCCGACCAAAGGCAAGAAGCTCGACAACATGCGTGCTTCGGGCAAGGACGAGACCATCGCCCTGGTTCCGCCGGTTCGCTTCACCCTGGAACAGGCCCTGGAATTCATCCAGGACGACGAGCTGTGCGAAGTCACGCCGAAGTCGATCCGTCTGCGCAAGAAGATCCTCGACGAAGGCGAGCGTACCCGCGCTGCCAAGAAAGCCAAGGCCAACTAAGCCCGGCTTGAAATGAAAAAGCCCCCGGTCGAAAGGCCGGGGGCTTTTTTTTGCCTGAAATTCTTCTGCTGTTCTTCAGGGCTTCATCGCTGGCAAGCCAGCTCCCACAAGGACCGCGTGCGCCGCGAGACCTGTGGGAGCTGGCTTGCCAACGATGCTTTTCAGCGGCTCACCGGCTTCGGCTTGTACGCACAATACCCCGGCCGTGGCCCCACCCGCGGATGATTGCGGCAGGTGTCCGGGCGCTTGTCGTAAATGGTGCACAGGCGGCTCTTGCGGTCCAGATAGAGGCAGTCGTCGTTGCTCATGCGGGTCAGGGTGAAGATCCCCGACTTCTGGTTGAAGCGCTCGACGATGCCGTCTTTCTGCAATCGCTTGGCGATATTCTTCGGCGGTTCGCCGACTTCGAACTCATCCACCACGCCGATGCGAATCAGGTCTTTCAATTTCACTTCCACCGGCAAGGTGCAGCAGGTGGACATGCAGCCGCCGCACATGTGGCTGGCGTATTTCTGCCACGTTTCGAGACGGTCGAGCTCGGCGGCGGCGATCAGGGTCGGTTTCATCAGGGGTCAGGCATATAGGTATAGGAAGGCGCGCGATCATACCGGAGTTGATCAATTTGTGAACAACCATTTGCGAAATCGCCCACACCCGGTCCCGCTTTTGCAGCGTAATCGGCGAACCAGCGCCGACGCCCTGTGTCGAACCGTCTAGGCTGTGAGATCTCCATCCGCAATCGTCAAACTCGCCCGAGGACACCGCATGTCTCAGGAAACGAACGCTCGTGACGCAGAGGTGGCCGCTTTCCGCACCGCCGTACTGGAAAAACTGACCTATGCGGTCGGCAAGGACCCGGAACACGCCTTCGACCACGACTGGTTCGAAGCCATCGCCCTGGCCGCCAGGGACCACATGGTCGATCACTGGATGGACCACACCCGGCAGATCTACCGCAGCAGTCAGAAGCGGGTCTATTACCTCTCCCTGGAATTCCTCATCGGCCGGCTGCTCTACGACAGCCTGAGCAACCTCGGCCTGCTCGAGGTCGCCCGCGAGGCCCTGGAGGGGCTGGATGTCGACCTGGAGCGGATCCGCCTGCTGGAGCCGGATGCGGCGCTGGGCAACGGCGGCCTCGGCCGTCTGGCGGCGTGCTTCATGGAAAGCATGTCGACCCTCGGCATCGCTGCCCACGGCTACGGCATCCGCTACGAACACGGCCTGTTCCGCCAGGCGGTGGTCGATGGCTGGCAGCAGGAGCAGACCGAGAACTGGCTGGATTTCGGCAACCCCTGGGAGTTCGAGCGGGCCGAGGTGATCTACCCGATCAGCTTCGGCGGGCGCGTCGAGACCGTCAGCAGCGGCGATGGCGAGCCGCGCCAGGTCTGGTGGCCGGCGGAAACCGTGCGTGCGGTCGCCTATGACACCCCGGTGGTGGGCTGGCGGGGCGCCAGCGTCAACACCCTGCGCCTGTGGCGGGCGCGGGCCCTGGAGGAACTGCACCTGGAACGCTTCAACGCCGGCGACCACCTCGGTGCGGTGGCCGAGGTCGCCCGCGCCGAGAGCATCTCCCGGGTCCTTTACCCGGCCGACAGCACCGAGGCCGGCCAGGAACTGCGCCTGCGCCAGGAATACTTCTTCGTCTCGGCGTCGCTGCAGGACCTGCTGCGCCGCCACCTGAACATGCACGACACCCTGCTCAACCTGCCCGAGCAGGCGGCCATCCAGCTCAACGACACCCACCCGTCGATCGCCGTGGCCGAGCTGATGCGCCTGCTGGTGGACCAGCACGAGGTGCCGTGGGACACCGCCTGGAACCTCACCGTCAACACCCTGGCCTACACCAACCACACCCTGCTCCCGGAAGCCCTCGAGACCTGGGCCGTTGGCCTGATGGAACGCATGCTGCCGCGGCACATGCAGATCATCTACCTGATCAACGCCTACCACATCGACGCCCTGCGGGCCAAAGGCATCCACGATTTCGACGTGCTGCGCGCGGTGTCGCTGATCGAGGAAGACAACGGCCGCCGGGTGCGCATGGGCAACCTGGCGTTCCTCGGTTCCCACAGCGTCAACGGCGTGTCGGCGCTGCACACCAAGCTGATGCGCAGCACGGTGTTCGCCGAGCTGCACAAGCTCTACCCGGAGCGGATCAACAACAAGACCAACGGCATCACCTTCCGCCGCTGGCTGTACCAGGCCAACCCGCCGCTGACCGCCATGCTGGTCGACGCCCTTGGCGAGGACGTGCTGGACAACCCGGAAACCCGGCTGCGCGGCCTCGAGCCCTTTGCCGACAAGCCGGCCTTCCGCAAGAAGTTCGCCGAGCAGCGCCTGCACAGCAAGCGTGCGCTGGCCAGCATCATCCAGGAACGGCTGGGCATCACGGTCAACCCGGAGGCGATGTTCGACGTCCAGGTCAAGCGCATCCACGAGTACAAGCGCCAGTTGCTCAACCTGATGCACACCGTCGCCCTGTACCAGGCCATCCGCGCCGAGCCGGGCACCGACTGGGTGCCGCGGGTGAAGATCTTCGCCGGCAAGGCGGCGGCCAGCTATCACCAGGCCAAGCTGATCATCAAGCTGGCCAACGACATCGCCCAGGTGGTCAACAACGACCCCACCGTGCGCGGCCTGCTCAAGGTGGTGTTCCTGCCCAACTACAACGTCAGCCTGGCGGAAAGCATCATTCCGGCGGCGGACCTCTCCGAGCAGATCTCCACCGCCGGCTACGAGGCCTCGGGCACCAGCAACATGAAGTTCGGCCTCAACGGCGCACTGACCATCGGCACCCTCGACGGCGCCAACGTGGAGATGTGCGAGCAGGTCGGCGCCGAGCACATGTTCATCTTCGGCCTGACCTCGCAGCAGGTGGAAAGCCGCAAGCGCAATGGCGACTTCAATGCCAGCCCGATCGTCGGCGCCTCGCATCGCCTGAACGACGTGCTCCAGGCGATTCGCGGCGGGGTGTTCTCGCCGGATGACCCGGCGCGCTATGTCGGCCTGGTGGATTCGCTGGTGGCCTACGACCGCTTCCTGCTGTGCGCCGATTTCGACGCCTACTGGGAAGCCCAGCGGCGGGTCGACGAGCTCTGGCACGAGCCCAGTCGCTGGTGGCGCTCGGCGGTGCTCAACACCGCGCGCATGGGCTGGTTCTCCTCGGACCGGACCATCGGCGAGTACGCCCGGGAGATCTGGACTGCCCTGGAATGACCGGGGCCGGCGCGGAACCAGACGTCGAATGTGCCGTCTGATCGGGCAGGGTTGTCCTACTGCTCGCCCGCGCCGTGCTCTCCCTGTAAACTGCGTGGGATTTTTTCCCCCTATCCTCCGGAGCCATACATGTCCCGCGTTACCCTGAGTCGCTATCTGATTGAGCAGACCCGTAGCAACAGCACCCCTGCCGATCTGCGCTTCCTCATCGAAGTGGTGGCGCGCGCATGCAAGGAAATCAGCCACAACGTGTCCAAGGGCGCCCTCGGTGGCGTGCTGGGCAGCATGGGCACCGAAAACGTGCAGGGCGAAGTCCAGAAGAAGCTGGACGTGATTTCCAACGACATCCTCCTCGAAGCCAACGAGTGGGGCGGCCACCTGGCCGGCATGGCTTCGGAAGAGATGGACAATGCCTACCAGATCCCCGGCAAGTACCCGAAAGGCGCCTACCTGCTGGTCTTCGACCCGCTGGACGGCTCGTCGAACATCGACGTCAACGTCTCCGTCGGCACCATCTTCTCGGTACTGCGCTGCCCTAACGAATACCTGAGCCAGAACGAAAGCCTGAACGAAAAGGCCTTCCTCCAGCCAGGCACCAAGCAGGTCGCCGCCGGCTACGCGATCTACGGCCCGCAGACCATGCTGATCCTGACCCTGGGCAACGGCGTCAAGGGCTTCACCCTGGACCGCGAGCTGGGCAGCTTCGTCCTGACCCACGAGAACATCAAGGTCCCGGAAACCACCGCCGAATTCGCCATCAACATGTCCAACCAGCGCCACTGGGAAGCCCCGGTCAAGCGCTACGTCGGCGAACTGCTGGAAGGCGAGACCGGCCCGCTGAAGAAGAACTACAACATGCGCTGGATCGCCTCGATGGTTGCGGACGTGCACCGCATCCTGACCCGCGGCGGCCTGTTCATGTACCCGCGCGACGCCCGTGAGCCTTCCAAGCCGGGCAAGCTGCGCCTGATGTACGAAGCCAACCCGATGTCCTTCATCATCGAGCAGGCGGGCGGTGCGTCCACCGACGGTACCCAGCGCATCCTCGACATCGAGCCGGAAAGCCTGCACCAGCGCGTGGCGGTGTTCCTCGGTTCGAAAGAGGAAGTCCAGCGCGTCACCGGTTATCACCAGGAGTAACCCGGCCATGCTCGCACCTTGGCAGCCCTTGCTGGAATGGTGGTTCGGATGGGGCACCAGTCCCCAGGACGTGGCTGACGAGAAGAGCACGCTGTGGTTCGGCAAGCAGCACGACGCCGAGGCGCACGAGCGTTTCGGCCCGCTGGTCGAGCAGGCGCTTGCTGGCGGCCTGGACGAGTGGCTGCAGAGCCCGCAGGGCTGGCTGGGGCTGGTCCTGCTGCTGGACCAGTTGCCGCGCATGATCTATCGCGATACGCCACGCGCCTTCGACGGCGACCGCCGTGCCCAGGTGCTGGTGATGCAGGGCCTGGACCGGGCCTGGGACTACCAGCTGCTGCCGCTGCAGCGGGTGTTCATCCTGCTGGTGCTGGAGCATGCCGAGGTGCTGGACTGGCAGAACACCTGCGTCGAGCGCTACCAGACCCTGCTGGCGGCCCAGCCGGCGGCGGACCGGCGTCTGTTCGAGGGGTTCCTCGACTACGCCGAGCAGCACCAGCGGGTGATCGCCCGGTTCGGTCGTTTCCCGCACCGCAACCTGGTGCTGGGGCGGCCGAGTACCAGTGAAGAGATGGATTTCCTGCTGGAGCCGGGTTCGCGGTTCTGATTCGTAACCCTGTGGGAGCGGCGGTTCGGCGGTCCGATTTACCCGCGATGACGTTGGTGGCCACACCGCAGCAATCGCGGGTGAACCCGCTCCCACAAGATCAGATCCTGAAGCTGCCCACCAGGTGCTTCAACCTTTCAACCTGACTCTCCAGATCATTGCAGGCCCGCAACGTCGCCTGCAGGTTCTCCACCCCTTCCTGATTCAGCGTATTGATCTCGGTGATGTCGACATTGATCGACTCCACCACCGCCGTCTGTTCCTCGGTTGCGGTAGCCACCGACTGGTTCATGCCGTCGATCTCGCCGATGCGCTGGGTCACGCTGCCCAGGCGCTCGCCGGCCTGGTTGGCGATGCCCATGCTGTGCTGGCTCTGCTGCTGGCTCTCGGTCATGGTGCTCACCGCCACCCGGGCGCCGGATTGCAGTTCCTCGATGATCCGCTGCACCTGCTGCGCCGAGTCCTGGGTGCGGTGGGCGAGGTTGCGCACTTCGTCCGCCACCACGGCGAAACCGCGACCGGCTTCGCCCGCCCGCGCGGCCTCGATCGCCGCGTTCAGTGCCAGCAGGTTGGTCTGCTGGGAGATCCCGGCGATCACCTCGAGGATCTGCCCGATGTTCACCGTGTTGGCGTTCAGCGTCTCGATGTTGCCGCAGGAGTCGCTGATCTTCGTCGACAGCTGGTTCATCACCTGGATGGTCTGCTCGACCACCTGCTGGCCGTCTTCCGCCAGGCTGCGCGCATCGCTGGAATGCTGCGAGGCGAGGGCTGCGTTCTGGGCGATTTCCTGGGCGGCGGCGCCCAGTTCGTTGATCGCCGCGGCGACGCTGCTGGTGCGGCTCGACTGCTGGTCGGCATTGTGGATCGAGGCGTTGGAGGCGCTGATCACCCGCAGGGCGACCTCGTTGACCTGGCCGGTGGCCGACGACACTTCGCGGATCGACGCGTGGATCCGCTCGACGAAGCGGTTGAACGACTGGCCCAGGGTGCCGAACTCATCGTGGGCGTGGATGTTCAGGCGGCGTGTCAGGTCGCCCTTGCCCTCGGCGATGTCGTGCATGGCCCGGCCCATCACGTGCAGTGGCTCCATCAGCACGCGGATCAGCACGCCGAGCAGGGCGATGATGATCAGCACCGCGGCGAGGGTCGCCACCACGGCCGAGCTGCGCAGTTCGCCGAGCATGGCGAAGGCGGCGTCCTGGTCGAGGACCAGCGCGACATACCAGTCCGCCGACGGCACGCCGTCGACATGGGTGAAGTTGATGAACTGCTTGCGACCATCGATCTCGACTTCCTTCAGGCCCTTGCCGAGCGCCGGAGCGCCCTGTGGATAAGCATCCGCCAGGGTCTTCAGGGCCAGGTCGCCATTGGGGTGGATGAGGATCTTGCCGTCGCCGTTGACGATGAAGGCATGGCCGTGGCCGTCGAAGTTCAGCGAGTTGATGATCGCGCTGATGGTATCCAGCGCGGTATCGGCACCGGCGACGCCGAGCATTTGCCCGGCCTGCTGGACCGGGGTGGCGATGGTCACCACCAGCTTGCCCATGGAGGCGGAGATATAGGGCTCGGTGACGATGGTCTGGCCGGCGGTGCTGGCGCTCTTGTACCAGCCGCGTGCCCGCGGGTCGTAGTCGGCCGCGCGGTTGCCGGCGGGCACCGACTGCATGGCGCCGTCCTTGCCGCCGAAGTAGGTGAGGGCGAAGTTGGCCTTGTACACCGGTAGCGCCAGGCTGCGGGCCAGGGCGTCCTTGCCGGGGCCGTCGACGGCGACCTGCTGGGCGAAGGAATCGAGGAGCTGGATGCGGCTGTCCATCCAGGTGCGGATGTTGCCGGCCGTCAGGCTGCCCAGTTCCTGCATCGACGCTGCGGTGCTGACCTCCAGGGACTGGCGCTGGCGGTAGTCGTTGAACAGGACGAAGCCGGTGAAGGCCAGCACGACTACGAGGGCGGCCGCCAGCAGGATCTTGTGGCTGAATTTCAGGTTTTTGGTCATTTCGAGGTCACGCAAGGTACGGAGGGGGCGCGGCAATCCGCCGCAGCGCCCCCTGTGTCGTCCGTCGTAGGAAAAAGATTAATCGGTTCCGCAATCAATCGACCAAAGGTGAATGACTGTGCTGGACTGAAAGCGGGGGCCTTCGGGAACCGGAGTGAGATTTATCCTTCTAAGCTGTCGGCAGTGGTCTGGCCCTGTCACTTTCATTCCCAGGAGTTCCCTACATGTCCGTGCGTTCCCTCGCCCTGTTGTCCCTGTGCGTGCTGCTGGCTGCGTGCAGCAAGCTCAACCAGGAAAACTATTCCCGACTCAAGACCGGCATGACCAAGGCCGAGGTCGAGAACCTGCTGGGCAGCCCGACCGAATGCTCCGGTGCCCTGGGGGTGTCCAGTTGTACCTGGGGGGATGAGAAGACCTTCATCAGTGTCCAGTACGCAGGTGACAAAGTGTTGATGTACGCGGGGCAGGGGCTGAAATGATCCGTCGTTCGCTGCTGGCACTCGCTGTGCTGCTGTCGCTGGGGGGCTGTGCCACCCAGGATGGCGGACCGTTGCCGCCGAAGACGGTGGATCACGTCGACCTCAAGCGTTACCAGGGCAAGTGGTACGAGCTGGCCCGGCTGCCGATGTACTTCCAGCGCGACTGTGCGCAGTCCGAGGCGCACTACAACCTGCGTGCCGATGGCAGCGTCGGCGTGCTCAACCGCTGCCTGACCCTGGAGGGCAAGTGGCAGGAAGCCACCGGCAGCGCCACGCCGCAGGTGCTGGGCAAGACCGACAAGCTGTGGGTGCAGTTCGACAACTGGTTCATGAAATTGCCTGGCGCACCCAAGGGCAACTACTGGGTGCTGTATGTGAGCAGCGACTACCAGACCGCGCTGGTGGGCAATCCGGACCGGCGCTACCTGTGGCTGTTGTCGCGAACGCCGACCTTGCCGGCGGTGGAGCGCGAGAGCCTGCTGGCCAAGGCCCGGCAGCAGGGGTATGACACGACGCGGCTGGTGTGGCGGGTTTCGGACCGGGACATGGCGCGCAAGCCCTGAGGGTTTCGGGTGCTGTTCAGGGCCTCATCGCTGGCAAGCCAGCTCCCACAGGTTCGGCAGCGCAGCGGACACTGTGGGCGCTGGCTTGCCAGCGATGAGGCCCTTGAATTCAGCCCAGCAGTTCTTTCAGTACGACGGTAAAGGCAACGGCGCTTTCCTCTTCATCGGCATGCCGCCCCTGCTGCACCACCCACTGCCCGTTGACCATCACATCCCTGACCTGGCGATCGCCACCGGCAAACAGCCAGCGATTGAGGATGTTGTCGCCACCGGCGGTGGCGAGGTACGGGTCCAGGCCATCCAGCACGATCCAGTCCGCGCGCTTGCCGACCGCCAGTTCGCCCACCGGCTGGCCCAGGGCCTGGGCGCCACCGTCCAGGGCGGCATCGAACAGCGTCCGCCCCACCATCGGCTGCGCCGCGCCATACAGGCGGTTGCGCCGCTGGTCGCGCAGGCGCTGGCCGTATTCCAGCCAGCGCAGCTCTTCCACCACGCTCAGCGAGACATGGCTGTCCGAGCCGATGCCCATGCGCCCGCCCTGGGCCAGGAAGTCCACGGCGGGGAAGATCCCGTCCCCCAGGTTCGCCTCGGTGGTCAGGCACAGCCCGGCAATCGCCCGGCTCCTGGCCATCGCCGTGACTTCGTCGGCCTCGGCATGGGTGGCATGCACCAGGCACCAGCGTGCGTCCACCTCGACGTTCTCGTACAGCCACTGGATGGGGCGGCGCCCGCTCCAGGCCAGGCAGTCGTCGACTTCCTTCTGCTGCTCGGCGATGTGGATATGTACCGGGCAGGCCTTGTCGCTGGCGGCCAGCACCGTGGCGATCTGCTCCGGCGTCACCGCCCGCAGCGAGTGGAAGCACAGGCCCAGCGCCTGCGCCGGTTGAGCGGCCAGCACGGGTTGCAGGCGTGACTGCAGGTCGAGGTAGCGCTCGGTGCCGTTGATGAAGCGTCGCTGGCCGTCGTTGGGCGCCTGTCCGCCAAAGCCGGAATGGCTGTAGAGCACCGGCAGCAGGGTCAGGCCGATGCCACTGTGACTGGCCGCGGCGCTGATGCGCCGGGACAGTTCGATCGGATCGGCATAGGGCAGGCCCTGGGGATCGTGGTGCACGTAGTGGAATTCGGCGACCGAGGTGTAGCCGGCCTTGAGCATCTCGATATAGAGCTGGCGGGCGATGACTTCCAGCTGTTCCGGGCTGATCTTGCCGACCAGCCGGTACATCAGCTCGCGCCAGGTCCAGAAACTGTCGTTGGGATTGCCGGCGACTTCCGCAAGGCCGGCCATGGCCCGCTGGAAGGCGTGGGAGTGCAGGTTGGGCATGCCCGGCAGCAGCGGTCCGGCGAGTTTTTCCGCGCCGTCCGCCGAAGCATTGGCCTGCACCGAGGTCAGCATGCCATCGGCACCGACCTCGATCCTGACGTTTTCCGCCCAGCCACCGGGCAACAGCGCACGTTCGGCAAAGAACACAGACATCGACACGGCACCTCGTTCTGTTTATTTGTATATACATATACAGACGTTTGCCTGCTGGGTAAACTCCGGCAAGCTACCGTTCATTCAATAGAACAAGGACTTTTCCTGTGCCGAAACCTCCTGTCTCCACGCTGGTTGCCCAGATGGGCGAGGGGCCGGCGCCGCTGTACGCCCGGGTCAAACAGATGATCGTCCAGCAGATCGAGAGCGGCACCTGGCCGCCGCACCATCGGGTGCCCTCGGAAAGCGAACTGGTCAACGAACTGGGCTTCAGCCGCATGACCATCAACCGTGCCCTGCGCGAGCTGACCGCCGAGGGGCTGCTGGTGCGCATGCAAGGCGTTGGTACGTTCGTCGCCGAGCCGAAGACCCATTCGGCGCTGTTCGACGTGCACAACATCGCCGACGAGATCGCCGCCCGCGGTCACCAGCACAGCTGCCAGGTGGTGACCCTGGCCGAGGAAGCCGCCGGCTCCGAGCGCGCCCTGGCCCTGGATGTGCGCGAAGGCCAGCGGGTCTTCCATTCGCTGATCGTGCACTACGAGAACGGCGTGGCGGTGCAGATCGAGGACCGCTACGTCAACGCGCAGATCGCCCCGGACTACCTCAACCAGGATTTCACCCGGCAGACCCCCTACGCCTACCTGTCCCAGGTCGCGCCGCTGACCGAGGGCGAGCACGTGGTCGAGGCGATCCTTGCCGACGCCTACGAATGCAGCCTGCTGCAGATCGAACACAGCGAGCCGTGCCTGTTGATCCGTCGCCGCACCTGGTCGGGCCGGCAGCCGGTCACCGCCGCGCGGCTGATCCACCCCGGTTCCCGTCACCGTCTCGAAGGACGCTTCAGCAAATGACCGAGTTGACCCTGTTACGCGCCGCCGACTACCCGCGCATGCCGTGGAAGAATGGCGGTGGCAGCACCGAAGAGATCACCCGCGACGCCGGGCAAGGCCTCGACGGCTTTGGCTGGCGCCTGTCGATCGCCGATATCGGCGAGTCCGGCGACTTTTCCAGCTTCGCCGGCTATCAGCGGATCATCAGCGTGCTGCAGGGCGATGGCATGGTCCTGCAGGTGGATGGCCTGGCGAGTCGCGTCCTGCTGCCGTTCGACGCCTATGTGTTCAGCGGCGAAAGCCAGGTCAGCTGCCGTTTGCTGGGCGGGCCGATCCGCGACTTCAACCTGATCTATGCGCCACAGCGTTACCGTGCGCGCCTGCAGTGGTTCAACGGCTACAGCCGGGTGTTCAGCTCCGCCAGCACCGTGCTGCTGTTCAGTGCCCAGGCGGTGTTGCAGGTCGGTGTCAGTGGTCATCCCGAGCAGGCCCTGGGCCTGTACGACTGCCTCTACCTGCGCGACAACGATCAGTTGCGGGCGCTGGACATCACCGGTCGCTGCTGCCTGATCGAACTCATCGCTGTTTCCGAGTAACGCACCACTCCCGCACATTCTGTTACCAAATGCCCCAAGGTGGCGCAATGCCGCCTTGGTCTTCAGCGCTCCCTGTCGACCTTTCCAATCCCCCTGCAAGATTTTTCGGCCTTGTTCCACAAGGGCTGTAGCCGCGCCTTGATTTTTTTCATGGCGCCGTTTCGTGGGTTGGCAATCCAATTGCATATGCTTGTATGTACAAGTAAAGATGTGTGCGTATGAGTGGATAGGCCGTCCCCTCCGCGCTGTTCGCAAACACCGCTGGCCCACTGCCTGGGTTGGGATTGGATGGATCGCTTGAGGAGCCCTTTTCGTGACTGACAACAACCTGAACAAATTCCGTGACGTCGAAATCCGCGCCCCCCGCGGCAACAAGCTCACCGCCAAGAGCTGGCTGACCGAAGCCCCGCTGCGCATGCTGATGAACAACCTCGACCCGGAAGTGGCGGAGAACCCGAAAGAGCTGGTGGTCTATGGCGGCATCGGCCGTGCTGCGCGCAACTGGGCGTGCTACGACAAGATCGTCGAGAGCCTGACCCACCTGAACGACGACGAGACCCTGCTGGTGCAATCCGGCAAGCCGGTCGGCGTGTTCAAGACCCACGCCAACGCCCCGCGCGTGCTGATCGCCAACTCCAACCTGGTACCGCACTGGGCCAACTGGGAACACTTCAACGAACTGGATGCCAAGGGCCTGGCCATGTACGGCCAGATGACCGCCGGCAGCTGGATCTACATCGGCAGCCAGGGCATCGTCCAGGGCACCTACGAAACCTTCGTCGAAGCCGGTCGCCAGCACTACGACGGCAACCTCAAGGGCAAATGGGTGCTGACCGCCGGCCTCGGCGGCATGGGCGGCGCCCAGCCACTGGCGGCGACCCTGGCCGGTGCCTGCTCGCTGAACATCGAATGCCAGCAGAGCCGCATCGACTTCCGCCTGTCCAGCCGCTACGTCGACGAGCAGGCCAAGGACCTGGACGACGCCCTCGAGCGCATCGCCCGCTACACCGCCGAAGGCAAGGCCATCTCCATCGCCCTGCTGGGCAACGCCGCGGAAATCCTCCCGGAACTGATCAAGCGCGGCGTACGTCCCGACATGGTCACCGACCAGACCAGCGCCCACGACCCGCTGAACGGCTACCTGCCGGCCGGCTGGACCTGGGAGCAGTACCGCGACCGCGCCAAGAGCGAGCCGGCCGCCGTGGTCAAGGCCGCCAAGCAGTCGATGGCCGTGCACGTCAAGGCCATGCTGGAGTTCCAGAAGCAGGGCGTGCCGACCTTCGACTACGGCAACAACATCCGCCAGATGGCCAAGGAAGAGGGCGTGGCCAATGCCTTCGACTTCCCCGGCTTCGTTCCGGCCTACATCCGTCCGCTGTTCTGCCGTGGCATCGGGCCGTTCCGCTGGGCCGCGCTGTCGGGCAACGCCGAGGACATCTACAAGACCGACGCCAAGGTCAAGGAACTGATCCCGGACGACGCCCACCTGCACAACTGGCTGGACATGGCCCGCGAGCGCATCAGCTTCCAGGGCCTGCCGGCGCGCATCTGCTGGGTCGGCCTGGGCCAGCGCGCCAAGCTGGGCCTGGCGTTCAACGAAATGGTCCGTCGCGGCGAGCTTTCCGCGCCTATCGTTATCGGTCGCGATCACCTCGACTCCGGCTCGGTGTCCAGCCCGAACCGCGAAACCGAAGCGATGCAGGACGGTTCCGATGCCGTGTCCGACTGGCCGCTGCTCAACGCCTTGCTCAACACCGCCAGCGGTGCCACCTGGGTCTCGCTGCACCATGGCGGTGGCGTGGGCATGGGCTTCTCGCAGCACTCGGGCATGGTCATCGTCTGCGACGGCAGCGACGAGGCGGCTGAACGCATCGCCCGCGTGCTGACCAACGACCCGGGGACCGGCGTGATGCGCCACGCCGACGCGGGCTACCAGATCGCGATCGATTGTGCCAAAGAGCAGGGCCTGAACCTGCCGATGATCACCGGCTGATCCGCGTCGCGGGGGCCGTGACAACGGCCCCTGCGCCGCGGCGTTTCATGGAAGGGACGACCGGACGCATGGCTGGGAATGCCGCTGAACTGCCGATATCCACTTTCCTGTTTGGGAGCGTCATGCAATGAAAACCAACAAGACCCTGCTTGCGTCGCTGTGTGCCCTTGGCCTGCTGAGCCTGTCTGGCGTGAGCCAGGCCGCCGGCTGGTGCGAATCCGGGAAACCGGTGAAGTTCGCCGGGCTGAACTGGGAAAGCGGGATGCTGCTGACCGACGTCATGCAGTTCGTCCTGAAGAATGGCTACGGCTGCCAGACCGACAGCCTGCCGGGCAACTCCATCACCATGGAGAACGCCCTGAGCACCAATGACATCCAGGTCTTCGCCGAGGAGTGGGTGGGGCGCAGCGAGGTGTGGAAGAAGGCCGAGGCCGCCGGCAAGGTGGTCGGCGTCGGGGCCCCGGTGGTCGGTGCGATCGAAGGCTGGTACGTGCCGCGCTACGTGGTCGAGGGCGATGCCAAGCGCAAGCTGGAGGCCAAGGCGCCGAACCTCAAGGCCATCGCCGACCTGGGCCAGTACTCGGCCGTGTTCAAGGACCCGGAAGAACCGTCCAAGGGCCGCTTCTACAACTGCCCGGCCGGCTGGACCTGCGAGCTGGACAACAGCGAGATGCTCAAGGACTACGGCCTGGAGAACAGCTACACCAACTTCCGCCCGGGTACCGGCCCGGCCCTGGATGCGGCGGTGCTGTCGAGCTACAAGCGCGGCGAGCCGATCCTCTTCTACTACTGGACCCCGACTCCGCTGATGGGCCAGGTGGACCTGGTCAAGCTGGACGAGAAGCCCGGCGTCGACAAGAGCGTGAGCATCAAGGTCGGCCTGTCGAAAGCCTTCCACGAAGGGGCTCCGGAACTGGTGGCGGTGCTGGAGAAGGTCAACCTGCCGATCGACCTGCTCAACCAGAACCTGGCGCGCATGACCAAGGAACGCATCGAGTCGCCGAAGCTGGCCAAGGCCTTCCTCAAGGAACATCCTGAAATCTGGCATGCGTGGGTCAGCGAAGACGCGGCGAAGAAAATCGACGCAGCGCTCTGAGCTTCCGTTTCCACCTGATGAGTGAACCCTATGTTCCCCGAAAACTTTACCTTCTCCATCGCCGACTGGGTCAACGGCTGGGTCGATGCGCTGGTGACCAACTACGGTGATGTGTTCCGGCAGATCTCCGACACCCTGCTCTGGGCCATCGTCAACCTCGAAGGCCTGTTGCGGGCCACGCCCTGGTGGCTGATGCTGGCGCTGGTCGGCCTCATCGCCTGGCACGCCACCCGCCGCGTGCTGCCCACCGTGGTGATCGTCGGCCTGCTGTTCCTGGTAGGGGCGGTGGGGCTGTGGGACAAGCTCATGCAGACCCTGGCGCTGATGCTGGTGGCGACGCTGATCTCGGTGCTGATCGGCATTCCCCTGGGCATCCTCTCGGCACGCAGCGACCGCCTGCGCGCGGTGCTGATGCCGCTGCTCGACATCATGCAGACCATGCCCAGCTTCGTGTACCTGATCCCGGTGCTGATGCTGTTCGGCCTGGGCAAGGTCCCGGCGATCTTCGCCACGGTGATCTACGCCGCGCCACCGCTGATCCGCCTGACCGACCTGGGCATCCGCCAGGTCGACGGTGAGGTCATGGAAGCGATCAACGCCTTCGGCGCCAACCGCTGGCAGCAACTGTTCGGCGTGCAACTGCCGCTGGCCTTGCCGAGCATCATGGCCGGCATCAACCAGACCACCATGATGGCCCTGTCGATGGTGGTGATCGCCTCGATGATCGGCGCCCGCGGCCTCGGCGAGGACGTGCTGGTGGGCATCCAGACCCTGAACGTCGGTCGCGGCCTCGAGGCCGGCCTGGCAATCGTGATTCTCGCAGTGGTGATCGACCGCATTACCCAGGCCTACGGCCGGGCGCGGCATGAGGTGAGCAGATGAGTACGCAGGCGTTGAACAAGATCGAAGTGAAGAACGTCTTCAAGATCTTCGGCGAGCGCTCCGCGGAAGCGCTGAAACTGATCGGCGAGTCGCACAGCAAGGAGCAGGTGCTGGCCAAGACCGGCTGCGTGGTGGGGGTCAACGACCTGTCGCTGTCCATCGGCGCCGGCGAGATCTTCGTCATCATGGGCCTGTCCGGGTCCGGCAAGTCGACCCTGGTGCGCCACTTCAACCGCCTGATCGACCCCACCAGCGGGGCGATCCTGGTGGATGGCGAAGACATCCTGCAGTACGACATGGAAGCCCTGCGCCAGTTCCGCCGGCGCAAAATCAGCATGGTGTTCCAGAGCTTCGGCCTGCTGCCGCACAAGACCGTGCTGGAAAACGTCGCCTATGGCCTCAAGGTCCGCGGCGAGAGCAAGCAGGTCTGTGCCGAGCGCGCCCAGCACTGGATCACCACCGTGGGCCTGAAGGGCTACGAGAAGTCCTGGCCGCACCAGCTGTCCGGCGGCATGCGCCAGCGTGTCGGCCTGGCCCGGGCACTGGCGGCGGACACCGACATCATCCTCATGGACGAAGCCTTCAGCGCCCTCGACCCGCTGATCCGCGCGGAAATGCAGGACCAGTTGCTGGAACTGCAGAAAACCCTGCACAAGACCATCGTGTTCATCACCCACGACCTCGATGAAGCGGTGCGCATCGGCAACCGCATCGCGATCCTCAAGGACGGCCGCCTGATCCAGGTCGGCACGCCGCGGGAGATCCTCCATGAGCCGGCCGACGAATACGTCGACCGCTTCGTCCAGCGCCGCGCCGCCACCGTATGAGGACCGTCATGCCGCAACAGAAAGTGGTGATCGCCGACGCCCCGCTGTGTTGGCAGGACATCGTCGCCGTGGCCCGCCACGGTGCCAGCCTCGAACTGTCGTACAGCGCCTGGGCACGGATCGAGAATGCCCAGGCCATCGTCCGGCGCATCGTCGACAGCGGCGAGCGTGCCTATGGCGTCAATACCGGCCTCGGCGCCCTGTGCAACGTGGCGCTCGAGGGCGAGCAACTGGCCCGGCTGTCGCGCAATACCCTGCTCAGCCATGCCTGCGGCGTCGGCCCGGTGCTCAGCGACGAGCAGACCCGGGCGATCATCTGCGCCGCCATCGTCAACTACAGCCACGGCAAGTCGGGGATCCAGCGCGCGGTGGTCGAGGCGCTGCTCAGCCTGCTGGAACGCGGCATCACCCCGCAGGTGCCGTCGCAGGGCTCGGTGGGCTACCTGACCCACATGGCCCATGTCGGCATCTGCCTGCTGGGCGTGGGCAAGGTCAGCTATCGCGGGCAGGTCGTCGACGCCGCCGCCGCCCTCGCCGAGGAAGGCCTGGCCCCGGTGCAACTGGGTGCCAAGGACGGCCTGTGCCTGGTCAACGGCACGCCGTGCATGACCGGCCTGAGCTGCCTGGCCCTGGCCGACGCCAGCCACCTGCTGCAATGGGCCGACATCATCGCCGCCATGAGCTTCGAAGCGCTGCGCGGGCAGATCGCCGCGTTCGACGCCGACATCATCGCCCTCAAGCCCCATCCGGGCATGCAGCAGGTCGGCGCGAACCTGCGCGCGCTGCTGGAGGGCAGCGAGGTGATCGCCAGCAGCAAGGGCATCCGCACCCAGGACGCCCTGAGCATCCGTTCCATCCCGCAGGTCCACGGTGCTTCCCGCGACCAGTTGGTCCACGCCGCGCGGCAGGTCGAGACCGAGCTCAACTCGGCCACCGACAACCCGCTGCTGCTGGGTACCCCGGAGAGTTTCCGGGTGATGTCCCAGGCCAACCCCCACGGCCAGTCGGTGGCCATGGCCGCCGACCTGCTGGCCCTGGCCGTCGCCGAGCTGGGTTCCATCGCCGAGCGGCGCCTGGACCGTCTGGTCAACCCGCATGTCAGTGGGTTGCCGGCGTTCCTGGTGGCCGAGCCTGGGGTGAACTCGGGGATGATGATCGTGCAGTACGTGGCCGCTTCGCTGTGCGCGGAAAACCGCCAGTTGGCGCAACCGGCGGTGGTCGACAACTACGTCACCTCGGGCCTGCAGGAAGACCACCTGAGCCTCGGCACCAGTGCCGCGCTCAAGCTGCACCGGGCCCTGGACAACTGCACGCAGATCCTCGCCATCGAGTACCTGCTGGCGGCCCAGGCCTTCGAATTTCTCAAGGAGCAACGCTTCGGCGTCGGCACCGGTCGCGCCTGGCAACTGCTGCGCGAGCGTGTCCCGGCCTATGCGCAGGATCGCTGGCTGGCACCGGACATCGCCAGTGCCGCCGCATTGCTCAAACAGCCGCAACTGCCGCAGCACGTGCTGCCGGCGCTGCTCTGAACCACGACAAGGAGCCAGAACATGCAAGTCTTCAACCTGATCCCCGGCCAGGTCAGCCTCGCCGAATTGCGCGGCATCTACCAGAAGCCAGCGCGCCTGAGCCTGGTCGCCAGCGCGGCGGCACAGATAGACGCCAGCGTCGCCTGCGTCGAGCAGATCCTCGCCGAGGACCGCACCGCCTACGGCATCAACACCGGTTTCGGCCTGCTGGCCTCGACCCGCATCGCCAGCCATGACCTGGAAAACCTGCAGCGTTCGCTGGTGCTCTCCCACGCCGCCGGTATCGGCGCGCCGCTGGACGACGCCATGGTGCGCCTGATCATGGTGCTCAAGATCAACAGCCTGAGCCGCGGTTTCTCCGGGATCCGGCGCAAGGTGATCGACGCGCTGATCGCCCTGGTCAATGCCGAGGTCTATCCACATATCCCGCTCAAAGGCTCGGTCGGTGCTTCCGGCGACCTGGCGCCGCTGGCGCACATGTCGCTGGTCCTGCTGGGCGAAGGCAAGGCCCGTTACAAGGGCGAGTGGCTGCCGGCGGTGGACGCCCTGGCCGTGGCCGGCCTGGAGCCGCTGACCCTGGCGGCCAAGGAAGGGTTGGCGCTGCTCAACGGCACCCAGGCCTCGACCGCCTACGCCCTGCGCGGCCTGTTCGAGGCCGAGGACCTGTTCGCCGCGGCCATCGCCTGTGGCGGCCTGACCGTGGAAGCGGTGCTCGGCTCGCGTTCGCCGTTCGACGCCCGCATCCACGCCGCCCGCGGCCAGCGCGGGCAGATCGACGCCGCCGCCTGCTACCGCGACCTGCTCACCGACGGCACTGAAGTCTCGGCCTCCCACGAGCATTGCGGCAAGGTCCAGGATCCGTACTCGCTGCGCTGCCAGCCACAGGTCATGGGCGCCTGCCTGACCCAGCTGCGCCAAGCCGCCGAAGTCCTGGCCATCGAGGCCAACGCCGTTTCCGACAACCCGCTGGTGTTCGCCGAGCAGGGTGATGTGATTTCCGGCGGTAACTTCCACGCCGAGCCGGTGGCCATGGCGTCCGACAACATGGCCCTGGCCATCGCCGAGATCGGTTCGCTGAGCGAGCGGCGCATCTCGCTGATGATGGACAAGCACATGTCCCAGCTGCCGCCGTTCCTGGTGGAAAACGGCGGGGTAAACTCCGGCTTCATGATCGCCCAGGTCACCGCTGCGGCCCTGGCCAGCGAGAACAAGGCCCTGTCCCATCCGCACAGCGTCGACAGCCTGCCGACCTCGGCCAACCAGGAGGACCACGTGTCCATGGCCCCGGCCGCCGGCAAGCGCCTGTGGGAGATGGCCGAGAACACCCGTGGCATCCTCGCCATCGAATGGCTTGGCGCCTGCCAGGGCCTCGACCTGCGCACCGGGCTGAAGACCTCGGTCAAGCTGGAGCAGGCGCGCCAGACCCTGCGTGATCGCGTGCCGCACTACGACAAGGACCGCTTCTTCGCCCCGGACATCGAGATCGCCGTGCAGCTGCTGGCCGAGAATCGCCTGACCGGCCTGCTGCCGGGCGGCGTGCTGCCGAGCCTGTCGTGAGCGGAGGGACGCCGATGAAGACCCTCTGGCAGCACTGCCATGTGGCGAGCATGGCCCAGGGCAGCTACTCGATCATCGAGGACGCGGCGATCGTCACCGAAGCCGGGCGCATCGCCTGGATCGGCGCACGCCAGGCGATGCCGGACCTGGACGTGCAGGCCCGGGTCGACCTGGGCGGTGCCTGGGTCACCCCGGGGCTGATCGACTGCCACACCCACACGGTGTTCGGTGGTAACCGCAGCGGCGAATTCGAGCAGCGCCTGCAGGGTGTCAGCTATGCCGAGATCGCTGCCCAGGGCGGCGGTATCGCCAGCACCGTGCGCGCCACCCGTGCGGCCAGCGAGGACGAGCTGTACGCCAGCGCCCTGCGCCGGGTCCGGGCGCTGATGCGCGACGGCGTGACCACCCTGGAGATCAAGTCCGGCTACGGCCTCGACCTGGACAACGAGCGCAAGATGCTCAGGGTCGCCCGCCGCCTCGGCCAGGACCTGCCGCTGACCGTGCGCGCCACCTGCCTGGCGGCCCATGCACTGCCGCCGGAGTACAAGGACCGCAGCGACGACTACATCGCCCACATCTGCGAGGTCATGCTCCCGGCGCTGGCCGCCGAGGGCCTGGTGGATGCGGTGGATGCCTTCTGCGAGTACCTGGCGTTTTCCCCGGCGCAGGTCGAGCGAGTGTTCATCAAGGCCCGCGAGCTGGGCTTGCCGGTGAAACTGCATGCCGAGCAGCTGTCGTCCCTCGCCGGTTCCAGCCTGGCGGCGCGCTACCACGGGCTGTCCGCCGACCACCTGGAGTTCATGACCGAGGCCGACGCCATCGCCATGGCTGCCGCCGGTACCGTCGCCGTGCTGCTGCCCGGTGCCTTCTATTACCTGCGCGAGACCCAGCTGCCGCCGATGGACGCCCTGCGCAAGCACGGGGTGAAGATCGCCATCGCCAGCGACCTCAACCCCGGCACCTCGCCGGCGTTGTCGCTGCGGCTGATGCTGAACATGGCCTGCACCCTGTTCCGCATGACCCCGGAGGAGGCACTGGCTGGCGTCACCCTGCACGCCGCCACCGCTCTGGGCCTGGGTGACAGCCATGGTTCGCTGGAAGTGGGCAAGGTCGCCGACTTCGTCGCCTGGGACATCGAGCGCCCGGCCGACCTCGCGTACTGGCTGGGTGGCGAACTGGACAAGCGCGTGGTGCGCCACGGCGTCGAACTGACTGATTGAGGCAATGACGATGGACAAGGTTCTGAGTTTCCACCAGGGCAGGCTGCCGCTGCTGATCAGCATGCCCCACGCCGGCCTGAAGCTGACGCCGGCGGTGCGCGACGGGCTGGTCCCGGCGGCGCAAAGCCTGCCGGATACCGACTGGCACATCCCGCAGCTGTATGACTTCGTCCGCACGATGGGCGCCAGCGTGGTGGCGGCGGAGTATTCGCGGTTCGTCATCGACCTGAACCGGCCCGCGGACGACCAGCCTTTGTATGCTGGCGCGACCACCGGGCTGTTCCCGGCCACTCTGTTCGATGGCGAGCCGCTGTTCGAAGAGGGCAAGGTGCCGTCGGCGACGGAGCGGGCGGGGTACCTGGACAACATCTGGCGGCCCTACCACGACACCCTGCGCCACGAACTGGCGCGGCTGAAAGCGACCTTCGGCTATGCGCTGCTGTGGGATGCCCATTCGATCCGTTCCCATGTGCCGCACCTGTTCGACGGCAAGCTGCCGGATTTCAACCTGGGCACCTTCAATGGCGCCAGCTGCGATCCGCAACTGGCCGAGCTCCTGCAGGCGGTGTGCGCCGGGGCCGACGACTACAGCCACGTGCTCAACGGACGTTTCAAGGGCGGGCACATCACCCGGCACTACGGCGATCCGGCCAATCACATCCATGCGGTGCAACTGGAGCTGGCGCAGAGCACCTATATGGAAGAGGTGGAGCCGTTCACCTACCGGCCTGACCTGGCCGGGCCGACCCAGGGGGTGCTGCGGGGATTGCTGGAAGCGGTCCTGGGCTGGGCTGAAGCTCGCTACCGCTAATCTGTGGGAGCGAGCTTGCTCGCGAAGGACTGCACAGCAGTCCCAGATCCTGGCGCTTCCTTTCTGGATGGATGCTTTTGGGGCCGCTGTGCGGCCCTTCGCGAGCAAGCTCGCTCCCACGGGGTTCAATCCAGCCTGCTCGATTACCTCATCAACACTTGACCCAACGGGGCATGCTCAAAGCGCAATTCGGGTTTATGATGCCCAACGGCAGAATAATTCCCACACGGAGTGCGTAATGCAGACCTTGTACCCACAGATCAAACCCTACGCCCGGCACGATCTGGCAGTCGAAGCACCGCATGTACTGTACGTCGATGAAAGCGGTTCGCCGGAGGGTCTGCCGGTGGTGTTCATTCACGGTGGTCCTGGCGCCGGCTGCGATGCCCAGAGTCGCTGCTACTTCGATCCCACCGTCTACCGCATCATCACCTTCGATCAGCGCGGCTGCGGCCGTTCCACGCCCCACGCCAGTCTGGAGAACAACACCACCTGGCACCTGGTCGAGGACCTCGAGCGCATCCGCCAGCACCTCGGCATCGACAAGTGGGTGCTGTTCGGCGGCTCCTGGGGCTCGACCCTAGCCCTGGCCTACGCCCAGAGTCACCCCGAGCGCGTGCACGGCCTGATCCTGCGCGGCATCTTCCTCTGCCGTCCGCAGGAGATCGAGTGGTTCTACCAGGTCGGTGGCGCCAGCCGCCTGTTCCCCGACTACTGGCAGGACTACATCGCGCCGATCCCCCTGGAGGAGCGCGACGACCTGGTCCAGGCCTTCCACAAGCGCCTCACCGGCAACGACCAGATCGCCCAGATGCATGCGGCCAAGGCCTGGTCCACCTGGGAGGGCCGCACCGCCACGCTGCGCCCCAACCCGCTGGTGGTCGACCGCTTCTCCGAGCCGCAGCGCGCGCTGTCGATCGCCCGGATCGAATGCCACTACTTCGTCAACAACGCCTTCCTCGACGAAAACCAGCTGATCCGCGACATGCCGAAGATCGCCCACCTGCCGGCGGTGATCGTGCACGGTCGCTATGACGTGATCTGCCCGCTGGACAACGCCTGGGAACTGCACCAGGCCTGGCCGAACAGCGAGCTGAAGGTGATCCGCGACGCCGGCCATGCCGCGTCCGAGCCTGGCATCACCGACGCCCTGGTGCGCGCCGCCGACCAGATGGCCCGGCGCCTGCTCGACCTGCCCCTGGAAGAAGCATGAAGGGCCTGCTGCAGCGCGTGCGTGGCGCGCGGGTGGAAGTGGAGGGGGAAATCGTCGGGTCCATCGACCAGGGCCTGATGGTGCTGGTCGCGGTGGAGCCGGGGGATACCCCCGAGCACGCCGACAAGCTGCTGCACAAGTTGCTCAACTACCGGGTCTTCAGCGACCCGCAGGGCAAGATGAACCTGTCGCTCAAGGACATCGACGGCGGCCTGCTGCTGGTGTCCCAGTTCACCCTGGCGGCCGATACCCGCAGCGGCCTGCGTCCGAGCTTTTCCACGGCCGCGCCGCCGGCCCTCGGCGCCGAACTGTTCGACTACCTGCTGGCCCAGGCGAGGCTCAAGCACGGGACTGTCGGCAGTGGCCGCTTCGGCGCTGACATGCAGGTGCACCTGGTCAATGATGGCCCCGTAACATTTATGTTACAAATATGACGTCAAAAAACTCCCTGTTTGCAGGAAAACAAGGGGTTTCGCAGCAAAAATAGTTGGCTGGCCCTGATGCGTTGTAACGCAGCCTGCTAGATAATCGCGCGCTACGTGGGCCGGCGTTCGACGGCCTGTTTCACTCTGACTCGAGAACTGTCCGGAACCGCTTGGGGAATCATTGAGCCCTTTCGGAGTCCGAACAGTGCTCGCCAACCCGGCATGTGTCGCTGGCCGTTGGTTCTATAGAATTTGTTTTCGGCGAGGGTTGCTCGTGATTGTAAGTCCCTTTGATGCTCCAAGAACGCCTGCCAGTCGGCTGCGCAAGGCCCTGCTCGCGGGTTCGGCACTGGTCTGCCTGCTCAGCGCCGGCCAGCTCTGGGCGTTCAACCTTGACGACGTGGCGGCCAAGGCGAAGGACCTGGCCGGACAGAAATACGAAGCACCGAAAAGCAACCTGCCCGCCGTCTTCCGCGACATGAAGTTCGGCGACTACCAGAAGATCCGCTTCCGCGCGGAAAAAGCCGAGTGGGCGGACGACAAGACTCCGTTCAAGCTGTCCTTCTATCACCAGGGCATGCATTTCGACACGCCGGTGAAGATCAACGAAGTCACCGCCACCACCGTCGAAGAGATCAAGTACGACCCGAACCGCTTCGACTTCGGTGACCTGCAGTTCGATGCCAAGGCCACCGAACAACTGGGCTACGCCGGTTTCCGCGTGCTGTACCCGATCAACAAGGCCGACAAGCAGGACGAGATCATGACCCTGCTCGGCGCCAGCTATTTCCGCGTGGTCGGCAAGGGCCAGGTGTATGGCCTGTCCGCCCGTGGCCTGGCGATCGACACCGCGCTGCCGTCCGGCGAGGAGTTCCCGCGCTTCACCGAGTTCTGGATCGAGCGCCCGAAAGCCGAAGACAAGCACCTGGTGATCTACGCCCTGCTGGACTCGCCGCGTTCCACCGGCGCCTACAAGCTGATCCTGCGTCCGGGCTCCGACACCGTCGTCGACGTGCAGTCCAAGGTGTTCCTGCGTGACCACGTCAGCCGCCTGGGCATCGCCCCGCTGACCAGCATGTACCTGTTCGGCAGCAACCAGCCGTCGCGCGTGCCGAACTACCGTCCTTCGCTGCACGACTCCGAAGGCCTGTCGATCCACGCCGGCAACGGCGAGTGGCTGTGGCGTCCGCTGAACAACCCGAAACACCTGGCCGTGAGCAACTTCAGCGTGGAAAACCCGCGCGGCTTCGGTCTGCTGCAGCGCAACCGCGACTTCAGCTTCTTCGAAGACCTGGATGACAACTACCAGAAGCGTCCGAGCACCTGGATCGAGCCGAAAGGCGACTGGGGCAAGGGCACCGTCGACCTGGTCGAGATCCCGACCGCCGACGAGACCAACGACAACATCGTGGCCTTCTGGAGCCCGGAGAAACTGCCGGAGCCAGGCACCCCGATCGAGTACGAGTACCGCCTGCACTGGACCATGGACGAGTCGGCCTACCACTCGCCGGACCTCGGCTGGGTCAAGCAGACCATGCGCTCCACCGGCGACGTCAAGCAGTCCAACCTGATCCGCCAGCCTGACGGCAGCGTGGCCTTCCTCGTCGACTTCGAAGGCCCGGCCCTGGCCAAGCTGCCGGAAGACACGGCGGTGCGCAGCCAGGTCAGCGTCGGCGACAATGCCGAGGTGGTGGAAAACAACCTGCGCTACAACCCTGAGATCAAGGGCTGGCGCCTGACCCTGCGGATGAAGGTGAAGGATCCGGGCAAGGCCGTGGAAATGCGCGCCGCCCTGGTTCGCGACGTACCGGTCGAGCCGGTCAAGGCCGAGCCGGCCAAGTCGGAAAAGCAGGAAAAACCCGCGAAGCACGACAAGGCCGCCGCCAAAGCCGCGAAAGCCGAAGCGCCTGCCGAGCAGCCAGCCGCCGAAGCGGCACCCACCCCCGAGGCCCCGGCCACCACCGAGCAGGTGTTGACCGAGACCTGGAGCTATCAGTTGCCAGCCGATGAGTAACTCTTGCGCACGGCCAGAATCGCTTGCCGAGTACCTGGCCCATCTACCCCTGAGCGACGAGCAGCGCGCCGAACTGGCTGACTGCTCCTCGTTCAGCGAGTTGCACCAGCGCCTGTCTGCACAGCCGGGTGCCACCGCCGAGCCTGCCCAGGGCTCGGTCGGCGGCCGCCTGAACCTGCTCAGCGCCACCGACATGGAAGAGGCCGAGATGCTCGGTCTCGACGCCAGCGGCCGGGTCTGCCTCAAGGCGACCCCGCCGATCCGCCGGACCCGGGTGATCCCCGAGCCGTGGCGGACCAACATCCTGATCCGCGCCTGGCGCCGGATGACCGGGCGCACCAATGCGCCGGCCCCGGAGAAGCGCGAGCTGCCGGCCGCGCGCTGGCGCTGGGTCGGCTCGATGCGCCGCTATATCCTGCTGGCCCTGATGATCGGCCAGACCCTCGTCGCCGGCTGGTACATGAAAGGCATCCTGCCGTACCAGGGCTGGTCGTTCGTCGATCTCGACGAGGTCCTGCACCAGCCGCTGCTGCAGACGGCCGCACAGGTCTGGCCGTATGCGCTGCAGACAAGCATCCTGATCCTCTTCGGCATCCTCTTCTGCTGGGTCTCCGCGGGCTTCTGGACCGCGCTGATGGGCTTCCTCGAGCTGCTCACCGGCCGCGACAAGTACCGCATCTCCGGGAGCAGCGCCGGTAACGAGCCGATCGAGAAGGGCGCGCGCACCGCGCTGGTCATGCCGATCTGCAACGAAGACGTGCCCCGGGTCTTCGCCGGCCTGCGCGCCACGTTCGAGTCGGTGGCTGCCACCGGCGACCTCGACCGTTTCGACTTCTTCGTCCTCAGCGACACCAACGACACCGACATCGCCGTGGCCGAGCAACAGGCCTGGCTGGACGTGTGCCGCGAGGCCAAGGGCTTCGGCAGGATCTTCTACCGCCGTCGCCGTCGCCGGGTGAAGCGCAAGAGCGGCAACCTCGACGACTTCTGCCGCCGCTGGGGCAGCGACTACCGCTACATGGTGGTCCTCGACGCCGACAGCGTGATGAGCGGCGAATGCCTCACCAGCCTGGTGCGCCTGATGGAAGCCAACCCGGACGCCGGGATCATCCAGACCGCGCCGAAGGCCTCGGGCATGGACACCCTGTATGCGCGCATGCAGCAGTTCGCCACGCGTGTCTACGGCCCGCTGTTCACCGCCGGCCTGCACTTCTGGCAGCTGGGCGAGTCGCACTACTGGGGGCACAACGCGATCATCCGCATGAAGCCCTTCATCGAGCACTGCGCCCTGGCGCCGTTGCCGGGCAAGGGTGCCTTCGCCGGTGCGATCCTCTCCCACGACTTCGTCGAAGCCGCGCTGATGCGCCGTGCCGGCTGGGGCGTGTGGATCGCCTACGACCTGCCGGGCAGCTATGAAGAACTGCCGCCGAACCTGCTCGACGAGCTCAAGCGCGACCGGCGCTGGTGCCACGGCAACCTGATGAACTTCCGCCTGTTCCTGGTCAAGGGCATGCACCCGGTGCACCGTGCGGTGTTCCTCACCGGCGTGATGTCCTACCTGTCGGCGCCGCTGTGGTTCTTCTTCCTGGTGCTGTCGACGGCGCTGCTGGCGACCAACACCCTGATGGAGCCGCAGTACTTCCTCGAACCACGGCAGCTGTACCCGCTGTGGCCGCAGTGGCACCCGGAGAAGGCCATCGCGCTGTTCTCCACCACCATCGTCCTGCTGTTCCTGCCGAAACTGCTCAGCGTCATCCTGATCTGGGCCAAGGGTGCGAAAGAGTACGGCGGACGGATCAAGGTCACCCTGTCCATGCTCCTGGAGATGCTGTTCTCCATGCTGCTGGCGCCGGTGCGGATGATCTTCCACACCCGTTTCGTCCTCGCCGCGTTCCTCGGCTGGGCCGCGACCTGGAACTCGCCGCAGCGTGACGACGACTCCACGCCGTGGAGCGAAGCGGTGCGCCGCCATGGCCCGCAGACCCTGCTGGGCGTGGCCTGGGCCCTGCTGGTGGCCTGGCTGAACCCGAGCTTCCTGTGGTGGCTGGTGCCCATCGTCGGCTCGCTGACCCTGTCGATCCCGGTCTCGGTGATCTCCAGTCGGGTCAACCTGGGCCTGCGCGCCAAGGACGAGAAGCTGTTCCTGATCCCCGAGGAATACTCGACCCCGCAGGAACTGCTGGCCACCGACCAGTACACCCACGAGAACCGCTGGCATGCGCTGCACGACGGTTTCGTCCGGGCCGTGGTCGATCCGCAGCAGAACGCCCTGGCCTGTGCCCTGGCCACCGCGCGCCATGGCGTCGCCGAGCCGATCGAGGCGCTGCGCGCCGAGCGTATCGCCAAGGCCCTGCAGGTCGGCCCGTCGGCCCTCGACGGTGCGACCCGCCTGGCCCTGCTCAGCGACCCGGTGGCGCTGTCGCGCCTGCACGACCGCGTCTGGGCCGAGCACAACGCGGCCTGGCTGGACGTCTGGCGCCAGTCGATCGCCAGCGACCCGCACTCGCCGCTGCTGCCGCTGCATCCGGAGCCGGCAGCCCAGCCGACACTGGCCAGTGCCTGACCCTCAACGGGGCGACATTCGTCGCCCCGTTGGTTTTTCTGGTATCAATAAGTAACAAAGTCTTCACGGACGCTAGGTCCCGTGCCGCTCATGCGTTAGCATCCCACCCCGACTATGGCGCGACGTCTGTAGGACTTTTCGCGCACACAATAAAATTCGAGCGTTTTCTTGTTGGGGGAACCTGGTGATGTTCAAAAAGTATCTGTCGATGCTGCTGGCCGGCATCGCGGCCACCGTCGCGGTCAGCACCGCACAGGCTGGCGTGATCGATGACGCGGTCAAGCGTGGCACCCTGCGCGTGGGCATGGACCCGACCTACATGCCGTTCGAGATGACCAACAAGCGTGGCGAGATCATCGGTTTCGAAGTGGACATCCTCAAGGCCATGGCCAAGTCCATGGGCGTCAAGCTGGAGCTGGTCTCCACCGCGTATGACGGCATCATCCCGGCGCTGATGACCAACAAGTTCGACATGATCGGCAGCGGCATGACCCTGACCCAGGAGCGCAACCTGAAGCTGAACTTCAGCGAGCCCTTCATCGTCGTCGGCCAGACCCTGCTGATCCGCAAGGAGCTGGCGGACAAGGTCAAGTCTTACAAGGACCTGAACACCGCGGAATACCGCCTGACCTCCAAGCTGGGCACCACCGGCGAGATGGTCGCCAAGAAGCTGATCGGCAAGGCCCAGTACCACGGCTACGACAACGAGCAGGAAGGCGTGATGGACGTGGTCAACGGCAAGGCCGATGCCTTCGTCTACGACGCACCGTACAACGTCGTTGCAGTGGAGAAGGTCGGCAACGGCAAGCTGGTCTACCTGGAAGAGCCCTTCACCTACGAGCCACTGGCGTTCGGCCTGAAGAAGGGCGACTACGACAGCATCAACTTCATCAACAACTTCCTGCACCAGATCAAGCACGACGGCACCTACGACCGGATCCACGACAAGTGGTTCAAGAAGAAAGAGTGGCTGAAGGACATGGAATAAACGACAGCTATAAGCCGCAAGCTGCAAGCTGCAAGAAGAGGCGGATCGCCACCGATCCGCTTTTTTCTTGCAGCTTGTCGCTTGCGGCTTTTGGCTTAATGGGGAACTCCTCACGTGATCAAACACAAGAAAGCCCAGTGGCCCTGGCACGGGCTGACCGCGCTGGTCCTGGTCGGACTGGCACTGAGTCTGTATTTCGCCACCTCGATGATCTCCTACGAGTGGCGCTGGAACCGGGTACCCCAGTACTTCGCCTACCAGGCCGAGGAAGCCCATCGCGCGGCCGCCTACGGCACGGTGCAGGACATCGTCAGCCAGGGCGCCACGGCGCGGGTGACCCTGCGTGACGAAGACGGCAACGACCAGGTCCTGGAGGTCGAGCAGGCCAGCCTGCAACTGTCCAAGGGCGACGACGTTTCCGAAGGCGACGTGGTCGGCCTGACCCACCACTGGGCTGCCGGCCCGCTGACCTGGGGCCTGTGGACCACGGTGTGGATTTCCGTGGCGTCCGGCGCCGTCGGCCTGCTGATCGGGCTGTTCGCCGGTCTCTGCCGGCTGTCCAGCAACCCGACCCTGCGCGACCTGTCGACGGTCTACGTCGAGCTGGTGCGCGGCACGCCGTTGCTGGTGCAGATCTTCATCTTCTACTTCTTCATCGGCACCGTGCTCAACCTGTCCCGCGAGTTCGCCGGGGTGGCGGCGCTGGCCCTGTTCACCGGCGCCTACGTCGCCGAGATCGTCCGGGCCGGCGTGCAGTCGATCGCCAAGGGCCAGGGCGAGGCGGCCCGTTCGCTGGGCCTCAACGCGGCCCAGTCGATGCGCCACGTGATCCTGCCGCAGGCGTTCAAGCGCGTGCTGCCGCCGCTGGCCGGGCAGTTCATCAGCCTGGTCAAGGACACTTCGCTGGTGTCGGTGATCGCCATCACCGAGCTGACCAAGAGCGGCCGCGAGGCGATCACCACCTCGTTCTCGACCTTCGAGATCTGGTTCTGCGTCGCCGGGCTGTACCTGCTGATCAACCTGCCGCTGTCGCACTTCGCCAGCCGGCTCGAGCGGAGGCTTGCGCAAAGTGATTGAAGTCCGTGACCTGACCAAAGTCTTCGACACCCGCGGCATGGTCGTGCGCGCCGTGGACAACGTCACCACCCAAGTGGCCCGCGGCGAGGTGCTGGTGGTGCTCGGCCCTTCCGGCTCCGGCAAGTCGACCTTCCTGCGCTGCCTCAATGGCCTGGAGTCGTTCGACGCCGGCAGCGTGGCCATCGATGGCCTGCAACTGGCGGACCCGAAGACCGATATCAACGCCTATCGCCGCGAAGTCGGCATGGTGTTCCAGCACTTCAACTTGTTCCCGCACATGACCGTGCTGGAGAACCTGTGCCTGGCGCAGAAGGTCGTGCGCAAGCGCGGCAAGGCCGAGCGCGAGGCCAAGGCCAGGGCGCTGCTGGACAAGGTGGGGATCGGCCAGAAGGCCAACGAGTACCCGTCGCGCCTCTCCGGTGGCCAGCAGCAGCGGGTGGCGATCGCCCGGGCACTGGCGATGGACCCCAAGGTGATGCTGTTCGACGAACCGACTTCGGCGCTCGACCCGGAGATGGTGGGCGAGGTGCTGGACGTGATGAAGACCCTGGCCCAGGAAGGCATGACCATGGTCTGCGTGACCCACGAGATGGGCTTTGCCCGGGAAGTGGCGGATCGGGTGCTGTTCTTCGATCACGGCAAGCTGCTGGAAGACTCGCCGCCCGAGCAGTTCTTCATCGCACCGAAGGACCTGCGGGCCCAGGCATTCCTGCGTCAGGTCCTTTAAGCGCCGTCCCTATCGCTGGCAAGCCAGCTCCCACAGGTTGGACTGCCCCCAAGAAGTTGGACACCAATCCAACCCTTGGGGGAGTTATGAGCAAGTACAGCGAGCACTTCAAGCTCACAGCGGTCAGGGCCTATCTCG
>Ga0206117_100629_pt1 | contig 30751 bp, 27 predicted proteins | sample 3A5Ametagenome_FD_177997 | JGI IMG/M metagenome (GOLD analysis project Ga0206117, IMG submission 177997) | Enriched microbial communities from leaf-cutter ant dump, University of Wisconsin, Madison, United States - 3A5A | ecosystem: Environmental > Terrestrial > Nest > Insects nest > Nest dump... | reverse complement strand
AGCTTGGCGAAATCGAGGTTGGAGGCATAGGTTTCGCGATAGCTCTTATAGGCCGACAGGGCGTTCAGCAGCACCGCGGTGCGGTAATAATCGGGCCGCGCCTTGACCCCGTGCGGCAGGTCGCGCTGGACCAGCGTGTCCCACTTGACCCGCAGCAGGCGGGCGGTGGAATCGGCCCGTTCGACCGCGGTGCCCAGGCTGGCGAACGAGAACCCCTCGGCCCGTCGCATCGACCCGTACAGGGCGCCGCGGAACATGTGCGACCGGTCGCGCACCCATTCCAGCCGTTCCTGGATGCCATCGCGGCGCAGCTGGTCGTAATCCAGCTCGGCCACCTGCAGCCAGGTCTGGTTCAGGGTTTCCCACAGGTCGGACGACAGCAGATGCCGGGTCGCCCGCGCATTCTCGCGCGCCAGCAGCAGGGACGAGCGGATCGCCGACAGGTTGTCGCGTTCCAGGATCATGTAGGCCAGCACCCGGCCGGGCGTGACGCTTTCATAACGGCGCATGAAATCGTCGGCCGTGCCGGTCATGAACAGCGGGGTTTCCCACTCGGACAGCTGGCCCGACTGGCCCGACGCCTCGCCGCCCGGCAGCATGCCGATCTGGTGGCAGGATGCCAGCAGGCGCGCCACGTTCTCGGCCCGTTCGACATAACGGGCCATCCAGAAGAAATTGTCAGCGGCGCGTGCCAGCATGGCCGTCCTCCACCACCCAGGTGTCCTTGGTGCCGCCGCCCTGGCTGGAATTGACCACGAGCGACCCTTCGCGCAGCGCCACGCGGGTCAGCGCGCCCGGCACCACCTGGATGGTGCGGCCGCACAGCACATAGGGGCGCAGGTCGACATGGCGGGGCGCCACGCCGCTTTCCACATAGGTCGGACAGGTCGACAGGGCCAGGGTCGGCTGGGCGATGAACCCCGCCGGCGCCGCGATGATCTTGGTGCGGAACGCCTCGATCTCGGTCTTGGACGCGGTCGGGCCGACCAGCATGCCGTAGCCGCCCGAGCCGTGGACTTCCTTGACCACCAGTTCGTCGAGGTTGTCGAGGACATAGGCCAGGTCGTCGGGCTTGCGCAGCTGATAGGTCGGCACGTTCTTCAGGATCGGCTCCGCCCCCAGGTAGAAGCGGATGATGTCGGGCATGTAGGCATAGACCGCCTTGTCGTCGGCAACGCCGCCGCCGATGGCGTTGGCGATGGTGACATTGCCCATACGATAGGCCGCCAGCAGGCCGGGCACCCCCAGCACCGAGGTCGGGTTGAAGGCCAGCGGATCCAGGAAGTCGTCGTCGATGCGGCGGTAGATCACGTCGACCCGGGCGCGGCCCCTGGTCGTGCGCATGTAGACGAACCCGCCGTCGACGAACAGGTCGGCACCCTGGACCAGTTCGATGCCCATTTCCTGGGCCAGGAAGGCGTGCTCGAAATAGGCCGAGTTATACTGGCCCGGCGTCAGCAGCACGGTGGTCGGGTTGTCGCCGCCGCGCGGCGGCGCGACCGAGCGCAACGTTTCCAGCAGCCATTCATGGTAATGGTTGATCGGCGCCACGCTGTAGCGGCTGAACAGGTCGGGGAACAGGCGCATCATCGCCTGGCGGTTTTCCAGCATGTAGGACACGCCGGACGGCGTCCGGGCATTGTCTTCCAGCACGTAGAAGGTTTCGTCGTCCACGCGGACGATGTCGACCCCGACGATATGGGCATAGACGCCGCCCGGCACCCGGTGGCCCAGCATTTCCGGGCGGAATGCCGGGTTGGCCAGGACCAGGTCGTCGGGGATGATGCCGGCGCGCAGGATTTCCTGCTCGTTGTAGACATCGTTGAGGAAGGCGTTGATCGCCTCCACCCGCTGGCGCACGCCGCGGTGAATGACGTCCCATTCCTTGGACGAAAGAATGCGCGGGACCACGTCGAAGGGGATCAGACGCTCGACGCCGCCTTCGGCGCCGTAGACGTTGAAGGTGATGCCCATGCGGCGGAAAATCAGATCCGCTTCCTGATGCCTGCGCCCGATGTCTTCGATCGGGGTGGCATTCAACCACTCGGCATAGGACGCGTAAGGCGCCCGGATGCCGTTGCCGGTACCGTTCATTTCGTCGAAGGCGACCGTTTTCCGTTTCGCCATGCGTTCTCCCCTGCGGCTTGGCAGTCACCCTCGCAAGGGCCGTGCCGGTCCCGTCGATGGGCACTTGCCGTGCCGAACTCCCCTGTCCGCCCACTATGACAGCACCGCAGTACGAGTGTCGCCCAAATTTGCGGCAACATCGACCACTTGCGGGCGCCAGCGGCGTCGGGTCTGATATAGCCGGAATCGGGGGAGGCGGGAATGCGCCATACGGCCTTGAAGACCATTCTTCTGGCATCGGTCGCCATGGCCATGCCGGGCCTGTCCGGCGCGGCCCGGGCCGACCAGCAGAAATTCATCGACGCCCATGTCCATTACAGTCACGACGCGTGGGATCGCCTGCCGCCCGAGGCGGCGGTCAAGATCCTGCGCGATGCGGGGTTGGCCCAGGTCTTCGTGTCGTCGTCGTCGGACGAAGGCACCCAGCGGCTGTACCAGGCGGCGCCCGACCTGATCGTGCCCGTCCTGCGCCCCTATCGCAGCCGGGGCGAGCTGTCGACCTGGTTCCGCGACCCCACGGCGGGCGACCATGTCGAAGCGCGGCTGAAGCAGTACCGTTATGCCGGCATCGGTGAATTCCACATCTTCGGCGCCGATGCCGACAGCGAGGTGATGCGTCGCCTGGTCAAGCTGGCCGCCGAATACAAGCTGTTCCTGCATGCCCATGGCGATGCCGATGCGGTGCGCCGGCTGTTCGCCCAGGACCCGCAGGCCCGCATCCTGTGGGCCCATTCCGGCTTCGTGCCCCCGGCCGAGGTGCGGCAGATGCTGGAAACCTATCCCACGCTGTGGGCCGACCTGGCCTTCCGCAACGACCATGCCGCCGACGGCCGGGTCGACCCGGCCTGGCGCGCGGTGTTCGAAGCCTTCCCCGACCGTTTCATGGCCGGCACCGACACCTTCACGCCCGAACGCTGGTATTACATCGGCGAGCATGCCAAATGGACCCGGGCCTGGCTGACCGACCTGCCCGCCCCGCTGGCCGACAACATCGCCTGGCGCAACGCCACGGCCCTGGCCCGGTGGCAGCCACCGCAGTGAGGGCCGCACTGATCCTTGGCCTTAGCCTTGCCGCCGGCCCGGCGCTGGCCTGCGGGCCGGGCACCGTGGTCGGCCCGCAGGGCGGGCAACTTGCTTACCGCGTCGATCCCGCCCCCGCCGTCGGCCGCATGGTCGCGGTCGAGGTGACGGCCTGCGACGGGTTGGCATTGGACGGCTTCGACGCGCGCATGCCCCAGCACGGCCACGGCCTCAACTATCGCCCGCGCATCAGCGCCGAGGGCCCCGGCCGCTATCGGGTGGAAGGCATCCTGTTCCACATGCCCGGCGCCTGGCAGTTCGTGTTCGACGTCCGCGCCGACGGCAATGCCCGGCGCTTGACCACGGATTTCGCCGTCACGCGATGAGGGCCGCGGCCATCGCCCTGTTCGGCCTGCTGGCGGCCTTTCCGGCGCAGGCCGCCGACCAGTTCGTCTTCGACCAGGCCGAGCGCGACGCGATCCTGCTGCACGGTCCCTGGCCGCCCGCGGCGGCGCCGGACCCGAGCAACCGCGCCTCGGGCGATCCCGCCGCCGTCGCGCTGGGACAGAAACTGTTCTTCGACATCAGGCTGTCGCGCGACAACGACCGGTCCTGCGCCACGTGCCACATCCCCGCCCAGGCCTTTGCCGACGGGCGGCCGCGCGGCGAAGGCATTCGGCCGCTGGATCGCAACACCATCGCGCTGGCCAACCTGCAGGGGCGGCGCTGGTATGGCTGGGACGGCAAATCCGACAGCCTGTGGGCGCAAAGCCTGCACCCGATCGTCGACGAACGCGAACTGGCCGCGACCGGCGCCCTGCTGCGCGACCGGCTGGCGCCGGAACACGATGCGGTGTTCGGCCCGGCGGACGACGACGAAACCTTTCTGGTCGACATCGCCAAGGCACTGGCGGCCTACCAGGAAACCCTGGTCACGCCCCGCCGCCCGTTCGACGATTTCCGCGACGCGCTGGAACGGGGCGATGCGGCGGCGATGGCCGCCTATCCCGCCGCGGCCGCGCGCGGCCTGAAACTGTTCGTCGGACGCGGGCAATGCGCCGTCTGCCATTTCGGCCCGGCGTTCTCGAACGGCGAATTCGACAGCGTCGGCATCAACTTCTTCCTGGGCCCCGACGGCGTCGACCGCGGGCGCCATGGCGGCATCACCGCCCTGCGCGCCAGCCCCTTCAACCTGCTGGGCCGGCACAGCGACGACGACACGCGCAGCACCGCCGGCCCGACCCGCCACGTCGCCCTGCTGCACCGCAACTGGGGCGAATTCGCGGTGCCGTCTTTGCGCGGCGTGGCGCTGTCCGCCCCCTACATGCATGACGGCAGCCTGGCCACCCTGGCCGACGTGGTCGGCCATTATTCGCAGATCGACCTGGACCGGCTGCACCAGGATGGCCAACTGATCCTGCAGCCGCTGCGGCTGACGGACGGCGAACTGGCCGACCTCGTCGCCTTCCTGGAAACGCTGTAAGCTGGCCCGAGTCGCGATGACCTGCGCGACCGCGGGGCATGACCGTACCCGTATGGTCACGGCCACCGCAGCCGCAGCACCCTGCCGATTCCCTGGTCTGATTTAGCCTTTCGAACCTCCCCGACCGTGATCGCGGGGCGAGTCACGAGACTTTTCATACCCGTAACCGTCGGGTAAACCATTCCTGTACGAATGTTCACAAGGTCGGGATGAGCGATACCAGACGCATGACCGTGGCGGCGATCGATGCTGCGCCAAGCTGCAGCTCGATAGGGGATTTCTATGCCTATCCCGCCCGCCGCACGCTGTCGCGCCTGTTCAAGAACTACGTCGCCGCGGTCGGGGCCACCCCGGTCGAAACCCTGCATTCCGCGACGGAAATGAAGCGGGTGATGGATGCCGGCGACCTGGTGAACACCGCCGTGTTCCGCGTCGCCTCATTGCAGGCCAAGGGCGATCAGGCGCGCAGCAAGGAATTGCGCGAACGGCTGTTTGCCCTGGGCGAGGCGCTGGCCGAACGTGCCAGGGCGGTCGACGAAAAGCCGCTGCCCGCCATCGAGACGGCAGGTTACGACGCCCTGGTCGAGGGGACCGCCGACGATCCGGCCGAACAGGGTTTCCTGATCCGCGTCGCCATTGCCAGGGCGATCACGCGCTCGCGCGTCGGCTGGGACAAGCTGGAAAGCCTGATCGGGTGGGCCGAAAAGGCAACCACGGCCGATATCGCACCGCTGGACGATTTTTTCACCGACCTGTTGTCGGACATCAAATTCATCGAACAATTGCCCGGCAACCGCCCGAACCTGGCGGGATCGCTGCAATTCCTCGCCAATGTCGCGTCGGGCAACGCGCGTTACGCCGAAGGCCAGGGCGAGGCGGCAAACGGCCGGCTGGTCGAACGGCTGGGCCGGCTGATGGCGGCAGGTCGCCTGCCCGACGCCCAGATCGCCATCGCCGACCGCATCGCGCAGCAACTGGCTGCCAAGACCCCGCTGGCCAAGAACCGGCCGGCCGACGAGGACCGCGAATTCTACAGCCTGGCCGACCGGCTGGTGCCGCTGGACCAGCCGATGATCGGCGGCCATCTGGTGTCCGAAGGGCTGGTGCGCCGCCTGGCGCTGATGAACAACAAGTCCGGCCCGGGCGGATTGAAGGACGCGACCGAGCAACTGTGCTCGGCCTTCGTCGATATCGGCCGGCGCGCCCGGTTCCTGCTGGGGCTGCATGACAGCAGCATCCGGACCGATGTCTCGGAAATCCTGAACAAGCAGCTGCGCGACGCGGTCAAGGGCCTGCGCGCGCTGGACGACCACGACCGCAGCCACGCCGATTTCGCCGAGCGGCTGCGCCGCATCACCGGGTTGCACCGGCTGATCCAGAAATCCGACCTGCCTACCCTGACCAAGGTCGAGCTGAACACCCACCTGGAAAACCTGCTGCTGGCCTCGTTCAAGGACGAGGACCTGGCCAAGGTCGAGGGCAAGTCGTCGACCCTGCTGGAGCGCGCCACCCGGCTGATCGCCCTGTGCCTGCCCGAACAATTGCCCCCGGGATCAAAGGCGGTCGAACAGGCCCGCCAGCGCATCCTGGCCCGGCTGAAGCAGCCGAATTTCGAGACCGCCCTGATCTCGCATTTGAGCGACCCCGACGAAATCGCCGCCGCCCATCGCGATTTCTTCCTGCTGATGAAGCGGGCGGGGTTTCTGTAAGGATTGCCCCCACTCGTCCCCCCCGGGTCCGCGCTTCGCCCGGGGTGACGTAGGTCAGGACGGAATTCCCGTCTCGCCCAGATCCCAGAACAGCCCCGTCATGACCTGCAGCCCTTCGCGCACCACCGGGGCCAGCAGGTGTTCGTTGGGCGCATGCTGCGAGCAGGCGGGATAGGAATGCGGCACCCACAGCGTGGGCAGGCCAAGGATTTCGGCAAAGCAGTCATTGGGCAGCGACCCGCCCAGGTTGGGCAGCACCGCCGGCGACTTGCCGGTCGAAGCCTGCATCGATGAAACCGCCCAGCGCACCCAGGGCATGTCGGGATCCAGGCGGGTGGCGCGCATGACCGGTTCGTCGGCCATCACCACCTTGACCTGGCGGAAGCCGTGGCGGTCGAGATGATCGCGCAGGATGGTTTCCAGGTTTTCCCAGTCGGTGCCGACGACGAAACGCAACTGCATATGGGCCGAAGCGCGCGGCGGGATGGCGTTGACCGGGTTGTCGGGGTTGCCGGTGCGATAGGCCAGCACTTCCAGCGCGTTCCAGCCGAACACGCGTTCGGCCGGGGTCAGGCCGGCCTCACCCCACTCGGGATCGATCGCGGGGCCGGTCGGTTCGCCCGGCTCGATCGGGGCCAGGGCCTGGCGCACCGAATTGGGAATCGGCGGCGGGCGCAGGCGGTCGACCAGGATCTGGCCGCGGGCATCGACCATGCTGGCGATGGCATGCGACAGGATGGTGCCGGGGTTGGCCAGCAAGCCGCCCCAATTGCCCGAATGATGGCCGCCGTCGCGCAGGTCGACCACCAGGTCCCAGTTGACCGCGCCGCGCGACCCCAAAAACAGCGTCGGCTGTTCGGCCTTCAGCCGCGGCCCGTCGGACGCGATCAGCACGTCGGCCGCCAGTGCCTCGGCATGGGTGCGGCAGATGTCGTGCAGGCCGGGCGACCCCGCCTCCTCGCCCATCTCGATCAGCAGCTTGACGTTGAAGCCGAGCTTGCCCCGCGCCTGCAGCACGCGGTCGAGCGCGGCCAGGTTGATCGAATGCTGGCCCTTGTTGTCGGCGGTGCCGCGGCCGTACCAGCGGTCGCCCACGACCGTGACGGCCCAGGGCGACAGGCCGTCCTTCCACTGGTCGTCATACCCGCGCACTACATCGCCATGGCCATAGATCAGCACGGTCGGCAGCGCCGCATCCTCGATGCGCCGGGCGATCAGGAACGGGCCGTGGCGCGGATCGGGATTGGGGTGGATGTCCCAGGTGAACCCGAGCCGTTCGATGCTGGGCACGATTTCATCGGTCAGATAGGCGCTGAGCGCGGGGCCGCTGGCCGCTTCCTGGCTTTCGGTGCGATGGGCGACACGGCGGCCCAGTTCCAGCAGGAAATGGCCCTGATCGAACCAGTCGGCGGTGGCGGACAGGGCGGCGGCGCGGGCGGTCATCATGGCACTCCGGCTGGAACTCGAAATCACCGGCCAGATAACGCCAGCTTAGGCCCCGATGCAACCGGCCTCAGCCGTTCAGCCGCCTTGCATAATCGGCATACCAGGCCAGGCTGCCCGGATTGGCCATCGCCCCGGCATTGGCAACCTTGTCGGCCTGCTGGCCCAGCAGGATCTTCTTGACCGGCACTTCCAGCTTCTTGCCAGACAGGGTGCGCGGCACCTCGGCCACCTGGATGATGTCGTTGGGCACGAAACGCGCCGATACCGAGCGGCGGATCGCATCGGCCAGGCGCTGTTTCAGCGCGTCGTCCAGCGTCAGGCCCGGCCGCAGCACGACGAACAGCGGCATGAACGATTCGCGACCGAGATATTCGAGATCGACGACCAGGCTGTCCAAAATCTCGGGCAATTCCTCGACCGCGCGATAGATTTCGGCGGTACCCAGCCGCAGGCCCTGACGGTTGATCGTCGCGTCCGACCGGCCATAGATCACCGCGCCGCCGCGCGTGGTGATGCGCAGCCAGTCGCCATGGCGCCAGACGCCGGGATAGGTATCGAAATAACTGCCGCGATACCGTTCCCCGTCGGGGTCGTTCCACAGATACAGCGGCATCGACGGGATCGGCGCGGTGCAGACCAGTTCGCCGACCTCGTCGATCAGCGGCCGGCCCGCCTCGTCGAAGGCCGCGATGGCGGCGCCCAGGCAGCGGCACTGCATCTCGCCGGCATAAACCGGCAGGATCGGGCAGCCACCAACGAAGGCGCCGGCAAAATCGGTGCCGCCCGAGATCGGCGTCAACCAGATATCGGCCGGGAACTGGTCGTAGATCCACTGATAACTGTCTTCCGACAGCGGCGATCCGGTCGAACCGATCGTGCGCAGGGCCGACAGATCGGCCAGTTCGCGCGGCACGATGCCGGCCTTCTGGCAGGACGCGAAGAAGGCCGCGCCGGCACCAAAGAACGTCGCCCGCACCTTGCCCGCGAACCGCCACAGCGTGCCCCAGTCGGGCCAGGCCGGGCTGCCGTCGTAGATCGCGATGGTGCAGCCGCCCAGAAGGCCGTTGACCTGCGCATTCCACATGATCCAGCCGGTCGACGAATACCAGTGGAACACATCGTCCGGTCCCAGGTCGTTATGCAGGGCGCCCAGCCCCATGCCGACCAGCACGATGCCGCCATGGCCGTGCACGATCGGCTTGGGCAGGCCGGTGGTACCAGACGAATAGACGATCCACAGCGGGTGGTCGAAAGACAGCTTCTCGACCTCCAGCACGGCGGGACTTGCCACGACCTCGGCCCAGCCGGCGACACCCAGCCGCGCCGCCGCGGCCGGTGCGGTGCCGGTTGCCGGCAGCAGCACCAGGTTGCGCAGGGACGGCAGCGCCTCGATCAGCGCGGCCAGCATCTCGGTCTTGTTGTGATGCTTGCCGCCGTAATCGCAGGAGGCGACGGCGAACAGCACGACCGGCTCGATCTGGCGGAACCGGTCCAGCACCGCCTGCACGCCCATGTCGGGCGCGCAGACCGACCAGACCGCGCCGATCGAGGCAGCAGCCAGGAAGGCGACGATGGTTTCCGGCACGTTCGGCGCATAGGCCACCACCCGGTCGCCGCGCTGCACGCCGCAAGCCTTCAGATGGGCCGCGACCGAGGCAACCTGATCCTCCAGATCGGCCCAGGACAGGGCTGCGACGTCACGGGTTTCGGCAGCATGCAGGATCGCCGGCCGCTCGGTCGTGGCGTGGCGGAAAACCTGGTCGACATAGTTCAGTCGGGCTTCGGGAAACCAAACCGCACCGGGCATGCGGCGATCGGCCAGCACGGTCTCGTACCCGTCGGCCGACACCACGCCGAAGAAATCCCAGATAGCCGCCCAGAATGCATCCAGGTCCGCGATCGACCACTGCCACAGCGCATCGTAATCGGCGAAATCCAGGCCCCGTTCGGCCGCCAGCCAGTCGATGAAGCGCCTGACCTGCGACCGGGCGATGCGGTCGGCATCGGGGCGCCACAACAAGGCAGGCGTCGCGCTGGCGGTCATGCGGGCTGAACTCCGGCTGATCAGTGACGGTCGATCAGCGATTTGAGCTCAGTTGCGAAGCGGCCGTCCAGCAGAATGAAAGCCATGCGCGCGGGCTTGTCCGAGCGGTTGGCCCAGGCGTGATCGGTACCGCGCTGCACAACGATATCGCCGGGCCCCAGCCTGGTTTCAGAATCGGTGAGAACCAGGTGAATCTCGCCTTCCAGCACGATGCCGTAATCAACGGTTTCGGTGCGGTGCATCAAGGGATGCGGGCTCGACTTGTCCCAAGTCGAATCATGGGCGTTGCCCATCTGGGCAAAGGCTTCGCGCGCCGCCTCGCCCGACATTGCCCGCGACTCCGCCGTCTCGGGCGGGAATTCGACGACACGGATGACGCTGCCGTTCGGGTTCGGCGCGATCTGCAACAGGCGCTCGGGCGGGCCGGCGGCATTGTCGACCGGCACCGGCGTGGCCTGCGTATTCCAGACCTCGAAGAACGAGACGCCGACGGTCGGGTTGACGATCGCGGGCAGGCGTTCGTCGCGCGCGACGACCGAGCGGCCGTCGGGCGCGTGCCCGGTGACGATACGGCGAGGTGCCTCGCTCATGGTTGTCTCCTCCCTGGGATGTCTTTTGGTTCAGCGTGTGGCGCGCCAGCGCAGCAATCTATGCTCGATCAAGGTCAGGATCATGGCGGAAACGAAGCCGACCAGCCCCAGCAGGATGACGCCGGCAAACAGGTCGGGGGCGCGGAACGAGCGCGCGGACAACAGGATCCACAGGCCGAGGCCATCGCGGCTGGCCAACATTTCGCCGACCACGGCCAGGATCAGGGCGATGGTCAGGCCAAGCCGCATGCCCGCCAGGATATCGGGCAGGGCCGAGGGCAGCGCGATCTTCCAGATGACCGACCAGCGGCTGAGGCCCAGCGCGCGCGAAACTTCGTACAGCCGCGGTTCGACCGCCGCGAAACCATGGATGGTCGCCAGCAGCATCGGCCACAGCGCACCGAAGGCGATCACCGCCAGCACCATGCCCTCGGACAGGCCCAGCAGCGCGATGGCCACGGGAATGATGGCCGAGGCCGGCAGGGGCCGCAGGAATTCCAGCATCGGCGCCAGATAGGCGCGGGCCACCGCCGAAATGCCGATCAAGGCCCCCAGCGCCACGCCCACCAGCGAGGCCAGCAGCCAGCCATAAAACATCCGCTCGATGGTGCCGAGCAGCTTGGGTTCCAGCGTGCCGCTGGCAAAACCGCGGACCAGCGCGGTCCAGGCGCGATCGGGGCCGGGCAGGAAGACGGGCGAGACCAGCTTGGCGTCGGCGGCAAACTGCCACAAGACGACGATCAGCGCGCCGACCGCGATGCTGCCGGCGAACCAGGCGATGCGCGCGCCCTTCATTGCGCGGCCTCGACGATCGCGGCGCGGCCGAACAGGCGGCTCTGCGCCCAGACCAGCAGCATGTTCAGGCCCCAGCCGATCAGGCCGATCCAGACCAGCAGGGCAAACATCAGAGCGGGATCAAGGGATTGCTGCGCACTCATGATCGCGTAACCCAGCCCCAGCGGGTTGGCCGCGATCTCGACCGTGACGGCAACGATCAGGGCCACACCCGCAGCCAGGCGGAAGGCGACGAAGATGCGCGGCAAGGCGGCGGGCAGGACGATCTTGGTGACCCGCGCGAACAGCCCCAGCCCCAGGACGCGCGAGACTTCCAACAGGCGCGGCTCGATGCCGGCCACGGCCGAGCGGGTCAGGATCAGGATCGGCCACATCGTGCCGAAGGCAACGATCGAGATTTCCATGCGATAGCCGAAACCGAACACCAGCATGGCGATCGGCAGCAGCGCCACCGACGGGATCGGGCGGAATGCCTCGACCGAAAATTCCATCAGCCGGTCGGCGATGGGAAAGATGCCGAGCAGGATGCCGAAGACCAGGCCGATGCCCAATCCCAGACCCAGCCCGCCCAGCGCGGTCGCCAGCGTCTGGCCGGTGGCGGCCAGGATGGTGCCGTCGCCCATCGCCTTGATGCCGGCGACGATGATGGCCGAGGGGGCGGCCAGCGTATCGGACGTGATCTCGGTCGAGCGCGCCGCGATCTCGGCGATCACCACCAGCGCCACCGGCACGACCAGGCCGCGCCATTTGCCCGACCTGATCACGCCTCGGCCGCCTTGATGAAATCGAACAGGACGCGGCGCAGCCGCAGGAATTCATGTTCCTCGCGCGTTGCCAGCTGGTCGCGCGGGCGGGCCAGGTCGACGGGGAAACTTTCGGCGACGCGGCCGGGGTTGGGCAGCAGGCCGATGACCCGGTCGCCCAGGTAGATCGCCTCTTCCAGGTCGTGGGTGACGAAGAAGACAGTCGCGCCGGTCTGGGCGACGATATCGAGGACTTCGTCCTGCAGGCCCTGGCGGGTCATCGCGTCCAGCGCGCCGAACGGTTCGTCCATCAGCAGGACGGCGGGTTCCTGGGCCAGGCAGCGGGCGATCTGCAGCCGCTGCTGCATGCCGCCGGAAAGCTGGTTGGGATATTTGTCGGCATGCTTGGCCAGGCCGACCTTGGCCAGCAGGCCCGAAATCCGGTCGCCGTGCTGGGATTTGGGCACGCCCATGGCTTCCAGTGCCAGGGCGACATTGCCGCTGACCGTGCGCCAGGGCAGCAGCGCCTTGCCGTAATCCTGGAAGACGATGGCGATGTCCTGCCGCGGCCTGGCGATCGGCTTGCCCTGATAGCTGACGCGGCCCGCGGTCGGCTGGAACAGCCCGGCGATCAGGCGCAGCATCGTGGTCTTGCCGCAGCCCGACGGGCCGACGACGCAGACGAACTCGCCCTGCCCGATCGTCAGGTCGATGCCTTCCAGGATCTTGCGGCCGCCCAGCACCAGATCGACCCGTTCGAAGGCGATCAGGGGCGTGGTAGAGGGCGCCGAAACCGGCGCCCTCGAACGGATTTCCACCGCCGTCATTTCACGATCAGCTTGGCAGGCTCAAGCTTGGTCTGCAGCATTTCCTGCTTCTGCATGACGTCGATCCACCAGGCCAGCTGCGCCTCGGTCACCACCGACGACGGTTCCGAAATCTGGATGGCCTTCATCACCTCGGGCGGCAGCTTGATGTACTTCGACATATGCTCACGCGTCTTGCCCAGGTTCGGGTCGGCCTTGATGAACGTCACCGCCTCGGCCAGCGCGGCCTGGAAACCCTTGACCGCGGCCGGGTTCTTGGTCGCCCACTCGCGGGTCGACGCATACAGGATCGAGGGCTGGCCTTCCGGCAGGTCGGCCAGGAAGTTCGAGACCAGGACGCCCACGCCCGACGACAGGATGCGCACCTTGAACGGGTCGGCGGTGACGACCGCGTCGACGGTGCCTGCCTTCAGCACGTCGTTCTGGGTGGGAAAGCCGACCTCGATGAAGGTGACCTGCTTGGGGTCGACGCCGTTGACGATCAGCCACTGGCGGAACAGCACGTGCAGGAACGCGCCCAGGCCGGGGGCGCCGACCTTCTTGCCGACGAAATCCTTCGGGCCCTTGATATTGGCCTTGGGGTTGGCGACGACCGCCACGGCCGAGGCCGTCGACTTGGCCGTCACCGCCGCCTCGCCGATGGCGACGAGGTCGAGGCCGCCGTCGACCGCCTGCAGCATGACCGACGGGGTCGGCCCGCCGACCTGCAGCGACCCGGCCATCACCGCGGCGGGGATCGTCGAGTTCAGGCCGATCAGCGTCAGTTCGACGTCGAGGCCGTTCTTGGCGAAATATCCCTCTTCCTTGGCGACAAAGGCCGAGGCGAAATCGCTGACGGCGGTATAGCCGAGGTTGATCTTGGTCTGCGCCGAGGCGCTAAACGCGACGCCGGCCGCCACCACGGCGATGGCCAGGCCCTTCATCAGGCTTTTCATGGGTAGTCGTCTCCTCCGGGTTGATTGCTTTGTATTTGGCACCGGCCAGTGCGCCACCCGTGGGGTAGACGATCAGCATGGTCGATGCGAGATGTTCGGCCAGCTTGCGGCAGGCGGGTTCCACCTGGCGCTGGACGACATAGTCGGCGAGTTCCTGGTGTTCGTCGTCCAGGGTCGCCGGAAGTTTGAAGCACGACATCATGACCCGGCGATAACGATAGGCCTGGTCGTACAGGGTCGCGTGCATTTCCAAGAGGCGCGGCGAACCGCAGGCGGCGATCAGCGCGGTATGGAACTGCTTGTGGACGGCATCGAATTCGGCGACGCCTTCCGAGAAATCCTGCTGGCTGCGCGCGGTGAAACGGCGCATGCGATGCAGGCAGGCGACGATCTGCGCCTCCCACAGGTCATCGCCACGCGCCATCGACAGGCGCAGGGCTTCGAGCTCGATGACCGTGCGGGCGCGGATGATATCCTCGAGATCCTCGGCGCTCATCGGCGCGACGCGGAAACCGCGTTGCCCCGAGGCCAGCACCAGCCCCTGCGACACCAGCCTGGACAATCCTTCGCGCAGCGGTGTGGCGCCGATGCCGAACTGGCGGGCCAGGTCGGCGATGCGCAGGCGGGCGTCCGGCGGCAAATCGCCCGACAGGATCGCCTGCTGCAGCACCGCGGCCGCACGTTCGGCCAGCGTGTCGGGCGACAGCGCGGGCGAAAGCGGCAGGGCAGCGGCAGGCGACGGGGCGAGCATGTTCGGACTGTGCCATGCGTTCCCCGCCTCGGCAAATTCTTTATATACGAACACCAGAAATATATATATTTTGCCCGAACAGATATAACCGAGGAAACGCACATGAAGCTTGCAAGCTTCCGCGACGGCGATCGCGTCCGCATCGGCGCCGTCCATCACGACGACACCACGATCTTCGACCTGGCCGCCGCCGCCGACCGTGACGGCCGGCCCGAGGCCGCCTTCGCCTCGATGCTGCAATTGATCGAGGCCGGTCCCGGCGCGCTCGATCGCGCCCGCGACCTCTTGGCCCGCCTGGGCGGCGAGGCCGCGCTGAACCGCGCGGTGGCCGACACCCAGCTGCTGTCGCCGGTGCCGGTGCCGCCGCAGGTGCGCGATTTCTCGGTCTTCCCCGGCCATATCAAGCAGTCGCCCGCCGGCATGCAGAAGCTGGCCGCGCGCGCCCGCGGCGACGAAGCCGCGATCCCCGACATCAAGCCGCTGGCCGAGGTGCCGGCGGTCTATGCCGCCCAGCCGATCTACTACATCACCAACCGCTTCTCGGTCGTCGGCACCAATACCGAGGTGGCCTGGCCGCGTTATTCCAAGGTGATGGATTTCGAGCTGGAATTCGGCATCTTCATCGGCCGCGGCGGCAAGAACATCACCAAGGCGAACGCGCGTGACCACATCTTCGGTTATGCGATCATGAACGACTTCTCGGCGCGCGATGCCCAGATGGTCGAGATGCAGGGGATGCTGGGCCCGGCCAAGGGCAAGTCGTTCGATGCCGGCAACGTCATCGGCCCCTGGATCGTGACCGCGGACGAAATTCCCGATCCCTACAGCCTGAAGATGAAGGCGACGATTTCGGGCGAAGTCTGGGCCGACGGCACCTCGGCCGGCATGCTGCATTCGTTCGAGGACATGATCGCCTTCGTCACCCGCGACGAAACCATCCATCCCGGCGAATTCTTCGGCTCGGGCACGATGGGCACCGGCTGCGGCCTGGAACAGGACCGCTATCTGCGCCACGGCGACGTGGTCGAACTGACCGTCGAAAAGATCGGTACCCTGCGCAACACCGTCGTCCGTCAGGACGTGGGCTAAGTAATCCCGGGAGGATCCTGCCATGCCCCGCCGCATTGTCGATATCTCGATGCATCTGGAAAACGACGTGATCTCGGACCCGCCGGGTTTCGGGCCCAAGATCGAGTACCATGCCCACAAGAACACCGCCGCCGATGTCGTGAAATTCTTTCCCGGCCTGCAGGAAGCCGACCTGCCGGACGCCGAGGGCTGGGCGGTCGAGATGGTGCAGCTGAACACCCATAACGGCACCCATCTGGACGCGCCCTATCATTTCCATTCGACGATGAACAAGGGCGAGCGCGCCATCACCATCGACGAAGTGCCGCTGGACTGGTGCTTCCAGCCCGGCGTCAAGCTCGACTTCCGCAACCTGCCCGACGGCTACGTCGTGCAGCCCCATGACGTCGAGGCCGAGCTGAAGCGCATCGGGCACGAGCTGAAGCCGCTCGAGATCGTCGTCGTGAACACCCGCGCGGGTTCGGCCTATGCCAAGCCCGACTATGTCGCTGCCGGCTGCGGCATGGGCTACGAGGCGACGATCTACCTGCTGGAACGCGGCGTGCGCCTGACCGGCACCGATGCCTGGAGCTGGGATGCCCCGTTCGTTCACACGGCAAAGAAGTACGCCGAAAGCAACGATGCCTCGCTGATCTGGGAAGGGCACAAGGCCGGGCGCGACATCGGGTATTGCCACCTGGAAAAGCTGCACAACCTGGAAGCCCTGCCGGGCGACGGGTTCACCATCGCCTGTTTCCCGGTCAAGATCCGCGGCGCCTCGGCCGGCTGGACCCGCGCGGTCGCGATCTTCGACGAATAACGCCCGCACGGCGCACTGGCATACGGGCGGCGGCGGGAGTAAACCTGCCGCCGCCCTTATTTTTGTCCGGCCAGGAGACGCGCCATGCCCCCCGTTTCGCTCAGCATCATCGGCTACGGCATCATGGGTGAACGCCTGCTGCGCGCGGCCCTGGATCAGGATCCCGGGCTGGTGACGGTCGCGGGCGTCTGGGACCCCGCGCCGGAAGCGATGGCCCGCCTGCGCGAAGGCCTGCCCCAGGTCCGCCACCTGGCATCGCCCGAGGAAGCCGTGGCCACCTGCGACTGCCTCTATGTCGCCTCGCCGCCGTCGAGCCATCTGGAACACGCCGAACGCGGCTTTGCCGCCGGCAAGGCGGTGTTCTGCGAAAAGCCGCTGGCCGTCGACGTCACCGCCGCCAAGGCCTTTGCCGCGGGCGTCGCCTCGCGCCATGAGCGCGCCGCGGTCAACTTCCCCTTCACCTCGTCGCTGGCCGTCGACCAGATCCGCGCCTGGCTGGCCGACGGCACGGTCGGGTCGCCCCAGCAGATCACCATCGAAATCCGTTTCGCCAACTGGCCGCGCCCCTGGCAGGTCGATGCCGCCGCCTGGCTGGATGCCCGGCCGCAAGGCGGTTTCACCCGCGAGGTGGTGTCACATTTCCTGTTCCTGACCGGGCGGGTGTTCGGGCCGCTGAAACTCGGCACGCACACGGTGTCCTACCCTGAGGCGGGCAAGTCCGAGCGGGCGATCTCGGCCGAACTGACCGCCGCCAGCCTGCCGATCACCCTGACCGGCGGGGTCGGCACGACCGATAAGCCCGACCACAACTTGTGGATCGTCGAGGGGGACAAGGGCGCCGTGCGCCTGCGCGACTGGGCCATCGCCGAACGCCGCATGCCCGACGGGTCTTGGCAGGAAGCCCCCGACGCGATGCCGAACGAAAAAGCGAGGCCCCTGGTGCTGAAGCGGCAACTGGAGCAGGTCGCGGCGCTGACCCGAGGCGAACCCCAGAAGCTGGCCACGATCGCCGAGGCACTGGCGGTGCAGGAAATCGTCGAGAAGATCCTGGCCGGCTAACGTTTCCCCCGGCGCCGGCGCCACCAGATCAGGACGCCTGTGACCGACAGGACGACGGTGGCGATGCCGGTGGCGCAGACCAGGATGCGGCCGGCCAAGCCCAATAGGCGGCCGGAATGCAGCGGCAGATGTACATCCATCAGCAGGTCGCCCGCCGTGCCGCCGGCAAACGGCCTGACTTCGACGATCCGTCCCGTCGCGGCATCGACCAGCAGGTCCGAACGCCCGCCCGCCGAGGCCCGGAAGGCTGCGTGGTACAGGCCGTATTCGCGCCCCAGCCACAGGAATTGCAGCGGACCGGCCCAGCCCAGCCGCGCGGCTTCAGCCACCGCCGCGGCCTGCACCGCGGCATAATCAAGCACCGGCGGCGGGGCCGGCGCGGCCGGGCGAACCGACAGGGCCGATTTTGTCACCGGCATCGTCGCCTCGATGATCGGCACGAACACAGGGCCCTTGAGGTTCAGATAGGCGCCGGAAAAGGCGATGATCGCCAACAGCAGCCACGGCCACAAACCGCCGGCACGATGCAGGTCGAAGGTCAGGCGGGTGGCCGACGCCGCGCGCTTGACCATCCAGGCCGGGCGCCATTTCTGCCAGAACGGCCGGCCGCGCGGCAGGGTCAGGTAGAACCCGACGAAGCAGTCGATGAACCAGGCGAGCGATACGACACCCAGGATCAGCCGCAGCACCGTGCCGCCATGCAGCGAATAATGCAGGACATACAGAAACCGCACGACCGAGCGCCGGTCGCAACAGCCGCCATCGGCCGGCCGTGCGCCCAGCACGCGGGCAGTGCCGGGATCGACGAAGACCGTCAGGACCGTGGGCCCGGACAGGATGGAAAACGCCGTGGCCTGGTCGAACACGACCATCAGGATATCGGCCGCCGGATAGGCGCGGCGCACTGTATCTTCCTGTTCGGCCAGCGGGCGTGGTTCGGCCGCCGGCGCGGGCCGCATCAGGTCGGCATTCAGCCAGCCGTCGATTTCATGCTGGAACGCAATCACGCTGCCGGTCAGCCCGGCGATGACGAGGTACCCCGCCAGCGCCAGGCCGACATAACGATGAAGGCGCGCCAGCGCCGTGCGCATTCCAGGCCCCTGACGATCAGAAGTCCATCGTCGCCGAGACCAGGAAGGTGCGCGGCTGGGCCAGGCGCAGCCCCTGGGGTGCCGCAACCGATTCCCAATAGTTGGTGTCGAACAGGTTGATGACGTTGGCCCGCAAGGTCAGCGGGTTGCCGAACGCCGCGGTGGTGTAGCGCGCGCCCAGGTCCCAGCGGGTCCAACCGGGGATGTCCAGGGTGTTGGTGACATTGGCGTATTGCGCGGCAGTGGCGACCATGCGGCCACTGAAGGTCAGGCCGGGCACGAAGGACGGGTCCCATTCGACGCCGACATTGGCCATCCAGCGCGGCACGCCCACGGCGTCCTTGCCATTGTTGGCACCGCCCTGGGTCTTGACCTGGGATGGCTGCAGATAGGTCACGCCGCCCAGCAGGCGCAGGCCGGGAAAGGCTTCGCCGAAGGTCGCCAGTTCGACGCCGCGGTTACGCTGTTCGCCGTCGACCGTGAAGACCTGCGACCCGGCCGTGGTGCCCGGGGTCAGGATCGTGTTGGGCTGGGTGATCTCGAACACGCTGAGGGTCGCGCCCTGCTTGCCCAGATCCAGCTTGACGCCCGCTTCCTTCTGCTTGGTCTTGGTCGGCGGGAAGATCTGGCCGGCGTTCTGCACGTTTGCCGGGGCGGTCGCCCCTTGCGTCAACCCTTCGATGTAGTTGCCGTAGAGCGAGACATAGGTCCACGGCTTGACCACCAGGCCGACGGCCGGGGTCACCGCGCTCTTGTTGTAGCTGGACAGCTTGGCGCCGCTGATATTGTCGAAATTATCCTGTTCGACCTTCTGGTGGCGCAGGCCCACGGTCAGCGCGACGCGGTCCTGCCACACCGACAGCGTGTCGGCCACGACGAACGAGGTCAGCCGGCTTTCGCCGCTTTTGGTCGGCGAGGCCAGCGCGCCGGTATTGGGCCGCGCATATTGCGCCACGTTGTAGATCGAGGTCAGCACCGGCGCCCACTGGGCGAAGGCATAGCCCTGCTCGCTGCGCACCGACTGGAAGCCGACGTCGAAGGCATGGCGGATCGGCCCGGTCACCGCGGTGCCGCGGATGCCGGCCTGGCCGGCCATGCTGTCGGCATATTGCGGATACCAGGTCGGGATCGTCGCCACCGCCCCCGCATTGCTCATCAACTGGAAGTTGGTGCGCAGGTTGTCCTGGGTATTCCTGCGCGCGCCGAACGCGCCATAGGCGGTCAGGTCGGGCAGGATGTCGAATTCGCCGCGCAGGACGCCGTAGGTGTCCTTGTAGCGGGTCGATTCCCAGGCCTGGGCGGTGCGGGCGTTCACGTCGGGCGCGCGCGGGATATAGGTCACGCCCGCGCCGACACGCATGCCACCGCCGAACCCCGAGGCCGCGTCGGTCTGGTCGTTCTGGTAACCCAGGTCGGCCGACAGCCGCACGCGTTCGCCGCGATAGTCGAGGCCGAGGGTCGCGACGCCCAGTTGGCTGGACTGGCCGTCAACTGCGGTGTGGCCGTTGCGGTAGATGCCGTTGACCCGCACGCCGATGGCGTTGTCGCGGCCAAAGCGGCGGCCGACGTCGAAATGCCCGCCTATTTGCGCATCCGACCCGTAGGTCGCGGTCAGCCGGGTCAGCGGGGTGTCGGTCGCGCGCTTGGGCACCACGTTGATCGCACCACCGACGCCGCCCGACGGCGCCATGCCGCTGAGCAGCGCGTTGGGACCCTTCAGCACCTCGACCCGCTCGACCGTCTCGACCGGCACGGTGCCGAAGGGCAGGACACCGTACAGGCCGTTGAACGAGGCATCCTGGTTCTGGAAGGGGAAGCCGCGAATGGTGAAATTGTCGCCGCCGCCGTTATTGGTGCCGCGGCCGCGGATGTTGACCCGCACCGACGGGTCGTTGGCGATGACGTCGGCCAGCGTCGCGGCCTGCTGGTTTTCCATCAGCTCGGCCGTATAGGCCGTCATCGCGAACGGCGTGTCCATGATGTCGCGATTGCCCAGGATGCCGAACTGGCCGCCGGTCGCGACCTGGCCGCCGGCATAGGCCGGCGGCACGTTGTCGATCAGCCCGTTCGGGTTGGCCGGCGTCGCCTCGACCGTCACCGGGCTCAGCACCGTCGAGCCCGTCGGCGCGCCTGTGACCGGCGGGCGCGTCAGGATGACGGTCGCCGGACCGGTGAAGTCGAAGGTGATGCCGGTACCGGCCAGCAGCCGCAGCAGCGCATCGCGCGGCGACAGCGTGCCCGACACGCCCGGCGAATTCAGGGCCGACAGATCCCCGGTGCGATAGGCGAATGCCACGCCGGCCTGGTCGGCGAACCGCTCGAGCGCGGGGGCCAGCCGCTGCGCCGGGATCGAGAAATTGCGCAGGTCGCCCGCCTGGGCGATACGCTGCGGCCCATCTGCCCCCAACGCGGCGCCGCTTGCCGCCAATACCGCCAGCGCCGCCATGCCGGCCCCCAGAAACCGCTTCCCACCACGCATAGTCAACGTTCCCCACGTCAGTCTGAAATCGATCGGCCTGACGCGAATGCAAACCATTAGCGTCAGGGCCCCGACAGATAGACCGAGCCAGCCCGGCAGGATCGGTGGTCACCCGCGCAGATTTTTCCGATTATCGTGTTTTTGCTCGTCAGCGGAGAATGACGAGGTAATCCGTCACGTGTACCACCTGTAACCGGTGGGTCGCGGCCAGGGCCGCGATGCCACCGTCGATATCGCGCAGGGCGATGCGCGCGGTGACCGGCTGGAAACGCGTGATATCGCCCAGCAGCACGATGCGGCCGGGCCGGTAGCGTTCGATTTCCCTGAGGGCATCGGCCAGCGACCGGTCGCGGATGGCGATGGTGCCGCGGCGCCAGGCGGTGGCATCGCCGGGATCGACGGTCCGCGCCGCGTCGGGCGCCTGGCCCCGGCGATAGGCCAGTTGCTGGCCGGCCGCGACCAGCGTGCCCTCGCCCATCCCGGCCGGCGAGGTGACACGCACCGCGCCTTCGACCACCGTCACCGTCGCCGCCTCGTCCAGGTCGCGCACGGCGAACGACGTGCCGACGGCGGTGATACGCCCATCGACCGCGCCCACGTCGAACGGCCGCGCCGGATCCTTGACCACGTCGAACAACGCCTCGCCGCGCAGCAGGGTCACCCGTCTGCGCGCATCGTCGAAGGCGACGTCGATGGCGCTGTCGGTATTCAGCCAGGCGGTCGACCCGTCGGGCAGCGTGACCATGGTCTGCTGGCCGACGCCGGTGCGGTGATCGGCCAGCAGGCTGCGCCACAGCGGTGCCCCCGCGACGATGGCGACCAGGATGCCGGCAGCCAGCAGCCCGCCCGCCGCCAGCAGCCGCCGGCGCGCCGGCCTGGCAGCTTGCCGCCGCGGTGGCGCGGCAAAGGCCTGGTGCAGGTCGCCGACATCGTTCCACAGGTCGCGCGCCTCGTCATAGGCGGCGGCGTGGCGCGGATCGGCGGCACGCCAGGCGTCGAAACGCCTGAGGTCGTCCGCGGTCGGTTCGCCGGTGGCGAACAGCAGCAGCCATTCCTGGGCGGCATCGCCGATCGGATCGGGCGTCGGATCGGGCATGGCGTGACGGACGGCCCCGCTCATTGGCTTGATCCCGCGCGGAAGCGGCGGCGTGCCTGGGTCAGCGCCGCCATGACCGCTTTCAGGTCACTATAGACGGTGGTGATGCCGACGCCGAGGGTATCGGCGATCTGGGCCTGGGACTGGCCCTCGAACCGGCTGAGGCGGAAGACCTGGCGGGCGCGTTCGGGCAGTTCGGCCACCACGCCTTCGAGGAAGCGCAGTTCGGCACGCGCCATCACATGGCGCTCGGGCGTCAGTTCGTCGGTCTGGCGCCAGACCAGGCCGTCGGCCTCGGCCAGTATCTCGTTGCGCCGGCGTTCGACCCGCAGATGGTCGGTGGCGAGGTTGGCCGCCATGCCGAACAGATAGGCCTTGCGGTCGCGGATGTCGGGATGGTCGGTCGCGCCGCACAGCTTGGTATAGAGATCATGGGCGATGTCGGACGCCAGGTTGGCCGAGCCGAGCCGACGGGCCAGGAACCGCAACAGTTCCCACTCGTGCTCGCGATAGGCCCGCAACAACAGTGATTCCGACATGGCGGCGCACGCTACAGCAGATGAGAATAAGTCTCAACAGGCCGCGCGGCGCCGCCGAACCGCCCTCTTCAGTTGATCTCGGGTTCCGGCACCGGTGTCTCGGTCCGGTGCAGGAAATCGAAGTCGCAGCCCCGGTCGGCCTGGGTGACGTGGCGGGCAAACATCTGGCCGTAGCCGCGCGGATAGATCACCTGGGGGGCGACCCAGGCGGCGCGGCGGCGGGCCAGCTCGTCCTCGGCCACCAGCAGGTCCAGCCGGCGCCCCTCGACATCCAGCGCGATAAGGTCGCCGTCCTGGACCAGCGCCAGCGGCCCGCCGACATGGCTTTCCGGCGTCACGTGCAGCACGCAGGTGCCATAGGACGTGCCGCTCATCCGCGCATCCGAAATCCGCACCAGGTCGCGCACGCCCTGTTCCAGCAGTTTCTTGGGCAGGGGCAGCATGCCGCTTTCGGGCATGCCGGGCCCACCCAGCGGGCCGCTCTGGCGCAGGACCATCACCGTATCCCTGGTGAACGGCAGGTCGGGATCATCCAGGCGCTTCTTCAGGTCCTTGTAGTCGTTGAACACGATGGCCGGGCCGGTATGGCGCAGCAGGTGTTCGGACGCCGCGGCATGCTTGATGACCGCGCCGTCGGGCGCCAGCGTGCCGCGCAGCACGGCCAGGCCGCCTTCGGCCTTGACCGGGCGGTCCAGCGGCCGGATCACCTCGTCGTCGAAGACATCGGCGCCGGCCAGGTTCTCGGCCAGCGTCCGGCCATTGACCGTGGCGCAATCCAGCGCCAGCAGCGGCGACAGCCGGCCCAACAGGCCGCGCGAACCGCCGGCATAATACAGGTCTTCCATCAGGAACCGCCCGGCGGGGCGCAGGTCGGCTATCAGCGGCGTGGTGCGCGCCGCCGCGTCGAACCGGTCCAGATCGACCTTGATGCCCAGCCGGCCGGCCATGGCGACCAGGTGGATGATCGCGTTGGTCGATCCGCCGCAGGCCATCAGCGTGACGATGGCGTTCTGGAACGAGGCATCGCTGACCACGTCAGACGGCTTGCAGTCCTGCCACACCATCTCGACGATCTGCCGGCCGGATTCGGTGGCCAGGCGGGGATGCGAGGAATCGGCCGCCGGGATCGCGGCGGCGCCCGGCAGGGTCATGCCCAGCACCTCGGCGATCAGGGCCATGGTCGAGGCCGTGCCCATGGTCATGCAGGTGCCGAACGAACGGGCGATGCCGTCCTCGATCTCGCCCCAGGCGGTCTCGTCGATGGTGCCGGCGCGCTTCTCGGCCCAGTATTTCCAGACGTCGCTGCCCGAGCCCAGCACGTCCTTGCGCCAATGGCCGCGCAGCATCGGCCCGGCCGGCACGAAGATCGCGGGCAGGTCCATGCTGAACGCACCCATCAGCATCGCCGGCACGGTCTTGTCGCAGCCGCCCAGCAGCACGATGCCGTCGACCGGGTTCGAACGCGCCAGTTCCTCGACCTCCATCGCCAGGAAATTGCGATAGAGCATCGTCGTCGGTTTCATCAGCGTCTCGCCCAGCGACATCGCCGGGATTTCCATCGGGAAACCACCGGCCTGCCACACGCCGCGCTTCACTTCCTCGGCGCGGGTGCGGAAATGGGCATGGCAGGGATTGGCCTCGGACCAGGTGTTGATGATGCCGATGACCGGCTTGCCGGCATAATCGGCCGCAGCATAACCCATCTGCTTGGTGCGCGAGCGATGGCCGAACGAGCGCAGATCCTCGACCCCGTACCAGCGATGGCTGCGCAGCGTTTCGGGACGCTTGGTCATCTGGGTTTTCCTCCCCTTTGGACTTTCGCTGTTGTCTTACAACATTACATTCTGATTGACAAGCTGGCGGCCCGCCGCATAGCGTCGGCGCCATCAGAGCACGAAGGTCCACGCCGATGAAGACGACTGCCGTAACCCCTGTCGATTTTGCCGCCTCGGTCTTCTCGGTGCCGCCTTTGGCGCGGCGGGCCGACCTGTCGCTGGATTTCGACGCCAACGCCAGGCTGATCCGCCATATCGAGGCGGGCGGCGTGCATCACCTGCTCTATGGCGGCAACGCCAATCTTTATCACATCGAACAGGGCGACTATGCCGACCTGCTGGGTTTCCTCAGCCAGACGGCTGCGCCCGACAGCTGGGTGATCCCCGCGATCGGCCCCGATTACGGCAAGATGCGCGACCAGGCCCGCATCCTGCGCGACCACAAGTTCCCGACCGCCCTGACCCTGCCGATGGGCCAGGCGACGCATGAGGACGGCGTGGCGCTGGGCCTGGCACGCGTCGCCGATACCTTCGGCCGGCCGCTGATGCTGTATATCAAGGGCGACGGCTATATCGCGCCCGCGGCCGTCGGCCGGCTGGTGCGCGACGGCGCGGTCTGCGGCATCAAATACGCCATCGACCGCCGCGACCCGCGCGACGATGCCTATCTGACCGCCCTGCTCGACCAGGTCGATCGCGGCATCGTGGTCAGCGGCATGGGCGAACGCCCGGCGGTCGCCCATCTGCAGCATTTCGGCCTGGCCGGCTTCACCTCGGGCCTGGTCTGCATCGCGCCGGCCGCCGCCCAGGCCGTGCTGAAGACCGCGCAGTCGGGCGACTTCGACGGCGCCGCCGCACTGGCCGCCAAGTTCAAGCCGCTGGAGGATGCACGCGAAAAGCTCGGCTTCATCCGCGTGCTGCAATCGCTGGTGCGCATGGCCGGCGTGGCCGATACCGGCCCGCTGCTGCCCTTCCTGGCCAATCTGTCGCCGGCCGAGGAAGAAACGCTGCGGTCGGCGCTGGATACATTCCTGGCGGCGACACGGTAGGCCGTATCGCCCTATCTATCCCTTGAACCGCGGCTCCTCCAGCCCCTGCACGCCGGCATCGACGGCGAACAGGCCGCCGGCCTGGGGCTGGTTGGTGCGGTCGACGCCGTCGCCGATCGAGGTGACGTAGATCGTGCGCAGGTCGGCGCCGCCGAAGGCCGGCATGGACGGTTTCTGCACCGGCACCGGGATGCGCCGGTCGATCTTGCCCGCAGGCGTGAAGCGAACAAGTTCCCAGCCGTCGGCCGCGGCCATCCAGTAGCAGCCATCGGCATCGACCGCGGCACCATCAGGGCGGCCCGGCATGCCGCGGGTGTCGACGAAGACGCGGCGGTTGTCGATGCGCCCTTCGGCCAGGTCGAAATCGAACGCCCAGATCGTGCGCACGGCGACGTTGGAATCCGACAGATACAGGATCCTGTCGTCGGGCGAGAAGGCCAGGCCGTTCGAGACGATCAGATCGGGCACCATTGCCGTCACTGCACCATCCAGGCCCAGGCGGTACAACGTGCCTTCGGCCTGGGGCGGACGCGGCGGATCGTGCATCGTGCCGGCCCAGAAGCGCCCGGCCCGGTCGCAGCGGCCATCGTTCATCCGGTTGCCGGGCTTGTCCACTTCAGCCACCGCCAACGGCGACGTCGCGCCGGTCGAGGGATCGAAGCGGTAGAAACCGTCGCCCATCGCCAGCACCACCCCGCCATCCTCGGTCAGGCTGAGGCAGCCGGGCGGGCCCGATACCTGCCAGGCGGTGTTCCGGCCGGTCGAGGGATCGAAGCGGTTGACCAGCCGGCCCTTGATGTCGACCCACCACAGCACGCGGTCGCGCCCGCACCAGACCGGCGATTCGCCGATCAGGGCGCGGGCGTCCAGCACGCATTCCACCTTGGGTTCGGCCATTTCAGGGTTCCATGCTGTCGGTCAGCACGCGGGCGCGTGCATTGTCGATATGGGTACGCATCGCCGCCCGCGCGCCCTCGGCATCTTCGGCGCGGATCGCGGCGACGATGTCGTTATGTTCGGCCTGGACCTTGCGCATGCGGGCGATCGAGCGTTTCAGCGACATCGAGCGGGCTACATGCATGCCCTGGATCGCCTGGCCGGCAACCGCGCGCAGCGAGGTTTCGAAGATCTTGTTGCGGGTCGCCTGGGCGATGGCCATGTGGAAGCGGACATCGGCTTCCGAGCCCACCTCGCCGGCCTCGATCACGCGGTCGAGTTCGGCCAGCGCGCCTTCGATACGCTCCATGTCCTCGTCCGTCCGGCGCAGGGCGGCCAGGGCCGCGGCCTCGCCCTCCAGCGCGATGCGGAATTCGAAACAGCGCATCAGGTCGGCGATCGAGCCGACGGGGGCGATCGCCGTCAGGTCCTGGCTGGGCCGGCGCTGGACATAAGTGCCCGACCCCTGGCGCGACACCACCATGCCGTCGGCCTGCAGCCGTGACAGCGCCTCGCGCACCACGGGGCGCGACACGCCGAATTCCTCGCACAGCCGGGCTTCGGACGGCAGGCGTTCGCCCTCGGCCAGTTCGCCGGCGACGATGCGGTTCAGGATGCGTTCGTAAAGCTGGTCGCCGAGGCGCTGGGCCCGCACCGCCGTGGCGGGGGTGCGGGGTGTGATGGCTGATGTCCGGGAAGCGGCCTGGGGCGCCCTGTTCGATGCCAGTTTCATGATGGCAAAATTATAGGGCCTGGACAGGCCATCGCGCAAACCAATCTTCTCGATTTGTCCGTCAAGTTTACCTAAGATCGCGCCACAACGATCATACAGGCTTCAGGAGGCATATCGTCCCATGTCCGATACCAAACCGCTGCTGCTCACCGGTGCCGCCGGCGCACTGGGCCGCTGGCTGCGCCCGCGGCTGATCGAGCGTTACGGCCGGCTGGTTTCTTCCGACATCGTCGATGGCGGCCCGGCCCTGGCCAACGAGGAATTCGTGGTCTGCGACCTGGCCGACGGCGTCGCGGTCGACCGGCTGGTCGACAAGGCCTCGGCCATCCTGCATTTCGGCGGCATCTCGGTCGAAGCCCCGTTCATGCGCATCATGCATGCCAATATCCAGGGCTGCTACAACGTGTTCGAGGCCGCGCGGCTGCAGGGCAAGAAGCGCATCGTCTATGCCTCGTCCAACCATGTCATCGGCTTCCACGAGACCACGACCCGGCTGGACGCCACCGCGACCATGCGGCCCGATACCTATTACGGCGTGTCCAAGGCGTTCGGCGAGAACCTGGCCAGCCTTTATGCCGACAAACACGGCATGGACATCGCCAGCTTGCGCATCGGCACCTCGATCGCCGAGCCGACCGATCCGCGGCATCTTTCGACCTGGCTGGCGCGCGAGGACCTGCTGGCGCTGATCGATGCCTGCCTGAAGGCCGACAAGCTCGGCCATACCGTGCTGTACGGCGCGTCGGCCAATACCCGCGGCTGGTGGGACAACAGCCTGGCGCCGCATGTCGATTACCGGCCCCAGGACAATGCCGAACGTTTCGCGGCAGGCCTGCTGCCCGACGGCGACAGGCGCGATCATCAGGCCATCGCCGTGCGTTATCAGGGCGGCCCGTTCTGCAGCGACGGCTACGACCGCTGAAAGACAAAAAGGGGCGCCCGGCCGGCGCCCCTTTTTCCTTCCGCCCGCGTGGCGGCCGATTATTTCCCCAGCACCAGATGCGGCAGGGTCAACGAAAAGGCCGGCACATAGGTGACCAGCATCAGCGCCGCGATCAGCGCCGTATAGAACGGCCAGATCGTGCGCATGACATGGCCGACCGATACCTCGCCGATGGCGCAGCCGACGAACTGGGTGGTGCCGACCGGGGGCGTGTTCAGGCCCAGCGCACAGTTGATCAGCATCATCATGCCGAACTGCACCGGGTCCATGCCGTAGCTCTGGCAGATCGGCATGAAGATCGGGGTGCAGATCAGGATGGTCGGCGCCATGTCCAGGAACGTGCCCAGCACGAACAGGATGACGTTGATCATCAGGAAGATCATCCACGGCCGGGTCGAGATTTCGGCCAGGGCCTTGCCGGTCAGCTCGGCCACGCTGTACAGGCTGATCAGGTAACCGAAGGTCGCGGAAATACCGATCAGTAGCAACACGATGCCGGTGGTCTTGGCCGCCTTGGTCGCGGCCTTCAGGAACTTCTCCCAGGTCAGGCTGCGATAGACCAGCGTGGTCAGCAGCAGCGAGTAGATCACCGCGACGGCCGAGGATTCCGACGCCGTGAACACGCCCGAGACGATGCCAACCAGGATGATGACGACGATGAACAGACCAGGCAGCGAAGCGGCGAAGCTGCGCAGCAGGATGTCCCAGCCGGGGAAGGTGCCGGCGGGATAACCGCGCCTGACCGCGACCAGATAGGCGGCGACCAGGTTGCACACGGTCAGCAGGATGGCCGGCCCCAGCCCCGCCAGGATCAGCGACAGGATCGATACCTTGCCCGAGGCGGCCAGCGCGAAGATGATGATGTTGTGGCTGGTCGGCATCAGCGCGCCCACCAGCGAGGCATGGGTGGTCACGTTGACCGCATAGTCGGCGTGATACCCTTCCTTTTTCATCATCGGGATCATCACCGCGCCCATCGCCGAGACGTCGGCGACCGGCGAGCCCGAGACGCCGCCGAACAGCGTGCAGGCGAAGACGTTGGACATGCCCAGGCCGCCGCGGATATGCCCGACCGCGGCCTTGGCGAAGTTGACGATGCGGTCGGCGACGCCGCCGTGCAGCATCAGTTCGCCCGAAAAGATGAAGAACGGGATCGCCAGGAACGAAAACACGCTCATCCCCGCGGTCATCCGCTGGAACAGCACCTCCATCGGCAGGCCTTCATAAGCGATGGCACCCATCGCCGACAGGCCGATCGAAAAGGCGACGGGAACGCCCAGCAGCAGGAAGCCGGCGAACAGGATCGAGAGAATGCTCAGCGCCATGTGAGTTCAAGCTCCACGCCGGTGAACAGCGCCAGGATATGGTCGATCGAGAACAGGACGATCAGCGCGCCGCTGATCACGGTGGGCAGGTAGTTCAGCCCCTCGGACACGCCCAGGATCGGGATCGGATAGGAAATCACTGACTGGACCAGCCCCCAGCCGAACCACACCATCATCGCGCCGAAGAAACCGATCAGGCAGTGGATCAGCACCTGCAGCCACAGCCGCAGGTGGTTCGGTGCCAGCTCCATCAGCGATTCGAAACCGATATGGCCGGCATCGCGCACCGCGATCGCCGCGCCGAACATGGTGACCCACAGGATCAGCAACAGCGCCAGCGATTCCGCCCATGTCGGCGTATCGTTCAGGACGTAGCGGCCGAACACCTGATAGGCCACGGCCACCACGATGGTGACCAGGCCGACCACGGCGGTCAGCAGGACCACCCGCGCCAGCCAGAAGCAGAAGCGGGAATAAAGCCCCGGCCGCCGCTGGGCGGCCGGGACGGGTACGACGATCGCGCTGTGTGATGTCATGCGCCGACTTGTCCGACTCTTTCGGGAACAGGACCGCGGCCGGCGCCCCCGGGGTGCCGGCCGCCGGGAACGTAAGGTGGTGCCTTACTGGGTCGCCTGGATGTCGGCGATCATCTTCTTCAGCTCCGGCTTGTTGGCGAAGCTGTCATAGACCGGCTTCATCGCGTCGATGAACGGCTTCTTGTCGGCCAGCGGAATGATCTCGACCCCCGCCTTGCGCACCGTCGCCTCGGATTCCTTTTCGCGGGCCTGCCACAGCTCGCGCATCTTGGGCACCGAATCCTTGGCCGCCTGCTTGATGATCTTCTGGTCGTCGGGCGACAGGCCGTCCCACACCTTCTTCGACATCACGAACAGCTCGGGCGACATCGAATGTTCGCTGAGGGTGTAGAACTTCGCCACTTCGAAATGACGGCTGGATTCGAAGCTGGGCCAGTTGTTTTCGGCGGCGTCGACCACCCCGGTCTTCAGGGCGGTATAGACCTCGCCATAGGGCATCGGGGTCGGGTTGGCGCCCAGCGCCTTGATCATGCCGACGAACAGGTCGGACTGCTGGACACGGATCTTCATGCCCTTCAGGTCCTCGAGCGTCTTCACCGGCTTCTTGACGGTGTAGAACGACCGGGCGCCCGAATCATAAAACGCCAGACCGACGAACCCCTGCGATTCCAGCGACGCCAGGATCTGTTCGCCGATCGGGCCGTCCATCACCTTGTGCATGTGATCGACCGACCGGAACAGGAACGGCAGGGTCGGTACCGCGGTTTCGGGCACGATATTATTGAACGGCGCCATGTTGATGCGGTTGAAGTCCAGCGCGCCGAGCTTGGTC
>Ga0206117_100628_pt1 | contig 30807 bp, 30 predicted proteins | sample 3A5Ametagenome_FD_177997 | JGI IMG/M metagenome (GOLD analysis project Ga0206117, IMG submission 177997) | Enriched microbial communities from leaf-cutter ant dump, University of Wisconsin, Madison, United States - 3A5A | ecosystem: Environmental > Terrestrial > Nest > Insects nest > Nest dump... | reverse complement strand
TGAAAATAGGGGCACGACACCTTTTGGCGCTGGAAGATTGCGAGCGACGCGCTATCATAAAAATTGCGACAACGTTGCTGGCTCAACTCGTCGCGGGGTTAGCAGCCCCTTTCCGCGGTTTCGCGGACTAGCGGTCCAAACAACTAGAGGGCGCAAGCCCTCTTTTTTTGTCCTGACCGCTCAATCAGGCGTTTCCCGGTAATGTCCTGCCCGTGGGCGGCAGGGACAATCGCGAGCCTTCCCTTGCCGCACCTACTTAACTGCCCTGGTTTGTTGCCGGCATTGGCCGCAAAGGCGGCAAGGTATGCGCGGACACGCGCCGTCCGAAGCGCTTAGCGAACAGGCTCGATCCCGGCATTTCTGCTCAAATTTGCGCCTTGACCCTTGGTTTTTTTTACCGAAAGATCAAGGAAACAGAAGGGCGGAGAAAAACCGCCGGGGAATAGCGGACAAAGCAATCGGAAGATCTGGTTCGGGCCGGTTTTTGCGCCTTGAACCACGGTTGGATCAAGGACATCGGGTGCGCCAGATCGGCCTATCCGATGAACGGGAGCGTTTTGTCTTCGTCGTTACTGTGCACCAGCCACGGGACCAACATCCATGCCGGACATTTCTGCGGGACGCCTCGCGGCGGCCGATTACGGTAAGAATTTCTCCGACGTTCATCCTCCGCTCAGCGCGCATGAAGCGGTTGTCGAAAGCGACCGCTGCTATTTCTGCTTCGATGCGCCCTGCACCAATGCTTGCCCGACCTCGATCGACATCCCGCTCTTCATTCGAAAGATTGGAACCGGCAACGTCGAAGGGGCCGCCGAGACGATCTTCGCGTCCAACATTCTCGGCGGCATGTGCGCCCGCGTCTGCCCCACAGAGACGCTGTGCGAGGAAGCCTGCGTCCGCAACGTTGCCGAGGAGAAGCCGGTGCGCATCGGTCTTCTCCAGCGGCACGCCACCGATCACTATCTCGAACGTCACTCCGCCTATGGCGTTCGCGCGCCGGCCACCGGCCGCAAGGTTGCCGTCGTGGGGGCCGGTCCGGCGGGGCTCGCCTGTGCCCACGAGCTGGCGCTCAAGGGGCACGACGTGACGATCTTCGAGGCGCGCGGCAAGGCCGGCGGTCTCAACGAGTTCGGCATCGCCGCCTACAAGGCCACCGACGACTTTGCCCAGCGCGAGGTGGATTTCGTGCTCGGCGTCGGCGGCATCGCCGTCGAAAGCGGCAAGGCGCTCGGCCGCGATTTCACGCTGGCCGACCTCAGGGCGACCTACGATGCCGTTTTCCTCGGCCTCGGTCTTCAGGCCGTCAATGCCCTCGGCGTCGAGGGCGAGGAGAGTGCCGGTGTCGTCGATGCCGTGCGCTGGATCGAGGATCTCCGGCAGTCGCAGGACAAGTCAGCCATCGAAGTCGGCGCCCGTGTCGTCGTCATCGGCGGCGGCATGACGGCGGTGGATGCCGCCGTGCAGGCCAAGAAGCTTGGCGCCGACGAGGTGACCATCGCCTACCGGCGTGGCCCGTCGGAGATGGGCGCCAGCCGCTACGAGCAGGAGTTGGCCCAGGTGAACGGCGTGCGCATCCTGCATTGGGTGGCGCCCCGGCAGGTGGTGTCGGAAGGCAACGCCGTCGCCGCCGTCGACTTCGAGCGGACGGCCCTCGACGCCTCGGGTCGCCTGACCGGAACCGGCCGAAGCATACGCCTTGCCGCCGACCAGGTGATGAAGGCGATTGGCCAGTCCTTCGTTTCCGGACCCGTCGAGAGCGGGGAGACCGTGGCGCTCGATGGTGGCCGCATCGCGGTCGATGGGGACATGCGCACCTCGCTCGCCAAGGTGTGGGCCGGTGGCGACTGCGTGCGCGGCGGAGAGGATCTCACCGTCCAGGCCGTCGATCACGGCAAGCGCGCCGCCCTGTCCATCCACGCCGCCCTTTCCGCCTGATTTAAAGGAGTCCCGACATGGCCGATCTCCGCACCAATTTCCTCGGCATCAAGTCGCCGAACCCCTTCTGGCTTGCCTCGGCACCCCCCACCGACAAGAAGTATAATGTCGAGCGCGCCTTCCGCGCCGGTTGGGGCGGCGTCGTCTGGAAGACGCTCGGCGAGGACCCGGCCGTCGTCAACGTCAACGGCCCGCGCTATGGCGCGATCCACGCCGGCGACCGTCGCCTCGCCGGTCTCAACAACATAGAGCTGATCACCGATCGTCCCCTGGAGCTGAACCTCCGCGAGATCGCCGAGGTGAAGAAGGCTTGGCCCGACAGGGCGCTGGTCGTCTCGCTGATGGTGCCCTGCGAGGAACTGAACTGGAACTCGATCGTCGCCCGCGTCGAGGAGACCGGCGCCGACGGCATCGAGCTCAACTTCGGCTGTCCACATGGTATGAGCGAGCGCGGCATGGGCTCGGCGGTGGGGCAGGTGCCCGAGTACATCGAGATGGTCGCCCGCTGGTGCAAGGCGGCGACGCGCATGCCGGTCATCGTCAAGCTGACGCCCAACATCACCGACATCCGCTATCCGGCCCGTGCCGCCAGGAAGGGCGGGGCGGACGCGGTGTCGCTGATCAACACCATCAACTCCATCGTCGCCGTCGATCTCGACAGTTTCGCCCCGGTGCCGACCATTGACGGCAAGGGCAGCCATGGCGGCTACTGCGGGCCGGCGGTGAAGCCGATCGCCCTCAACATGGTGGCCGAGATCGCCCGCGATGCCGAGACCTACGGCCTGCCGATCTCCGGCATCGGCGGCATCGAAACCTGGCGCGACGCGGCGGAATACATCGCTCTCGGCTGCGGCACCGTGCAGGTGTGCACGGCGGTGATGACCTACGGCTTCAAGATCGTCGAGGAGATGATCGACGGCATGAAGAAGTACATGGATGGCCATGGCTTCTCCACCATCGAGGATTTCCGCGGCCTCGCGATCCGGAACCTCTCGGACTGGAAGTATCTCAACCTCAACTACATCGCCAAGGCCAAGATCGACCAGGAGCTCTGCATCAAGTGCGGCCGCTGCCACATCGCCTGCGAGGACACTTCGCATCAGGCGATCACCCACATGGTCGATGGCGTCAGGCATTTCGAGGTGAAGGATGAGGAGTGCGTTGGCTGCAATCTCTGCGTCAACGTCTGTCCGGTGGACGGCTGCATCACCATGGAGCCCATGGCCCCCGGCTCCGTCGATCCGCGCACCGGCAAGGTGGTGCCGGCGCAATACGCCAACTGGACGACCCATCCCAACAACCCCGCCGCCGTCGCGGCGGAGTGAAGGCGACGGAACGGCGGGGAAATCCCCGGCTTTCCTGACGGTACTACGCAATGCTCCGGACGGTCGATGCCATGGTCGGGCATCGGCTGTCCTCCCATCTGATGAGAATCGGCAGGCGCGCCAGCCGGCTCACCGCCGAGTTGGGGGGAGTTGCGAATGCCTCATCGCTGTCCTTGGTACCTCGGCTATTTTCTGATCAATCCGCTCCGCAAGCTGCGCCAACATCCGGCACGACTGCTGGCGCCCTTCGTCGAACCGGGGTTCCGCGTGCTGGAGCCCGGGCCGGGCATGGGCTATTTCACGCTGGAGCTGGCCCGTCTCGTCGGGCCGACCGGCAAGATTCACGTGGTCGACATCGAACCGCGCATGCTTACGGCCTTGGAGCGCCGGGCAAGATCGGCACATCTGGAGAAGCGGATCGACATGCGCGTCGGTCGGGAGACCTCTCTCGGCGTCGGCGATCTTGCCGGCGAGATCGACTTCGTTCTGGCTTTCGCCGTCGTTCATGAACTCGGCGACGTCGCGGGCTTTTTCGCCGAGGCCGCGGCGGCCATGAAACCCGGGGCGCGGCTCTTGCTCGCGGAGCCGGCCGGTCATGTTTCGGACGCGTTTTTCGCCGGGGAGTGCGCGGCGGCTGAGGCAGCCGGACTTGCCGTCATCGACCGTCCGAACATCTGGCAGAGCCGGGCGGCCGTTTTCTCAAAGACGGAAAGGCTCTGATCAGGCGTCGGCGGTCTGCCGGCGCTCCTCGCGGATGCGGGCGGCGATATCGCCGATCTCCGCCTTGGCCGCCTGCATCGCTCGCGCCCGATGGTCCTCGGACATGTTGACGCCCTCGGCACGGACGACGTCGATGTGCTTGATTCCTAGCAGGCGGAAGAAGGACCGCAGGTAGGGATCGACGAAGTCCTCTTCCGGGCCGCGATGGAAGCCGCCGCTCGCATAGGCGACGACGACCTTGCGGCCGCCGGCGAGGCCCTCGGGACCTTTTTCGGTATAGCGGAACGTCTTGCGCGGAATGGAGATGGAATCGAGCCAGGCCTTCAGGCGGGCCGGAACGCTGAGATTGTACATCGGCGCGCCGATGACCACGACGTCGGCGGCGAGAAACTCGTCGGCGGCCGGGCTGTCGCCGGCCCGCGGGTTGATGGCGGCGGGTGCTTCGTTCGTCAGGTCGTGGTGGATCACCGGCTCGTCCGAGCCATCGGCGATCGCCGCGACAATGGCGGCGGTCAGCGCGCGGGAAACGGACCCTTCGGTCTGGATGCTGGAATCGATGTGGAGGATGGTCACTGTGCCTGGCTCCTTGATTTTCGGGCGGACCCTATCGCAGCGCCTGCCGATCTGTTATCGGCATCGGATCAATTAGTGTCGAGTTTGGGCCAAAATGACTGGTGCCTACACCAACCGGCTCGTCGAGAGCGATGCGCGCCACAGCGCCTCGGTCCACACTCATGATCAGGGGCAGCTGACCTATATCGAGCGCGGCGTGCTCAGCCTGGAAGCGGAGGGCGACATCTGGGCCGTTCCGCCCGGCCGGCTGCACTGGATCCCGGCCGGCGTGCAGCACGCCTCGCGCTCGCATGGCGAAGTGCGCTTCTGGCTGACGCTGGTTTCGGACGATTTCGCCCGGCGTTTGCCGCATCGGATCAGCGTGCTTGAGGCATCGTCCTTGCTGGTCAGCGCGCTCGACCGATTGCGGAGCCTGCGGCCGGACGACGCCTTCGCCGCACCGTTGCTCGACATCGTCGCCCATGAGGTCAACGCGGGCACCGAGGACGCGCCCGCCATGCGGCTGCCGTCGCCGCCCCGCCTGCGGGACTGGGCGCTCGGCTTTCTCGCCGCCCCGAGCGTCAAGACCGGCATCGACGCGGCCGCCGAGGCGGTGGCGATGTCGCGCCGCAGCTTCACTCGGCATTTCGAGCGCGAGGTCGGCATGACGTTCGCCGCCTGGAGGCGATCGGTGATCGTCCATCGGGCGACGGTGCGGCTGGCAGAGGGCGCAGGTGTCGGCGAGGTGGCGCTGGATGCCGGCTATGAAAGCGTCAGCGCCTTCATCGCCATGTTCAGGTCCGTCTCCGGTCATCCGCCCGGCGAGATCCGCCGGCGGGCGTAGTCGGGCTCAGTCGCGCGTCGGAAGGATGCCGCGCATCAGCACGCCGATCACCGTATCGGAGGCGGCGCGGAAGGTGGCGGGATCTTCGACGCCCCGGCCGAGAACCGAGCGGATCTGTGCGTCGAAGTCGGCGTAGTGCTGCGTCGTCGCCCAGATCATGAAGATGAGATGCACGGGGTCGACGTCGATAAGCTTGCCGTCCTTGATCCAGCGGCGGATGACCTCGGCCTTTTCTTCGACGATGGACTTCAGGTCGGTCCGGAGCACGCCGTCGAGATGCGGCGCGCCGAGCAGCACTTCGCCGATGAACAGCCGGCTTTCCTGCGGAAAGTCGCGCGATGCCTCCAGCTTCTGGCGGATATAGCCGGTGAGCTCGGTCTCGGGATCGCCGTCCTCGGCCATCTCGCCGAACGGGGTGAGCCACATGTCGAGCGTGCGGGTCAGCACCGCCGTGTAGAGGTCGTGCTTGCGACGGAAGTAATAGAGAAGGTTCGGCTTGGACATGCCGGCCTTCTCGGCGATCTGGTCGACCGTGGCGCCTCGGAACCCGTAGCGCGAAAACACCTCCAGCGCCGCATCGAGGATGCGTTCCTCGTTTTCCGCCTGAATGCGCGTCCGCTTCTTGGAGCCGCGCGCGCGGGCCAGATCCTGGCTGTCGGTCGCTGTGTCGTAACTCATGGCGCGAATGTCCACGCATTCCCGAAGTTCGGCAAGCCCGGATCGGCGGCAAAACGCTGGTTGCGGTGGATGATTTTGTCCAAATGGTCAGAAGCTTGGCGGCGTGCAGACCGAAATCACTTCGCAGACGTCGTCGCCGACGTTGCGGAAGCGGTGGGGCTCGTTGCTCTTGAAGTAGTAGGCCTCGCCGGGGCCGAGGACCTGCCGCTTGTCGCCGACGATCACCTCCAGCTGTCCCTTCAGCACGATGCCGCCTTCCTCGCCCTCATGGCGCAGGTGGATGCGGCCGGAACTGCCACCCACCTCGTAACGCTCCGACAGGATCTGTAGCGCCTTGCCCGAGAGGTCGCGCCCCACCTGCCGGTAGGACACGCCGCCCCGGCCGATTTCCATCAGGTCGTCGGCCTTGAAGAAAATCTGTTCGGCGGCCGGTTGGTCCTCGGCGAAGAAGTCGGCCATCGGCACCGGCAAGGCATCGAGAATGCGCTTCAGCGCGCCGACCGACGGGCTGATGGTGTTCGACTCGATCTGGCTCACGGTGGCGTTCGAAATGCCCGCCCGCCGCGCCAACTCGCGCTGCGACAGGCCACGCGCCTCGCGAAACCGTCTGAGCTTGCCGCCGAGATCGAGCGTCATGCCATTTCCCGCTGTTTAGTTGTTCACTTTCCCGAACAGGTCGACACAAACCGCCTGCATTTGCAAGGGGGGCGAACTGCACAAGATAACTGCTTGTTCAGGAAACGGGCATGTCGTTATCTACGTGTCGATCCGGACGCTGCTCGACCGCTATTCAGGCTTCGCCGTCCGCCTCGCTCGGAGATTTTCATGAACGTTCCCGTTCCCAACAACCTCGAAGCCTTCTGGATGCCGTTTACCGCCAACCGGCAGTTCAAGAAGGCGCCGCGCCTGCTCGCCTCGGCCTCCGGCATGTATTACACCACCGTCGACGGGCGGAAGCTGCTCGACGCGGCCGCCGGGCTCTGGTGCGTCAATGCCGGCCATGGCCGTCGCGAGATCGTCGAGGCGGTGGCGTCGCAGGTTGGCGAGCTCGACTATGCCCCCGCGTTCCAGATGGGACATCCCAAGGCGTTCGAACTGGCCGCGCGGCTGACCTCGATGATGCCGAAGCCGCTCGACCACGTGTTCTTCACCAACTCCGGTTCTGAGTCGGTGGAAACGGCGCTGAAGATTGCGCTTGCCTATCAGCGGGCGCGCGGCAAGGGCACCAAGACGCGCCTCATCGGTCGCGAGCGCGGCTATCATGGCGTCAATTTCGGCGGCATCTCGGTCGGCGGCATTCCCACCAACCGCAAGTTCTTCGGCTCGCTGCTCACCGGCGTCGACCACATGCGCCACACCCATGACATCGAGCGCAACGCCTACTCGCGCGGCCAGCCGGAATACGGCGCCGAGTTTGCCGAGGAGCTCGAGCGCATCATCTACCTGCACGACGCCTCGAACATCGCTGCCGTCATCGTCGAGCCGATGTCGGGCTCGACGGGCGTGTTGGTGCCGCCCAAGGGCTATCTCGAGCGGCTGCGCGAGATCTGTACCAAGCACGACATCCTGCTGATCTTCGACGAGGTGATCACCGGTTTCGGACGCCTGGGAACGCCGTTCGCCGTCGATTACTTTGGTGTGGTGCCGGACATGGTCGCTACGGCAAAGGGCATCACCAACGGCGTCATCCCGATGGGCGGCGTGTTCTGCTCCTCGGAGATCTACGAGGCCTTCATGACCGGCCCCGAGCATGCCATCGAGCTGTTCCACGGCTACACCTACTCGGCCCATCCGGTGGCCTGCGCGGCCTCAATGGCGACGCTCGACATCTATGCGAACGAGGGGCTCCTCAATCGCGGCCCCGAGCTCGCTCAATACTTCGAGGACGCGCTGCACTCGCTGAAGGGCTTGCCGCACGTCATCGACATCCGCAACATCGGCCTTGTCGGCGCCATCGAGCTCAGGCCGATCGAGGGTGAGCCGACCAAGCGCGCCTTCGCCGCCTTCCTGAGCGCCTACGAGAAGGGCGTGATGATGCGCACCACCGGCGACATCATCGCCCTGTCGCCGCCGCTGATCGTCAGCAAGGCCGAGATCGACCATTTGGTGTCGGTGATCGCCGACGTCCTCAAGGCGTTGCCCTGAGGACGCCATATGATCAAAGCAGCGTGCCGCGCAGGATCAGCAGCGCCACGCTGAAGTAGATGACTAGGCCCGTGACGTCGACCAGCGTGGCGACGAACGGCGCCGAGGCGCTCGCCGGATCGAAGCCCAGCCGTTTCAACAGGAAGGGCAGCATCGAGCCGGCGAGAGAGCCGAAGGTGACGATGCCGATGAGTCCTACGCCAACCGTCAGGCTGATCAGCTCCCAGTGCGGGCCGTAGTTAAAGATGCCGAGCCCCTGCCAGACGGCGATGCGGACCATGCCGATCACCCCGAGGCTGGCGCCGAGTGCCACGCCGACCGGCAGTTCGCGCAGCGCCACCCGCCACCAGTCGCGAAGGCGCAACTGGCCGAGCGCGAGGGCGCGGATCAGCAATGACGTCGCCTGCGAGCCGGAATTGCCGCCCGAGCTCATGATGAGCGGAATGAACAGCGTCAGCACCACCGCTTTTTCCAGCTCATTCTCGAAATGCTGCATTGCGCTCGCCGTCAGCATCTCACTGATGAACAGTACGCCGAGCCATCCGACCCGCTTGCGATACATGCTGAAGAAGCCGGTGCCGAGATAGGGCTCGGTCGTGCCCTCGACGCCGCCAAATTTCTGCACATCCTCGCTGCCTTCGGCCAGGATCGCGTCGATCACGTCGTCGACGGTGACGATGCCCAGCATCTGCTGCCGCTCGTTGACCACCGGCACCGACAGAAGGTCGTGGATCGAGATCAGCCGGGCGACCTCCTCGCGGTCGACGTCGGCGCGGACGGTGATCGGCTCGCGGTCAGGAGCGAGATCGAGGATCGGCTGCTCGGGCTCGCCGATGATCAGTTCGCGCAGCGTCACCACCCGCATGAGCGATCGCGTTTTCGGATCGAGCGCATGGATCGCGTAGACCGTCTCGCGTGTGTGCTCGACGTCGCGGATGTGGCACAGCGTCTCGGCCACCGTATAGGTGGTGGGCACGCTGACGAATTCGGTCGACATCAGGCTGCCGGCAGTGCCCTCGGGATAAGCGAGCAGCCGCTTGAGCGGCCAGGCGCTGTCGAAATCGACGCGCTTCAAGAGCTCGGAACGGTCCTCGTCATCGAGCGCACGCAGCACGTCGGCGGCGCGGTCGTCGGCCATGCCTATCAGGATTTCGCCGGCCCGCTCGTGCGGCAGGTCGATGAGCAGGTTGCCGGCCCGGGTCAGTTCCGGCCGATCGAATACGTCGATGGCGCGTTCGAGGGGTAGATGGGCAAGCACCGCCGCCGCGGTTTCGGCGTCCTCCTCGTTGAGACGGGCGACGATGTCGGCCGCGTGCGCATCGAACAGGTCGGCGAACAGCACCAAATCGGCCGCGCCGTGTGCGGTAGGGAGGGTATTCATAGTCTCACCTCTCGATCCGTCGTCGCAGCGGATCGCAGGCGAGCCAACCCGTGCGGGTCAGGCCGGCGTCGGCCGCGACGACAAGGACAATCGACTACTGTCGCTTGGCATTGGGTTGATTTCCCTTTGAATGGCGCCGTCCGACGGGGCGGCCGACGCGGCGGCAAAATGGGCCGGCGGACCGCAAAGGTCAAGACGGGGAACGAGCAAAAGATGCCTCCTCGTCCGCCGCCGCTGCGGCCGATGATTGCTGTTGCGCAAGACGAGCCTACCGGCCATGCTCCGATCCGAAAACAGGCCAACTGAGAGGAGACCGTCATGACAACGCACGGCAATTTCTGCTGGAACGAGCTGATGACCCCGGACGTCGCCGCTGCCAAGGCCTTCTATGGCGCGGCCCTCGGCTGGACCTTCACCGATGCGGACATGGGCGAGAACGGCATTTACGCTCTGGCGTTCGTGGAGGGGCAGGAAAATCCGGTTGCCGGACTTTTCGAGTGGCCGGAGAGCCAGCCCGGCTCGCGCGACTGGTTTCCCTATGTCGCCGTCGACGACATCGACGCCACGGTCGGCAAGGTAGAGCCGGCCGGTGGCAAGGTCTTGCGCGGCCCCTGGGCGGTTCCGGGAGTCGGCAAGATCGCCATCGTGCTCGACGCGGCCGGAAGCTCCATCGGATACATGGAAGCCGAGCCGATGTGATCGGTCTCCCTGCGGCGCGCCGGCTCGCCCGTACTTCGGATGGGCCGGCGAACGGTTAGGCGCAAGTCGCGACAAAGTGAGCGACGCCCACATACCTGATTGCCCGTTTGCCATTTTTCGGCCCAGCCTGCGATCGAGTCTGTCACGACCAAGCGGCAGGTCGGAGCACTGTTCATGACGCCGGTGACGGCCATTACCATCTTGATGGCAGCCTTTTGCGGGCTGTCGCGACGGTTTGCCGCGTCGCTGGTCGGGGCGTTCCTGCTGATGGCGCTGTGGGGTGCACGTCTCATGGAGCGGCAGCCCGCTTCGGTCCACCACATTCTGGTGCACGGATTCCATCTTCTGCTGGTCTTCAACGCCGCCTATGCTGCCTTTCTGCTGGTGGCGGCCACCGTGTTATGAAGCTTTCGGGGGCGGTTGCCCGGAGCGGTCAGGCACCTGCCGCAGCCTGCGGCACGTTTTTGGGATTCGCCGAAAACTGAGGCTTTCTGGCGTTGCGTTGCCCAAAAATCACCCTTGACCAATTCGGGGGCAGCCCCGACTATGTGTTTATCAATTGGTAAAAGTTTTGCCGATCCGCCGCCATGAAGGACGGCAGGAAGGCCGGGGATGCCGGGGCGGCTCAATCGGCTTTGCCCTCGCGATCAGGGGAACACGATGACGACGCCGACCGACAATTTGCGGGTCAATGGGGCGCGGCTGTGGGACAGCCTTGAGGAAATGGCGACGACCGGTCCGGGCCTGAGGGGCGGCTGCAACAGGCAGACGCTGACCGACGCCGACGCCAAGGGCAGGGCGCTGTTCAAGGCCTGGGGCGAAGCGGCCGGCATGACGCTCGGCATCGACAAGATCGGCACCATGTTCTTCACGCGGCCCGGCACCGATCCCGATGCCCTGCCGGTCTATGTCGGCAGCCATCTCGACACGCAGCCGACCGGCGGCAAGTACGACGGCGTGCTCGGCGTGCTGGGTGCCCTCGAAGTCATCCGCTCGCTCAACGACCTCGGCGTCAAGACCAAGCATCCGATCGTCGTCGTCAACTGGACCAACGAGGAGGGCGGCAGGTTCGCGCCGGCCATGCTGGCGTCCGGCGTCTTCGCCGGCGTCCACACGCTCGACTACGCCTATTCGCGCAAGGATCTCGACGGCAAGGTGTTCGGCGACGAGCTGAAGCGCATCGGCTGGCTCGGCGAGGAAGAGGTGGGCGCGCGCAAGATGCACGCCTACTTCGAATACCACATCGAGCAGGGCCCCATTCTCGAGGCCGAGGACAAGCAGATCGGCGTCGTCACCCACTGCCAGGGCCTCTGGTGGCTGGAGTTCACGCTGACCGGCAAGGAAGCGCACACCGGTTCGACGCCGATGGACATGCGCGTCAACGCCGGTCTCGCCATGGCGCGCATCTTCGAGCTGGTGCAGAAGGTGGCGATGGACAGCCAGCCCAATGCCGTGGGCGGCGTCGGCCAGGTGAAGTTCTCGCCCAACTCGCGCAACGTGTTGCCGGGTACGGTGGTCTTCACCGTCGATATCCGCTCGCCCGAGCAGGCCAAGCTCGACCGCATGCGGGCGATCATCGAGGCCGAGGCGCCCAAGCTCTGCGACCCCTTGGGCGTCAAGTGCGCGGTCGAGGTGGTCGGCCACTTCGATCCCGTCACCTTCGATCCGACGCTGGTCTCCCGCGTCCGCACCGTCACCGAGAAGCTCGGCTACAGCCATATGAACATCGTCTCGGGCGCCGGCCACGATGCCTGCTGGGCGGCCAAGGTGGCGCCGGCCACCATGATCATGTGCCCCTGCGTCGATGGCCTCTCCCATAACGAGGACGAGAAGATCACCCCGGAATGGGCGGCGGCCGGCGCCGACGTGCTGCTGCACGCCGTTCTCGAAACCGCGGAGATCGTCGCCTGATGAGAGGTGCGTTGCACGACATGGCGGTGGAAGCCCCCGATCGGCCAGACGTCGTGGCCCTGATCGAGGCGTCCGACGCCTACTCGCTGGAGCGCTATCCGCCGGAAGGGCATTTCGGCACCGACATCGCCGGTCTGAAGTCGCCCGACATCAGCTTCGTCGTGGCGCGGCGGAACGGAGTGGCCGAGGGCTGCGGCGCCCTGAAGCGGTTCGGCGACGCCACGGGCGAACTGAAGCGCATCTTCGTGTCGGATGCGGCGCGCGGTCTGGGGCTTGGCCGCCGCATCATGGCCCGCCTCGAGGCGATGGCGGCGGAGGATGGCCTGAAAAGGCTCTATCTTGAAACCGGACCGCTCAACACGGAGGCGGTGGCGATGTATCGTCGGCTCGGGTACGCCGAATGTGGCCCCTTTGCCGACTACACCGCGAACCCATACAGTCTGTTCATGACAAGAAAGCTGACGGGCGAACCGTCCAACGAGGGTTGAACCATGTCGAAGGTCATCAAGGGTGGAACCATCGTCACCGCCGATCTGACGTACGAAGCCGACGTCCTGATCGAAGGCGAGCGCATCGTGGCGATCGGCCCCGATCTCAAGGGCGACGAGGTGCTTGACGCCACGGGCTGCTACATTATGCCCGGTGGTATCGATCCCCATACCCACCTCGAAATGCCCTTCATGGGCACCTACTCGGCCGATGACTTCGACAGCGGCACGCGGGCTGGTCTCGCCGGCGGTACCACCATGGTGGTGGACTTCATCACCCCGCGCCCCGACGAGTCGATGCTGAGCGCGCTGCAGAGCTGGCACAACCGGGCGAGCCGCGCCAACAGCGACTACTCCTTCCACATGTGCGTGACCTCCTGGAACAAGACCGTCTTCGACGAGATGAAGGTGGTCATCGAGGAAAAGGGCATCAACTCCTTCAAGCACTTCATGGCCTACAAGGGCTCGTTGATGGTCGATGACGACGAGATGTTCTCGTCGTTCCAGCGGCTTGCCGAGCTCGGTGGCTTGCCGATGGTGCACGCCGAGAACGGCGACGTCGTCGCCCAGATGCAGGCCAAGCTTTTCGCCGAGGGCAACACCGGTCCGGAGGCGCATGCCTACTCGCGCCCGCCCGAGGTTGAGGGTGAAGCGACCAACCGCGCCATCATGCTGGCCGACATGGCCGGCGCGCCGCTCTACGTCGTCCATACGTCCTGCGAGCAGGCGCACGAGGCGATCCGCCGTGCCCGCCAGAAGGGCATGCGCGTCTACGGCGAGCCGTTGATCCAGCATCTGCTGCTCGACGACAGCGAGTACCGCAACCCCGACTGGGACCACTCGGCCGTCCGCGTGATGAGCCCGCCGTTCCGTAACAAGCTGCATCAGGACAGCCTGTGGGCAGGCCTCGCCGCCGGCTCCCTGAGCTGCGTTGCCACCGACCATTGCACCTTCACCATCGCCCAGAAGCGCACCGGCCTCGGCGACTTCCGCAAGATCCCCAACGGCACCGGCGGCCTTGAAGACCGCATGCCGCTGCTCTGGACCTACGGCGTGCGCACCGGCCGCCTGACGATGAACGAGTTCGTCGCCGTCACCTCCACCAACAGCGCCAAGATCCTCAACATGTACCCGAAGAAGGGTGCGGTCCTGGTGGGTGCCGATGCCGACCTCGTCGTCTGGGATCCCAAGCGGTCGAAGGTCATCTCTCCGAAGACCCAGCAGTCGGTGATCGAATACAACGTGTTCGATGGCTACGAGGTGATCGGCCTGCCGCGCTTCACGCTGTCGCGCGGCAATGTCTTGGTCGAGGAAGCGACCATGAAGACCGAGGAAGGGCACGGCAAGTTCGTGCCGCGCAAGCCGTTCACGGCGGTCGCCAAGGCGCTCAGCCAGTGGAAGGAACTCGTGTCGCCGCGGCGCGTCGAGCGCGCCGGCATTCCGGTGACCGGCGTCTGAACGACGGCCCGGTCGGCCCGCTTCTTGCTTCGATTTCGGCCGGATAACGGCCGGTGGCAAGTGGTGGGCGTCCACCGGGCAAGGGTTTGCATGAATGGCCGTGCCGTCCCGGGAAAGCGGGGCGGCGGACAGGTGGTCGCATGGCGCGACCGGCCGAGGGGACGCTTGTCTCCGAATTCGAGTGGGGCGAAGTCGATCGAGCTGCAGGGACTTCCGCTCCGGTTTCCATCTTCACGCATCCGACCACTCCGAAAAGCCTGCAACTTTTCGGGCGGATGCTCGGGGTGCCGGCAAGCATGAACGTCATCGACATCGAGACGCTATCCCTGACTTTCGAGACCGGCGACGGGCCGGTGCAGGCGCTCTCCAACATCGACCTCAAGATCGCCAAGGGCGACTTCGTCTCGTTCATCGGTCCGTCGGGCTGCGGCAAGACGACGCTGCTGCGCGTCATCGCCGATCTCGAACAGCCGACCGGCGGTACCATCTCCGTCAATGGCACCACGCCGGAGCTGGCCCGCCTCGATCGCGCCTATGGTTACGTCTTCCAGGCGCCGGCCCTCTATCCCTGGCGAACCATCGCTCGCAACGTGGCGCTGCCGCTGGAGATCATGGGGCTCACCCGCGCCCAGCAGGAGGAGCGCATCGCGCGCAACCTCGCCCTGGTCAACCTCACCGGCTTCGAGAAGAAGTACCCCTGGCAACTGTCCGGCGGCATGCAGCAGCGCGCCTCCATCGCCCGCGCGCTGGCCGTCGAGCCGGACCTTCTCCTGATGGACGAACCATTCGGCGCCCTCGACGAGATCGTCCGCGATCACCTCAACGAGCAACTGCTCCAGCTCTGGGCCAAGACCAAGAAGACGGTGGTCTTCGTCACCCATTCCATCCCCGAGGCGGTCTATCTCTCCACCAAGATCGTGGTGATGAGCCCGCGCCCCGGCCGCATCCACGACATCGTCGAGAGCGACCTGCCGCGCGGCCCCCGGCCGCTCGACATCCGCGAAACGCCGGAGTTCCTGAAGCTCGCCCAGCGGGTGCGCGACGGCCTGAGAGCGGGGCACAGCTATGACGACTGAACTCGCCTCGCGGCCGGGGAGGGCAGCCGCATGAAGAAGCCGTCCTTCATGAGGGAAAGCGTCGTTCCGGTGTTGACGGTGCTCGCCGTCCTCGTGGCACTCTGGTACGTCGCGGCCCTGTTCATGAACCATTCCATGGTCATCGCCGAAGCTGAGCTCAAGGGGCTGGCATTCACGCCTTCCGAGATCTGGCTGAGGTCATGGGCCCTCGACAAGCCGCTGCTGCCGGCGCCGCATCAGGTAATCGCCGAGTTGTGGCGGAGCACGGCCGGCCTGTCGGTCACCTCCAAGCGCAGCCTCGTCTACCACGGCTGGGTGACGCTGTCGGCGACGCTGCTCGGCTTCCTCCTCGGCACGCTGCTCGGCATCCTGCTCGCCATCGGCATCGTCCACCAGAAGGTGATGGACAAGTCGCTGATGCCCTGGATCATCGCCAGCCAGACGGTGCCGATCCTTGCCGTCGCGCCGATGCTGATCGTCGTGCTCAACGCCATCGGCATCTCCGGCCTGCTGCCCAAGGCGCTGATCTCCACCTATCTGTCCTTCTTCCCGGTGGTCGTCGGCATGGTGAAGGGCCTGCGGTCGCCGGAAGCCATTCACCTCGACCTGATGCGCACCTACAACGCCGACGACTTCCAGGTGTTCACCAAGCTGCGCTGGCCGGCCTCGGTGCCCTTCCTGTTCGCCTCGCTCAAGGTGGGCATCGCCATATCGCTGATCGGCGCCATCGTCGGCGAGCTGCCGACCGGCGCGGTGGCGGGCCTCGGGGCGCGTCTCCTGTCGGGCTCCTACTACGGCCAGACCATCCAGATCTGGGCGGCCCTGTTCGCGGCGGCCTTCCTCGCCGGCCTGCTGGTACTGGTGGTCGGGTGGTCGGAACGCCTCGTCATGCGCCTGATGGGCTCTCGTCCCGAGCGGAGGACAGCCTGATGCTTCCTCTCCTGTTGATCGCCATTCTCCTCGTCGCGCTCGGCATCTCCTGGCTTTGCGTCTACCTCGTCCATCTCGGCGAAAAGGTGCCGGCGGCGCGCCGCTTTTCCGATCTCGCGGTGCCGCTGTTGTTCGGCGTCATGCTCATCGCCGAGTGGGAACTGGTGACGCGCGGCTTCGGCGTTCCGGAAATCCTGCTGCCGGCGCCGTCCGTCATCCTCAGCGCCGCCGCGAACGCGCTGCCGACGCTCTGGGAAGACGTGGTCCAGACCTTCTTCAAGTCGGTGCTGTCGGGCTATATCGTCGGCTGCGGCCTGGGCTTCCTGGCCGCGCTCGTCATCAACCGCTCGGGCTTCCTGAAGCGGGGCCTGCTGCCGCTCGGCAACTTCGTGTCGGCGTTGCCGATCGTCGGCGTCGCGCCGATCGCCGTCATGTGGTTCGGCTTCGACTGGCAGTCCAAGGCGGCGGTCATCGTGCTGATGACCTTCTTCCCCATGCTGGTCAACACCGAGGCGGGCCTTACCGCCGCCGGCCACATGGAGCGCGACCTGATGCGCACCTACGCCGCCACCTGGGGCGACGAGATGCGCCGCCTGCGTCTGCCGGCCGCCTGGCCTTTCGTCTTCAACGCACTGAAGATCAACTCCACGCTGGCGCTGATCGGCGCCATTGTCGCCGAGTTCTTCGGTGCGCCGACCTATGGCGTCGGCTTCCGCATCTCCACCGAAATGGGCCGCATGAACACCGCCATGGTCTGGGCGGAAATCGGCGTTGCGGCCATCCTCGGGTCGGTCTTCTACGGCGTCATCGCGCTTTTCGAACGGCGCGTGACCTTCTGGCATCCGTCTGTCCGCAAAGGGCAGAGGTGAAACCGGCGACGGCAACCGCCGCCGGCAATCAAAAAAGGGGAACGACATGACCAACACCGTGACCAAGCTGGCGCTGGCCGGCGCAATGGCGCTGACGGCGTTCAGTGCCGAAGCCGCCGACAAGCTGACGCTGCAGCTGAAATGGGTGACGCAAGCCCAGTTCGCCGGCTACTTCGTCGCCAAGGACAAGGGCTATTACGAGGCCGAGGGGCTCGACGTCGACATCAAGCCGGGCGGCCCCAACATCGCCCCCGAGCAGATCATCGCCGGCGGCGGTGCCGACGTGATCGTCGACTGGATGGGCGCTGCGCTGGCCGCCCGCGAAAAGGGCGTGCCGCTGGTCAACGTCGCCCAGCCCTACAAGAACGCCGGCCTCGAGATCATCTGCCCGGTCGACAGCCCGATCAAGAAGGTGGAGGACTTCAAGGGTCACACCATCGGCGTCTGGTTCTACGGCAACGAGGTGCCGTTCTTCGCGCTGATGAACAAGTACGGCCTCAAGACCGAGGGCGGCGCCGACGGCGTCAAGGTTCTGCAGCAGAGCTTCGACGTGCAGCCGCTGATCCAGAAGCAGGCCGACTGCATCCACGTCATGACCTATAACGAACTCGGCCAGGCCTACGACGCTGGCTATACGCCCGAAAAGCTCACCGTCTTCTCCTACACCGAGATGGGCGACAACCTGCTGGAAGACGGCCTCTACGTGCTCGAGCCGAGCCTCAAGGACGCCGCCTTCAAGGACAAGCTCGTCCGCTTCGTCCGCGCCTCGATGAAGGGCTGGTCCTATGCCAAGGACAATCCGGAAGAGGCCGCCGACATCGTGATCGAGAACGACACCACCGGTGCCCAGACCAAGGAGCACCAGCTCTACATGATCAAGGAAGTGGCCAAACTTCTGGGCGACTCCAACGGCGTCCTCGACGAGGCGGCCTATGCCCGCACGGAGAAGGCCGTGCTCGACCAGAAGATCATCACCAAGAAGCCGGATGGCGCCTGGACGCACGAGATCACCGACGCCGCCCTGAAGTGACGGCTGTCGACAGCCGAAAAACCGAGCCGCGCGAAGAGACGCTTCGCGCGGTTTTTCATGGCGTCGCGGAAATGGCGGTGGCGAAAAACGTCGTCGGCCGGGATCGGCTCAGACGAGCAGGCGGTTCAGTCCGGCGAGAAAATCGCCGAGGCGCTGACGGTGAGCGCAGTAATATATGGTTCGTCCCTCGCGGCGGGTCAGGACCAGACCGTCTGACCGGAGGCGGGCGAGCTGCTGTGATACCGCAGGTTGCGGAAGATCCAGCTTCCGCTCAAGCTCGCCGACCGAGCACTCCTTGTGGGAAAGATACACCAGGATGGCCAGACGCTGTTCATGGGAAAGCGCCCGGACCGTTCGGCAGAGATCGTGAACCAACAACGGAATAACAGCCCGTCCGTCGTCGCCTGAATCATTCTGACTTGTATTGTGCATGGCTCAGTTCACCTCGACGCAAGAGGTGCCTTCACTGACAATAAATCGTCAACTGTACGGAAACACAAGGCGAGTCAGAGCTGTTCAGTCGGCTACGGTGAGGGAGTCAGATTGTAGGTGGTAATTTTGGCGAGTAAATATAACTATGAGAAATAAAACGAGCGATATGGTGAACAAATTATCAAATGAGGAACTTTCTGGTAGGATTTTAGAAACGGTGATTTTGCGGGAAATATCAACCCTATAGGCGCCCGCCATGTGACGGCGTTTCGTGTCTCGCACGAAAATCGGGGCCCTTCACATGTAAACTCGTAAAATCTGAGGTTGTTTTTGCTCTAGTAAAATTTCTTGAGGAAATCGTCGCGGCGGGCTGACGTCGGCGTTTCAGCGGAGCGGGGCACCGGTAACGTTTTCGATCGGGATAGAATCGAAACGTCGCCGTGTCCCGGAAGACGCGGCGACGTCAAAGTCGGCTTGGATCACTTCAAGGAGCCGACCAGCGAGGTCCGAGCGTCCTCGATGAGATCCCAGGCGTTGGGATCGCGGGTCGATTGGCGTTTCAGGTAAGTGTAGGGCGTGTCGGCCCACACGAGAATCTTGTCGGTCTTGTTGTCGAGCACCACGTCGCCCCGGTTGGTGCGGGCGGTCAGGACCGCATGTCCCGAGCCGGTCTCGTCGCGCACGACCGTGATCAGCAGCGCACTCTGCGGCCAGCCCGAGCGGATCAGTTCGCGACGCTTCTCCAGCACGTAGTCTTCGCAGTCGCCTGCCAGCTTGGGATAGTCCCAATGCTCCAGCACGCCGTAGATCTCCATGTCGGTTGCCGGCAGAACGGCGGTGTTGACCGCCGTGTTGATCTGATTCAGCTGGTTCCACACCGCCTGGGTGAGGGAAACGACCTGATCGACATCCTTCGCGGCCCGGCAGTCGGCCGGGTAGGTCGCGCAGAACTGCACATAGCCGACTGGCGGAGCCGCGGCGCCGTGGGTGCTCATCAGTCTTTCCGCCGCCATCGCAGTATTGCTGGCAAGCAAAGCAAAAGCCAATAGAGCCGTTCTCTTTAGCGTCGCGATCTTTTTCATCGTCGTGACGTCTCCCTGTTGTTGTCAGGAGAATGGCACATTTGTTTTTCGGTCACGTGAAGTCGCAGATTCAAAACGGACTTATCGAGGAAATGATCTGTTTACGAAAATTTTGATCTTGTTTTATGGTTTATTTATATTGTTATCTGTGGGGATATTTACTTTCTATCCACCATGGGTCTACGCTCCGGTTCAGCTGTTAACGCATCAACGGTCGATGGGTTGCCCCCGCATGGGCCGTGTTCCGGGAACCTGTCCAACTCCGGCACGGCCGATCAGGGACGCTGCATTAACCTTGCCAGGCGCATGTGTTCGCCAATGGCACAGGTCGATCTGGTGACAGGGGGAAAAGAGGGACGGTGCCAGGTTCGCGCGACGCGCGGACGGGCCGTCATCGGTCCGGTCGAAAGGCGTCCGGACGGTGCGGAAATAGCGGCGTGGTTATCGAAGAGAAAACGGGGAGGGCAGCGGGGCTCGCCTTCCCGTCAGAGGTTGTTCTTCAGCATGTCCTCGGACTGCAGCATCGCGAATTCCACGGCGATGCCGTCGCCGAAGTGGCGGACCACGCGTGCGCGCATGCGGCCGAGCGTGATCGATGTGCCGAGCGGCGGCTTGAGGCTGGTGGCGATGGCCGCGCCGGATAGCGACACGTCGATGATCTTGCAACGGCTTTCCTGGCCGTCGGGCAGCACCAGGTTCGAGAACGGCCGCTGCGGCGTGATGCGCTCGTGGCGGCGGTCCTCGGGAAGGCTCAGGGTGTCGCGGTTGGCGAGCCAGGTCAGCTGGGCGGCAAGCTTCTCGCGTTTGCCGGCCGTGGCGTTCACCGTCATGGCGAAGCCGCCTTCGAACACGCGGGTGATCAGCCCCTCGATGCGGCCGACATGGTCGATGTAGGCGACGACCCGTTGCCCGAGCTCGCCGGCAACCGGCGTGATCAGGGCCGCGCCGCCGGGCGACATGTCCTGGACCTGGCAGGGGTACTCATTGCGGTTGGGCAGCATGAAGCGACCGAGCACGTCGATCTTGACGCGCTGAAACCGCCGACGTTCCGGCTTGGGAAATTTGCTCGCACGAGGAGGCGTCGGAGCCGCGAGGGTTGCCATGCCGCTTTCCACTGGTCGGCCAGACGCGGCCGCTCAGTGCGCAACGCTACGCATCCAACCTTAAGATTGGGTTTAGTGGCCGGTTCTACTGACGTGTTCAGTCGGCACGGCCGCCTTCGATCACCCGGAAGTGACGGAAGGTTCGTCCCGGCAGCATGTGCGGCGCGGGACGGCGGCGGTCGATGCTGAGCGCCGGCGGCTCGTGGCGGACCGGTGCGCGCGAGTGCGTGCCGTCGACCTTTTCGCTGGTGAGCAGGAAGGCGGGCTTCTCGTCCGGCCAGATCAGCCGGAGGCTCTGCAGCGGCTGGCGGACCACCGGATAGAGGCCGAGCCAGTAGGGCTGGTCCATGGGCGCAAAGCAGCCGAGGATACGGGTATGGTTCGGCCCCTGATGCCGAAGCGGCAGGAACATGACCTCAACCGGCATGATCTGGCCGCGGTCGTTGGTGGCGTTGAGCCCGAACACGGCGGCGGCGCCGTCCTCGACCACGGCCGCCAACAGGCAGGCGATGGATTCCCGGTCCTTGCCCGACCAGAAGTCGAGCACGTTGCGCCCCTTCAGCTCGCGGCCATAGGCGGCGCAGATGCGCGTGCCGGCGAGACGGAAGGAGTAGTTGTGGCGATCGAGAGCCTCGAGGATGAAGGTGTCGCCCAGAATGCCGCGGATGGCCGCCGGCTCCACTTCGTTGCGCTCCGGCGCCGCCCGATGGCCGCGCAAGTTCGTCCAATAGTCATAAAGTGAACGCGCGACGACGCTTTTCATCGAAATCCCCGCAAGACCAGACCAACCAGGCTTGAACCGCCTGGGGTGGACGAAGCGCCATGCCATTTCGGCACACGGGCAATCCGTCCTAACCCAACCTGACGCCCACAGAGCAGGCCTCGTGCCAGGAGAGGCCCGTTGTCCCCAATCTTCTGTCGTCGGCAGGGGCCGGACGTCGACAAGCCAAGGCACCCTGAATGGCCGTTTTCCGGCCTTTTGAGGGTAAAAACGGGCAGTGGTACGGGGTTAACGCCGCCGGGCGGCCTTGGTTACCGGAGGGCCGCGTTGCGCGGCAATCGAGGTTTACGATTGGTTATCGCGCCTATTGCGTTTTTAGTGATTCTCCGATCAGCCGGGCGCCTGCCTCATCACGGCACTAGCCGGCGCGTGCTGTCTCTTTTTGACGACGCACTGGCACGCCTTCCGCCTTTGCGATAAAGCGCTGTCGTGGCTCGCGGCACGGCGGGCGTTGGGGAAGCCGCGATGCAAGGTGACAACGACAACCACGAGCCCATGTTCAACCTGCCGCGGGTGATCATGGTCTTCATCCTGCTGTCCGCCGGCATTTTCATTGGCCGGACGTGGTACCTCGGTGGCGACGGGGCGGCGACCTTCCTCCTCACGTTCTGCTTCACCCCGATGCGCTATCATTACCTGACCACGGGCGACGGGTTCCCGGGCGGCTGGGCGGCAGGTCTGTGGAGCCCCTTCACATACGTCTTCCTCAGCCCCACCTTGCAGAGCCTGATATTCGACATGCTTTGGCTGGCTGCCTTCGGCACGGCCGTGGCGCGCCGCTTCGGGGCCTTGCGCTTCATTCTCTTCACGGCGGTGGCCGCCGCCATCGGCGCCGGCCTGTTCTGGCTGTTGTCCGGAAGCGGCGAGACGGTCCTGCTCGGTCCGAACTTCGTGGTCGCGGCCCTGCTCGGCGCCGCCATCCGCTTCATCTACTCGGCCGGGATCGCCGGCATCCTGACCATGGGCGGTGACGCCTGGCGTCAGCCGGCCCTTGGCATCGTCGAGATGTGGTCGAACGTTCGCGTGCTGCAACTGCTCGGCTTCATCTTCGCCGCCAACGCGCTTTTCGCCATTCTCTATGCCTCTTCCGGTCTCGACGGTCGGGCGCTGTTGCAGAACGCGCTCGGTTATATTGTCGGCATCCTGCTGTTTTCCTTGTTCGATCCTCGCTCTACGCCCACCGATCGAGCCGTCTAAGGGAAAATCCTTAGGGCTACCTTGCCATACCCTTCAATTCACTCCATCCTGTGCAAGGGGCGACGGGGAAAGACCGCCGGGCAATAGGCGGCCTCCTCGTCATGGAGCAAGCTGGAGGGATGGAGATGACAACCGTCAGACAGATTCTGTCCGTCAAGGGCGAAGACGTGATCACCGGCGACCGGTCGATGACGCTCGGACAGGCGGTGGCGCGATTGGCCGGCAACAGGATCGGCGCGCTGATTTTCGTCGATGACGAACGCCGCGTCATCGGCATTCTGTCGGAGCGCGACATCGTCGCGTCTCTGGCGCTGCACGGCGCCCGCGTCCTGGAAGAGCTCGCGACCGCGCACATGACGCGCAAGGTCAGCACCTGCACGCGCGACGATATCGTCGAGGATCTCATGGACATGATGACCGCCGGTCGCTTCCGCCATCTGCCGGTGGTGGAAGACGGAAAACTGGTGGGCATGGTGTCGATCGGCGACGTCGTCAAGCATCGCGTGGCCGACATCGAGCACCAGGCGTCCGAGATCCGGAACTACCTTTTCACGACCTGAGTCCGCCGGTTTCCGGCTGGTACGGGCATGGTTTTCCACGGCATCCGACGTGGAACCGCCGCATATGGAAAGAAATTCCGGTTTTGTGGCAGGTGGTTAGAACACCATCGCCTTATTGCCCATGGCCGTGAGACTGAAATTGGTTGCGCTTCGGCAAGAGGTGATTAAGAATCCCCTTCAAGCCCGATCGCTTGGGTGGGCGGCTTCGCAATGATGCGGCGGCCGCATGAACAACGGTTCCGCCAACGGCGGAGCTCATGAACAGGTTGAAACGTTCTGTTTCAGCGACTGTCCGGAAGACGATGCGTCGGACGCCGGTTGGTCGTGAAGCCACGAAGGAGACCCGCGATGAGCCTAACCCGTAGCCTCAACACCCTCGTCGTCTGCGCGGCATTTCTGTTCGTCGTCGCCATTGTGGCCGGCGTCATCTGAACGCGCAGTGAAGCCATTGAGAAGCCGATCGGCGAAGGCCCGCCGGTCGGCTTTTTCATTGGCGCTCAGGCGGCGATGATGATCCGCTCGACCTCGGCGCGACGGGAGTCGAACCGGCCGAAGATGCGCGCCGACAGGGCGCGCTCACCCTTCAGGACGATGGTGGCATTGCCGTCGAACAGGCAGTCGACGGTGCTGATCGTGTTGGAATGCGGCTCGATGCGGTCGAGTTCGGGCGTGTCGCCGCCGGCGGCAAGGCTCGTCCAGGCCGGCGTGGCCTCGATCTGGAAGCGACGGAGGGCATCGGCGATCATGGTCTTGGTCGGGTTCATGGTGGATCCTTGGCTCCCGGCTACGGGAGAACACATACGCTAGAACCGTTGTTTGTTGGCTAATGGCGACAAAACTAAGGCGTCCGAGTGCCTTGCGACCTTTGTCGCGCCCCTCGGGCGGGTCCATGTCCAACCCTTTGCCAGGATGCATATTTTTCTGAGCCTCCCGCGACGGGGCGATGTTTTTTATGGACAAAACGGGAACGCTCGGTCATGGTTCGTCAACCCTCTCCGCAATTATCGCGAACGGAGGGGTGGTACCGGAGACGTCATGGCCAAGCGCACCACTCAATTCGTCTGCCAATCCTGCGGCGCCGTCAGTCCGCGCTGGGTGGGCAAGTGCGAGGCGTGCGGGGCCTGGAACTCCTTCGTCGAGGAGGTCGCCGGCGGCGTCGGTATCGGTTCGGCCGTCTTCGGCCAGAAGGGCAGGCCGATGCGCAAGGGGCGCGTCGTTCCGCTGGTGGAGCTCTCGGGCGAGATCGCCCAGACCCCGCGCCTCGAATCGGGCATCGCCGAGCTCGACCGCGTCACGGGCGGCGGCTTCGTGCGCGGCTCTGCTCTCCTGGTCGGTGGCGATCCCGGTATCGGCAAGTCGACCTTGCTCATCCAGGCGGCGGCGACGCTGGCCCGCAAGGGCGCGCGCGTCGTCTACGTGTCGGGCGAAGAGGCGGTGGCGCAGGTGCGCCTCCGGGCCGAGCGGCTGGGCCTGTCCGATGCGCCGGTGGCGCTCGCCGCCGAAACCTCCGTCGAGGACATCCTGACGACGCTGGCCGACGGCCCGGTGCCGGATCTGGTGGTCATCGATTCCATCCAGACGCTGTGGACCGAGGTGGTCGAATCCGGTCCCGGCACCGTGACGCAGGTGCGCACCGCCGCCCAGGCGATGGTCCGCTACGCCAAGGAAAGCGGCGCCACGGTCGTACTCGTCGGCCACGTCACCAAGGATGGCTCCATCGCCGGCCCGCGCGTCGTCGAGCACATGGTCGATGCCGTGCTCTATTTCGAGGGCGATGGCGCCCGCCATTTCCGCGTGCTGCGGTCGGTCAAGAACCGCTTCGGTCCCACCGACGAGATCGGCGTGTTCGAAATGACCGGCGGCGGCCTGCGCGAGGTGCCGAACCCGTCGGAACTGTTCATGGGCGAGCGCGACGGCTCGTCGGCCGGCGCCGCCGTCTTCGCCGGCATGGAGGGCACGCGGCCGATGCTCGTCGAGATCCAGGCGCTGGTGGCGCCGACCTCGCTCGGAACGCCGCGTCGCGCCGTCGTCGGCTGGGACGGCAGTCGCCTCGCCATGATCCTCGCCGTGCTGGAGGCTCACTGCGGCGTGCGCTTCGGCCCACACGACGTTTACCTCGCCGTGGCGGGCGGGCTTCGCATCCAGGAGCCGGCGGCCGATCTCGCCGTTGCCGCGGCGCTGGTGTCCTCGCTGGCCGGGACGCCGCTCGGGCACGATTGCGTCTATTTCGGTGAAGTCAGCCTGTCGGGCGCCGTCCGCCCGGTGGCGCACGCCGCCTCCCGTCTCAAGGAGGCCGAGAAGCTGGGCTTCGTTCGCGCCGTTGGACCGAAGCTGACCAGCGGCGAGGCGCCGAACGGGCTGAAGCGGGCGGCCGTCGCCCAACTCGTCGATCTCGTCACGCGCATCGCTGCCGATGGTGCCGGCGCGCCACGCAGAGAGCAGCGTGGATAAGCGAGCCGATGCTTCATGTCGTTGCCGTCGTTGATTGAATTTGCGAGTTGGGGCCATTACCGTTAATTCGGTAACGGCGTGAAGGAATCAGGGGCCGGGCTTCGGGCGCCAAAGGGGCAGAGATGTCGATTACGCTACTCGACGGGATCCTCATTGTGGTCATGCTGATCTCGGCGTTGCTCGCCATGATCCGTGGCTTCGTGCGCGAGGTGCTGTCGATCGCCGCCTGGGTTGCCGCCGCCGTCGCCGCGTTCCTGCTCTACGACGACGTCCTGCCCTTCGTTCAGCCGCACATTTCGCAGAAGCAGCTGGCGCTGGTGGCGTCGGCCGGCGGCGTCTTCGTGCTGACTCTGATCATCGTCAGCTTCATCACCATGCGCATCTCCGACTACGTGCTCGACAGCCGCATCGGGCCGCTCGACCGCACGCTTGGATTCGTGTTCGGCGCGGCGCGCGGACTGCTCCTCGTCGTCGTCGGCATGCTGTTCTTCAACTGGTTCATTCATGACGAGGCCTCGCAGCCGGCCTGGGTGGCGCAGGCCAAGTCGCGGCCCTTGCTCAACGCCCTCGGCGCCCAGCTGATGGCGGCGCTGCCCGAGGACCCCGAAAAGCAGATCCTCGACCAGTTCCAGAATCCGAGCGTCGATGACGGATCGGCCATTCCCGACGGTGAGGACGCCCAGCCGCCCGCCGACGACGCGGCGCCCGGTGGGGCAGCTCCCGGCGCGAGCCCGGCTCCCAACGACGGCGCCTACCGGCAGGGCGAGCAGAACGGCCTCGATCAGCTCATCCAGTCGACCACGACGCCCAAGCCATGAGCCGCCCGTCGGCAACGATATGCGAATGCGTCGGATCCGTCCGGCGCATTTGACGTTTTGAAGACGGCGCCGAATGCATTATATGCCTGCCTGCGCGACGGTCTTCGGACGTCTACGACCTTCGACGGACTCGCGTGCCGCCGATGCGGAATCCGGCTGATCGGGTCGGGCTTTGCTTTTGCCTTTCGAAAAGTCCCGCCTGGCGCCGGATTTTTCGGCATCCCCGGCCTTGCGAGGCAAGCAGTCGGGATCAGATGAAATCTCGAAAGTGGGTAGGCCGACCATGGACGATTTCACCCTCAGCCCATTCGCCGCCGCCGATGATGACGACCGCTTCCACGAGGAATGCGGCGTGTTCGGCGTGTTCGGCGTGGAAAACGCCTCGGCGCTCGCCGCCCTGGGCCTGCATGCCCTGCAGCATCGCGGCCAGGAGGCGGCCGGCATCACCACCTTCGACGGCAAGGAGTTCTACACCGAGCGGCACATTGGCCTCGTCGGCGACAACTTCACCAAGGCGAAGGTTCTGGCCCGCCTGCCCGGCGACAGGGCGATCGGCCATACCCGCTATTCCACCACCGGCGGTTCCGGCCTCAGGAACGTTCAGCCGCTTTACGCCGAGCTGTCGGCCGGCGGTTTCGCGCTGGCCCACAACGGCAACCTGACCAACGCCATGACCATCCAGCGCGACCTGCAGCGCCGGGGGGCCATCTTCCAGTCGACCTCCGACACCGAAACCATTCTGCACCTGGTGGCCACCAGCCAGAAGGCGGCGCTGGTCGACAAGGTGGTCGACGCGCTGCGCACCGTCGAAGGCGCCTATTCCATCGTCTGCATGAGCCAGGAGAAGATGATCGGCTGCCGCGATCCGTTCGGCATCCGTCCCCTGATTCTCGGCGACCTCGACGGCGCGGCCATTCTTGCCTCCGAGACCTGCGCCCTCGACATCATCGGCGCCCATTTCGTGCGCGAGATCGAGCCGGGTGAAATGGTGGTGGTCACCGAGCGCGGCATCGAAAGCCTTCGCCCGTTCGATCGGCGGCCGTCGCGCTTCTGCATCTTCGAGTATGTCTATTTCGCCCGGCCGGACTCGGTCTATGCGGGCACGTCGGTCTATCAGGTGAGGAAGCGCATCGGCGCCGAGCTCGCCCGCGAGACGCCGGCCGAAGCCGACGTGGTGATACCGGTTCCCGACAGCGGCACGCCGGCGGCCATCGGTTTCGCCGAGGCGTCCGGCATCCCCTTCGATTTCGGCATCATCCGCAATCACTACGTCGGCCGTACCTTCATCTCGCCGACCGACACCATCCGCCACATGGGCGTCAAGCTGAAGCACAACGCCAACCGCACGGTGATCGAGGGCAAGCGCATCGTTCTCGTCGACGACAGCATCGTGCGCGGCACCACATCGCTGAAGATCGTGCAGATGATGCGCGAGGCCGGCGCGGCGGAAGTGCACATGCGCATCGCCTCGCCGCCGACGACAGATTCCTGCTTCTACGGCGTCGACACGCCGGAGAAGGGCAAGCTCCTGGCGTCGCGCATGTCGATCGAGGAGATGACGCGCTACATCCAGGTGGACAGCCTCGGCTTCCTGTCGATCGATGGCCTCTACCGCGCCGTCGGGTCCGCCGCCCGCGACAATGAGATGCCGCAGTACTGCGACGCCTGCTTTACCGGCGAATACCCGACCGCGCTGACCGACGCCTCCGGTTCCGGCCCGGTGCGGCAGCTTTCGCTTCTGGCCGACGCCGGCTGACCGCGCACCTGAGGGGAAGAGGGTGACCGAAAAACGCATCGTTGTTGTGACCGGCGCCTCGCGCGGCATCGGTTACGAGGCAGCTCTGGCGCTTGGCCGCGCCGGATGGCATGTCGTCGCCGTCGCCCGCACCCAGGGCGGGCTCGAGGAACTCGACGACGCCATCCGCGATGTCGGCGGATCGGCGTCGCTGGTGCCGCTCGATCTTGCCGACCCCGCCCGCATCGACGAGCTGGGCGCTGCCCTCAACCAACGTTTCGGCCGTATCGACGCGCTCCTCGGCAATGCCGGCCTTCTGGGCGGCCTGGCGCCCGTCGGGCACATCGACCCGAAGAAGTGGGACCAGGCCTTCGCGGTCAACGTCACGGCCAACTACCGGCTGATCCGGTCCTTCGATCCGCTGCTTCGCCAGTCGCCGGCCGGCCGCTGCCTGTTCATTTCATCGGCCGCCGCCTGGAAGGGGGCTCCGTTCTGGGGGCTCTACGCCTCGTCGAAGGCGGCGCTCAACGCACTCGCCCTGGCCTATGCCGAGGAAGTCAAGAACTTCGGCATTGCCGTCAACCTCCTCAACCCCGGACCGCTTCGGACGCGCATGCGCGCCCAGGCCATGCCCGGCGAGGACCCGGACACGCTCGCAACCCCGGCCGACCTTGCGCCCCACATCGTCTCCATCCTGGAGGCGACCGACGGGCGGACCGGTGCGCTCTACGACTATCCGACGCTCTCGTGGATGAAGCTACAGCCCCCGCAATGAGCCCACATGACATCGATCGCGCTTGGTCCTCGCCCAATTCCGGGCACAGGCCGCCGGGCAGCGCCATCGATCATCTGGTTCTGCACTACACCGGCATGCGCTCTGAGGAGGGCGCCCGCGACTGGCTGTGCAACCCGCGCTCGCAGGTCTCCAGCCATTACGTCGTGTTCGAGGACGGTCGCGTCTTCCAATTGGTCGACGAGAGCCGCCGCGCCTGGCACGCCGGCCGCTCATTCTGGCGGGGCCTCACCGATCTCAACTCGCGCTCCATCGGCATCGAGATCGCCAATCCCGGTCACGAGTTCGGTTATCGTCCGTTTCCGGACCGGCAGATTGAGGCGGTAATCGGGCTTTGCCGGTCGATCTTCGCTCGCCACTTCATCCCTCCGCACCAGGTGCTCGCCCACTCGGATGTGGCGCCCGACCGCAAGGAGGATCCGGGCGAACTGTTCCCGTGGGAATGGTGCGCCGCCTTCGGCATCGGTCTTTGGGTGCCCTCGGCGCCGCTCGACCATGGGGATGCTCCGGCATTCGGCGACGAGGGAGGGAGGGTTCTGGAATTGCAGACGCTTCTCGCCGATATCGGCTTCGACGTGCCGCCGAGCGGCGTCTTCGACGACACCACCGAGACGGCCGTTCGCGCCTTTCAGCGGCACTGGCGGCCGGCGCTCATCGACGGCCGGGCGGATGCGTCGACGCTGGATACGCTGGCGCGCGTCGCCGCCGCTTTCGAGGCGTCCCGGTCGTCCTGAAGCTTCGCCGGCTGCGCGATCAATGCGGCCAAGATCGGGACCATTTCGCGGCTGCATGGCTGCCATGCGCCACATTGGCGGCCCTGCATGGCCCGATTTGTCGGTCAGTTCCTTGCCCACCGCTGGGAGGGCAATGGAATAGAGACCGCATGACCCCGATCAAGACGTTTGCAGCTGCCACCATTCTTTTCGGCATCTTCGTCCCGCCGGCCATGGCCGACACCGCACGCTCCGGCAAGGCCGATGTGCCCGCCGCCGCCACCGTTGCGGCCGACGACAAGCCCGACAACATCTACGAACTGCTGTTCGGCACCAAGGCCAAGACCGACACCGTCACGACCGAGACGTTCGACACTTCCGCCCCGAAGGGAGGGGCAAGTGCCGCTCTGCGCAGCCGCATCGCCGCCCATGCCAAGGCCGCCGGCCTGCCGCCCGAACTGGCCGAAGCGGTGATCCGCCACGAGAGCCGCTTCAATCCCAAGGCGCGTGGTCGCCACGGCGAGATCGGCCTTATGCAGATCAAGCCGCAGACCGCTCGCGGTCTCGGCTACTCCGGCACCGCTGCCGGCCTTTATGACGTCGAAACCAATCTCAAGTGGGGCATGGCCTACCTGGCCGGCGCCTACAAGCTGGCCGGTGGCGACACCTGCGGCACCATTCTCCGCTACAACGCCGGCCACGGCGCGACGCGCATGAACCGCACGTCCCGCGCCTACTGCTCGGAAGTGACCACCTACGTCGCTTCGCTCTGAAGCCGCGTCTTGCGGCTTCCGGCGCCAAGCGGCGCCGCGCGAAGCGCGTCTTTCGGGTGCGTAGCCTCCCGAAAGACGGAAGCGGAGCGAAAGCCAAGCGCCGGAGGCGCGCCGGCGACTGAGGCTGAGAACCGAAGCCGCGTCTTGCGGCTTCCGGCGCCAAGCGGCGCCGCGCGAAGCGCGTCTTTCGGGTGCGTAGCGTCCCGAAAGACGGAAGCGGAGCGAAAGCCAAGCGCCGGAGGCGCGCCGGCGACTGAGGCTGAGAACCGAAGCCGCGTCTTGCGGCTTCCGGCGCCAAGCGGCGCCGCGCGAAGCGCGTCTTTCGGGT
>Ga0206117_100627_pt1 | contig 30811 bp, 20 predicted proteins | sample 3A5Ametagenome_FD_177997 | JGI IMG/M metagenome (GOLD analysis project Ga0206117, IMG submission 177997) | Enriched microbial communities from leaf-cutter ant dump, University of Wisconsin, Madison, United States - 3A5A | ecosystem: Environmental > Terrestrial > Nest > Insects nest > Nest dump... | reverse complement strand
CCCAATAGTCGGCTGCGGCGGCCTTCCAGGGAGAGCGCGGACCGGCGGCGGCCATGCCGGTGAAATGGCGGGCAGCACGGTCGGTCTGCTTCAACCGCCAAGCGGCCAGACCGGCGATCCAATGCGCCTCCGGCAGCATGTCGCCCGACCGCGCAGCGCTGGCCGAGGCGAGCGTCAGCGCCTGTGCCGTCTCGCCGGCATAATAGAGGGAGGCCGCGATGCGGGCGCGGGCGGCGTCGTATTGGACGGTGTCAAGCTTACCGCCGAACTCGTCCTGGCCCAGCAGGCTCAGGGCGCTGTTGGTGCGGCCGGAGCGCAGCAGATCCTCTACCCGCGCCACCGCGGCACGGTCGCTGCGGGCCCGCGACACCGTGCGGCTGCGCGGGGCGACGGTGACGCTGTCGTCATCGTCCTCCTCGTTGCTGGCGACGGTGCGCAGGCCGCCCAGCCGCTCCAGTGACCCGACGAGACGGACACGTTCGTCGCCCCGCGGTGGTTTCGGCGCCCGCTGACCGGCAGGCTGGCGTTTCTGGGCCAGATTGTAGACCCGCTCCGCCCCGGCAAGGTCACCGTAATCCTGCATCCAGCGGGCGAGTTCCTCGTAGCTGGCACGGCGGTCGGGGTGAAGGTAGCGCTGGCGCAGAACATAGCCGACCAGCCGGCGGTCCTTCAGCTTCGCCATCTCGGCATCTGCGGCATCCCACTCCGCCCGTTGCTGGGCCGCGAAGATCCGGCGGTAGCGGTCGGCATCCTCCTCGTCCAGTTGCACGGCGCGGGCTGTCTCATCGACCGCCAGTAGCAGCGGTGTGCCGGCGGAGGCGGGAGAATCATCCAGCACCGAGGACGATGGCGTCCCGGTGGTCGGATTGCCGTATGCGGCGGAATCGGAGGCAGTGGAGTCGGGGGTAGCGGTTTCAGGGAGCCCCATCGCTGGATCGATTGACACCGGTGCGACCGGCGTATCGGCAAAAACAGGGCTGGTGGGATCAGGCACGGAATCCCCGCCGGGCTGGACGACGGCGTGACCGTCCGGCGCGTGGATGATGAGGGCGGCGCAAGCGGGCCGGAACCCGACCGCACCGTCGGGTCCCAGGGTGTAAGCCACCGTGAGACCCAGCACCCCCAGAAGGTTCCGCCGCAGCGGGGCCGCGCTCGCGACCCGGTATGCTGCACTGCAAAATATCCGGAGCATGGCTTCGGGATACCTCACGCCGACGCGAACCGCAAGCAACGGATTCGTACGGAATGTGTCAGCACCGGTATTCGCCAGATGTTACAACGCTTTAACAGAGCTGGGAAAAAGGCTCTAGCCCGTTGGGAAAATGCCTTTCGGCATGGTCTGACCACATTTGTGCTGCGCGACAGCTGCAATCATACGAACGATTTCGGCAGCCCTGTGACATTGAATTTTGTCTTCTGATTACTTGACCCCTTCTTCGGCGATCTTTTGTTGCAGCGCAAGCATATCCCGCCAAGCTTCCCGTTTTGCGATAGGGTTGCGCAGGAGGTACGCCGGATGGAGCATCGGCATCAGCGGAACGGGGGTTCCCGAGACCTCGTAAGTCCGCCACTGCCCGCGCAGGCGGGTGATGCCCTCCGCCCTGTTCAACAGGGTCTTGGCGGAAACGCCGCCCAGCGCCACCAGCAACTTCGGCCGCACCAACTCCACATGCCGTTCCAGGAAGGGCAGGCAGGCGGCGATCTCCGCCTGGGTCGGGCTGCGGTTGCCGGGCGGGCGCCAGGGCAGGATGTTGGAGATGTAGACCACGCTGCGGTCCAGCCCGATCTGCGCCAGCATGCGGTCCAGCAGCTTGCCGCTGACGCCGACGAAAGGCTTGCCCTGCCGATCCTCGTCCTCGCCCGGTGCCTCGCCGATCAGCATCACCTGTGCCTGCGGATTGCCGTCGGCGAAGACGGTGTTCATCGCCGTCGCCTTCAGAGGGCAGCCGTCGAAGCTGCGCAGGGCCGCCTCCAGCGCCTCCAGCGTCTGCGCCTCTCCGGCGCGGGCGCGGGCCTGGATGCCGGCCTCGCTGGCACCCAGCGGCTGGTCGGGCGAGGCGAAGAGGGTGGTTGCCGGACGTGCTGCTGCGGGAGCCGGCGCCCGAGTCGCGGCGGGACCGCGCGCCGTGTTGAGCCCTGGAGCAACGCTGGAAGCGGCACCGCCGGTGGCACCTGCGCCGACGGACGGTGCGCGCGCCACGGGGCGGGCGGTGAGGGCGGCCCAGTCGGTCGGCTCGTCGCCGATGGCCTCGTCGCAGCCGATATCGGCATGCCAGCGCAGCGCGTCGAGGATGTCGCATACGTCAATCATCGTTTGACCTTACCACAGATCGTGTGGTCTTACATGTCCAGATACCCAATTTGGGTGCGGCGCAAACCGTGCTACAAGCACGCGCCCGCAAAAAGACCATAGGGCGTCCCGAGGGAAACAGTACCAAAACAAGACGGTGGGGGAGTGTGGTGATGGAACGCGAACCGCGCGAGGTCATGGAATACGATGTTCTGATCGTCGGCGCCGGCCCGTCGGGCCTGAGCGCCGCGATCCGTCTGCGGCAGCGCGCGGCCGAGACCGGGCAGGAACTCAGCGTCTGCGTGATCGAGAAGGGGTCGGAGGTGGGGGCCCACCTGCTGTCCGGCGCCGTCTTCGAACCGCATGCGCTGGACGAGCTGATCCCGGACTGGAAGGAGAAGGGCGCTCCCCTCACCACCAAGGCGCGCGAAGACCATTTCCTGTTCCTGACGGAAACGAAGGCATACAAGTCGCCGTTCGCCCCGCCGCAGATGAACAACCACGGCAACTATATCATCAGCCTGGGCAATCTGGCCCGCTGGCTGGCGACGCAGGCGGAAGAGCTTGGGGTCGAGATCTACCCCGGCTTCGCAGCGGCGGAAGTGCTGTATGACGACAAGGGTGCGGTGAAGGGTGTCGCCACCGGCGACATGGGCATCGGCAAGGACGGCGAGAAGACCGGCAACTACACGCCCGGCATGGAGCTGCATGCCAAGCAGACCATTTTCGCCGAGGGATGCCGCGGGTCGCTGACCAAGACCCTGTTCGAGAAGTTCGACCTGCGCCGCGACTGCCAGCCGCAGACCTACGGCATCGGCATCAAGGAGCTGTGGGAGGTCGACCCGTCCCAGTCGAAGCCGGGCCTGATCGTCCACACCATCGGCTGGCCGATGGACCCCAAGACCTATGGCGGGTCGTGGCTGTATCACATGGAAGGGAATCTGGTGTCGGTCGGCTTCGTCGTCGGCCTCGACTACTGGAACCCCCACATGAGCCCGTTCGAGGAGTTCCAGCGCTACAAGACCCACCCGGCGATCCGCCCGACCTTCGAAGGCGGCCGGCGTCTGTCCTATGGCGCCCGTGCGTTGTCGGAAGGCGGTTTCCAGTCGATCCCGAAGCTGACCTTCCCCGGCGGCCTCCTCATCGGCGACGGCGCCGGCTTCCTGAACGTGCCGAAGATCAAGGGCAACCACACCGCCATGAAGTCGGGCATGGTCGCGGCCGAGGCCGTGTTCGACCATCTGACCGGCGGCGCTGACAACGGTCCGGAGGTCATCGCCTATCCAGAGCGTCTGAAGCAGTCCTGGGTCTGGCCGGAGCTGTACGCCGTCCGCAACATCCGTCCGGGCTTCCAGAAGGGCCTGTGGGCCGGTCTGGCGAACGCCGCCTACGAGACGGGTCTGAAGGGCAAGTCGCCCTGGACGCTGAAGCACCACGCCGACCACACCACCCTGGTGAAGGCCAGCGAGGCGCCGAAGATCGCCTACCCCAAGCCGGACGGCAAGGTCAGCTTCGACCGCCTGTCCTCGGTCTACCTCTCCAACACCAACCATGAGGAAGACCAGCCGCCGCACCTGACGCTGAAGGACAAGTCGGTCCCGATCAGCGTCAATCTGGCTCTCTACGACGCGCCGGAGCAGCGTTACTGCCCGGCCGGCGTGTACGAGATCGTCCGCAACGACGATGGCAGCGATCCGCGTCTGCAGATCAACGCGCAGAACTGCGTCCACTGCAAGACCTGCGACATCAAGGACCCCACCCAGAACATCAACTGGGTCGTGCCGGAAGGCGGCGGGGGGCCGAACTATCCGGGCGGCATGTAAGGTGCTCGTCTTCCTCCTCCCGCGGCTTTGCCGCGGGCTGGAGGGGACGGGGACGCATGCGCCGAAGCCACATGCAGATGGATGACCGGCACCACCCCGCGGGTGCCGGTTGCGCCGCAGGCCACTCCTATCTATAAGGCAAGCAGTAACCTCTCTGCGACGGCGCGATGATCGTTTCCTGCCCGACCTGTTCGACGCGCTATACCCTGTCCGACGACTCGCTCGGGCAGGATGGCCGGAAGGTCCGCTGCGCCCGTTGCGGTCATACTTGGTGGCAGATGCCCGACCGGGCGGAGCTTGAGCCGGTCATTCCCGATGCGCTGACCGAACTCCGGCCTGCCAGCCCCGCAAAGTCTGCGGCGAAGGACACAGCGAAAACCAAAAGAAAGCTGCCAAAGGCCCCGCGTGCCAAGCCGGCCCGCAGCACGGTGATCGGGTTCGCGGTGTTGGGGCTGCTGGTCGTCGGGTCCGCCGCCAGCGCCTATTTCGCCCGCGACGCCATCGTCCGCAGTTGGCCGCCCGCGGCATTGCTCTATGACGCCATCGGCATGCCGGCCGAACCGCCGGGCTTCGGGCTGGAACTGCGCAACATCCGCTCGGAACAGAAGCTCGAAGGCGGGAAGACCGTCCTGCTGCTGGAGGGGGAGGTCGCCAACACGACCGACGCCGAGCGCACGCTGCCGCCGCTGCGCGTCAACACCTTCGGTCCGGAGCACAAGCTGCTGCAAAGCTGGGCCATCGAGCAGTCGGCCGAAACGCTCGGCCCCGGTGCCGCGGCCGGATTCCACCACAGCCAGCCCGATCCCGGCCCGGTGACCGAAGTAACGATCACTTTCGGCGGTCCGCCTCCCGGTCTGGAGCCGCCCGCTGCCGAGAAGCCTGCCGAGAAGGCCCCGGAAAAGCCGGCTGCTGCGAAGCCGGCTCCCGAAAAGCATCCTCCTGAAAAGCACGCGACCCCGGCCAAGGGCCACTGATCGGGATCGGGGCGGCGCTTTTCATCGCTCCGGAATGCCGTATTTCCGCAGCTTGTTGGCGATCATGGTGTGCGAGGTGTTCAGCCGCGCCGCCAGCTTGCGGCTTGACGGGAAGCGCGGGTAGAGCCGGCGCAGCAGCGTCCGCTCGAACCCGTCCACCGCATCCTCCCAACTGCCGGCATCCTCCGCCGGCAATTCGGCCGCTTGCATGCCGGCGCCGGCCAGCTCCAGATCGGCGGCATCCAGCGTGCCGCCGTCGCTCATCGTCATGGCGCGGAAGATGACGTTCTCCAACTGCCGCACATTGCCGGGCCAGCGGTTGGCGAGCAGCGCCGCCGCCGCCGCCGGGGTCAGCCGGCCGGGCGGGCGGCGGGCCTGCGCCGCGGCGCGCGCGATGAAATGGCGGGCCAGCAGCAGGATGTCCTGGCCGCGTTCGCGCAAGGGCGGGACATCCAGCGTCAGCACGTTGAGGCGGTAGAACAGATCCTCGCGGAAACTATGGTCGGCGACCATCGCCTCCAGCGAGCGGTGGGTGGCGCTGATGACGCGGACATCGACCTTCTGCTCGCGCTCGCCGCCCACCCGGCGGAAGCTGCCGTCGTTGAGGAAACGCAGCAGCTTGGCCTGGAGATAGGCCGACATCTCGCCGATCTCATCGAGGAAGACGGTGCCGCCATGGGCCAGTTCCAGCAGGCCGGGCTTGCCGCCGCGCTGCGCCCCGGTGAAGGAGCCGGGGGCGTAGCCGAACAGCTCGCTCTCCGCCAGATTCTCCGGCACGGCGGCGCAGTTCAGCGCCAGGAAGGGCTTGTCGCGGCGCGGGCTGGCACGATGGCAGGCGTGGGCGATCAACTCCTTGCCGGTGCCGGTCTCGCCCAGGATCAGCAACGGCGCCTCCATGGCGGCGACGCGTGCGGCGCGTGCCTTCAGCGCCCTGACCGGCGGCGATTCACCGAGGATGCGGTCGAAGCCGCCCTCATCGAAATTCTGGATGGCGTCCAACCGCTCGCCGAGGCGCGACGGGGTGAACAGGGTGATGACGGCGCCCGCCGCCTCGACATCGACGATGGGGGTGACCTCCAGCAGAAAGGGCTGGCCGTTCAGCGTGACCTCGCGCCCCGACACGCGGAAGCCGCCCGCAGTCAGTTCGTCCGTCAGGCCGGATTCGCCGAACAGCTCGCCGAGATCGAGGCCGGCGAGGCGCGCCTCCGGCAGTCCGGCAACCTGAGCGGCTGCGGCGCTTGCCACCACGACGCGGGCCGCACGGTCGACAGCCAGCACCGGGTCGGGCAGGGCGGCGAGCAGCGCATCCAGATGCAGCCGCCGCCGTGTGCCCGGCAGCATGTCGATGGCTGCCACCGACCGCACCCCGGCAATGCCCCGCAGTGCGTCGGACAAGGCAGGCAAGGTCGCCGGATCGAGGCCGGGGGCGTCGATGTGGATCAGCGGCGGGTCGACCTCGACCCCGACCACATTGAGCCGGCGCAACGCCAGCACGGCGAGGATCTCATGGGCGATGCCGACGCGGTCGGTGAAGGTGACTTCGATGCGCATGGGCTTGACGTTGGCAGTGGGAATGTCCGAAGACCACTGTACACATACCGTTACGCCGTATCAAAATCTTTACACCTCTCCAAGCCGTTGATTTCCAAAGCCGTTGCCCAGAGGAATCACTTCCCTGTAAACCTATGCATACACCGGAGCTCCCGTCTGTCCGCCCGCATTGCAGCAAATCCGCCGTTTCCCGGATTGGCACGCCGTTTGCGACACACTCAAGCAAGCGAAGTCATCCATCCCTAGGGGGAGCCAGTCTCATGCGCGTGATCGTTCTGGGCAGCGGCGTCATCGGTGTCACCACCGCCTATTATCTGGCGCGCGCCGGGCATGAGGTGACCGTGATCGACCGTCAGACCGGTCCGGCGCTGGAGACCAGCTACGCCAATGCGGGCGAGGTGTCACCGGGCTATTCCGCTCCCTGGGCGGCGCCGGGGCTGATGCTGAAGGCCATCAAGTGGATGACGATGAAGCATTCGCCGCTGGTGATCCGGCCGAAGCTGGATCCGGCGATGTGGTCCTGGTGCCTGAAGCTGCTGGCCAACGCCAACGAGGCGAGCTACCAGCTGAACAAGAGCCGCATGGTCCGCGTCGCCGAATACAGCCGCGACTGCCTGAAGGCGCTCCGCGCCGAGACCGGCATCACCTATGACGAGCGCACCCAGGGCACGCTGCAGGTTTTCCGCACCCAGAAGCAGATGGACGCCGCCGGCTACGACATGGCGGTGCTGGAGCGCTACGGCGTTCCCTACAGCCTGTTCGACCGCGACGGCCTGACCTCGGTCGAGCCGGCTCTGGCCCATGTGAAGGACAAGCTGGTCGGCGCGCTGCATCTGCCGGGTGACGAGACCGGCGATTGCTTCCAGTTCACCAACAAGCTGGCCGACTATGCCGCCAAGCGCGGGGTGGAGTTCCGCTACGGCGTCTCCATCCGCGGGTTGGAGAGCGACGGCCGAAAGATCACCGGGGTGCTGACCGACCAGGGCACGCTGACCGCCGACAGCTACATCGTCGCCATGGGCAGCTATTCGCCCAAGCTGGTGAAGCCGCTGGGCATCGATCTGCCGGTCTATCCGGTGAAGGGCTATTCGCTGACCCTGCCGATCACCGACGCCGCCCATGCGCCGGAATCGACGGTGATGGACGAGACGCACAAGATCGCCGTCACCCGGCTGGGCGACCGCATCCGCGTCGGCGGCACGGCGGAACTGTCCGGCTTCGACCTCAGCCTGCGCGAGAGCCGCCGCGGCCCGCTGGACCATGTGGTCAGCGACCTGTTCCCGAAGGGCGGCGACCTGTCGAAGGCGGAGTTCTGGACCGGCCTGCGCCCCAACACCCCGGACGGCACGCCGATCCTGGGGCCGACCCATGTCCGCAACCTGTACCTCAACACCGGCCACGGCACGCTGGGCTGGACGATGTCCGCCGGTTCCGCCCGCGTGCTGGCCGACGTGGTCAGCGGCCGTCAGACCGAGATCGACATGGAAGGCCTCAGCGTCGACCGCTATGGCCGCAAGCCGTCGGTGGCGGTGTCGCGCCCGGCGGCGGTGCGTCCGGCCTGACCGGACAGGGCGACCCGCGCCATACGGCGGACGCGGGTCATCGCCAGCTCAAGAAGGGCGGCGTCGGTGATCTCGGCTCCATCCAGCCGCTGTCGCCCGCGCCGCCCTTCGCATTTCTCCACCCGGTGGCCGAGGCGCCTGAGATGCAGGATCGCCTCGTAGAGCCGGGTCGGCGGCTCCGCGCCCGGACGGCGGGCCGTCATGGATGGACCACCAGGACGACCAGCCGCTTCGGCCCATGAACGCCGTAGGCCAGCGTCTGCTCGATGTCGGCGGTCTTGCTGGGACCCGACACCAGCAGCACGTTGGTCGGCATCGCCTGCGCCCATCCCTGCTCGCGCATGGCTTGCAGGAAGGTGTCGTAGAGGGCGTCCGTACGCAGCAGTGCGATGTGGATGTGCGGGACCAGAGACAGGGTGCGCGGCTCCGCGGCCGTCGGCCACAGGATCAGGCTCCCCGTCTCGGCGATGGCGCCGCGGCTGGTGGTCAGGCCGGCTTCGATGGTGTCGAACAGCCGAGGCTTGAGGTCTTCGAGCGGGCGGTCGTAGGGGATCAGGGCGGTGGAGGCGGCGTCCCACCCCTCCGCCAGCCGCTTCCCCGCGTCCGTTGCCGGTGCGTAGATCAGCGACCCCACCCCTTCGCTTGCCAAAAACTCCCGCAGCACCTCAGGCCAATCGGCGTCGGTCGCGTCGAGAAATTCGGTATGCACCGCCTCCATCAAGCGGCGGATGCGGGGAAGACGTTCCTCCTTTGCCCATTGCTTCGCCTCGATCGGCGCGAAGTCCGAAGCTGGCGGGATCAGCGGATGGGCGTCGCGCGTCGTGCGCAGCTTCGTCAGGATCGAGTTGCGGGCGTCAGACATCGGGAATCCCCTTGGCGCGGGCGAGGTCGTGCAGGGTGCGGCCGGCAAAGCGCGGCTTGGTGCGGACGCTCGTCCACTCCTTCAGCATCGGCAGCGACGACGGCGCCGCATTGCCGAGCTTGCTCATCGCCAGCGTGGCGACGCGGTAGGCGGTGGGAGAGGCGTTCATCGCCGCCCAGCCGCTCCACACCATCGCTTCCGCCCGGCTCGCCTTGGCGCCACCGTCCTTCACCGCACCGCGGGGCTTCACCGCCTCCACCCGCAGCCGCCCCATGATTTCGACGATGGGGATCTTCACCGGGCAGATCTCGACGCAGGCGTTGCACATGGTGCAGGCGTGCGGCATGGCGCCGCGCTTCTCCAGCCCCTCGATCTGCGGCACCAGGATCTTGCCGATGGGGCCGGGATAGGGGGCCTCATAGGCATGGCCGCCGACCTTGGTGTAGACCGGGCAATGGTTCATGCAGGCGCCGCAGCGGATGCAGCGCAGGGTGTCGCGCAGCTCCGGATCGGCGTAGATGCTGGATCGGCCATTGTCGAGGATGACCAGATGCACCTCGCGCGGGCCGTCCTTCTCGCCATCCTTGCGCGGGCCGGAGATCATGTTGACGTAGGTGGTGATCGGCTGGCCGGTGGCGGAGCGCGGCAGCAGGCTGATGACCGGCGGCACGTCCTCCAGATTTTCCACCACCTTCTCCAGCCCCATGAAGGCGATGTGGACCGGCGGCACCGTGGTGCACATGCGGCCGTTGCCTTCATTCTCGATCAGGCAGAGGGTGCCGGTTTCCGCCACCGCGGCGTTGACGCCGGACATGCCGACATCGGCGGCCTGGAATTTGGCGCGCAGAACCCGGCGGGCGAGGTCGGTCAGATAGGCCGCATCCTCCCGGCTCTCGGCGTCCTTGATCTTGCGCTTGAACAGATGGGCGATCTGCTTCGTGTTCAGGTGGATTGCCGGCATGATGATGTGCGACGGCATGGTGCCGTCCAGCTGCACGATGTATTCGCCGAGGTCGCTTTCCAGCACCTCGATGCCATTCTTTTCCAGAACGGCGTTCAGGTGCATCTCCTCTGTCACCATCGACTTGCCCTTGACCACCAGCCGGGCGTCGACCCGGTGCAGGATGTCCAGCGCGATGCCGTTGGCCTCCTCCGTCGTGGCGGCCCAATGGACGGTGATGCCGTTGCGGGTGCAGTTTTCCTCCAGCTTTTCCAACAGCTCCGGCAGCTTCGACAGGGCGCGCAGCCGGACCGAGGCGGCGAGCGCCCGCACACCGGTCCATTCGCCGGCATCGGCGAACTGTGCGGCGCGCTTGCCCATCAACCCGTCCATCGCGCGGCGGAAATTACCGCGCAGCTGCGGGTCGGCCAGCGCCGCGCGCGAGGCGGCGACGAAATCCGGTGCGTTACCGTCCATGGATGCGCTCCTTCAGGAACTGGGCGATGTGCTGGCCGCGCGCGGCCTTGGCTCCGGCCTCCAGCGCGCCGGTGATGTTCAGCAGGCAGCCGCAGTCGCCCGAAACCACGCGGGCTGCGCCGGTGCCCTCAATGTCCGCCACCTTGTCGCCGACCATCGCGGCGGAGATCTCAGGATGGCGCACGGCGAAGGTGCCGCCGAAGCCGCAGCATTCCTTCTCCCGCTTCAGCTCCACCAGCTCGACATTGGCAAGCTGGCGCAGCAGCGCCTTCGGTTCCTCGACCACGCCCATCTCGCGCTGGGCATGGCAAGAGGCATGCCAGGTCACGCGCACAGGCTCCCCCTTGTCGGTCAGCCGGACATCCAGCACATGGACGAGGAATTGGGTCAGCTCCCAGACGCGGGCCGCAACCTGCACCGCCTTGGCCTCGTCCGGCTCGCCGTGGAACAGGTCGGGCCAGTGCTTTTTCATCATGCCAGCGCAGGAGCCGGACGGCACGACGATGGGATCGTCACCGGGGAACAGGTCCAGCTGGGCGCGGGCGACCTTCAGCGCGTCGGCGCGGTAGCCGGAATTGTAGGCGGGCTGGCCGCAGCAGCTCTGCCCCTGCGGAAAGACCACGGTCAGGCCCTGCGATTGCAACAGCTCGATCCCCGCCATCCCGGCGTCGGGAAAGAACAGGTCGACGAGGCAGGTGCCGAAATAATACACACGGTCAGGTTTGGGGATCGCGGACATCGGGCGCTTCCTCAGGGATATTTTTATCGGCGGGCGTCGTTCAGAAGGCCGGTTCGGCCACCCGCGCCGTCGCCTCGGCCTTCGCCGTCGCACAGGCGTCGACCAGATAGACGATGGACCGGTAGGGGACGCCCGCCTTGTCGGACAGGCCGATCTCGCAGGTGCGGCTGGTGGAGTAACCGGACGCGCAGCCCGCCGGCACCGCGGCCGGCAGGTGGCGGAGCGCATGGGCGTTCAGTTCCGGCGTGGTGAAGCCCTTGTCGCCGGCGAAGCCGCAGCAGCCGACATCCGGCGGCACCACCACAGTCTCGGCGCAGGCCTTCGCCACCGCGGTCAAGGCGCCGTCCAGCCCCATCCGGCGGGTGGAGCAGGTCAGGTGCAGCAACACCGGCTCCGCCGTCTTCGCGATGTCCAGACGGGGGAGGGCGAACTCGCCGAGGAACTCCGCCACGTCGAGGATGCGCAGCCCCGCGTCGGTCAGTCGCTTCTTCAGCCGCAGGGCGCAGGGGCTGGTGTCCATCACCACGGGGTAGCGGCCGCCCCGGCTCGCCTTCGACAGGGCTGCCAGCATGGCGTCGGCCTTGGCGTCGGCAGCTTCGATCAGCCCCTTGCTTTCCAGCGGCATGCCGCAGCATTGCCCGTCGGCCGCTTCCGGATAGAGGATGCGGAAGCCGGCCTTGCGCATCACTGATTCGACGACCTCGGGCAGCGGGCGCTGCTGCGGATCGGCGGCGGCGGGTCCCATGGTCCGGCTGACGCAGCTTGGGGCGTAGACCACCGTCGGCACGTCGTCGGTAGCGGCGGGATCTTGGTGCGGTGTGAAGGTTGCCGCGGTCGGCAGGCTGCGCGGCAGCGAGGGCAGGGCGCCGCCGCTCAGCACGCGCGCCGCGGCTTCGGCGACACCATGCCCGACCGTGCGGCGAGCGAGATCGGCCAGGCGCAGGCCGGTGCGGGCGAGGCCCAGCGTCCCCTCCATATGGTCGGCGACCAGCGCTCCCGCCTTGCGGGCCACGGCACCGCGGCGCTCGCCGCGCATGGACTTGATCAGAAGCCCGGTCTCGATCCCCACCGGGCAGGCGGTGGCGCACAGGCCGCAGGCCGCACAGGTGTCGATGCCCTGATAGTCGTAGGCGGCGGCGATCTCGGCCAGACGCCCGGCATCGTCGCCGGCGGCCTCCAGCCGCGCCAGCTCGCGCCGGCCGACGATGCGCTGGCGCGGCGACAGGGTGAAGCGGTGGGACGGGCAGGTTGGCTCGCAGAAGCCGCACTCGATGCAGGTATCGACCAGCGGATCGGCGGGGGGCAGCGGCTTGAGGTTTTTCAGGTGGGCCTGCGGGTCGCCGTTCAGGATGACGCCCGGATTCAGCAGCCCGTCGGGGTCGAAGAGATCCTTGATCTCCTTCATCAGCCCATAGGCCTGCGGACCCCACTCCATCTCGACGAAGGGGGCCATGTTCCGGCCGGTGCCGTGCTCCGCCTTCAGCGAGCCGTCATAGCGGGTGACCACCAGCTCCGCGACATCGTCCATGAAGCGGCGGTAGCGGTCAATCTCGGCCTGGGTGTCGAAGGCCTGGGTGAAGACGAAGTGCAGGTTCCCTTCCAGCGCGTGGCCGAAGATGATCGCCTCGCGATAGCCATGGCGCTCGAACAGCGCCTGCAGCTCGCGCGTCGCCTCGGCCAGCCGGGGCAGCGGGAAGGCGACATCCTCGATGATGACGGTGGTGCCGGTCTGGCGGATGGCGCCGACCGCCGGGAACAGGCCCTTGCGGATCTTCCAGAAGCCCTCGCAGGCCTTGGAGTCGGTGGTGAAGCCCGTATCGCCGATGGTGACGCAGCCGGCCAGCACCGCGGCGATCTCCGCCACGTTGGAGTCCAGTGCCGCAGCACTTTCGGCGCGGGTTTCCACCAGCACGGCCGCCACCTCGGGGCCGAAGCCGCGGATCTGCGGCGGCATGCCCGGCTTGTCCTGGATGGAGCGGAGCGAGGCACGGTCCATCAGCTCGGCGGCGTCGACCGGAGCGGCCTTCAGCAGGGCCACCGCGCGGCAGGCCTCGGCGATGTCGGGGAAGAACAGGAGCGCGCTGGCCTTGTGCGGATGCTCCGGCACGGTGCGCAACGTGATGGCGGAGATGAAGCCCAGCGTGCCTTCCGACCCGATCATCAGGTGCTGGAGGATGTCGACCGGATCCTCGTAATCCACCAGGGCGTTCAGGCTGTAGCCGGTGGTGTTCTTGATACGGAACTTGTCGCGTATGCGGGTCGCCAGAGCCTCGTCGGCGCGGGTGCGGGATCCCAGCGCCGCCAGCCGGTCGAGCAACGTACCATGGCTTTGCTGAAAGCCACGGCAGCTGGCCGCATCAGCTGTGTCCAGCACCGTGCCGTCGGCCAGCACCAGCCGCATCGAGTCCAGCGTGCGGTAGCTGTTCTGCGCGGTGCCGCAGCACATGCCGCTGGCGTTGTTGGCGGCGATGCCGCCGATCTTCGCTGTGGCGATGGAGGCCGGATCGGGGCCGATCTTGCGGCCCAGCGGGGCGAGGCGGCGGTTCGCCTCCGCCCCGATCACGCCCGGTTGCAGGGTGACGGTGGCCGCGGCCGGGCCGATGGTGCAGCCCCGCCAGCCGTCCCCCAGCACCACCAGCACGCTGTCGCTGACCGCCTGGCCCGACAGGCTGGTGCCGGCGGCGCGGAAGGTCACCGGCACGCCGTGCCCGCGGGTGATGCGCAGCAGCCGCACCACCTCCTCCTCCGTTTCCACCAGCGCCACGATCTTCGGGATCAGCCGGTAGAAGCTGGCGTCGGTGCCGTAGGCCAGCGTGCGCAGCGGGTCGGTGACCAGCCTTGCCTGCGGGATGACGGGCTGAAGCTCGGCCAGCACACGGTCGTAAGGGGCGGGCAGCATTGGCGGCGGCTCCTGCTTGGGGGAGGAGGACGTGGAGGTGGAGGGATCGGCCGCTTAGCGGCCGATGACCATCATGGTGAAGGGCCAGAGGTAAGCCTGCGCCATCACCAGCAGGCCGACCAGCGCGGTCAGCGCCAGCGAGTGCCAGATGACGAAGCGCAGGATCTTGCCCTCATGCCCATGCCACTTGGTGGCGACGGCGGCGACGACGATGCTCTGGGCGTCGATCATCTTGCCCATCACGCCGCCCGAGCTGTTGGCGGCGGCCATCAGCGTCGGCGGCAGACCGAGCTGCTCCGACGACACCTTCTGCAGGCTGCCGAACAGCACGTTGGACGCCGTGTCCGACCCGGTCAGCGCCACGCCGAGCCAGCCCAGGAAGGTGCCGAAGAACGGGTAGAGGAAACCGGAGTTGGCGAAGGCGAGCCCCAGCGTGGTGTCGAGGCCCGAGTAGCGGGTGGTGTAGCCGAGCGCCAGCATCGCAGAGATGGTCAGCAGCGAGTTGCGGATGGCGTAGAGGGTGCGGCCGTAGGTCTTCACCATCTCGACCGGCGAATAGCCCATCAGGAAGCCGGAGATGACCGCGGCGATGAAGATGCCGGTGCCGGTGGCCGACAGCCAGTTCAGGGTATAGACCGCCGCCTCCGGATGGGCCTTCGCCACGACCGGGGGAACGCGCATCACCATGTTGTGCAGGCCGTCGATCGGGAACTTGAAGATCGACACGCCGTCGAGGAAGGCCTTGACCTCCGGGATGCCCCACAGGAAGACCAGCACGCTGAGGATCGCCCAGGGCATCCAGGCGCGGCGGACTTCCGCGGCGCTGTAGCCGTGGCTGCGGCGCGCCTCGCCCTGGACCACGGCAGCGCCGACACTCTGAGTGAGCGCGGACGCCCCGCCGGCGGTGTGCCAGATCGCCTTCGGGTGCCAGACCTTCAGGAACAGGGTGACCGAGACCAGCGAGACGATGGCGGCGGCGACGTCCACCAGCCAGGGGCCGTGATAGTTCGACACCAGATACTGCGGAACGGCAAAGGAGACGCCGGCGACCAGGATGGCCGGCCAGATCTGGATCATGCCGCGCCAGCCGGCGAAGGCGACGATAAGCCAGAAGGGCACCAGCACCGAGAAGAAGGGCAACTGCCGGCCGATCATCGCCGACAGATCCAGCAGCGGCAGGCCGGTGACCGCCGCCAGCGCCAGCACCGGCGTGCCCAGCGCACCATAGGCGACCGGAGCAGTGTTGGCGATCAGCGACAGGCCCGAGGCGGCCAGCGGCGTGAAGCCCAGCCCGATCAGCATGGCGCCGGTGACGGCGACCGGCGTGCCGAAGCCGGCGGCTCCCTCGAAGAAGGCACCGAAGCAGAAGGCGATCAGCAGGAGCTGGAGCCGGCGGTCGTTCGTGATGCCGGTGATGCTTTCCTGCAGAATCTTAAACTGCCCGCGCTGCTCGGTCAGGTGATAGAGGAAGATGATGTTGATGACGATCCAGCCGATCGGCAGCAGGCCGTAAGCCGCACCCAGCAGGGCGGTTTTGCCCGCCATCGCCACCGGCATGCCGAACACGGCGACGGCCACCGCCAGCGCGGTCGCCAGACCCAGCAGGGCTGCACGGTGCGCCTTCATATGGAAGATGCCGAGACCGCCCAGCATAACCAGGACCGGCAGCGACGCGAACAGCGTCGACAGCCAGATGTTGTTCATCGGGTCGTAGACTTGCGACCAGTTCATCGTCAGGGGTCTCCTTCTCGGGGAGTGATGTCGGTCCGAACGGTGTCCCGGGAGAAGGAGGGCCGATTTTGCACACATCCGGTCCGCCCGCGCCTGGATAGCGGCGCGGGAGGAAGGCCGGATGTTCGGCAAAGCGGAGGCGTTCACCGCCGCCGGGGTCTTGCGGCCCCGATGCTTGCGGTGCGGATGCGCCCTTGCGGGTGCTGGTCCGTCCTGTCCCGGTACGTGTGGATGCGCTTTACGTCCCGGCCGGTTTGGGGAAGGCCCCTTGCCAGTTCGGTGGCGATGGACATCTCTTATCCATACGGTGTGTGCTGGATAAAATATTTTACCAGACTGTGCAATGGCTGAATCGTTTGTCAGCCGACCAACTTTGGTAGGGGGGTATGGCCTTGCCGTTCGCCGCCGCTCTGGACGCCTGTTCCGTCCATCGCTATTGAAGAGGATCGGGACATATAGGGAGAGGCCGCCCACCCAATGCAGGGGACGATCAAACCGGCCAAGCTGGCCGACGCCATTGCCGAGCATCTGGAGAGGCTGATCCTGGAGGGCGCGCTGCGTCCGGGGGAAAAGCTGCTGGCCGAACGTGAGTTGGCAGTGAAGCTCGACGTGTCGCGCCCGTCGTTGCGCGATGCCATCGCCAAGCTGGAGGAGCGCGGACTGCTGGTTACCGGGCGCAGCGGCACCCATGTCGCCAGCTTTCTGTCACAGATCGCCGATCCGCTGATGACGCTGATGCGAAACAAGCCGGACGCGTCCTTCGACTATCTGGAGTTCCGCCGCTCCATCGAGGCGGCTGCGGCCGGGCTGGCGGCCCAGCGGGCGACCGACGTGGATCGCGACGGCATCCGTGCCATCGTCGCCCGCATGCAGGCCGCCCACGGCAAGGACGACAGCTCTGAAGAGGCGGACTCGGACGCCGACCTGCATCTGGCGATTTACGAGTCAGCGCACAACGTCGTCATGCTGCACATCATGCGGACGCTGTCCGACCTGTTGCGCAACGACGTGTTCTACAACCGGACCGACCTCTATTCCCGGCCGGGCGTGCGCGAACTCCTGCTGCAGCAGCATCTTGCCATCGCCAATTCCGTGCTGGACGGCGACGCGGATGCTGCGAGTGCCGCGGCCGAGGCTCATGTGGAATTCACCTTGCAGACCCTGCGGGAGATCCGCGAGCACAACGCCCGTGTTCAGGTCTCTCTGCGGCGGATCGGCCGGACCGACCTGATCGACAGCGGGATGTGAGGGAGCCCGGATCGCTGAGCGGCGGGACGTTTTGGCGAAGGTACTATGTCTGTGGGCTTGCCCTGACTGGCAGCAAGCCTTTTGCCGGGTTACACTGGGGCATCGCCCAGTGATGCCGCCTGCCCGACTGGACTGCCTTATCCAACTGTTTTAGCCGACTTTTCCCGAGTGCCGCCCTTGTCTTCCACGTCCTTTTCCAAGAAGCGCCGGATCCTTCTGATCGAGGACACGGTTCCGCTCGCCAAGCTCTACATCGAGTTCCTGCGCGTGGACGCACATGAGGTCGTGCATTGCACCCGCGGGGGCGAAGCGCTGGAGGCGGCGGCGGCCTCGCCGCCCGATGCGGTGATCCTGGACCTGAAGCTGCCGGACATGGACGGGTTGGAGGTGTTGCAGGCGCTGCATGCCCGTGACGCAAGCGTGTCGGTGGTCATCGTCACCGCGCATGGCTCCATCGATCTGGCGGTGGAGGCGATGAAGCTCGGCGCCTTCGATTTCATCGTGAAGCCGTTCAACGCGGACCGGCTGAACCTGACCCTGCGCAACGCGCTGGAACGGCGGACCCTGGCCCGCATGGTGGAGGGATACCGCAAGGACCTGGACCGTGGGCGCTTCCATGGCTTCATCGGCAGCTCCCCCGAGATGCAGGCGGTCTACCGCACGATCGAGAGCGTGGCCGCCAGCCGGGCCAACGTCTTCATCACCGGCGAAAGCGGGACCGGCAAGGAGGTGGCGGCCCAGGCCATCCACCGCGCCAGCCCACGGCGCGACGGCGCCTTCGTCGCGCTGAATTGCGCCGCGATCCCCAAGGATCTGTTGGAGTCGGAGATTTTTGGCCATGTAAAGGGCGCCTTCACCGGTGCGGCGGGCGACCGGCCGGGTGCGGCGCTGCTCGCCGACGGCGGCACGCTGTTCCTGGATGAGATCTGCGAGATGCCGTTCGATTTGCAGAGCAAGCTTTTGCGCTTCGTCCAGACCGGCACGGTCAACCCCGTTGGCAGCGGCCGGGAGGAGCGGGTGGACGTGCGCTTCGTCGCCGCCACCAACCGCGATCCGCTGGCGGAGGTGCAGGCCGCCCGTTTCCGAGAGGATCTCTACTACCGCCTGCATGTCATCCCGCTGGCCCTGCCGCCGCTGCGCGACCGCGGCGACGACGTGATCGAGATCGCCCGCTCCTTCCTGTTCGACTATGCGCGGGAGGAGGGGAAGGTGCTGGCGGCCTTTACGCCGGAGGTGGAGGCTAGGCTGCGTGCCTATGACTGGCCGGGCAATGTGCGGCAACTGCAGAATGTCATTCGCAACGTCGTGGTCCTGAACGACGGGGCGCAGGTCACCCTCGACATGTTGCCGCCGATGGGCGGCCCGGATGCCTCTGCGGCGTCCTGCGCCGCCTGCGGTTTGCCGTCCGCCGACCTGCCGGAGGGGGACGATGCCGTGCAGCCGTTGTGGCAGGTCGAGAAGGAGATGATCCGGAAGGCGCTGCGGCTGACCGGCGACGATGTGCCGCGTGCCGCCCTGATGCTGGAGATCAGTCCTTCCACCATCTACCGCAAGCTCCAGCAGTGGCGTATCGCCGACGGCCGCGGCGCCCGGGAGACGGCTGCGTGAGTGCGGATCTGGTCGAAGGGCCGGTGCCGGCGGCCCTGCCGCCCGACGAGAGCGGCCGGCTGGCGGTTCTGCACTCGTATTGCATCCTCGATACGCCGTCCGAACCTGGGTTCGACAACATCACCCGGCTGGCCCGGCATTTCTTCCGGACCCGCATCGCGCTGGTGTCGCTGATCGACCGCGACCGCCAGTGGTTCAAGAGCCGCGCGGGGCTGGAGGCGATGGAAACCCACCGCGACTTCGCCTTCTGCGCCCATGCCATTCTGGACGACGGCGTGCTGGTGGTGCCCGATGCGACCAAGGACCGGCGGTTCTCAGGGAATCCATTGGTCACCGGCGACCCCCACATCCGTTTCTATGCCGGTGCGCCGCTGGTGGCGGACGGGCGGAAGTTGGGGACGCTGTGCGTCATCGACGATAGGCCCCGTGACGGCTTCGATGCCCGCGAGGCGGAGACGCTGGCCCAGCTCGCCCGGCTGGTGGTGGACGAGATGACGCTGCGCCGCGAGGTCGCCCGGCGCGAGCGGGCGGAAGCGGAGCTGCGCGACCGGTCGCGCCTGCTGAATCTCGCGGAGGAGATCGGCCAGTTCGGCCACTGGTACATCGACTTCGTTACCGATGCCCGCCGCTGGTCCGACGAGGTCTACCGCATCCTGGGCCTGCCGCCGCAGCGGGAACAGCCGACTGTCGAGCTGTCGCGCGCCTGTTACCATCCCGACGACCGCAAGCCTTTGGCCGATCTGGTCGAGCGGGCACGGAAGACCGGCGAGGGGTTTTCAATCGAGGCACGCGTCATCCGGCCCGACGGGGCGCTGCGCCATGTCTTCATCCGCGGCATGGCCGAATGCGGCGACGACGGCCGGCCGGTCGGCCTGCTCGGCGTCGTCCAGGACATCACCGACGCCAAGCGGGAGGAGGCGGAGCTGCGGTCGAACCGCGAGCTTCTCGACCTCACCGTCCAGGCGACGCGGGACGGCATCTGGGACTGGAATCTGGAAGGCGGCGCGATCTGGTTCTCCCCCACCTGGAAGGAGCAGCTCGGCTACCGTGACGGCGAACTGGAGAACAGCCTGGACATGTGGGCAGGTCTGATCTTCGATGACGACCGGATCGCGGCGCTGGAAATGGTCCGTGCCTACAATGCCGGGCTGATCCCGAAATTCGAGGCGGTGCAGCGCTTCCGCCATAAGCAGGGCCACACCGTCTACATCCTCAGCCGCGCCATCCACATCCGCGACGCCGAAGGCCGCGTCGTGCGCATGGTCGGCGCCCATACCGACATCACGCGCGACAAGCTGACGGAAGAGGAGCTGAGGCTCGCCAAGCAGACGCTGGACGACGCGATCGAGGCGGTGCCGGAGGGGCTGGCCTATTTCGATGCCGACGACCGGCTGATCCTGTGCAACGAGCGTTATCGCGAAGCCCATCCGCTGACGGCGCCGCTGCTGACCTCCGGCCGCCCGTTCGAGGAAATTCTGCGCGCCGCCGTGGCAAACGGCGAGTTCGCCGGCAATCCGGACGGTCCGAACGACGAAACCTGGATCCAGGCCGAACTGGCCCAGCACCGCAACCCCGGGGCGCCGTTCGAGCGGGAATTGCCCGACGGACGCTGGATCGTTGTGGCGGAGAACCGGACCAGCAACGGCTCGCTGGTCTGCACTCGCACCGACATCACCGAACGCAAGCGTTTCGAAGCGGAATTGCAGCGTCAGGCCGCCGACATGTGCGCGCTGGCGGAAGGGCTCGACGCCGCCCGCGAGGAGGCCGACGCCCTGCGTGCCCGTGCCGAGGCGGCAACCCAGGCGAAGTCGGAGTTCCTGGCGGCGATGAGCCATGAGATCCGCACGCCGATGAACGGCATCCAGGGCATGACGGAGCTGCTGTTCGACACCCCGCTGACCGACGAGCAGCGCCAGTTCGCCCAGGCCATCCGCAGCTCGTCGAATGCGCTGCTGACCATCATCAACGACATCCTCGACATCTCCAAGCTTGAGGCCGGACGCGTCACCATCGAAACGCTGCCCTTCGACGCCGCCGATCTGGTGGAAGGGGTGGTGGAACTGCTGACCCCCCGCGCGCACGAAAAGGGAATCGAGATCGGCTTTTACATCGATCCGCTTCTGCGCCGCACCCTGCTGGGAGATCCGACGCGCATCCGGCAGATTCTGGTCAATCTGGTCGGCAATGCGGTGAAATTCACCGATCGGGGCTCCGTAGCGGTGGAATTGGAGGCGCTTGATGCCACTGATGCCCACCTGGTTCTTCGAATCACCGTCACCGATACCGGCATCGGTATTCCTGCCGAGGCGATGCCGACCCTGTTCAACAAGTTCCAGCAGGTGGACGGCTCGATCACCCGCAAGTTCGGCGGCACGGGTCTTGGGCTGGCGATCTGCCGTCAGCTATCGGAATTGATGGGCGGCAGCATCGCAGTAGAGAGCAATCCGGGCGACGGCAGCCGTTTCCTGGTCGACCTGCCGCTCGCCCTGTCGGAGGAGGCATTGCCACCCACCGAGCAGCCGCTGGCTGGGCGCAACGTGCTGGTGGTGGACGACCTCGCGGTGAACCGCCGGGTCCTGGCTTCGATGCTCGACAGCCTTGGTGCCCTGCCGACCTGTGTGGAAAGCGGGTCCGACGCGCTGGAGGCATTGCGGCGCGGAGCAGCCGGCGGCCGTCCCTTCGATGTGGTGCTGGCCGACCAGACCATGCCCGGCATGGGCGGCGACGTGCTGCTGGCGACGGTCGCCGGCGATCCGGCGCTGATCGGGACGCGGCGCGTGCTGATCGTCACGTTGGGGCCGGCGGTGCGCAGCGAAAGCGGGCCGGCGCCCGGATTGACCCATGCGACTCTGAACCGCCCGCTGCGGCAGAGTTCGCTGGCCACCTGTCTGACCGGGTTGTTCGCCGCCGCCGCTTCCACCACGTCGGCCGCGCTGTCCGCTGAAGCGAAGGCCGAGGAGGCGCCCCGCCGTGGCCGCATCCTGCTGGCGGAGGACAACCGCACCAACCAGCTGTTCGCCACCACCCTGCTGCGCCGGCTGGGCTACATGGTGGAAGTGGCGGAGGATGGGGAGCAGGCGGTGGCGGCGGCCTGCCGCGGCGGCATCGATCTGGTGCTGATGGATGTCCAGATGCCGGGAATGGACGGGATGGAAGCCGCCCAGGCGATCCGCGCACGCGGCGGCGTGCTGGCCAGCCTGCCCATCATCGCCCTGACCGCCGATGCCATGCCCGGAACGCGCGAACTGTGTCTGCGCGCGGGCATGAGCGATTATCTGACCAAGCCGATTAGCCGCGCCGGCCTGCTGTCCGCCCTCGATCGCTGGATCGACCCGGCGGCCCCAGCGGCCTCCGCCTCCGCCGCGGCGGAGGCGGGCAAGGGAAACGATAGGGGCAGCACCGCCGGGGATGATGATGGCAGCGGCGAGGACGGCGAAGCTCTGGACGAAGCGGTGCTGGACGATCTGGTGGAAACGGTGGGTGCCGACAGCCTGGCGCTGATCGTCGACAGTTTCCTTGAAGATGTTTCGCACCGGCTTCACCGGCTGTCGGCGATGGATGATGCCATGCCGGCCGGCATCGTCGATCTGCGCGCACTGGCCCAGGAAGCGCATGACCTGTCCAGCCTGGCCGGCAGCTTCGGCGGGATGGCGGTCATGCACATCGCCTGGCGCATGGAGGTCCTCTGCCGCAACGGCCACAGGGATCAGGCGGCCCGGCTTCTGCCGGTCCTGTTGCGCGAGGCCACCCGGCTGGAGCGCACCCTGCGCGAGCGCACCGGTATTCCGCGGCCCACAGAATGACGCAGGCGTGCTGAAGCCGGTGCGCCGCTGCTATCCGGGAACAGCGTCAGCCGGTGCCGGGCTGGGTCGAGCCGTCTGTATCCTCTGCCCGTTCCCGCAACTCCTTCGACGACAGTCCGGCCGGAGTGGCGTCCTGAAGCGTGCCGTCGCCCGGCGTCTTCGTCATGTCCTCGCGCGGGGAGCGCTCGCCGGCCGGGGTCTGGTCATGGGTGGTGTCCGGGGTGTCAGGGCCGGATTTCTTCGGCTGGGGCATTCCTTCGGAGGGGGTGCGCGTTTGAGGCGTGTCGGTCATGATGTCCTCTGCTATCTTCTGCCTCTGCAATCTTCCGGAGGAGTCAACGACCAGGATGGGTGCGTGTTCCGCATCCGGCCTATCCTTCGGAGGGTTGAAGGAAGACGTCTCCGTCAAAGGGGACCGGGAGAAGACGGCGCGGCGCCCCGCAGGTGCCGAAGCGCGCAGTGCAAGTGCGTGCCAAAGTCGGGCCAACCACCAAGGTCCGGCAGCGGAGGCCGCGAGCCGCCGCCCAGCCGGCCAGCAAGGAGTGTGAAAAGGTCATGGAATCGAGCAAGCACACGCCGCATGGCGATGTGACCCAGGTCGGCACCGTCACGCTGACCGACGACGCCACCGGCAAGACTTTGAAGCTGCCGCTGCTCGGCGGGTCCACCGGTCCCAACGTGATCGACATTCGCAAGCTCTACGCCGAAACCGGCTATTTCACGTACGACCCCGGCTTCACCTCCACCGCCGCCTGCGATTCGGCCATCACCTACATCGACGGCGACGAAGGCATCCTGCTGCACCGCGGCTATGCCATTGCCGACCTTGCCGAGAATTGCGACTTCCTGGAGGTCTGCCATCTGCTGCTGAACGGCGAACTGCCCGACCCGCAGCAGAAGGCCGATTTCGAGCGTACCATCACCTACCACACGATGGTGCACGAGCAGCTGACCAAGTTCTACAGCGGCTTCCGCCGTGACGCCCACCCGATGGCGATCATGTGCGGCGTCGTCGGCGCCCTGTCGGCCTTCTATCACGACTCCACCGATATCTTCGATCCGGTGCAGCGCAAGATCGCCGCGCACCGCCTGATCGCCAAGATGCCGACCATGGCCGCCATGGCCCACAAATATACGGTCGGCGAACCCTTCATGTATCCGCGCAACGACCTGTCCTACGCGGAAAACTTCCTCTACATGACGTTCGGCACGCCGTGCGAGGAATGGAAGGTCGATCCGGTCCTGTCGGAAGCGATGGACAAGATCTTCATCCTGCATGCCGACCACGAGCAGAACGCCTCGACCTCCACCGTCCGTCTGGCCGGCTCGTCGCACGCCAACCCGTTCGCCTGCATCGCGTCGGGCATTGCTGCCCTGTGGGGGCCGGCCCATGGCGGTGCGAACGAGGCCGTTCTGAAGATGCTTGAGGAGATCGGCTCGGTGGAGCGTATCCCCGAGTTCGTCCGCCGCGCCAAGGACAAGAACGACAGCTTCCGCCTGATGGGCTTCGGCCACCGGGTCTACAAGAACTACGATCCGCGCGCCAAGATCATGCGCGAAACCTGCTATCAGGTTCTCGACCGGCTGGGCATCCAGGACGAACCGCATCTGGCCATCGCAATGGAGCTGGAGAAGATCGCCCTGTCGGATGAGTACTTCATCGAGAAGAAGCTCTATCCGAACGTCGACTTCTATTCGGGCATCATCCTGAAGGCGATGGGTTTCCCGACCAGCATGTTCACCGTGCTGTTCGCGCTGGCCCGCACCGTCGGCTGGATCAGCCAGTGGAAGGAGATGATCGAGGATCCGGCCCAGAAGATCGGCCGTCCCCGTCAGCTTTTCACCGGCCACGCCGCCCGTCCCTTCGTCCCGTTGGACAAGCGTTGAGTCCATACAATCGGACGCCCCCTCTTCGAAAGGAGAGGGGCGCACCGTGACCCAATCCCTTCAACTGGGCCTGTCGGTCGCCATCGTGGCGGTGACCGGCGGGACGCCGCGCGTCGTGACGGTGCGTAGCGGCTTCACCGTGCCGGAAGACCACCGGCGCGGCGACGAGCCGTTGCCACACCGCGACGCGCTTCCCGGCGCGCCCTTCGAACCCGATCGCTTCCGCACCCTGCAGGACGGTGTCCGCGCGGTGGCCGAGGGGCTGTCGGGCCTGGCGCTGCGCTATGTCGAGCAGCTCTACACATTCGGCGACCGCTACCGCGATCCGCACGAGTTGTTCGGTGGTCCGCGGTCTGTCGTGGTCGGCTATCTGGCACTGGTCAGGGATGGCCCCCTGGGCGGTGGCGGCTCGGCCGAATGGCGTGATCTCTACGACCATTTCCCGTGGGAGGACTGGCGCGACCAGCGCCCGCCGCTGCTGGACGGCGTGATCGCCCCGGCGCTCGGCGGTTGGGTCGCCTCGGCGCCCGACGAGGAAACCCGCCTGCGCCGGGCCGAACGCGCCCAGATGGCCTTCGGCCTGGACGGCGCAGACTGGGACATGGAACGCGTGTTGGAGCGGTTCGAATTGCTCTACGAGGCCGGGCTGGTGGTGGAGTCCTTCCGCGACCGCGATCTCGCGGCCCGTGTCGACCGGTCCGTGTCGGTCGGCGGACCGATGCCGCGCGCACTCGGCCGACCGATGGCGCGCGACGGCAGGCGCATCCTTGCAACCGCACTGGAACGGCTGCGCGGCAAGCTGCGCTATCGCCCCATCGTGTTCGAGTTGCTGCCGCCGGCTTTTACCTTGCACCAACTCCAACTGGTAGTGGAGGCGCTATCGGGCGAACGGGTGCACAAGCAGAATTTCCGCCGTCTGATGATCACCGGCGGCTTCGTCGAGCCCACCGGCCAATATGAAAGCCAGACCGGCGGCCGGCCGGCCGAGTTGTACCGCTTCCGCCGTCAGGCCATCCACGAACGCACCAGCGCCGGAGCCATTCCGTCCGCGGACGGATAAGGGGAAAATCCACCGGAAACGTCGACGCGCGGCATTGGGCGCAGTTGTCAACGGGCGGCTGCAAGGGGATACTATCGGAACGGTTTTAAACCCGGAATGTCCGTGTCCGGAAATTCCATTCTCGGAAAATCAATGTCGCACCGCATCCTGATTGCCGACGACCACCCGCTGATGCGGACCGCCTTGACCCAGACCATCGGTCAGGCGATTCCCGGCGCCGTGATTCTGGAAGCCTCGCGGTTCGAACAGATCAAGCCGCTGCTGGACACCGGGGAGCCGCCGGACATCATTCTTCTGGACCTGCACATGCCCGGCATGAGCGGCTTGATCGGCCTGATGATGCTTCGGTCCGAACATCCGGCGATCCCGGTGATCGTGGTGTCGGCATCGGAGGATCCGGTGACGATTCAGCGGGCCATCGACTATGGCGCCTCCGGTTTCGTGCCCAAATCCGCACCGAACACCCAGATCGTCGAGGCGATCCACGCCGTGCTGGACGGCGAGCTGTGGCTGCCGGAGATCAACGGCGGTCCGGAGACCGAAGCCCCCGATCCGGCCCAGCGCGCCGCCACCCTGACGCCCCAGCAACTCCGCGTCCTCGCCGGCATCGCCGAGGGCAAGCTGAACAAGCAGATCGCCTACGAGATGAACGTCGCGGAAACGACAGTGAAGGCGCATGTCACCACGATCCTGCGCAAGCTGGGAGTGCTGACCCGCACCCAGGCCGCCGTGCTGGCGAGCCAGCTGGCGCTGTCCGCCGCACCGCCGCCACCGGTGGAATAGAGGCGGGCGCACCGCATCTCTGACGGTACGCCCGCTGCCCTGGTTTCAATCCCCGTCCTTCAATCCCGGCGGGCGCCGGTGTGGATCATCGTGCCGACATGCTCGCCGCGCAGTGCGGCGGTCAGCCGTCCCGGAACCAGGCCGTTCACCAGTTGGACGCGGGTGATGTGGCGGGCGTTCGCCAGCACCTCGACGAATGCCCGGTCCACCGGCAAGGGACCGTCATGGGCGGCCAAGTTGCCCGCTGCGATTTCCGGCAAAAGACGGGCCGCAGCACCGTCCGCGCCGTTGGGATCGGTGCTGTAGATGCCGTCCACATCCTCGACGATGGTCAGGCTGGCGGCCCCCAGCGCGTCGGCCAGCAGGAAGGCCCCGGTGTCGGCCCGGTGGGACGGAATGCGCGAGGTTGGGAATTCGTGATGATGATAGGGGGGGAAGGCGCTGCCCACCACCGCGCGGGCGGCCGACAGATGGACGGCCAACTGGCTGGCGATGGTCGGATGCTCCACATAGGAGACGCCGTCCGGCGCCAGCAGCGAGGCCAGTATGTGGCCGTTCTGCCCGGCCTCGCTCGCCGCCAGCGGCGCCAGCGAGCCGACCGGCAGGCCGAGGTCGAGCCCGACGCTGTAGAGATGGCGGGCGCGGATGCCGGCACCGGTCAGGATCAGCAGGCGGTGTTCCGGCAGGACGCGGCGGATTTCCTCGACGACCGGCAGGATCGCGTCGCGGCCGCGGTCCATGATCGACCGGCCGCCGATCTTCACCACATGCAGCCAGGGCAGCAGGGCGATCGGCCGCCCACCGGCGACCGGACGGGTCAGATCGTCGTTGAGCAGAGTCTGCCGTGCGAGTGGCGAGGCCACATGCTTGATGGTGTTGATGGTCTCGGACATGTCCCGGCTCCTCAGCTCGCGGTGATGATGGTGCCGACATGCTCGCCGGCGAGTGCGCGGGTCAGGTTGCCGGGGACCAGACCATTGACGATCTGCACCTCGCGGACATGGCGTGCGGCCTTCAGCAGGTCGAGCACCGGGAATTCCAGGATCGAGTCCTGAAGCCCCTTCGCCTTCATCTCCTCCACCGAAATCTTCGGAATGAAGGTCGCGTCCTTGGACGTCTTCGGATTGGCAGTGTAGAGCCCGTTCTCGTCCTTCACATAGATCATCCGCTTGCAGCCGAACTGCTCGGCGACCAGGAAGCAGCCGGCGTCGGTGCGGTAGGGTGGAATGACGCCGTTGGCCGGAGGACGCATCCACAGCGTGTAGGGCGGCATGCCGCTGAAGACCACGGCATGCACCTCCGCCAGATAGAGCGGGACCGCCGACAGGCCGGCGCCGTCCACCGCTGAAACACCGTGCTTGGCGAGGAGCTGCCCCAGCATGGCGGCATTCTGATCGGCGACCGAGGCGCCGAGCTGCGACAGCACGCCCGCCGGCAGGCCAAGGCCGGCGGCGATGGAATAGAGATGCCGGGCGCGGGTGCCGGCACCGGTGCCGATCAGCAGCTTGTGGGCCTTGCGCGCCGATGCGATCTCGTCCACCAGCGGGTAGACCGCCGCCCGGCCGCGGTCGATGACGCTCTGTCCACCGATCTTGATCACCGTGGCATCGGGGAGGATGCGGAAATCCGCCGCCGCTTCCGCCATATCCTGAAGTTCGGCGTCGGTCAGCGGACGCTGCATCAGCAGCGCTTCAAGTTCCGCTGTGGAGTCCGCCGTGGAATTTGCCGCCGTGGGATTCACCATGGAAGGGCAATCCTTTCGTTCCGTCATTGCACGTCAATACATGTCGTCGGCACCGCCGCTGCATCTTTGCGGAACCGAGTCCTCCCGACGGTTCCGGACGACGCCGCAAAGCGCCTAACCAGTATTCGCATCCTGCCTGACGGAGCCTGTTCGGATCGTGGAGTCCGTTGACCGGAAGCTCCAAGGCTGGCCGTGACGGTCGATGCCCCGGAACGGTATGGCTCCGTGCCTCAACCGTCAATAACCTGATTTTCCTCATGGTTGATTTCAGGCGTGGCTAGCCCGCCATCCGCTGCCCTTCCGCGAGCAGCTGCCCCAGCAATGCCCGCAATGCGCCTGGACGCACCGGCTTGTACAGCAGCCGGCAGCCGGCCGCCTCGATGTCTTCGCGCACTGCGGCGTCGCGGTCGGCGGTGACGACGGCGGCGGGAATGTCGCTGCCCAGCGAGGCGCGCAGGGTCCGCAAAGCCTCCACGCCGGTCAGGCTGCGGTCGAGATGGTAATCGGTCAGGATCACGTCGGGTGTCCGCCCTTCCAGCTTCGCCAGCGCAAGGTCCGGGGCGACGGCGGTGACGACGCGGCAGGACCAGCTGGACAGCAGATCCTCGGTGGCGCGGGCGATGGCGGGTTCGTTTTCCAGACAGAGCACGAGGACGCCGCGCAGATCGCGGCCGCGTGGGCGGACCACGACGGCACGGGCGGCGACTGGTTCATCGGTCAGCGGCACCAGCACGGAAAAGGCGCTGCCCCGTCCGACCTTGGAGCGCACCTGCACCGTGTGGCCGAGGATGCCGGCCAGACGCTCGACGATGGCGAGGCCCAGCCCCAGCCCCTTGCCGCGGTCATCGCTGTCATTGTCGAGCTGGCGGAACTCCATGAAGATTTCCGGCACCTTGTGTTCGGGAATGCCGGGACCGGTGTCCCACACCTCGATGGACAGGAAACCCCCCCGCCGCCGGCAGCCCAGCAGGATGCGGCCGGTGCGGGTGTAGCGGACGGCGTTGGCGAGATAGTTCTGGAGGATGCGCCGCAGCAGCGTCGGGTCGCTGCGGACCGTGGCCGAGCAATCGACCACCCGCAGCCCCAGCCCGTGGCGGCTGGCGAGCACGGTGAATTCCTCGCCCAGCGGCTTCAGCAATTCCTCGATCCGCATCGGCACCGGGTTCGGCTTCACAACACCGCTGTCGATCTTCGATACGTCCAGCAGATCGCCGAGGATCGTTTCCACCGACCGCAGGGAGGTGTCGATCTGGCGGATGGCGCTGTCGCCGTTGCGTTCGGACAGGGCCGACAGGAACAGCCGGGCGGCGTGCAGCGGTTGCAGCAGGTCGTGGCTCGCGGCGGCCAGGAAGCGGGTCTTGCCACGGTTGGCGCGCTCGGCCTCCGCCTTCGCCTCGGACAGGGCGTGGGTGCGCTCCTCGATGCGGCGTTCCAGCGTTTCGTTGGCCTCGCGCAGGGCGGCGGCGGCGCGGTGGCGTTCGGTGACGTCGGTGTAGACGGCGACGAAGCCGCCGCCGCCGGGCCTTTGGCCCGGCATCGGGTTGGTGGCGATCTCCAGCACCGTGCCGTCGGGGCGCACCCGCTCATAGACGTCGGGCTTGTTGCGGCGGCGCGGATCGGACCGGCGCTCCAGCAGGGTCTCGATCTCGCCGTTCCGGCCATATTCGCCGCGCCGGGCGATCAGCCCGACGATGTCCTGCAACGAGGTGCCGACCTGGACGAAGCCGTCCGGCAGTTCCAGCAGGACGACGAACTGGTTGTTCCAGGTGGCGACGCGCCAGTCCTCGTCGAACACGGCGATGCCCTGGGGCACATTCTCCACGGTGGCGCGGAGCAGCTCGTGCTGTTTCAGGATGGCGCGCGAGGCTTCGTCGATGATCGACCGCGCATCGGTGCGCGACAGCCGGCGGTCGGACAGCAGCCCGGCCACCACGACGCGGGCCGACGCCGACCCGACGGCGCCGGCGAGCAGCCGCTCGGTCAGCTGGATCGCCTCCCCGTCGGTGCGCATCAGCAGCGCGGTGCGCAAATCGCCGTCGGCCACACCGGTGAAGCGGCGGAAGGCTGCATCGGCGCGCGACTGCCCGACATAGCGCAGGGCCAGATCATGCAGATCGGCCAGCGTGGCGCCGCGCGGCCCATGCGGCTCGCCGTCGGAGGCGCGGCGCAGGCTCATGAAGCGGGCAGCCTGCTGGCGTTCCAGAGTCGAAGGACGGGTCAGCAGCGAGACCACAACGAACAGCAGAAGGTTCGGCCCCAGGCTCCAAAGCGCGGCATTCGTCAGCGGATCGATGCCGGCGATGCCGGCGAGCGCCACCGGGCTGAGGCCGGTCAGGCCGAACGGCCCCTCGCGCAAAGCGCTGGAGGCCAGCCATCCGGCATCGGCGAAGGACGGCAGCAACATGGTGTAGGCCCAGCCGAGGAAGCCGGCGCAGATGCCGGCGAAGGCGCCGCTGCGGCTGGCTCGGCTCCAGATCAGCCCGCCCAACAGGGCCGGGGCGAACTGCGCCACCGCGGTGAAGCTCATCATCCCGATGGTCGCCAGCGGAAAGGCCGGACCGATCAGCCGGTAGCAGCCGTAGGACAGCAGAACCAGCACGATCACCGCCGACCGCCGCACCAGCAGCAGGATCCCCGCCGGATCGTCGCGCAGCCGCCGGTCGGCCGGGCGCAGCGCCATCAGCAGCGGGACGGCCACGTCGTTGCAGATCATGGTGCTGAGCGCCACCATCTCAACCAGGATCATGCTGGTCGCGGCCGACAGACCGCCGATGAAGGCGGCCAGCGCCAGCCACGGCCAGCCCTGGCTCAAGGGGATTGACACCATGAA